>Ga0315274_10002908_pt1 | contig 25478 bp, 20 predicted proteins | sample YL17G02_20_MG_FD_203700 | JGI IMG/M metagenome (GOLD analysis project Ga0315274, IMG submission 203700) | Sediment microbial communities from Yellowstone Lake, YNP, Wyoming, USA - YL17G02_20 | ecosystem: Environmental > Aquatic > Freshwater > Lake > Sediment | place: USA: Wyoming | collected...
CACGACGACCTCCAGATCCAGATCGTTCACAAGGGTTGGTCCTTCACCGACGAGCGGCGAGGCGGGAGGATCCGTCCAGACCAGGGTGACACGCAAAGGGTGAGCCCCGCTGCCGACTTGCCCCGTCAACGTGACCTCTTGGCCGATGTCAGTCAGGGGATCGACTTGGTCGCGATACCACATCGGCACGCCCGTGTTCAGCACGTTCTTGAGATTCAGACGGCCCCAGCCTTGACTGCTGCTGGGGATTGGATCGGACGCGCCGATTCCGTGCATTGTCTCGGCGCCATTGATCAAAGCGGCCTTGACGAGCGCCGGACTGGGGTAAAGGCCGCCGCGGCCAGCTTTCCAGAACTGAGTGAACAAGGCGGCAGCGCCGCAGACATGCGGTGCCGCGAATGAAGTGCCGCTCCAATACCAGTGGTAACTATCGATGACGCTGCCCCCTCCGACGGGGGTAAAGGCGAGCCAAGGTTGTGGTCCGGCGATTCCTTCACCCGGCGCGGTCAGGTCCGGCTTGATGCGACCGTCCGCGGTAGGTCCGCGACTAGAGAAGGCGGAGACGTCGTCGAAGTTGTTCAGCGAGGAATCGAGTTCCAGCCGGAGGTTTTTGCACGCGGCCACAGTGATGACGTTCTTGCAAGTCTTGGGTCGCGTGAGACCCTCGGCGCCGTAGTTACCCGCCGAGAACACGATTACCATGGGATCAAGGGAGGACGCGTAGGAGGCATCTTGCACGAAGGCATCGTATTGGGACTCGGGCAAGCCGTAGCCATTGTTGTTGAAGACTGGATTGCCACCGCTATCTCGGATGCTCCAACTGTTATTGGCGATGAAACCTTTGGAGCCGTTGGGACCCTGCGTGCTAACGATGTCGTTCACGACATCCGCGAAGGTGTTCGTGTACTGGTCAGGTCCGGAATAGGCAGGTAGTTGTCGGGTGAACGGGATGCTGATGAGGTGAACCCGGGGGGCTACCCCAAGACCGCAGTTGTAGCCCGCAGGGTCTAAAGGGCCGTAGGGTTGAGCCCCGGCGATGATCGACCCAACCAGCTCACCGTGACCTGCGTAGGATCCGGGGTTGGTGCCCCGCAGAGGCCCATCCACCGTATTGGCGGCCGTCAGGTAGAAGCCCCCCGCTGCAGGGATCGTTATCCCCGAGTCCACTACGCCCACCGTGACTCCCGTTCCGTCAACGCCAAACTGCGTCAGCGGATCGTAACCCGGCCCCACCAACGCCGTCGTGCTCGTGAAGTTCCCGGCCGTGATCTGGTCGCTCCGTTCATCCTCGGGCCCGTAACCGTACACGGGCTCGATGGCCATCACCTCACGCAGCCGTACAGCGGCTTTCACCTGGGCAGGATTCAACTCAGCCAGGATCACATTGGGGCTGTTCCCGGGAACCTTGATCGTACGCTTTACCCGGATCCCCAGTTGAGTGAGTTGAGTCTGGATGCCGATGAGACTGGCGCGCCTGGGCACTACGACTTGATAACAGGCCGGCCCGGTGCGCCCATAGTAGGCCAGTGGCCATGACTGCTGCCGGAGCGCTGGTGCGCCGAAACACCAGAGCAGCTCAGCCGGGACTTTGAAGAGAGGCTGGTGGAGTCCAACCCACCGAACCTGCGGCATTCGCGTGATTGACTCGATGGCTGCGGAGGTTGCGAAAACCAGAAAGGTTTGGTGCGGCACATACTGGACAACCTCGCCCCCTGCCGCACCGATGCGCCGGAGCGTATCATCACCGGCGGGGCAGAAGAGCTGCACCAAGTAGTAGTCACCGTCCGGCTGGGGCGAGGACATATACCCTCCCCTGCCGGCGAGCCTCTGGGCCGGATTGCCCTCGCGCGGATCGAACCGGAGCCCGCGGATCTGGAGCGTGGAATCCAGCACGGAGGTCTCCAAGAGGGACGTCGTTTCCAGCAGGTGGAGCTCTTCCAGGGAGGAGGCTACCGTCATGAAACGCCCATGTTCGTCAACCACGGTGCCAAACCGGCGCAACATCTGGCGCTCGGCCTCATCCCGTACCACCACCCGCGAGTAGACCAACGTCCGGTTCTGTACATTCCGGGCTGCTGTGGTACTGGTCTTGAGGGCACTCGACGCGCTTACATTCTGCGAGACTGCGGAAGGGGCCCCCTCAGCAGATGCCGCAATCAGTACACCCACCAAACAGATGCACACACGGTGTGTTACGACTCGATCAAGGACAAGGAGACTCACGCAGAACAGCTATGTTTCAACCGCAACAAAAATAGGAACACCTCACCGGAGTTGTCTTCCAAGCCGCAACCGCTGTCTACGGCTTTCGCAATCCGACATAACGCACGCCCTGTCAAAAATCAGTATGTCCTCATTGTCCGCCAAAGTCAAGACTTCGGGAATCATCGGTTTCGCAAGGTGGGGCGGACCCCACTCCCCCTCCAGAATCCGCGGGTTGGCTCGCCCGTGGTGGAATCGGAACAGGGGATCATGATTGAAGCTGAGCCGCGCGGGCAGGCCCTGGCAGGCGACCACGAATGAGCGATAACCCGGCAGATGGGCAAGAGCGTGGGCGGAACAGGAGGCGCGGTACTCCTGCGGCACACTTCGCAAAGTGTGCTGAACTCCGTCAAGGGCGCCTCCCGACCAACCCGGCGGCATGCCGGGCGGCTGCCAACAAGACACCGAGGTCTGGCCGAATCCCAGACCCTTTCCACATGGAGGGAGAGAGTCGCAAACCTGTCCGCGGGCACGCCTTGTCCGCGTGCCCACTCTCCTTCCATTACGTTTTCGCCCAGCGGTGAACAATCTGCGAACAGTCGGCCGATAACTTCCGACAACTGGCGCTTTATCTAGTCGGCCCTATGGGCCACAAGAAGACCATGAGCGAAGAGTACTCCGAGGGGCAATTGCGCCTCGTCCTCGCAACCGTCGATGAATGGCATGAGGCCTTTGCCGAAAGTCCTCGGTTTGCGCGCCTGGATGATTCACAGCAACGAAAGGCCGGGGCCATCACGGAGTTTTTCGCCCGGTACAGCTACGAATATCTCGGGTTGTCCCCCGCCCAGTGGGACCGCAGCGCGGTGGTGGAATGCTGCAGGGAGGTTCTGCCCAGGAAAGTGTCGGCCGAGCTTTCCTTCTTTGAGGCAGTGGTGCCCGTGTTGAGCGCATTCTTCAGTTTTCTGGAGGACCAATCTCTCCTTCCCGATGGGTATGCATTAGCTGAAGCGGTGGAAGAGTTGCATGATGAAATCGCGGTCAACGCGGCGGACCGCAGCAATTGGGGTCCGGCCAAGCACTTTGTCATGACCGCTCACGATGCCGGCATGGACATCTCCGATCCCGCTGCTCTGCAAGCCTATATGTTGGAGTTCAACCTGCAGCAGCTCGCACGTTCCGAATTCGCGAGCGCAACGCGGTCGCCGTGGCCCGCCGTCAACGCACTGCTGCCGAAGCAGCAAACCACGGGTCCGCCTGTTGGTCCTTACGATCCCTGCCCTTGCGGCAGCGGAAGGAAATACAGGTTCTGCTGCAAGCAAAAAGGCTGAACGCGCTGCTCAAGTGTCTGCGGAACGCCGACTTTTCGGAGGGACAGGTCATTTGACTGTGGCTATTGCCTGACCCCATTTCTGCACACACTCCGCAAACGGACCAACGATGTCTTCGGAGCCTTCAAGCGCGCTCTGGACGCGTTGGCGGAGGACGAAACGCGCGAGCCATACAAGCTATTGTTCGACTCGTCCTGAGTCCCCGTCGAAATCCGCTGTCACTGAGGCATTACGCAGTATCAATAATAATCCTTGACCCCTTCACGTTCCGCCACAAACTCAGCCAACACTCCACACGGGAAGGCAGACGGAAATGAGATCCAACATCCAAACAATCGGGGTTGCCGACGCGCGTCCGGCGTACACCGCAGTGCCTGAAATGGCGCTCCCTGCCGCCGTAGCGCAACAGTTCTGCCGAAGCGCCCGCTGGGTGCCACCCGGCCGGGCATTCCACGGACGCTCCAGCGCAGGGACGGGAGCAACCACACCGCCCGAACCGCCCAGCACCCCCTCGTCGGCCATCCGCGGGTTCACGTTGATCGAACTGCTCGTGGTCATCGCCATCATTGCGATCCTGGCGTCGCTGCTCCTTCCGGCGTTGGGCAACGCGAAGAACCGAGCTCAGCGCGTCAATTGCACGAACAACCTGCGGCAGCTCGGCCTGGGGCTGGCGATGTATGCGGATGACTCGAACGACGCGCTACCCCCTGCGGATTTCAACCCCGAAAAGGATCCCGCCTCCGGCCCGTACGAGAGTTATTGGATGTTCGACGGCCCAGCAGGAAAACCGGCCGACGTGAAGAATCCACATAATCTCGCCTACCTCTACACGTCGAAGCACATCTCGGCACCGAAAACCTTTTACGACCCCGGCGTCCGCCACCCGGACCTGATAATGGTTCGGTTTGAGTTCAAATACTACGAGAATGCCACGTATCCGTGGCCCAAGTGCGACGACAAGCGGGACAGCGTGCGAGGCAATTACATGTATTACCCGCAGTCCGACCAGCCGGCGAAGAAGACGCCCCAGCCCGGCGAAGAGGAGTGGTCGCTTGTGGCGGAGAAGGCGTCGCAGTTGGTCAGCCAGCGTTCCATGGTCACGGACCTGATCTACACCGTCCGGACGAGGCCGCACACCACGTCCAAGAACCCCACCGGAATCAACACCCTCTGGGGCGACGGCCATGTGTCCTTCAGCACGACCAAGCGGGCGTTTGATCCGAAGCTGTGGGACCCCGGCGACGATGCCGCGAGCGCGCAGAACCCAGGCGATAACCCGAAGAAATTTCGAACCATCGTATCCCTGTTGAGGCCTTGAAACCATACTTCCCAAAACAAAAACGGCGCCAGCATGGGCTTCCTGATCGCCGTGAATGACGACGATGCCATACCCGGCAGGGCTGTGCCTCAGACTCAGTTTGGCTGGTTCGGCGCCGCACACAACGAGCTGAGCTACGGCAAATTGACGCTGGCCGGCCCTCCCACAGTTATCGAGCCATTGCGTATTGTCGAGATCAAGCCCGACTTGGCCACGGGCAACATCACGCTGCGGTGGGAAGGAGGGGAGGCGTCAATACTCCAGCCCACACCTACTCCGTCTACGTCACCGAGGCCGGCGGCGCCGAACAGACGGCGGGTGCCGATTTCGCCTTCCGCGCAGACCAGAGCACCGTGGCGAATCTGAACAACTGGGCGGTGACGGTGGATGCGACTTCCGCGGGCACCAATACGGTGTGCAATTTCAAGGTCGGGCCATGATTCGCCCGGGGCCGCCCGGAGGCCAGCGCCGTTCTTGCCGGTTGAGGTTGGATCAACCCGTCGCATAGGGAACAGGGAGGTCGCGCGCGCAAGGCTCGCGGCCTCCTTTTTTGCGCTGTCAGCCGACTTCGGCGTGAACCGTTTGGTCAGCTCTCCACCCAGAAAGGCAAACCGAAGTGAAATTACGATTTCAAATGTGTGGCTACAGCCTGATCTTCAGCAAATCCAGGATTTTCTGTTGCTCTTCATCGGGTTGGGTCACTCGTGCAGGAGTCAGTCAATAGTATTGATAACTCCTTACCCTGCGGGCATGCTTTGGCGGGTGGTGCGCAAGCTCCGATACGACCTCCAGCCTTATCGCGGCGGCAATCACGTGCTGACCACCTGTGGTGCCAACACAGTCCACTTGACCAACGGCTTTCGCGGAAACGCGATGTACTTCCCGATCATTAACCCGGACGCGAACCGCTGCCTCCTGGGCTACATTTCGGCAAAAACGAACGATTTAGTGCCGGTCAACCGGGCGTCGAGCTCGAACCTGACGGTCTCATTTTGGGTCAATGCCCCGAGGACGCTGAATCAGCAGCGGATCTGGACTGACGGAAACCTAAACAACAACAATCCAGGCATTAACATCGCAGCGACCGGATCCGCTGTCGACGTTTTCATTCGTCAGCAACCCTCAGCGGCGGAGCTAGCACGGGGATATGGCGGCTTCGGTCAAGGCCACACGTTCGGCAGTAGCACGTGCAGGGGTCAGTTCCTATTATCAGCTACTGATTCAACTTCCCCTGCCGCAGCAGATACAGCCGGTTGTTCAGGTGCGCCACGCTGCCTATCTTCAGCCGCTCCGCAATCCAGCCCAACACCATCGCCGTCTCCTGCCGCAGCCGTTGCGCGATCTTCAGTTTCTCCCGATCACCTTTCTGTAGCATACGCCTCGGGTTCCTCCTGCCGCCGCCGCGCCTCCAGGCGCCGCTCGAACTCCCGCCGCCCCGCGGGACTGTCCTTCGGGATGCCCTCCTCACCCAGCACCCGGTCCACGCCCAACGCCTTGACAATGGGTTCGCGCCGGTCGCCGCGATTCAGGACGTGGTAGAGGGCTCCCGGATACTCGATTCTCCATCTGCGCGCCATGCGGGGGAGGATGCAGCCACAGGCAGAGTAGTCAATAATAGGAACTGACCCCTGGCGGGTGCATAGGCCCCCCAAACATGAAGTCAAGGCGTCCAGAAGTCCGCCCGCTCACCGCCGGGTCGCCTTTCTGCTTCCCCTGCCCTCAGGTTCTGGTAAGCTCTCGGGCACTATGGATGCACCAGCCCCACTGGAGCATCACGCCCAAGTCGCGGCGTTCAGTCGCCGACACCGCACCGGGTTGGTCACGATTGTGTTCACGGACATTGTCGGCTCGACCGCCCTCAAGGAGCGCTTGGGCGACCAGGCAGGCACAGGTTTGATCCAGGAGCACCACGCCTTGGTACGGGGACTTTTGCGTGTGTGTGCGGAGGCGGAGGAGATCAGCACGGCGGGGGATTCGTTTCTGATCCTGTTTGCCAGGCCGTCCGACGCGGTCGAGTTCGCGCTGGGGCTGATGGCGAAGTTGCGCGCCTTCAACCAAGGGCGGGCGGTGCCGCTGCAAGATCGGGTGGGCATTCACCTGGGGGAGGTGGTGATCGCGCAGGGCGAAGGTGAGGCAAAGGCGAAGGACCTGCACGGGGTGCAGGTGGATGTATGCGCGCGGGTGATGGGGTTGGCCCAGGCGGGGCAGATCCTGCTCAGCCGGGCGGTGTTTGACAATGCGCGCCAATCGCTCAAGGGGGAGGAGATCGAGGGTGTAGGCTCGTTGGTCTGGTTGAACCACGGGTTATTCGCCTTGAAGGGGGTGGAGGCGCCGCTGGAGGTTTGCGAGGTGCGGACGGCGGAGGCGGGGTTACTGTCGGCGCCGACCACTTCGGAGAAGGCGCGGCGCGTGGAAGCGGCCGAGGGCGAAGCGGTGCTGGGCTGGCGGCCGGCGCTGGGGCAGGCGGTGCCGCAGACGCGGTGGGTGCTGGAGCAGAAGCTGGGCGAAGGAGGGTTTGGCGAAGTATGGGTGGGCCGGCACCAGGCGATGAAGGAGCGGCGGGTGTTCAAGTTTTGCTTTCGGGCGGACCGGGCGCGCTCGCTGAAGCGGGAGATGACCTTGTTCCGGCTGATCAAGGAGCGGATCGGGGATCATCCGAATATTGTGAGCCTGCGGGAGGTGTATTTCGACCAACCGCCGTTTTATGTGGAGATGGATTACGTGGCGGGGCAGGACCTGCGGACGTGGTGTCAAGCGCAAGGCGGACTGGAGAAGGTGCTGTCGGAAGTGAAGCTGGAGATCGTCGCGCAGGTCGCCGATGCGCTCCAAGCCGCGCACGATGCGGGGGTGATTCACCGGGATGTGAAGCCGGGGAATATCCTCGTCTCAGGCGTAGCGGCGAACTGGCGTTCGCCGCACTCTGCCCTGTCGGGACCGGCGTCGCCCACTCTGTCCGAGGAACCACCCGAGGAGGAAAAGTCCGCGGCGAACACCAGTTCGCCGCTACGGGTCCAGGCGAAGCTCACCGACTTCGGCATCGGGCAGGTGGTGTCGGAGGAGTACCTGGCCGGGGTGACGCGAGCCGGCTTCACGCAAACCATGATGTCGAGCAGTTCGTCGCAGACGGGGACCCAGCTCTACATGGCGCCGGAGTTGTTGGCGGGCAAGCCAGCCTCGACGCGGTCGGACATCTACTCGCTGGGCGTGGTGCTTTACCAACTTCTGGCAGGCGATTTCACGCGGCCGGTGACGACGGATTGGGCTGATAACGTCGCGGACCCACTCACTCGGGAGGACTTGAAGCATTGTTTTGCGGGCAAGCCGGAGAACCGGTTCACCGGTGCCGGCCAACTGGCTCGGCAACTGCGCGGGCTTCCCGAGAGACGAGCCGAACTGCTGCAGCAACAGGCGGCGGTGGAACAGGCCGCCCGCTCAGCGGCGCGACGCGCGGCCCTCAAGGTCGGGACACTGGCTGCGGTCATCGTGGCCGTGTTTGCCCTTCTGACAATCTGGGCCATCCGGCAGTCCCGCCTGGCTGCCAACATGGCTCGGGAAGCCCAGATGAATCTCTACGACGCCGATATGCTGTTGGCGTTCCAGGCACACCAACAGGGGAACCTGGGTCGGCTGCGCGAGTTGCTGGCCAAGCACTCCCCAACCGGCGCATCGAACTTGGCCGCTGGGGCCGGCAGGGCGGATCTCCGGGGTTGGGAATGGCGATACCTGTGGCAACAGGCGCGCGGCGACGACCTGGTGGTCTTGCGCGGGCATTCGAACGTTGTGCACGGCGCGGAGATGCTTCATGACGGGCGCACCGTGGCGAGTGCAGGCTATGACCACACCATCCGCTTCTGGGACTCGAAGACGGGCGCTCTCCTGGAGACGATCCGTTTTCCCGACGAAGCACGCTGTACTGCCCTGTCCCCGGATGGCCGCTGGCTGGTGGTCGGAGGACGCCTGGGGATCTGGAATCTCTGGGACGCCGGCCGCCGGGAACTTCGACTGGCTTGGACCAATGCGATGATAAGCTGGGGGGCGGGAGCCGCCTTCTCACCGGATAGCACATTGCTGGCGGCGGCGGATGACACTGCGGTGGAGATCTGGGATCTTCGTAGCTTCAAGCGGACCAAGCGCATCGACAGGAGCACTGGGGGAACATTCGACGGTTTCGTGTTCGGCGTGGCCTTTTCTCCTGATGGCAGTAGGATCGCCTATGCGCATGCGGATGATCGGATCATGCTCTACGATCTGACGACAGGAGCTGAGGAGACGGTGGGGAAGGCGCAGCGTGGCGACGCGTTGACCCTGGCGTTCACAGCAGACGGCCGGACCCTCGTGTCGGGGGATCGCGCCAACCTCAGCCTCTGGGATGTGCCGACGCGCAAGCTGCTGAGGCATCTCACGAACCACGTGGAACAGGTAGTGTCAGTCGCCTTGTCTCGAGACAGCAAGCTGATGGCGAGCGCAAGCGGCGACCACACCGTGCGGCTTTGGGACACGAAGTCCTGGCAGCAAGTGCGGGTCCTCCGGGGGCACGAGGACGAGGTTTACTCGATCCGGTTCTCCCCCGACGGAAAGAGACTCGTCTCCGGCGGCAAAGATGACACGGTCAGGGTCTGGGGGACCGAAGTGGACCAGTACCCCCGGGAGAGCTAGGCGTGGCCAGCCGGGTCATGGCTCATTCCTCCGCGGCCGAGCGCTGCCCGCCAACTGCACATTCGAGCCACGAACGGCACGCTCACGTCATTGGGCTTCTTTGATCTGCATCGACTTCAAGAGGGAGCGACTCAGCCTTTGCCCGCTGAGTTGCGGCCTTACACCTTCGCCTTGCAGACCGGAGATGGATCTGAGTGGCGGCCTCGTGATAGGGCCGTGGCCAGTGCCGACCTGAGTCGAGTTGCGGCCGCCCGCCCGGATGGTGCGGTCGAGATCTGGAGCACGGAACTGCTCAAGAGACTGAAAGTGCTGAGCGAATCGCGGATCGAGGTCAACGCCCTGGCTTTGGGCAGGACTGGCACATGGCTGGCGGTGGGACGAACGAATGGAGAGACGGAGCTGTTCGATCTGGCGAATGATCGTCTCGTGGAACGACTGCCACCGTTCGAGCCGTCTCGGATCTGGTGGCAGGCTACGGCCGATGGCTGGTATGAGCATCTGAATTTTTGGGCCGGGGACCGCCTCTTCGTGCGCGCGACGCCGAGTTCGAGGGTTACTCCTTGCCTCATCGAGGTCTTCCGGATTCCGGAACGGGAGAAGCGGCTGATCCGCCCTACTCACAAGGAAGGTCTTAGCAACTATGCGGTCTCTCATGATGGGAAGCTGCTGGCGACTTGCTCCTGGGATGCTCTCAAGCTTTGGGACATAGACAGCGGCAAGGAGATTCACACCTTTCGCGGCCAGTTGGTTGGGTTCATCTCGATGGCCTTTTCGCCCGATGGCTCACGGTTGGCGGCAGGGGGATGGGATGGGAGCATTACCCTGTGGGACTTGGCCACCCGGCAGCAGGTGGGTCGATGGCAGGGGCACGCCCGCAACACCTCCGCGGTTTGTTTCCTTGAAGAAGGCGGGGCATTGCTGAGCGCCGTCGGTTGGCGCCGCCCGTACGAGACGCGCCTCTGGCGCGCACCTTCCTTGGCCGAGATCGACGCCGCCGAGAAGACACGAGGTCTCGCCGACCGTGACCGCGCCGCCACGCCCTAACCATTCACTGCGGAAGAAGGAAACGGAGAAAACGGAGGACCAGGCGGTGGACGACGGAGACTCAGGCTTTCTTCCCGAAGTCATTGTTCAGTGACAGCGGACTGCGCTTGAGGCCGTTGGTATCGCCTCGTTTCTCCGCCTCTGTTCTCTGTTGCCTCCTGTTCAACTGCATCTTTGAACATCCCGTTCATTGACGCTTGGCTTCCAGGAAAGAGATCGCGCGTTTCGCTCGCAACCCGCGGTCCTCAGTTGGCGAGCGGCTCATGGAGATAGGGTCGGGGTCAGCCCTTAACAATCAACTTTTGGGGTCGCGATGGCCAAGGTATTGGCGCTCGGGGCTCACGTCTCCTCGCTTCACCCACAGTTCAAAGAGTCGATGCCGGGAGCGGCAGAGGCGGTCCCTGGTGGGAGTGCAGTCGTGTCGAGCCGGGGTAGATCGGGCGGAGGACACAACGCTGGGCCGGCATTCGCAATGAGGTCCAAACTTTTGACAGCACGGGGTGACTCTTGCATAGTGCGCCCTATGACTCCAAGATCCAGCACCTCCCACGCGGACCCCGTCCAAACCACGCCGATGCCGCGCCGCACGGCGCTCGAACTCATGGGCGGCATATTGGCCTTGCCGATATTGGGCGGGACAGCCATGGCGGCCGGTCAAAAGGCGATCTGGAAAACCGCCGTCGGCCTGAACGGCTTTCAGTCCGGCTCGCGCAAATACAAGAAGAACTACCCCATCTGGGAGGTGCTGAACTTCGCGTCGCAACACGGCTTCGAGGGGGTGGAACTGGTCGCCGACTGGCCTTCGGGCGGGTATCCGGCGGCGAACGACCGCGAGCGCGTCCAAGCGTTGCGCCGGCTTTATGACCTCTATGGTCTGCGGATTTTTTCGATCCAACTCGGGGCGGACGGCGCATTCGATCCCGACGAAGCAGCACGCGGGCGGTGGTTGGACGGGTTCCGGGACCGCATTGGGCTCGCCAAACAACTCGGCTCGGATTGCGTGGGACTGTGGCCTGGCGGCGGGCTGCGCGGGCAGACGATTGACCAGGCCATTGAACGCCTGGCGAAGTCCTTTCATGAAGCCGGCAAGCTCGCGGGCGATCAGGGGTTGGTCGCCTGCTTCGAGATCGAGCCGGTGTTTGTGTTCAACCAGGAGGACCACTACCTGCGCATCTTGCACGGGGCAAATCATGCGGCGCTCAAAGGCATCTACGACCCCAGCCACTTCGACCAGATGAACGGCGCCACGGGCAAACCGGAGGAAATGCTCCAACGGGTCGGCCCGCGGAACATCGGCTACGTGCAGTTCTGCGATACCGACAGCACGCTGCGCGATGGCGGCACGTCCAAGCACCTGGGTTGCGGTGACGGCCGGCTTGATTGCGCCAAGTCCCTGCAGATTCTCAAAGACGGCGGCTTCCGTGGCTGGATCATGGTGGACGAATGGGAAATCCCCGACCCGTACGATGCCTGCATCAAATGCAAAGAGATGATCGACGCCGTCGGGCGGAGTTGACATTCCCACCGGCCCCGGTCGCAGCCACGGGAACGCGTTCCGCTTTCTCGCCCACTCCCGCACTCTGGCGCGCTTACGTTTTGCATTCACAACCGGCACGCGATGCGCTATAAAGACCGGCATTGCTCACGACATGAATGTGCGTTTTTTCTGTTTTTTGGCGTTGTCCGGGTGCGCCCCAGCACTTGCGGCGGACAGCATGGTCACCAACGGCGGGTTTGAGTCGCGACTGATCGGCAATGGCCCGGCCACGGTCCGGGTGGATGATTATGCGGCCGTCCAGCGCGACAGCCTGGCGGCGATGCGCACGGCCGCCCTGCCCCCCACCCTGACGCTCCGCAACGCGGCGCTCGAAGTCATCTTCAATACCACAAACGCCACGTGGTCGGTGCAGGCTTCTGGAGGCGGACGGCGCTGGACACAGAAACCGTTTTCGGGTGATTGCCGCGTGAAAGACGCCCGGGTGAACGCAGGACGCCTCCAATGCACGCTCTCTCACAGCCGGACGGGTCTGGATCTCTCCGCCAGCCTGCAACTGGACGGGGACCGGCCCGAACTGCTCGTGGAATTGTCCGCCCAGGGTGAGATGCCCGCCAGCATCCGGTTCCCGCACCCTTTCATCGGTGAACCGGGCGATTACCTGGTGGTGCCGATGAACGAGGGCATTTCCTATCCTGTGGATGACCCGACGATCTCGCCCATCCACCTCATCGCCTATGGCGGCCACGGCATCTGCATGGCGTTTTACGGAGTGACCGATGGCGCACGGGGCCAGATGGCCATCCTCGAAACGCCCGACGACGCGTCCATCCGTGTGGATCGCCTGGATGGCCGGCTGGTGATTGTGCCGGAGTGGGACCCGCAGCGCGGCCAATTCGGGTACTCGCGCAAGCTGCGCTACGTGTTTTTTGATCGAGGCGGACACGTGGCCATGGCCAAGCGATACCGCGCCTACGCGAGACAAATCGGCCTGCTCAAGACCCTGGCGGAAAAGCGGCAGTCCAATCCCAACGTGGACCTGCTCATCGGCGCGGTGAACGTCTGGTGCTGGGACCGAAATGCCGTGCCCTTGGTGCGGGAGATGCAAGCGGCCGGCATTGCGCGCATCCTCTGGAGCAACCAGCAACCGCCGGAGAATCTCAAGGCCCTCAACGACCTGGGCGTGCTGACCAGCCGCTACGACATCTATCAGGACGTGATGGCCCCCACCAACTTTGGGCGGCTCCAGTGGATTCACCCGGATTGGACCACCAACGCCTGGCCCAAGGACATAATCCTGGACCGTAACGGCAAGTGGCTCAAAGGCTGGGGCGTGGAAACCAAAGACGGTTCGATGATCTCGTGCGGCGTGATCTGCGACAAGCGGGCGCTGGACTATGCGCGTGAACGAGTGCCACCCGACCTGGCTACGCACCCCTACCTTTGCCGGCTCATTGACACCACCACCGCCGCGCCCTGGAATGAGTGTTACCACCCGGACCATCCCATGACGCGCACCGAAAGCAGAAAGTCGAAGATGGAACTGCTGCGGTACGTGTCCGAAGACCAGAAGCTCGTCACCGGCTGCGAGACCGGCCACGACGCCTCGGTGCCGTTCCTGCATTACTTTGAAGGCATGCTGAGCCTGGGGCCGTACCGCGTTCCAGACGCGGGGCGGCGGATGAGCGAAATCTGGACCAACGTGCCCGACCGCGTCGCCAGGTTCCAGCTCGGCCAGGACTATCGCCTGCCTTTGTGGGAATTAGTCTATCACGATTGCGTGGTGGCGCAGTGGTACTGGGGCGATTACAACAACAAGCTGCCCGCGCTCTGGGACAAGCGCGATCTGTTCAACGTGCTCTACGGCGTCCCGCCCATGTTCATGTTCAACCGGAAGCTGTGGGAACAAGACAAGGCCCGCTTTGTGCAAAGCTATGAAAACACCTGTCCCCACGTGCGCAAGGTTGGCTACCAGGAAATGACCGACCATCGGTTCCTGACCAAAGATCGCGCCGTGCAACAGACCGTCTTCGCCAACGGCGTGACCATCACCGTGAACTTTGGCGCCACACCCTACCAACTGCCGGATGGCGCCGTGGTCAAGCCCATGGGCTACCGGGTAAAAGAGCAATAAGCCAGGACCGCGGCTGAGCCAGGTCCGGTTTGGGCTCCAGCGAGGCGCAGTCGCGGGTTCCCTCGGCCGTGTTCTCGACCAACCAGGACGCGCTCACCCGAACCGTCCGCTTCACCGATCATACCACGCGGGGAGAATCAGCCCTCCCGTGTCCGGCCCCACTCGCCACCGCCTCATAATACTCGCCAGATGGAAATGCACCGCCCGCCCTATCAGATGCCAGTTGATACGACGCTTGCGGCTGTGCGCGCCAAAGAGCCGTCGGCAAAAGACTCGCACCCGTGCCGGATACCAATCGAAGAGGATGGACCACATCAAGGCCCGCTCCAGCCTGGCCTGCGTGCCTCCACCTGGACCGGCGGGCAGGAAACCAAACCGGCGAAAGCGTTGCCCGGTCGGATCCCATAGCTCGGGACGCCAGCGCGTGGTCCCTGGCAGCGGGGTAAGCGGAATGAAGAAGAACTGGTCCAAACCCAGCTCGACCGCAAACCGATGAATGGCCCGAATCGTCGCCGGCGTGTCTCCCGGCAGCCCGTAGATGAACGAGCCGATTGCGCACACTTCCGGGAACTCGCGCTGGAGGATCCGCATCGCGGTGCGAACCTGGTCCAGGTCCAGGTTCTTGCCCAAGGCCCGGAGGCTGGCCTGGTTGGGTCGCTCAATGCCGAGGTACAGTTCGTTGAGGCCGGCGCGCACGCAGCTCTCCAAAGCGCCGGCTGCCGCGTCTCGCACAATTCCGTCGGCCCGCACCCAGGCGCTTTGGCCAATGCGAAGCCCCTCCCGGAGCATCAACTCGGCGACTTCACCCGGCACCTTCGGATGCGCGTTGAAACAGGGATCCACCCAGCCCAGATAGCGCCGGTCATACCTCTTCACCAGCACCCGGATCTCCTCCAGCAGGCGGGCCGGTGACTTGGTCCGCAGACACGGTACGACCTGATCGCCCACGAACCGTCCCATTTGCCGCCAGAGCACGCAAAAGTCGCATGAACCTACACAGCCGCGACCAAGTTCAATCGCCGCCAGCCGCGGATGGTTGCGGCTGGCAGCCCCGTAGCGCGCGACCGGCAGCAGGTCGTAGGCTGGAAACGGCAGATTATCCAGGTCAGGCACGGGTTGTCGCGGTGGCGTGCGGACCACTACCCCACCCGATACATAGGAAATCCCGGCCACTCGACCCAGGTCCTGCGCCGAGCCGGAGCGGAGGGCCTCGACCAACTCGACGACGGTATATTCTCCTTCGCCCTGCACGACCACGTCGATCAGACCGCTCTGGAGCGCCTCCGACGCCACATGGGCAAAAAAGCAGCCTCCCGCAATCACTCGGGCCTGGTTGGCCTTGGCAATCGCCGCGAGCCGCAACCCTTCCACACAACTGACGGCCTCTTCGCCGATCCCAACATAAGCCGGATTCCGCAACCGGATTTCCCGCTCCAACGTCCGCCAGCCCATTTGTAACGCCGGCGCATCCAGGATCTCTACCTGAAGGTCGCGGATTTCCTGCCGCAGCATGGCCGCCAGGGAAGCGAAGGCCAAGGGGGGCCAAAAGGCGCTGGAGGGCCCGTTGAACGGCCAGAGTGGTCGCGGCGGACGAACAAACAGGAACAACTCCTTCATCGCAGGCCACCCAAACCGGTCCGGAGCAGCCAGCGTCCCAGAGTGCCCAGGCCGAGGGCCAGGTTGGCGCCGGCCAGCACAGCCAACGCCAGCGCGCCGATCATGACCCAAGCGATGAGCACCAGGGCGCCAAACCGACCACCCCATAGCGCCAGCGCCACCACGGTCATCAAGCCGAAGCCCAGCGTCAAATAATAACGCCACAGCCGACCTGCTCTACTCGAGTAGGACAAGCCGAAGACCTGACGCGCCTGTAACCAAAGGAAGGCAATCAAGCCATATCCAAAGAGATAACCCGTGACGGTTCGGAGAACTGCTCCTTGGGAAACCCAGTGGAATCCAAAGGGAACCATCTGTGCGAGGAATAGTCCGTGGCACTTCAGGAAGCGACCGGTCGGGCGTGGACGAACCAGAATCTGGAGCGCTACGGCAAAAGCCGCGCCTGCATAAAGGCCCACGCAGCGCTGGCAGCACGGCAGCACCCATCCGCCCGGCATCCACATGTGGTCCGGGTTTTGCCCGCACACGCCGGAAAACACTGCTTGTAACAAGGCACTCACCGCTAACTCCTGCTGGAACCCGCCCGGGGCGGTTGGGGCAAAGGCAGGCGAACTCGAAGGATCGGACGCTTCGGGCTGCTGAGGTCCACCAGGAACAGCGCATAATCCTCCGGTCTCAGATGCGGCTTTTCGTCGCCCATTAGATACGTGGAGGCCACCGCGATGGTCTTCCCATCGTGCGACAAGCCAATCTGAAAGAAAAGAATGTCCGACTCGTCGCCGTCGCCCAACCCCGCCAGCACCGGGACCCGGCGCATCGGCCGCCCGTTGAGCGGCATTTCGAGCACGCCGAAAGAAACGTTCGTCGCGTTGGCTGCTTGGTGCCGATACGGGGCGTACAGTGTCTGCCCGTCCGGGGACCACTGGACATAACCGAGCTTAAGTCGCGGTTCACCATCGCCCAACTGAAGGCTCTTCTCCAGCCTGTCCCCTCGATAGACCACCACCGCGCTTTCCTTGTCCTTTTCGGTCAGGAAGGCCATCCGCCGTCCGTCCCGGCTAATCCCCAGCAATCCTGCGTCAGTGATCGAATCGCTGGGGAGCGACAGCAGCGGCGTTAGCGTGAGGCGGTCCGCGTCCACTCGCCCGACCTCGAACGTGCCTGCCTGGCCCACGCCCTTGCCGGCGTAGTACACGCGGTCACCCGTCGGCGACGCGTAAAGCTGGAGTTCGCCCGGCATGGAGTTGGTCTTGGTCACGCCCGTCTCCAAATCCAGCCGGACCACGTTGGATTTGCCGGCCAGGAAAAGGTAAGGGCCCGCCAGGGCCAAAGGCAGCGACAGCTTCTCCGCCGCCTTCTCAATCCCGGGCACGGTCAGCAGACGCGTCGGGCCGGCCTGTCCAACGGGCAGCGCTTGCAGACACAACGTGTCGTTTGTGCCATCCCCAGGCCAAGCCACGATCACATATCTGCCGTCCGGGCTCCATTGCGGACGCAAAGCAAATCCATTCTTGAGCGTCTCGGAGCCCGTCGTCAGCACGAACAACTGCTCGGTCGTGCGCGCCTTTCGATCATAGCGGGCGACCCCGATGTGGCCGCTTACCCGGTCGTAGGCCGGGAAGACGATCTTCGAATCGTCCGGACTAAACGAAGCGCAGGCCAGAAGGTACGCCGTCAAGGCCCCCAGCCCGACAAACGCCAGCAGACCGTTGCGAATGTTTTCCCGGTTCATATTCTTTCGTCCTTTCAACTGTTGTGTTCTGATTGATCTCATCCGTCAGCACCAGAAGCTCTCCGCCTGGCCGGTCGCATTGCACGGGAACCCGGCTCCCTGCCTGAAAAGTCATGATGGCTTGCCAACGGCGGGCCTTCAGCCGCGATCTTCCTGCGCATAACACCCATACGCCTTCTGTTAGTGAGTTCGCGCCTGAAAAGCGTTTCTTTCACGGAAAATTGCGAGTATGGGCCAAAGGAGTCCAGGCTATTCGTATCGTAATCCACAACGCTCCAACCATGGGCGGCCCAATTCCCGCGACGAGACGAGCGGCGCGCTTCGACCTGCGCGAATCGGCCTCCACCTGTAACGCTCAGGCGCCGAGTAGCGTCTGAAACGTTGAGCGTTTTACGCGCTCGGGCGTTCGGACGTGTACGCCGATGGGATAGAGCGTAATGAAGACATGGTTGGTCACGGCGGTTGTCCTCCTCGTAACCCTTGGGGCAACAGCATCGCCAGAACGGGTGCCGAGCCCTTTTGAAGACAAGGCGGTGCTCACGCCCGGATGCCAGATCGACCAACTGGTTCTCGCCCGCTCAAAACGGCTTGGCATCCAGCCCGCCCACATCTGTTCAGACGCAGTATTCGTCCGGCGCGCCTATCTGGACGTTATCGGCACGCTCCCCAACGCATACGAGGCGCGAGCGTTTCTATTGGACCGGGCCCAGAACAAGCGTCGCGCCTTGATCGATCGTCTGCTGGAGCGGGAGGAGTATCCGGATTACTGGGCGATGAAATGGAGTGACTTGCTGAGGGTCAAGGCGGAGTTTCCCATCAACCTCTGGCCCAACGCGGCCCAGGCCTACCACCGTTGGATCCGGACCAGCCTCAAGGAGAACCGGCCGTATGACCGGTTCGCGCGCGAGTTGCTCACGGCGAACGGCAGCAATTTCCGCATCGGCCAAGCCAATTTCTACCGCGCGATCCAGAGCAAGGAACCGGCGGCCATTGCGCAGGCCGTGGCCTTGACGTTCATGGGAGAGCGGGCCGACCGGTGGCCCACAAACCGGTTGTCAGACATGGCGGTCTTTTTCTCGCAGGTCGGCTACAAGCAGACGGCGGAGTGGAAGGAGGAGATCGTTTTCTTTGATCCCGGCAAAACCAACGCGCAAACGGCCGGCGGTCGCACTCCAGGGACCGCGGTCTTTCCCGATGGCACGCCGGCCCGGCTATCCCCGGACCGTGATCCGCGCGAGGTGTTTGCCGACTGGCTTATCAATCCGATGAATCCCTGGTTCGCGCGGAACATTGTGAACCGCGTGTGGTCCTGGCTGCTGGGCCGCGGCATTGTTCATGAGCCGGACGACATTCGCCCCGTCAATCCGCCGAGCAATCCTGAACTGCTGGCGTTTCTGGAAAAGGAGTTGATCGCCTCCCACTACGACTTGAAGCGCCTTTACCGGCTGATTCTGAACTCGCAGACCTACCAGCTCTCATCCGTTCCCGGGAGCGACAAGCCCGAGGCCGAGGCCAACTTCGCGTATTATCCGCTGCGCCGCCTCGATGCGGAGGTGCTGATTGACGCGCTGAACCAGATCACGAGCACCACGGAGAAGTACTCCAGTCCGATTCCTGAACCGTTCACCTACATCCCGGAAGACCAGCGCTCGATTGCGCTGCCGGACGGCAGCATCACCAGTCCCTTTCTCGAAATGTTTGGTCGTTCGTCCCGCGACACCGGTCTGGAATCAGAGCGCAACAACCTCATCACCGCGGCCCAGCGGCTGCACCTCCTGAATTCGGGTCACATCCAGCGCAAGATCGAACAGAGCCGGATGCTGCAATTCCAGTTGCAGGGCAACAAGACCCCGCGCGAGATCGCCACCGGGATGTACCTGGGGATTCTGTCCCGGTTCCCCACGGAAGAGGAGTTGAAGACGGTGGAGACCTATATGCAAGCCGGCGCCCTGACGCGGCGCGAAGCCGTGCTGGACCTCGCCTGGGCCTTGATCAACAACGCCGAGTTCCTTTACCGCCATTGAGCCGACGCGGCCTGCGTGTCGCAAAGGCGACTTCGATCGGCATCGGTGCACCCAAGGCTCGCCGAAGTGGACTGCACCGTCGAGCGCAAGGGCACGTTCACGCCCGTAGAAGTGAAACGGACCGACAACCCGCCGCGCACGACCGCCCGCCACCTCTTGACGTGGCCCGGGCAGACACCCGAACCACGTCAAACACTTCGGCACACTTCGCAAAGTGTGCCGCGTCGCTGCACCGCACCGTTGCGGCTGCACCACCAGGCACTTTCTCCCGGTGGCCCACTTGAGGTTGAGGACGCCAAAACGGTCGAAACTCGCCTGAACGTTCAACGCTCCGCGGCGAGCCACCTGAGACCCGCGCTCACCCCGGGATGGTCGGGGCTGGCCTCAAGGGCTTGCTTGAATTCGGCCTTCGCCTGGTCGTCTTCGCCAAGCCCAAGATGGCCGAGGCCCGCGACGTAGTGGGTCGCGGCCAATCGGCTCCGTTGATTCTGTCGCGCGCCGGACGTCGGAGCGGCATCCGATCCAGGATCCGGAGGGCTCTGGCTGCTGGCATTCGCTAATTCGCGGAAGATGGCATTGGCTTGGTCGCTTTGGCCGAGCTTCCGCTGCGCGAGCGCCTGGTAATAACGTTGGACGCCGCGGTTGGCGCCGAAGCTGCCATCGCCCGTCCCACGGCCGCGGCCACGACCCCCAGGCTGCGGAGACCCTGCTGCCTCCTCCCACGATTGTTTCGCCTTGTCCTGCGCCCCCAAACCTTCGTAAGCGGCACCCATCAGGTATGCGAGTTCAGCGTCGCGCCCGCCACTGCCGCGCCGGTCGGAGGGCAGGTTGTCCGGAATGGTCCGGGCCGCCCGAAAGTCCGCCAGTGCCGCGGCGAACTGCCGGGCTTGGAGCCTCTCCTCGCCGCGGAGCAGGTGTGCGTTCACCCAGTGGTCCGCCACGTCCAGCGTGCCTCCTTCCCAGACGGAGAATTTCCGTCCGGTCATAAGCTGAATGGCTCCGTCGTACTTTCCCGCCCACACCTTCAATCCGATTTCCCGAGACAAGGCGTCATCGCGCCTCAACACGACCGCGTGGTTCCGCTCGAGCAACGCCAGGCGCTCTTCCGGCGGCTTGCCCGTTTCGGCATAGAGTTCATCCAACTCGGTGAAGTGCCTCGCGTACTTCGAGCCTGCCGCCACCGCTTGTTCCAGTTGGGCAACCGCTCGGCCGATGTCCCTGGTGGGCTGCTGATGCGCATACGCCACCGCCAGGTTGCGATGGACGATGGGGAAGATCGAATCGAGCGCGGCGGATTGTTCCCAGAGCTTCACGGCCTCCGCCGGTTGCCAGTCGAACAAGAGATTGCCGAGGTAATAGGGCGCGCGCGCGTCGCTCGGATTCAACTCCATCGCCCGACGCAAGACGTGAATCGCCTCCCACTGGAACGGGAAGCAGTAATCCGGGGACATCCGCTCTGCAAGTTGCCGGAACGCCACTGCCTGCTTCGGATCGCCGAGCCGCTCGGCGAACTGGCCCAGGTAATAATAGGCCAGCGGTGGAACGCGGGTCTTGTCGCCGGCCGCATCGGCCAGCCGCGCCAATACCGCGGTGCCGTCTGCCCACAACCCTGCGTTGCCGTATTCGGTCGCCGCCTCCAAACCTGTGGCCGGATGCTGACGGAGCGTCGCGGTCAGTTCGCTGACGATCCTCTTGTCTCCCGCAAGCCAGCGCTCGGCCATGAGGCGCACGTCGAGCGGGTCGGTCTTGAGCGCGGCGAGGTCCAGGACGGCCAACGCTTCCTTCGGTCGCCCGGCGTGGCGCAACACGGCGGCCTTGAGATTGAGCGCCGGGAGGTTCAGTGCGTTGGCGTCGAGCGAGCGATCCAGGTAATCGAGCGCCGCGGGAAAGTCCGCGCGCCGTGTCGCGACCTCCGCGAGTGAAAAGTAAGCAGCGCCCCGCCAGGCTTCACTCCAGGTGGCATCGAAAAACGCGTCGAAGGCTTCGGCGTGTTTGCCCTGCGCCAGCAGGGCCACGCCGAGATAGTAAAGCGGCTCGCCATCCTTGGGCGCGGTGTAGTTCGCCGTGAGCCGCCCCACCGCTTTGCGGAAATGCTGCTCCGCCTCGACGAAGCGCGCCTGCTTGAGCTGGCGCAGGCCGAGCGCCGTGTTCACGCGCGCGTCGCCGGGATCGCGGCGCAGCGCCTCCTCCCAGTACGGCTCCGGCTCCCGCGCAGCGTCGTGGAACTGCTCGAGGCGCTGGCCGACCAGGTAAAGCTCCTCGACCGTCTTGAGGTCGGCGGGCACGGGAGGCTGCGCCACGGGTGTGGGTGGCGCGGACGAGTCGGCAGACGGTACCGGCCATTGGCCGGTGCTGCCCAGCTTCCGGCGGATCGGTGAATAAGCCACGAGTTCATTGCCGTCCGCGGATAGCGAGGCGCGCAGGTCGTATTCGTCCACGCCCGCCGGGATGGAGACTTGTTTCACGAACGGCTTGGCGGGATTGATGGCGATCTGTTCTTCGAGGAGCACTTTGTCGCCGGCCTTGAGCAGCGCTCTCGCTCTGCGGTGGGCGGAGGTGGTGCAGAACCCGATTTTGGCCGTGCCATTCGTGGCCACTTCGAGGTTCACGGCCGCGTCGAGGTTCGCGTTCTTCACGCCGCCGATGTGGCGGAACGGATACCAATACATCTCAACCGACTTGGTCTCGTACGGTTGGAGCCAACTGTAATCGGGTTGGTTGTCCGAGTAGGCGCCCACCATCAATTCGATGTACGGGCCGTCGTCATCGGTCAGGATCTTGTCCCACATGCGGCCGCGGGGGCCGTTGCCCCAGGTCCAGAGTTTTTTGCCGGGAACGACGTGGTGATCGGCGACGCTCATCAGGCCCGCCTGCTTGCCGTGGTCGTAACCGGCGAAGAAATCGTCCTCGTAATTCCACGCGAACATGGAGTTGGCGGCTACGTGATTGGAATACCAGCTCACATCGACGCCCCGGCTGAAGTCGTAGCCGCCGTAACTGGTTGTGGCGACGGGCCAGGTGGTGAACTCGCGCTTGTGGTGGTGCGTAACGAACTGCGTGCGTGGGGGGAAAATGACCTGGTACTGCTCGTTCACGTGAACGGCCACGTTGGCGAAGCAAAGCATCGTCTGCGCCAACGGCGTGCGGTTCACGATGCGGACCGAGCATTCGAGACAGGACTTGCCCGGACGCAGCGTGTAGCCCACGGCCCAGCGCATCCGCTGGCGCAGTTCCAGTTCGCCCACCCAGATCGTCTTGCTGCCGTCGGCGTTTTCCGCGAGGCGATACTGCACGGGGATGAACGTGCTGGCACGGTGATGATGCGGGATATTCCACTCGACGCCGCCGGACATCCACGCACCGATGAGGCCGATGAGCGCCGGCTTGATGACGTGCTGGCGGTAGATGAAGTCGTAGCCGTTGCTTTTGTCCACGCCTTCGAACAGCCGCCCGCCGATCTCCGGGAGCACGCCGATCCGCACGTATTCGTTCTCCAGGTAAACGATCCGGTAGGTCCTGTTCGATTTGATGTTCGTGAGCGTGTCGTAAAGCGGATACGGATACACTCGTCCTTCGGCGCCTTGCGACACACGACCGAAGTAGAACATCGGATTCGGCTCCGGCTCGCCGGCGAGGTAAGTGGGAATCACGATCTTCTCCTCACGAACGTTGACCGGCGCAGCGCTGGCCACGCCGGGCAGGAAGGCGGTGGCCATCAGCGAGAGCGTGCCAAGCCACCGAAACAGAGGAACCGATGCGTTCGCGCATCCGATGTTGGAATGGAAGGAGCTTGTTTTCATGCTGTGTGCTTTCCAGTCTGGGCAACGGCTGAGTTTAGGCACAACACCGTCCCGTTCCGCAAGCTTGCGATCCTGAACCGTTCGCAAACCGGAGAAATCTGCACCTTCAGGTGAACGCCGCGTCAAGGGATCCGGCCTACACCTTCGCCCTGTAGAACTAAAAAGGTGCCCGAAGAGGTGTGCGATCGTCGTCTGGCGCCTCGCTTTTGTGGGTTTACAGAATGCGGTGAGAGCCGCAAGATAACCGGCAAGTGGAGAAGGCGCAGGACAGCGCGAAGGAGCGGCAGAAAGTGGAGCGATTTGTTTCCGCCATCATGGAACTCCCGCTCGATCGTGCAGCGGCGGAAGCGGCCGCGCGAATCCGGACGGACTTGGAGCGGCAGGGCACTCCCATCGGGCCTTACAACCTTCTGATCGCGGGACAAGCGCTGTCGAGCGACTTGACCCTTGTGACGAAAAACGTCGGCGAATTCCAGCGGGTCAACGGACTAAAGCTGGAATCGTGGCCGTAATACCAATCAGCCTTCAGTTCCGTAGCGGCCAATGACCGGTTCGCCTGCCGCGTGGGGGAATGAGGCCCGCGAGGATTGAGGGGGCGCGGAGAACCTGGGTGCGGCTGAGGCCCCGTCTAGTCCCGCCTTGTCTTCAACGCACAGAAAGAGGCCGTACGAAAAAGCTTTTCCCCGCCAAGCATCCAACACATCGTCCCAAGCCAAGGCCATGCCCCTCGCGCGGCGCATCGCGCACAAGTTAGCGATTGCCCTGCCAACGCGTAGTGTTATATGCCCTTAGAACGTTTCGGAACAGATTGCCAAACAAAGCCAAGTTCCTATGCCAACAACCTTTGGTCAGTTCCTGAAGGAAAAGCGGCTCGCGCTCGACATGAGCCTGCGCGAGTTTGCCGGGCAGGTCGGCATGCAACCCTCGAACTACTGCAACGTGGAAGCCGACGTGTTGCCGCCGCCCCCGGCGAAGTCGCTGGAAAGGCTCGCCAAGGCGCTCGGCTTTAAGAAAGGAACGAGCGATTACGAAACCTTCCACGACCTGGCCGCCAAAGGCCGCGATGAGATTCCGGCGGACGTGGAACGGATTGTGAAGGAGAACGAACTTATTCCCGCCATGCTGCGCACGGTGGAGTACGAGCAGTTGAGCAAGGCACAACTCCGCGGGATCATCGAGGACCTCAGAAGTGGCCGATACAAGAAAACCCAGCCTAAAGGTTAGAGAATTCCGGCTCTTTGAACTGGAAGGAATTGCCGCCGGCGCACTCGCCAAATGGCCCCAGTGCGTACGAGGCCGTCGGAAGGTGAAGCGCGCTGGATCACAAAAAGCTTGTCCCCGCCGCGGGTCCAGCGCGCCCTTTCGCACCAAGGCCATGCAACTCACCCGCTGGAAGACCCTGGCGACGAGAGCCACTGCCAGCGCCGCCGTAGCAGCGACCGTGAAGTCGCCGGGATCTCATTCTGCATTCAATCCGCAATCCGCAATTCTCCGCCAGACGGATTGAACCGATGAAGCCGACCGTCTATATCGAGACGACCATCCCCAGCCATGAAACGAGAAAATCCGATCGAAGACATTTGGCGCATCCGGGAGGAACTTGGAGCGCAGGAAGGGTACGATGTGCATCGGCTTTTTGAGCGGCTGCGGCGCGAAGAAAAGCAATATGCCGACCGGCTGGTGCGCCACATCCCGAGCCGGGCGCCGGAGGAGTCCTCCGCCACCCTGCGCGAGGAACCGCCGAAGACCGAACGAACGAAGTCGGAATGACGACTTTCGAATGCCGAAAGATCTCCAATGCACGATGCGAAACTCAAAATTGACACCTCGAAAAGCGTCTCGTCCGCCATTCGACATTCGCGAGTCGCACCTCTTCCCAGCATCGCCGCACCGAAGGAATGGCTCAAGGACTCGGAGGCTGTCAAAGGCGGTTCACCATGAACTGCCGCTCATCGAAATGAACGAAGCGGTGAAGGCGAAGGCGGAAAAACCTTGTAGGCCCGAAGCAGCCGACGGAGGCTCAGGCTGAAGAAGCCTGAAAGCCTGCAAGGGCCAGTGTGCTGGTGGACGAACTGGCCAGCACTATTTCCCATGAATACGACGTCAACTTCAGGCCCGCCCGGCGCCG
>Ga0315274_10002909_pt1 | contig 25473 bp, 15 predicted proteins | sample YL17G02_20_MG_FD_203700 | JGI IMG/M metagenome (GOLD analysis project Ga0315274, IMG submission 203700) | Sediment microbial communities from Yellowstone Lake, YNP, Wyoming, USA - YL17G02_20 | ecosystem: Environmental > Aquatic > Freshwater > Lake > Sediment | place: USA: Wyoming | collected...
CGTGAGAGACGACGACTGGACACGGATTGCCGCTCCTGTGTTTGCCGGAGACCAGTCTTGACATTTCGCTAGCAACGCGCGGGGATCGCCAATTTTGCCCTGATTTCTCGCGTGCGCTTCCTCTTTGCTTTGCGCCAAGGCCCGGCCAGAGCATCCCTCGCCGCGACGACACCACCACGGCTCCCTGGCCACCCAGTTTTCCAGTCAGGTCCGCTTCCCATTTCGTTGTCACGCCTTGCCGCTCCTGGACCCTTCCGCCGCCCCTGGCCGGCACCTCGACAACGCTGACAAGAACCCCTGGCAGGAGGTCGACAGGAGGTCGACAGAACTCGGCAGCGACTCGACACGAGCGCAAGCCCGCCGCGCCCTCACGCCATGCCGCCGTAGTCCCCCGGGCAACCGCCCGCGCTCTCGCCCCTTCCTGGACTCGCTTCCGCTCCTCGACGAGGAGAAGCCCCCGCGCCGTTGTGAAGCCAAGCCGCACCCGCGCCCAACTGAGCCAGCCGCACTCTTCGGCCGTAAGGCCCGGGTATCGCTCCCCGGTCCCGTCATCTGAGGAAGGGAAAGAGGCCGCCGAGGCTGGGGCTGGCCTCGCCGTCTGGCTCGGAATCCCGAAGAAGTCATTGACGGTGTTGGGTGTCACTGCCATGGGGTTTCCTTTGTCCTTCAAGGCCTTTGAGTGGTCGAACCGCAATATGCGGTTTGGAGTGCCGCAGGCCAGAACCGCACCGCAACCGCAACCCCCTATAAGGGGGGTTGTTGCGGTTCGCGGTTCAGCAGGTTCCACCGCAAAACCGCAGGCTACCGCAGATTGGTTTTTGCGGTTCATTCTGGCAGCACGTAGCATCCGTTCATCAGCCTCACAAGCCCTTCCTCTCGGGCCTCCTTCACGATGTTCTCGGCAGTCCGCTGGCCGCAGCCGGTCATGTCCCTGATCGCGGCCACAAGGTTTGTCCACGACTGCGGAGTGCCAGCCGCCCGCAGAGCAATGCCGGCGTGTTTCTGGGTTGCCTTCTTTTTCCGTCCGCTCTCAGGGAGCCAGCCGTCTGGCATCGCCTGGAACCAAAGGTTCGCCTCCGACGGCATCTGCCAATACACCGGGCCGCTGTTGTACTGGCAGCGGAGCCGCATCTCGACCTTGGTGACTTCGCGGTCGATCTCGTCGCCGCACTGGACGAAAGATGCCTGGAGGTCAGACTCCGGCCAGGCCTCGAAGACGGAAGAGCCGCGCGAGAAGCCCGCCTTGCCGTGGTGGTGGACGAGAATGACGGCGCAGCCGAACCGGACGGTCAAGTTGCTGAAATAATCCAGCACCAGCGACATGGATTCTGCGGCGTTCTCTTCCATGCCGGGACAGATGCCGGAGAGCGGGTCCAGGATGATGACTTGCGGCCGCCAGCGGACAATGAGCCCTTCTGCGATTCTGCGGCCTTGCTCGTGGTAGAGGTTGGGCCGGTTCTCCGCGATCTCCTGAATGAAGAAGTTCCGTTGCGCCCGGTCCCGGTCGATCTCGGGGGGCATCTCCCGAAGGATCGCGCCGAGCCTGTCCTCAAGGAGCGGATCCGCAATCTCGGCCTGGAAGTAGAGCACGCGAGCGGGGGCACCGAAACGCCAGCCGAGCCATTCACAATCCCCACCGGCCAGGGCAAAGCCCACTTGGATCGCCCACATGGATTTTCCCCACTTGGTAGGGGCGGAGAAGGTGAGCTTCCCTTGGTAGGGGAGAAGCCCCTCGATGTGAAACTTGAGCGGCTCGCGCTCGGCGGCCAAGAAGTCGATTGCCGGCAGCACACGGGGCAACCGGGATTGCCAGGGCCGAGCGGCCTTGAGAAGATCGCGCACCGCATCCAGGCCACCGCGCTTCAAAGCGTCGTTAAGGTCCCAGCCGGGCGGGGCGTCCGTCGGCCAGTCAATGACCGAAATCTTCTCCGAGGGGAATCCGACCTTCTCCAAAGCTTCTGCGGTCTTGAGATTGGCCCTCTCCCCTGCCTCATCCGCATCGTTGGCGAGAATCGTTGCACGATGTACTTCAGCAAGGTTGCGGATCCAGACCTCGTCAAGCGGTTTCTCCCCCGTCAGGGGCGATAGAGCGTGAAATCCGGCCGCGCAAGCCGCAGCCGCCTTCTCTTCGCCCGACACAACGACGAGCGCCGCGTCCCCCTCCTTGTGCCACAGCCAGATCGCGCCACCGCCGCCGTATAAGAACCAGCAACGCCGTTTCCCCTTCGGATCGCGAGCTATCGTCTTCGCCTTGTAGGCCACAATCCGGCCCTCTGGATCACGCCCCTCATGAACGAGCGCCCGCGAGCCGTTCTGAGAGAAGACGCGCCACGTCTCGGGCACCCATTCAGCTCGAAGGCCATAATCCCGCTCAAACATCCCAAGAGCGCCCGCGTCTTCCCGTGCGAGCGGCAGTTTCACAAACTCGCGCTCCGCCGTCCCCAAGTCCGGCCAGGGCTTCGCTCTTCGCTCATGGTTGACTTGTCTTTGGGCCGGTGTTCCCTGTGGCTCGCCCTCGCGGATTCTATTGTCCCCAAGGACAAAATCGACCGCTTCGGCGAAACCACAGTTTTTGACCTTCCGCACGAGATCAACCCCGTCCAGCCGCTCCCCCGTCGCATGGTCGAAGACGATGTTCGCGCCACCACCTACTTGCAGTGAGGGGTCTCTATCTTCTCGGAACGGCGAGCAATTCGCCCGGCCTTCTCTCACTGAGGGCAAGCCCAAGCGCTCCCAAACTTCCAGGATGGACACATTACGCGCCCGCTCGACATCGGCTTCCGGGATTGTCGCGCTCATCGCGCCGCCCTCCCAAGCGTTGGCCTTGTAGCGTAGATCCGCCCTCTCGCCCATTTCATCGCGCGAACAAACCCGTCTGACGGCACCCGCAAGGAACCGTTCCTGTGTTCGCCGATAATGCGTGCCGCATGGCCGTGAGGATCCTCATATTGGAACCTGACCCGGTCCACATCGGGGTCGAAGAAAACCCTCATCGGATGAATCTCCTCCAAGTAGAGGATCGCCGCTTCTTCAAACTGCTCGATGATCATCTGTGTGCCCCCTGTGTTATGGAAAGAACATGCGCTGCGGTCCGCTCGCAAACACTCCCAAGATGGGGTTCGCCGCAATCCTCATTCGGAGGGCTCGCCCCGCCAGGATCGTCACCGGCTATAGCCACTGGCTCCGACTGCGTGACAGCGGGGTCTGGGCGGTAGCCCTCCTGCAACCACGCCAGGACACGCGAGACAGAGAATAAGTACCGCCGCCCGAGCCGCTGGTGGGGGACGCGATCTGCCGCGGCTTCGCGCCGCAGCGTCGCGGGATGCACGCGGAGGATCAGTGCCAGCTGTCCGGCTGTGAGGACGTCGGATTGAAGTAGATTGGGGTGGGGCACGGTCATTGCGCCTTCTCGCTCCCGCGGTTCCAGCGGCGGCAAACCTGCACCGCCTGTGCCCATATTCGACGCCAAGAGGGGGTGGAACGGGAATGGCAGAGTTGCATGGAATAGAAAAACGCCGCCGAGTGGTTTCGACAGCGTCATTGCTGGGCAAAACGGTGGTTTCGCTAGAGGGTGGAAGAAGAACCTCCTTCCAGGTCCCTTCCAGGTCCTATTCCTCGTCAGTGATTTCTCCCTCTCGCTTCAACTCTGTCCTACGAGATGAGACGGTTCTTACGGACACGGTGTATCCACAGTGCCGGGACAGATCCTCGCATATCTGCTTGTTTGTCGTTTCGGGGTCCCTATAGCCCTTGATGATGAGGGCATCCAGGAAGCTCCGCACCTCGCCGGGAGCCCGTTTGAACACTTTCCCTTGTGGGGATGGGGTCGGTGCCCCTTGCGACGCTAGGGATTCTTCTCTCCCGTTCGCCCCAGGGGAGGATTCCTGGCTCCGAGGCGTCGAACGGAAGCCTTGTCCGAAGCCGGCGTCATCCCACCACTTCCTTGCCAGAGAGAGCACGACGCGCGCACGAGTTCTCTCGGCGTGTGCCAAGATTGGCAGGAGGATTCTCCACCGCCACATGACGCCGATACCGTGGCCTATGCGAAACGGGTTGCTGCTGTCCCCTGCCTTCTCAATCGCTGCCACACGTTCGCCCCAGAAAGGGGCTTCTCTCAAGTCCTCGAAGGCAATAGCCCCCTTCTCTGGAAGGGACGACTGGCACCATCTGTGCGCCGACGGGAGATAGAGACCTTCATCATAGGCAACCTTCTCCCAGAACTCCGTCCAGAACTCGGCGGACGGCTCGTTTCGGCCAATGAGCGCGACACCGTGCTTCTCCGACAGGGCCTGAGCCCATCTCTTGTCGGGGCTCCACCAGAACAGTCGGGGGGGAGACAAGTCGCCGGGATCGACGTACGGCTTCAGGATCTCCTCAACTGAAAGACGCGGGGATTCGCTGCGCTGAACCTCTTCTTCGATGCGTTGCTGGAGCAAGGCGAGACGCCTCTTGTGTATGCTCCCCTTTCTCTCCGAAGCCGTGGACCACATTCCGCGGAGAGCAGCCGCGTTCTCCATGAGAATCCCGAATCTCTTCGCCGCCTTCTCGGGTGGCTCGTCTGACCGATAGGATAGGGGCCTTGCCAGTGCCTTCCTGTTCCACTTCGCAACGGCCTCCTCGGCGGCCAACTCTTCGGCCCCAGCACCAAGATCTGCGATCCCTCTGAGCAAGCCAAACACCCGGCCTGCGCGTACCTGCATCCTCTCATTGATCAGTTCCACGGGAATCGCGAGTTCTCGACAGAGACGGCCAAGTTCTCCGAGATGACCTTCCGATCCGGCGATTGACTTCATATCCAGGAAGCGCGTTCGCGCAGAGCCAAAAAGAGATTCCATTGGGCTCTCGTATCCTGGATGGCACCCCACCGAGCGAACCCACCCTTCGTTCCTCTCAAGCCAGGCTTCATCGTTGTCGTCATAGAGGCCGCACTCTATCAGACAGCGTAGAAGGTACTGGTCGCACTGGGCTCCTCGTTCCCGTGCTTCAAGGCCGACAGCCGTCGCACCGGATGCTTCTTCGTTCATCGCGTTGCCCTCGCTCATCGTGTTCACGTTCACCGGCGGCGGCGATCACTGCGCCAGCAGCTATGAGCCTACGCCTCTGCCATAGACTCTGCCATAGAAACCCCGCGCATAACTCGATTTCGTGCTTTTCAGGATTTCGCAATGCACTCAAAATACTTCACTTAACCCTACTTCATTCTCCATTCACGGACTGTTAATCCGCAGGTTGGAGGTTCGAGTCCTCCCGCCGGAGCCATTAGAAACACTGGACTTAGCCGCCTCCATGGGGCGGCTCTTTCCGTGACTGACCCCCCGGACTGACCCCCGGACTGACCCCCCTCTGGGTCCCGTCTACAGCGCTTCCGGCTGGAGGCAGGGCGTGATGTCGATGATAGTTGCCTCGCCTTGGACCGGATGTCCCGGGATCGAACTGGCGATAAGCCGAATAGCGTCAGCGGAAGATCCCTTTTTTTGCGTCGAAGATGGCAGCCACTACTTTTTTCGGACACTATGTCTTGTTCGTTCTTGTTCATGTTGGAATTAAGGTAGCCATTGTGTGCGTCGAAGAGGGACTCGGCCAACTCGCCACCCTCTGCGCCGAAGAAGTCGCGATCGGCGAAAAAGCCGGCTGCCTCCCGGTCCCCGAACCCCGTGAAACGCTTCAAGCCTTGTTCCACGCCTGCGCCGTCACCCCCCCCGCGACGCTTCCTCGAAGCCAAGCCGCGACAGCTACGAAACGCAAACTCCCTTCACCCCGGAAAAAGCGTTGACACCTCTCGACTTGTCCCCGGGAATCCCGCTCTGCTCCATGCGGAACATCCGTCTCGATTGCCCCGGCCCCCCTGTCGCGCCAGACGACAGGCGCTACGACCCGAAGTAGGCCTGCAGTCTCGCCGTGAACTCCGTGGAATCGGCGAAGAGGTCAATCACGCCGTCCGTCGTCTGGCGGCCCGCGTCGAGTTCGCCGGTCCAGTAGGCGATTTCCGTGTCGTTCGGGAAACGGCCCAGGAACGAGCGGTAGAAGCGCACGACGTAGTCGGCCGTCGTTGGCTGCTTGCCGAGGAACTCCGCCGAGACAATCACTTCCCGCGCCATCTGTTTCGCCTGCGCGCGGACCGCCTCGATGCCGCCGCTTGCGAACGCCGCATCGAAGAGCCCTGAGGCGTACTCCAGACCGTTCTGATCGACGAGACGGTCGAGGAGCCCAATGTACATGAACGTGACGAAGTTGCGCGCGGCGCCGCCGGGGCAGTGAACATCCGGACGACCTTTGCCGAGCCGCACTCCGGGCACATGATGCTTTTGTTCTTCCGCATCGCGGCGTATTCCAACATGGAAACATCGATCTCGAACGTTTTCCGGCACGCCTGGAATGCGAAACTGTACTGTGGCATGGTCATATCTCCTTTCCAGCATTTGTCAGTGTCCTCATAGACGGCGTCATCCTTGGGATAAATCGCAGCCTCAATCGCCGCGCCACCGGCGCTTGAGACGGGTTCCCGGAACAAGGCGCGTCTCCTTCCATTGAAAAAGTATCGGGTCGTAAAGCCTGTTATTTCAGACTGGTTCGAGTCGAACATGGGTGTCGTAGAAGCTAACGCTTCCGCCGACAGGGTCGAATCGGATCTATCCAATATCATGCCTTGTAAACCCTGACGCATACCTCTTTGTGCAACCCCTGACCGCTCAACGGGTCGTAGGCGATGGTGTTGAGGTCGCCGAAGCCGCTGCCGCGCCCGGCAGCCGCCTTGCCGAGTTTCCAATGTCCAAAACCGTGTTGCGCGCCGACTACTTCAGGGTGGATGCGCCGGGTGATTTTTGCGACGGCGCGGGTCTTGCCATATCTCGATTCGACCCAGACTTCATCGCCATCGCTGATCCCAAAGCGAGCCGCGGACTCGGGATGGATAATCAGCGGATTGGCGGCTTTGATTTCCAGCAGCCAAGCGTTGTTCTGGGTGCGAGTGTGAGTGTGATTGGCTTCTTTCCAGTTGATCAGATAGAAGGGGTAGTCGGCGTCGGGTTGCCAGTTGCGCGGTTTGTAAACGGGCAATGCGTCGACGGGATGGCCGTTGGCATCGTTCTTCTTTGCGAAGTCGGCGTTATAGAATTCGATCTTTCCGCTGGGTGTGGAGAAGCCTTTCACGGGTTTGCCGCCGATGACCGTGCCGATGCGTTTGCCGCTTTTCTCCTTGGGCTTGTCGTAGATGGCCGTGCCGTCTCGGGCGATGTCGCCGTCCACGAAGCCGGCCGTGATTTTGTCTTCGGGAACGACGGCAGCGAACTTCTCGTATTTCGTTCCTCCCTTGTCAACCCAGACGGCGCCGGGCAGTTGTTTCAATTCCTCCAGCGTCATTTTCGGCGCACCGTTCTTGAGTTCGTTGCTGAGGCAGTTTTCGTACCACGCGGTTAGATCCTCGATCGGCTGCTTCGAGAGCGGGCCGACGCGGAAGAACTCCGTGCCGTCGTGCGTCTTCAGGTCGAGTGTGCGACCGAGCGCAGCGACGAATTCGTACTCGGCCATCTGCCCGAAGATGCCGCCCTGGTACGGATAGGGCGCGGTTTGGCGCTGCGGGGCCTTGACGACCGGCTGGCGCAGGCCGAGCGCGGGCCAGGTGACCCAGTGCGTGTTCAGGTCATAGCGTTCGAGATACACGGTGCCGGGAATGAGGTAATCGGCCAGCCAGGCGGTCTCGCTGACCATCGTGTCCACGACCACGAGCGTCTCCAGTTTCTTAAGCGCCTCTTCAACCTTGGAACAGCCGGGGCCGCTCATCACGAGATTCTGGAAAATACAGACGCCCATTCTCGGCTGATACGGGCCGCTGCCGTCGAGCAGGCGCTGGAAACCGCGTCCGTAAACGCCCGACTTGTGGCCGAAGGGCAGGTCCTTCACGCCATCGAAGCGCGGATGTTGCAACGTCGCTTTGGCCGTTTCGCCGGGCTCGACCTCGACGTGCTTGTTACCGCGCTTGTCGGGAATCATCATCGTTCCGGGGCGGTCGTAGCCGCCGATCAGCGCCGCCAGCAAGGCGATGGCGCGGCCGCCTTGAACGCCGTTGGAATGCTGGCCGGGCCCGCTCCAAACGTCCACGCAGGCAGGTTTGGTGGTCGCCAACTCGCGGGCGATGCGCTCGGTGGCTTTGGCCGGGACGCTGGTGATCTCTTCCGCCCATTGCGGCGTCTTGTCTTTCACATATGCGCTGAACTCGGCGAAACCCACCGTCCAGTTCGCGACGAACTCTTTGTCGAACAGTTCGTCGCGAATAATGACATGGGCCATCGCCAGCGCCATGGCGCCGTCGGTGCCGGGGCGAATCCGGACCCATTCCTGGGCTTTGGCGGCGGTGTCGGAGAGATAGGGATCGACCACAACCAATCGCGCGCCGCGTTCTATGGCGCGGGTGAGGATGCGCGGCAGATACACCCACTTGATGGCGCTGGTGGGATTCCAGCCGAACAGCAAAATGTATCTGCTTTGTATGAAATCGGCCAGCGGCCGGTCGTCGCCCATCGCCATTCCGAAGCTGGCTTTGCGGGCGACGTCGCAGAGATTGGAGTGTATCGAGTAGTTGGGCGAGCCGAACAATTTGCAGAAATCCTCCTGGATGTGCGTGAAGCTGTGGTCTTCGCTCCACCACAGCAACTTATGCGCTTCGCCCGCGTCGCGCAACGTCTTCAGCTTCGCGGCGATCTCGCTAACGGCCTGCTCCCAGGAAATCTCCTGCCAGCCGGGATCTTCGTCGCGCCCTTTGCGCGGGTTGGTGCGTTTGAGCGGACGCTTTACCCGATCGGGATCGTAAAGCTGCATGATGCCCGCGTTGCCTTTCGGGCAAATGACGCCGCCCTCGGCGCAACCGAATGCTTCCGTATACCCGTCGAAGAAATCGCTGGAGATGTTCGAGTAGTTGTTCGGATTCCAGTGATTCGGTTCGATCTTCTCGACGACGCCGTTGACGACGTGACAGAGGATGCCGGATTGGCCGCCGCACATACTGCAGCAAGACGGAATCCACTCGCCCGCTTCGCGTCCCCACAGGCCTTCACCTTCGGGGTTGGCGGCCAGCTCGTGCTCGCGCGACCCAAAAGTGGCGCAACCTGTCAACGCCGCCGCGCCGGCTGCGGCCGCAGCTGAACCGCCGACAACCTTCAGAAATCTCCGGCGTCCGACTTTTTCGTCAAACACGTACATGTTGAGCCTCCTCTTTCGCCGCGGGCAGCAGTATTTCAGCAAAGCCGAAAATCAACAATCCCAGCCCCACGATCCCCACCGTCAGCAGCCATTCACTGAGACTGGGGAAATACTGTGGATTCACGCGCATCGACGCAACGGCTTCTCCCAGACCGTGGATCTCCTCCACCGCTAGCCCGGGGATCACGATATTCAACCGCATGCCGAACAATCCCAAAGCGATTAACAGTCCTGCGAGCGATACCCAGCGCGGATCACGCCGCGTCGGCAACGCCAGCAGCAACACGGGCGTCACCGTGCCAACCAGGATCTGCCAGCCCCAGAAGACCCACCAGTACGGACCGTTGATCACCAGTTTCATCCCCGCGATATGGCCCGGGATGCTGCCGCGAAACGCGATCAGGAATTCCGAGCACTGAAACAGCACGTCCAGCAGCAACAACCCCAGCACCAATTGCCCCAGCGCCACCACCGTCTCGCCATTGCGCCTCCAGCCGTTCCGGAAAATCGCCGCCGCCAGCATGAGCAACGCCCCGCCGCTGACCAGCGCCGACACCAAGAACAGGATGGGGAACATCCCGCTGTGCCAGTGCGGCCGCGCCGCCACGATGCCAAACAACGCGCCCACACCGCCGTGAAACATGATCGCCAGCGGTACGCCGATCATCCCCAACACCCGCACCACCTTGCGATCGCGCGCTGCGCCCGCCTCCGACGTGTCGCGCGATCCCAACGACAGCAGCCGGTACAACCGGGGGCGCAGCCCCGGTTGCCCGCCGCCCACCGCCATGTCATGCCGCAGCAGAAACCACATCTCGCCCAGCAGAATGACCAAGTACGCCGAGTATAGCCAGATCATCCAAGCCATTGGCGATTTGAAATTCGAATACGCCATCACGTACCAAGCCCGTCCCATGTGGCCAATGTCAAACGAAATGGAAAGCAACGCCATCAACAATGTCACCAGCGCCATAAACACCGCCAGCCGTCCGACTGGCTCGAAGCGTCGCAAGTTGAACACATAGACCAGAGACGACACCAAGAACGCTCCCGCCGACAGCCCGATGAAGTATATGTAGGCCGCCACTCCTAATCCCCACGTCACGATACTTCCGTAGTTGGCGTTAATGTGGCCGTGCGCCAGCCGGTCGTGTACCCCGAACAAGCCGGCCGCAAACAGAACCGCGGCCAGTGCCCAATACGCCCGTTTCCACCCCCAGTCCCTTGGCGCCGCGCCGCATTTCTGATCATGGTTGTTCGTCATGTCTTCGGTCCCCCGCTACAGAAGGTAGAATACATTTGGTTCCGTGCCGAGTTCTTCTTTCAGCCGCACCGCCACGCGCTCGCGCAACAGCCGCGACACCTCGCTGTCGAGATCGAGAAAATCGCCGAAGAATATCGCGTGTCCCGTGCACGTTCTCGCACACGCCGGCCACCGGCCATCGGCCTTGTTGTATTCGCCGTTCTCGTCCTGCAAATGCAGGCAAAAAGAGCATTTGCGCACATTGCCAACCGGCGACTTGTGCTTTTCCCGCTTGCGGAACTGGTTGTACTCGGGCGACGGCACATCCGCGTAGGCGGTTTTTTCCTCAATCGCCGGGTAGTTCTCGTCGAAATCGAACCACCGCGCCGAGTAGGGGCAGGCGGTCATGCAATAGCGACATCCGATGCAACGATCGTAGTCCACCACCACGATCCCGTCTTTGGCGCGCTTGAATGTGGCCGAGACGGGACAGACATCGGTACAGGGAGGATGTTCGCACTGGAAGCACGGCTTGGTCGTAAACAAAGGCTTGTCGTCAATGCGTGGCTCGATTACTTGGTCGAACACCACCGTGTAAAAAACCCCCGGCGGCGTCTTGTTCTCCGCCTTGCAGGCTATCATGCATGCCCGGCATCCGACGCAACGGCGCGTGTCGATTACCATGCCATAACGACGCTCGCGCTTGCCGGCGGCCCCCGTTCTGGCCGCATGCACAGTCGCCTGGCCCGCCTTCAGCACCACCGCGCCCGTCAGCGCCCCGCCAAGCCATTTGCCCAGCAAACCAAGCGTCTTACGGCGATCAACATCAGTCAGCGTCGCATCGTTCCGCAACACTGCTTCAACCGTTCTGTCGTCTACAGAATTCATCGCAGATTCTCCTCGGGTTTATGAATTTCTACAGCACCGCCATGACGGTGTTGCTAAGTTGGCCTTCGGGACGTCCCATTTGTTGTTGAAACTGCCGATGGCCTCTGCGCCACGGCTACCCCAATATAGCGGTGGTCAGCCGCTTGTCAAGCCGTTTCTCTTGCATTCGGTGGTAGAGCTCAGGTTAGAGCTCAGGTACATGTTGACCCACCCCCGGTTCGCGGCGGGAGTCGCCGTTGGCGTCGGGACGATGTTCCGGCGCGAACGCGGCCGAAGCGGGGCTAGGTGAGACAGACGCCCGCGATGTCCCGCAAGGACTGAAGGAACGCCAGGGTCTCGGAGGGCGAAGCGAATTCCGCCCGCACGATCCACGCGTTCCCGGTTCGCTTTGTGCGGCAGTTCTGGGATGGCAGTCGGGCGAGAAACGGGGCGGGGTCGGCGGAGAAGCCGAGGGCGGGCCGCAGCACGAGGTACAGGGTTTGAGCCATGTCCTCCAAGCGCAGTTCCGGGCTGCTCCCATTCGCGCAGTCCACGCCTTCCCGAAGCAGAAGATAGCGAATGTAGTCCCGACTGTTGCCGCGCCCCTCCGAGAGAACGAGGGCGAAGGGCCGACCTCCGCTGTCCTTGGCGATCCACTTGGCAATGCGGCGCGTGGTGCGGAAATGGGTCCCAATCCACTCGTTGCCTTTCAGGAACTGGGTGGACAGGAAGCGGGCCCCGGAGAAGGCGAACCAGAGCAACGGCAAAAAGAGCAAGAGAGCGACGAGACGGGCCGCCGAGCGCCTCGACGAGGCGCCGCCGAGGCGCGACCCCTGAGAGAGTTCTGCGGGTCGGCGCGCCGCGCGCGCCCCGCGCCCATCGGTCGGGCCGCCTCCCCAAGCAAGAGCCGTCATCCCCAAGAGAATGGGCTGCAGGCCGCAGAAAGTGTAAGCGTTCGGGGGGGCGGTCAGGCAGGCGTAGGCGGCCACGAAGGCGGCCAGAATGCATGCCGCCAGAACCGCGGCCCGAATCGCCCGGGCGCCCGCCCAGAAGAGCCTGAGAGCCAGAAGCGCCAGGGTGATCGCCCCCAGGCCGACGGCCCCCTTCTCGCCGGTGATGTCTCGAGGAAACACGAAGTCGACGGAGAAAGACAGGACCGAGACCGCCGATGCCCCGATGCTTGCGACCCATTGCCGAAAGGGCGAGGAGTGCGGCTCGGACGAGTGATAGGGGGAGGCCGCGTACCCGGGCGTCTCGGAACGATTGTGGATCCACAGAGCCGCGCTCACGAGAAGAATGAGCAGCAGCAGGGCCCAATCCAGACGTTGGCGCCAGGCCGAGTTCCGGGCGCGAGGAGCGATGGCGGCTCGCTCTTGAGCGGGAGCGGGCGGCGCAACGCTCCGACGGCGCGAGCAGAAGGCCCGCCCGACAAGAAGCGAGAGACCGACCGCGATCCCGGCCGTTATGGGCCAGCCGCCCAAGTGCAGTTGCGTCAGGATGGCGAAGGTCAGGGCCAGGATCGAGAGGGGCAGGCGTCGACCGTCAGCCAGCATGAGGGCGTACCAGAAGCCGAAGAGACAGAAGAAAGGCATCAGGTGGGGATTCCAGAAAGTGCGATCCATGACGACGGCGGCGGGATTTGTCGCAAGCAGGAGAGCGGCCAGCAAGGCGCTCCCCCGCGATCCGCCGCAGTGACGCACGGTCAGGTACAGGAGGACAATGCCGACAAGGCCGAGAGTTGATTGCGTGACGGCGCCGAAGCGGGGATCTCCCCGCATAAGCAGATAGGCGGGCGCGTTCAGGTAGAAGTACGCGGGCCCGTAGTGCCACCCGCCGTAAGAGTGGAGAGCTCCGTGGCTGGGCAGGTCTCCCTTGACGAAGATGTTGCGAACGACGAGGCTCTCGCGGCCCTGGTCGCCGGCAAACCAGTAGACGGAATTCAGGCGAGAGACGCGCAGATACAGAGCCAGACAGAGTATGGCGACCAGGAGGACGAGCGCGAGACGTTGGGGGGACGGCAGCGGGATTCTCTCTCGCGGGCATGATGGCCGGTCGAGGGGCCGGCGCGGCTTCCGCGTTCCGTGGCTGGGATCGGCGAATGCTCCAGGCCGCCGGCGTCTCGGGCGGAGCGCGGCGTCTGCGCCCGTTTTCGCGACGGCCGCACTTCTGGCTATCGAGTCAAGCGGCAAGGGTTGTGGGCTTCCTTGTTGTGGTCCTGATGCCGGCGTTTCTCCGCTCCGTCGAAAGGCCGCTCCCGCGAATCCCGGACGGGACCGCGCGCGGTCTGGTCCGAGCGATCGGGAGGGCGCTTCCAGCAGCACGCGTTGTGGGCCCCGAGCGCCGTATTCCCGGACGCCGTCCCACCGTCAAGACCGTTCAGGGCGTCGCCAAGGTCGCTCCCTGGCCCGTCTTCATTGGCCGAAGCGCTCTTCCAGCCTCGCCGTGAACTCCGCGGAGTCGGCGAAGAGGCCGATCAGGTTGTCGGCTGTCCGACGGCTGGAGTCGAGCTCCCCGGTCCAGTAAGCAATCTCCGAATCGTTCGGAAAGCGGCCGAGGAACGCCCGGTAGAAGCGCGTGACGTAGTCAGCAGTTGTTGGCTGTTTGCCGAGGAACTCGGGCGAAACGATCACCTCGCGCGCCATCTGCTTGGCCTGCGCGCGGACCGCTGCGATGCCGCTCCTCTTTCTTGTGGCCCCGGCGCCCCCGCCGGGGTCGCTCCTTTTCCTTCTTGTGGCCCCGGCGCCCTCGCCGGGGTCGCTCTCCTGGATCGTGTCGACCGCGTCGATCGTCACAGCCGGGGGCGGCTGTGCCACAATGCTCTCTCGGGAAGTCACAGCCGAGGGCGGCTGTGCCACGAAACCTAGGGCGGCGTAAGCCGCGTCGAAGAGACCGGTCGCGTACTCGAGGCCGTCCTTGTCGACGAGACGGTCAAGGAGGCCGATGTACATCGTCGTCACGAAGTTGCGCGTCGGGTCGCCGCCGAAACCGGGAAACATCCCGACGATGCGGTTCGCGAACTCCTCGGACTCCGAGAATATCGTCATGACTTGAGATCGATTCCACTCGCCCCCAAGCCAATTGTCCAGATCCGTCTGACTCGGAAAGCGTCTCAGGAACACGCGGTAGCAATCGGTGATGAATCCGGCGTCGGTGCGGTCGCGCACGGCGTACTCTTCTGAAAGAAAGAAGAACCGGGCCATCTCACGCGGGATGAAGCGCACGTCGATGTCGAAGGAGAGTGCGTAGGCGAAGTACGTCTGCCAGGCGTTTACGGCGCCGGGCTCCGGATCGCGATCGAGGAGAATGCGATAGAACGACACTATCACGTCCTGAATTGGGTCGCCGGTCGGAGTGGCTGCAGCTGTGGGCGTGGCGACGACCGTCGCCGTCGTTGTTGGGTCGGCCGAAGGAGTCAGCGTGGCGGCGAGAGTTGGCGTTGGGGTGGGTGTGTTGGTTGGGGTGGAACTGGGAATGGGCAGAGGAAGGAAGGCGGCCGGGGCCTCGTCCATGCCGATATCGACCAACCCGTCCTCCCCCGGACGGGGATCTCCTTCAAAGTCTGTGCTCGGCGCGGCAGAGGGGTCTCCGCGATCGAGAGCGGCCGAACCGTTTTGAAGGCGGTAGTCGAGTGCTTGGTAGGCATCGCCCACTTCTGCGATGGCGGTGACGTCTCCCACGACGGCAATCGACGTGACGGTGTTCGACGCCACATAGCTCTGGAACATCTGGGTCGTGTTGACGTTCATCAATCGCCCGGCAAGTCCTCCCGGGCTGAAGGACGCCCCGGAGTCGATGAGCACAGTCTGGTTCGAACTGGGATTGAAAGCCAGGATCTCGGTCCAAGTCCCGGTTGGACCGCCGGCAAACATCGGATCGGCGCTGACATTGCCCTTCGCCCCCGGCGCGTTCTCGTTGACTGCGTCGCCGCCGACAAGCACGCCGCCGCGAAAGGCGTAGTCCCCCACGGCGTTTTCGTGGAAGAGGCAGTGGGTCGCAGTCAAAGCCGCTTGGGAATCGAAGTTCGCCACGGCGACGCCCATATTCCCGACGAAGATGGTATTGGCGACCTCTCCCCCGGAACAGAGCACTGCGGCGCGGTCAGAAGGACTTGAGTTGTCGGCGATGGTGCAGTTTGTGATCCTCAGGAGGTCCCCTTCCGCATGGATCCCGCCCCCCCCCATCGAACCTGCCTCCTTGTTTCCACTAATCGTGCAGTTGACGAACACCGGATCTGATCCGTAGCACATCAGTCCGCCCCCGGCGCCGTAGAACCCCACAGCGCGGTTTGCACTGATTGTGCAGGTCTGGAAGACCACGTCAGAACTGGAGCAGCAAACCCCCCCGCCATAGCCCTGGGATGAGGGATCGTCGTTGTTGTCCCCGTCCATGAGACGCCTTCCCACGGACCTATAGAACCCGACTCCCTGCATCCCCAAGGCGGAATTGGCGGCGACGGTGCAGCGGATGATAGACAAGGACGAGTTCGAGCAGTAGATGCCGCCTCCCCACATCGCCCGGTTGCCAACAATCGCGCAGTTGGAGATGGTGCTGGGGCCATCGACGCTGCTGCAGTAGAGGCCGCCTCCCAAGGACTTCGCGAAGTCCATACCCGTGGGCGTCCAGTAGTGGCCGTCATTGGCGAAACCCCCAGTGACCTCAAAGCCATCGAGGCTTACCCCGGCGACGCGGTCCATGGAGACGGCGTGGTCTGCGGGGCCGCCATCGGCGTCCGCTGTACTCGCGTCGATGACGGTTGGATGGAGGGCGAGGTCCCGGTCCGTCAGTCGGGACTCCCCGCCCGCAAAGCCGCCGCGGAGCGCGATTCCGCTCGCCATCGACACAGATTCGCGGTACACGCCCTCTGCGACCCAGATCTCCGGCGCGCCGCGATCGGATGCAACAGACACGGCCGTGCAGATCTCGTGGAACGCGTTCGACCAGTCTGCCCCGGTTTCCAAACCCGCCGCATTCCTGTCCACGTAGACGCGGGAGTCCGGGTAATCGGTGACAATCACTCTTGTCCCAGCGTCCGCCGCCGTTGGCGGCGCTTCTGTGTTGCCCGACTTGTCCGTCGCGGTCGTGAAGAACTCGTAGAGGCCATTCCCTCCTGTCCTTAGTGTGTCGAACTGCACCGCGCCAGCGTAGAAGGGATCGCCATATTGCGTCCACGAGCCGCCGTCTTTTCGGTAGAACAACTGAACGTGCAGCAGGCCGCTTTCCGCGTCGGAAGCCAAGCAGGTCACGCTGAAACTGGGCCTCGTGATCACCGGCGGCAGTTCCAGGACGAGCGAGACAGGAGGCTCGGCGTCGGGAGGGGGGGTGTAAGCGCTGTCCGCCTCGTGCGCGCCGATATCGACCAAGCCGTCGGCGCCCGGCCGGCTGTTCCCCTCGAGGTCCGAGGCCGGCGCGACGGCGGGATCCCCGCGGTCCAGAGCGGCCGAACCATTCTGGAGATGGAAGTCGTTTCTCTTCGGGTGAAGAAACCGCGGGTCCCCAGCCACGTTGTTAGCCGCCCCTGCAACGTACATATTCACTGCATTCGCGCTTGTGTGGACCCGTCCATTCGCGTGCCGGAAGTCGCCTAACGAGTTCCCGAAGAACAGACAGCGCGTCAGGATCAATCGGCATGCGGGGTCTCGTTCGATCAGACCGTAGGAGAGGTTGTCTGAGAGAATGGTGTTGCGGAGCACGGGGCAGCCTGCGGACCAGGCCAAGCCGTACCGGTCATTGCGGCTTATGGTGCAGTTCGTGATGGCCGGCGAGAGGGCGCCGCTGCAATAGACCCCCGCAAACGAGTTGCCGAAGATGAGGCAGTTAGCGATCTCGGCGGAGCTCCCATAGGACCGGATCCCGCCCGCGAAATTGCCGGCCGAGTTTCGGCCGATCGTGCAGTTGACGATCTTGGCCGAGGACTCTGAGAGATAGATTCCTCCTCCCGCCCCGAGCGCCGCGTTTCTCACGATCGTGCAACTGGCGATCTCCGGTGCGGAACCGTGACGGCAGTAGATTCCGGCTCCTTCGCCGCCCCCGTACCTTCGGACCGTGTTGCTTGTGATCGTGCAGCGCGCGATGAGCGGCGACGCCCTCGTGCAATACACCCCCCCGCCGTGCTCTGCAGAGTTCCCGGAGATTGTGCAGCTGGCGATTGCGTTTGACGCGTCCAAATCCTTGCAGTAGACCCCGCCCCCGTATCGCTTCTCTGCGCCCTCATCCCCTGCGCCGCCCGTGATGGTGAAGCCGTCTACTCGTGCATCGGTCGTGCCGTCCATGACAACGACATGGTAGGCCGGCTTGATTCCATCGTATGTCTGGCGCACCTCACTGCCGTCGATGGCGGTCGCGTGGGCGACAATGTCGCGTTCGGTCAGACGTCTCTCCGTCCCGTCGAATCCTCCGTAGAGAGCCACGCCGCTCTTCAGAGCGATGGCTTCCATGTAGTTTCCCTGCGCCACCCAGATTTCCGACCCGGGTGGGGCGACGGCCAGGGCCTCGCCGATCGTCTTCTTCGCCGTAGCCCAGGACGTTCCGTCGCCGCTGTAGAGCACGCTGTCGTCGACGTAGATCACCTCGGCGGACGCGCGAAGTGGAAACGCGAGGAGGATGCAGGCAAGGAGGACGAACCGGAGCATTCTTTGCACGCTGGGCTCCTCTCTCCCCCAGAACACGGGAAACTGCAGCTTGAGTATGCCACAGCGGACCCGAGAATCGCAAGGACTTCCGCACCCGCGGGTGTCTCTCCCCCCGACACCCCCCTCTCGTCCTCCCCCCCTCTTTCGGTAGCTTTTATTATGAGGCAGCTCGCTGCTCGCGCTTTCGCCAAAGGCGGATCCACAAAGGGGGACGCCCTCCGGGGTCTTCGCTCCATGAACAAAGCGTTGTCGCCGCCACTTTCGGGAGATGAGCTTCGGAAGATCTGGGACGACGCTCAAGCACAGGAGGGCGCGACGGCGGCAGATAGAAGGGCCAGGGAACCGGGGCCTGAGCGCGAGGCGCCCGGCTCGCTGGGGCTGCAGAAGGTCACGTCGGGCGAGACGCGGCCAGCGGCGCCACCGACGATTACGGCGGCGGAGTTGACTGCGAAGGTGTTGGTTCCACCCGACTTCATCATCGAAGGCATTTTGCCAGCTGGCCTGACCATCCTCGCCGGGAAACCAAAGGTGGGCAAGTCGTGGTTCGCTCTTGGCGCGAGTGTTGCCGTCTCATGCGGCGGTCATATCCTCGGCGCCTGGCGATACAAGGTGAAAGCGGGGGCGGTTCTGCATTTAGGGCTCGAAGACACAGAAGGACGCATGAAGACACGGCTGGCGAAGCTCATGCAGGGGCGTCCACACCCGCCGGACCTTCGTTTGATAACAAGCCAGAGTAGGCCGCGTATGCCGCGGCTCAATTACGGCGGCTTGGAGGCCTTGCGCGAGAAGATTGAGGCTCTAACTCCTCGCCTTGTGGTGATAGACACGTTCGCCAAGATCCGTCCACATGAGCGCGGAAACCGGAATCTCTGCGACGTGGACTGCGAACACGTCGGCGATCTCAAAGAGCTGGCCGATGAATTCGGGATCGCGATTCTGGTTTTGCATCACCCAAAAAAAGGGGCTTGAGGGACACCCGGGGCTGTCTTGCATGGAACGGGCCGCGATATTGAGGATGTCGAGCTCGCCTTAGAGTTCAAGAGCGACATTGGCGCATGGCACTGCCTAGGACCGGTGGCGGAGCACGCCATGAGTCAAGAGAGACGGGCCATTGTCGAGGTCCTGGTCGGCGCGGGGAATCGCTTGGACCACGCGCCATAGCGACAGCACTAGGGAAACCCGAAATGGCAATCGCACAGCTCCTTGGGAAAATGGCCGAGAAAGGCGAGCTCGTCAAGATGGGAAATGGGCGATATTCTCTTCCAGAAGAGAGCGCAAGCGATCAGACTAGTCAAACCGATCAGACTGGTCAGACTCGCAAAAAAGGGAAGGAATCCCGATGAGTTTGATCGCGAGTTTGATCGCTTGCAGAGGCGAGAAAGGAGAAGGCCCTTGAACGGAAAAGGCCGAGAAGACGGGATGGAAGAGATCCCGATGAGTCTGGTCCCTGACCAGTTTGACCAGTTTGATCGGTTTGATCGCTCACAGACACGAGAAAGGAGAAAAGGGGCCAGGATGGAGGGTTTTCTCTCATGTGTGAAGGGATTTCACCAGTTTGGCGTCGTGCGCTCGCCGGGCGTTCGGAGCGCGTCCTGGCCCTGGCCGCGAATTCGAGCGCGAATGGCTCGACGAGCGCGACTGGTCGAAGATCGAGCCGGGCGCGGAGGTCAAACTCTGCCGCGCGCCCGAGGGTTCGCGCGAGACCTTTGTGCTGTGCCGCTCGCCCCTGCGCGCCGAAAAAGAAAAAGCGATTCGATCTCGCCAGGTTGAGAAACTCCAGAAGGCGCTCGCCAAGGTGCAGTCCTCGGCCCAAGCGCCCCGCCGCGCGTTGCGCGACCGCGACCGGGCTCTCGTGCGCGTGGGACGGCTCATGGAGCGATTCTCGCGCGCGGCGCATCTGTTTGACGTGGAGATTTCCGAGCATCTCGACCCGGCGGACCCGCGTAGAAAGCGCCTGGCGGTCGCCGTGCGGCGCAAGGCCGAACTCGAGGACTGGGCCGCGCAAGCCGACGGCTGTTACCTGCTGCGCACCAACCTCCAAAACAAGAGCGCCGAAGAACTCTGGCGCGCCTACATCGCCTGACGCAGACCGAGGCCGCGTTCCGCATTGCGAAACACGACCTCGGCCTGCGCCCGATTTTCCATCACAAGGAAGACCGCACACAGGCGCACATTCTGGTTTGCTTTCTGTCGCTCGTGCTCTGGCGCGCGCTCCAGCAGTGGATGGAGGCGAGCGGCCTCGGCAGCGCCCCGCGCAAGTTGCTTGAGGAGATGCGCGAGGTGCGCTCCTTGGACGTTGTGCTGCCCACAGCGGCCGGTCCTGAGATCCGCCTTCGCACGGTCAGCCGCCCCGAACAAGGGTTGGCGATCCTGCTGGAACGGCTCGATTTTCCCCTGCCCAACCGGCCGAAAACAATCCAAAATGTAGTGGCGACTTTTCGCCCAGAAATCGAAAAATCCGAGGAATTGCGGAGATTTCGCCTCTGAACTGGCGAAAATGGGTTAGCGCGGAGAGGTCTCCACGGTCCGCGCAGTCGCAGGCAATGAACGAAGGAGCGCTTTCTGTGAAAAGGAAACTCATTGAGGTCGCGTTGCCGTTGCCCGAAATCAACGACGCGTCGGCGTATGACAAGATGCCCGGTATCGGGCCGCACCCCAAGGGTATCCATCACTGGTGGGCGCGACTCCCGTTGCCGACCGCGCGGGCGGTGCTCTTCGCGTCGGTGGTGGACGACCCCTCAGCCCACCCGGAACGGTTCCCGAACGAGGAAGCACAAAACGCGGAACGTGAGCGGCTCTTCGACATCCTGCGCCAGTTGATGCAGAAGAAGATGCACGAGCACCCCGAGCTCTATGCGAAGGCTCGCGTGGAAATGCTCAAGCACTGCGATGGCAAACTGCCGCCGGTTCTTGACCCCTTCGCGGGCGGCGGCTCCATCCCACTGGAGGCGGCTCGGCTCGGCTTCGAGGCTCACGCCGCCGACCTGAACCCTGTGGCGGTGCTCCTAAACAAGTGCAACCTGGAACTCATTCCGCAATGGACTGACCATCCACCGGTCAATCCGGAAGCGCGCGATGATGCTCTGCGCAAACCGGGTTGGAAAGGCGCAGGGGGCCTTGCTGAGGATGTTCGTTACTACGGCCGTATCATCCGTAAACGCGCCATTCAGAAAATCGGCCCTCTCTACCCCAAGGTGAAGCTGCCGAAGGAGTATGGCGGTCGGGAGGCAAGCGTCATCGCCTGGTTGTGGGCGCGGACGGTCAAGACCCCGAGCCCCGCGTGGAAAGGTGCACACGTCCCGTTGGTCAAGTCCTTCATGTTGTCCTCCAAGAAGGACATGCAGGCGTGGGTTGAACCCGTACTTGACCGGTCTAACGGGAGTTATCGCTTCGAGATCACGTCTGCCAAACCAACGTCTGAGCAGAAGAAGGCGGCGACGCAAGGGACCAAGATCGGCCGCGGGTGCCAATTCAAGTGCCTTTTCGGCGGCGATCCGATCCCGGACGAGCATGTCAAGTCAGAGGGTACTGCCGGACGCTTGGGCGTTCGCCTCATGGCCATGGTTGCTGAAGGCTCAAGAGGCAGACTATATCTTCCGCCAGATAGGGGACACGAGAAGCTTGCCACAGGTCTCAGTGAACCAGATGGTCTTGGCTGCGTTGAGTCAGAGATTGCCCCGGACAAGCGGGCTATTTGGTGTCTGCTCTACGGTCTAACCACCTTCGACAGCCTTTTCACTATCCGTCAATTGGTGGCATTGAAAACGCTCAGCGACCTTATCCGTGCGTGCCGCAGCGATGTCCTCAATGACGCGCAGGAGGCTGGCATGCCCGATGATGGCAAGCGGCTTGAGCAAGGAGGAAGCGGGGCTACTGCCTATGCTGATGCGGTGACTTTCTTTCTTGCTCTTGGTCTCGACCGTTGTGCCGATTTCAACAACGCTACCTGCCGCTGGACGTCCGCCAATGAGAGGGTGATGAACCTCTTCGGCCGACAAGGCATTCCCATGAGCTGGGACTACGCCGAGGCGAACATCCTGGCCGATTCCGTGGGTGCTTGGAGTACGTGCAGCGACTATGTCGCGGACTGCATGGAGGTGATCGGGAAGTCTGCAAGCAAGAATGGGAAAGCAAGGCAAATCGATGCCGCAGGTTCCTGGAATGATGCGACAGGCCTGCCGGTCAGCACCGATCCGCCCTATTATGACAACATCGGCTATGCAGCCTTGAGCGACTTTTTCTATGTCTGGCTGCGGCAGACCATCGGCGACCTGCACCCGGACCTCTTCAAGACCATCCTCGTGCCCAAGGAACCGGAGTTGACGGCCGCGCCGGAGCGGTTTGACGGAAGCAAGGAAAAGGCCAAGGAACATTTCGAATCCGGTTTCCGGAAGGCGTTCACCGCCTTGCGGGAGAAGATGGACCCGCGTTTCCCGCTCACCGTGTACTATGCCTTCAAGCAACAAGATGAGAAGGCGCGCGAAGACGAAGGAGAGGAGGGCGCCTCGAACGGCGTTGACCGTACCACGGGCCGGGAAACGCTTCTCGAAGCGCTTCTTGGCGGCGGTTTCCAGATCACGGCTACTTGGCCCGTCAGTGCGTCTCAAAAATGGCGAATGCGCTCAATGAGATCGAACGCCCTGGCGTCTTACATCGTCCTCGCGTGTCGTCCCCGGCCCAGTGACGCACCGCAGTACAGCCGCCGCGAATTGATGAACGAGTTGAAAAAGGAACTCCCTGCCGCGCTGAAGCATCTCCAGCAGGGCAACATCCCGCCAGTGGATTTCGCCCAGGCGTCCATCGGCCCCGGCATGGCAGTCTTCTCCCGGTTCTCGAAGGTGATGGAATCGAGTGGAAACCCCATGTCTGTGCGCACGGCGCTCGCGCTCATCAGTCAGACCCTCGACGAGGTCCTCGCTGAACAGGAGGCGGAGTATGACGCTGACACCCGCTGGGCGCTGTCGTGGTTCGAGCAGTTCGGGATGGAGAAGGGGCCCTTCGGCGAGGCGGAAACGCTGGCGAAGGCGCGCAACATTGCCGTGCAGGGCGCCGTGGACGCCGGCATCCTCGAGGCGAAGGGGGGCAAGGTGCGCCTCCTCCCGCGCGACGAGATGGAAGCGGACTGGGACCCCGCCGAGGATGCGCGCATAACGGTGTGGGAGATGACCCAGAACCTGGTGTGGGCCCTCGAAGAAGAAGGGGGCGAGGCGGCCGCGGCGGACCTGGTGCGCCAGATCGAGGGGGCGGGCGGCTCGCCCGAAGCGGCCCACGAACTCGCCTATCGCCTCTACTCGATCTGCGAGCGCAAGGGCTGGGCCGAAGAGGCGCTCTCATACAACGGCCTCCTCGTCTCCTGGCCCCAGATCATGCAGCAGGCGGGGGCGACAGCACGCCCTGAGACGGTGGGCGATCAGAAAGACATGCTGGGGGGGTAAGGTGTCTTGTTAGCGGGCAGGCCGCTTGGCCGGGAGGAGCGGAGAGGCCCCGAGGAAGGAACGCTCCGCGCCCCGCTTCGCATCAGGAGACTCTGGGCTGGACTCTGGTTGCTTCTCCAGCAATTCCTCATCCGGGACGCGAAAGAGGCGTTCCCCGACTGGCTATGGCTGGAGAATCCCACCAAGAGCTGCATGGCGCAGGTCGAACTCGCGGACGCCGCGGGGCGCGTCGTGTCGCTCCGGTTCTATGTCGATGGCCGGGCGTTCCTGCTTGACTTGGCGCGGCTCGACGATCTCTACCACGAAGACGTGGACCTCGGCTGGCGACAGCGCCTCATGGGATGCCGGGTCGTGTTGGCGCCGCGTTCGGTCGTCTATGACAAGTCGGCACAATGGGAAATCGAAAGCAAACAATGGACAATGCAGAACGAATTGTGAAAGATGGGAGGTGGGAATTCGCAAACAATCCGCCCTTTGCGAGAAAAGCGCAAGGAGGAAACGTCCCATGAAGAGAACCGTCCGCTGGGTCCTGCTGGCCGCAATCTTGTCTTGCGGAGCGCGAACCGGCGTCGCTCGGAACGCAACGAAAGTCCCTTCCGTGGAGAGGCCGATCCGCGAGCTCATCACCTCGTTCTACCAAGGCATTCTCGGGCGCGACCCGGAACCGGGCGCGGTGGACTCCTGGGAGATGGGCTATTTCAACTACGCCGTGAGTTTCGACATCGACGTGCGCTTCATCCCGCGCGAGATGGCGCGGCTGTTTTTCCTGTCCGAGGAGTACGCCGCGCGAAACCGCGCGAATAGCGAGTTCATCACCGACTGCTACCAAGTTTTCCTGAATCGCCCGCCGAGCCAGACCGAACTCGACAACTGGCTGAGCGGCGTCTGGAACCGCTCGCAGGTGATGACGGTCTTTTCCGAGTCGGAGGAGTTCGCGAACCGCATCCAGGCGATGTACCCCGGTCTGGAGGGCGATCCGACGCGCAACTTCGTTACGACGATGTACATTGGCCTGCTCGACCGTTTGGTGGACAAGGGCGGCCTGGAGTACGCAGCGGGTCTCTTCGATTCGGCTTACGCCTCTGGTGGCGTTGAAACGGTCCGCGCGCAGGCGAAACAGATGGCCCGCGAAGTGATCGTCTCCGTGGAATTCCTCGGCAAGCAACCCACAACCGCGGATTACGTGACGCGGTTCTACCGGGCGTTCCTCGGCCGGTTCCCGAACGACAGCGAGGTGACGTACTGGTCGGGGACGGTGACCGGCGGTTCGCTGACCTACCATTCGCTGATTAGCCTCTTCGCCGATTCCGAGGAGTTCACGGCGCGGCTCAATGCGTTTTTCGGCGGCCCGACGCCTTCTCCTACCCTCACGCCGACACCTGCGGCGACTGTGACACCTACCCCTCCCCAGACACTGACACCAACTCCCACACCCCAACCGGCGACGCCAACCCCAACTCGCACGCCAATCTCTACCGCAACGCCCACCCCCACGCCCAATCTGCCGACACCCACTCCGACTCCTACGACCACGCCGACGCCCGACCAGGAGGTCACGGTGAATCTTCCTGGCAACGTGCCGCTCGTCCTGGTGCGCATCCCGGCGGGGAGTTTCCAGATGGGCTCGCCCGAGACGGAACGGTCGCGCTCTTCATACGAAGGCCCTGTCCACACGGTGAGCATCGCCTATTCCTTCTACATGGGGAAGACCGAGCTGACGCAACGCCAGTGGCTGGCGGTGATGGGCGGCTGGCCGGGCTTATCCCCGACTTCGTCCTACGGCCTGGGCGACAACTACCCGGCGTATCACATCTCATGGGACGACTGCCAGAACTTCGTTACCGCGCTCAACCAACACATCACGAACACCGGGCAAGGCCCCGCCACATTCCGCCTTCCGAGCGAGGCGGAGTGGGAGTACTGTTGCCGGGCCGGGACCCAGACACGGTTCTTCTTCGGGGATTCGCTTGGCTGCGACGATGAGCACGCAGACTGCGCGGCCGGGACGCTGCCGGGCAACCGGTCGGACTATATGTGGTTTGTGGCCAATAACTCACCGTATGGCACAAAGCCCGTGGGGACGAAGCTCCCGAACCAGTTCGGG
>Ga0315274_10002910_pt1 | contig 25468 bp, 30 predicted proteins | sample YL17G02_20_MG_FD_203700 | JGI IMG/M metagenome (GOLD analysis project Ga0315274, IMG submission 203700) | Sediment microbial communities from Yellowstone Lake, YNP, Wyoming, USA - YL17G02_20 | ecosystem: Environmental > Aquatic > Freshwater > Lake > Sediment | place: USA: Wyoming | collected...
TATGCTTGCAATGCTTGCATCTGTGTAAAACTCTTCCAATTAGCTTTGGCCTTGTTTGATATCCAAAAATAATCATTTTAGTTCTCTCCCTTTACTACCATGAGGATTCCTCCGATAACTAATGCAATTGCAATTATCGGCGTGGCATCTCCGAATAAGTTCATTATCCTGAATTGCAGGCCTACTAATGGAAGCAGGAATGAACCTGCTCCAAGGAATACTAACATAGCTCCAAGTCCTTTTATGCTCATTTTTCAGAACCTCCTTTCAGCTGTTGATTATTCTCAAAAAGAGGCTTGAAATCATTGTGCCCGGTTTTTTCAGAGTGGATTCTGCAGGTTTCTTCAAACATCTTCTGCCCGCAGATTTTGCAGAGATGCATCTTCAGGTTGCTTTCTTTGGTGTTTGATTTGTTTGTCATGTTCTGTTAATTTATTGAAGGAAAATAATTATATATATTTATGGCAATTGTAATTATTATAGTAATTACTATATATACTAGAAAGATATATATACTATTGTTTCATGTGTATATTAGTGGCAAAATGAAGCGAAAAGTCAATCTTGTGGGGCAAAGTACCTTAACTGTAAGTCTTCCTACTAAATGGGCAAAAGACAATGAAGTTCAGAAAGGGGACGAGTTGGATGTGCTTTTTGACCAAGATGATATTATATTCTCAAAAAAAGAGAGAAAACAAGCCAGAAAAGAGGCCTTAATTAATGTGGATGACAATACATATCTCTCATTGGCGAGGCATATTGCTTTGCTTTATAGGACGGATTACGATAAAATAACACTAATTTATTTAAAACAAGAGGTATATGATCCAAAGGGAGAGAGAAAAGGTGATGTAAAAAAAATTATAAAAAAAATAGTTAATAGTTTGCTAGGAGCTGAAATTATTTCACAAACTGATTCCAAAACAGAGATAGAATGTTTTGTTAATGAAGAACGTCCTGACCTGGACAAAATAGAAAAAAGAATACATTTTTTGATAAGAGAAGCGGCAGACTCTATTCTCGCATCAGTTGGCAAGGATTACCACGCATTTCATGAAACCATGTATGACAGACACGATAACATTGCCAAGTTTATCAATTATTTCTTAAGAGAATTGCATAGATCAGACAAAAGCCAGGAAGAGAAAAAAATAGCTTATTCTTATTATGAGCTTGTTGATAATCTTACAGACAAACTCAGGCATGTAAGCGAGAAAATAGACCAATATGGCTGCAGTCCTAAATTAAAAGGCTATTTGAATGAAATTTTTGAATTTTTCTTTGATGGATTCAAACTACTTGATAAAAAACAGTTGTCTCAGGAATTTATCAAGCTTAGATATGACATTAAGCGCAGGATTAGTAATGAGAGTTTTAATGTCAAAGAGCTAAGGGTGCTGAATGAAGCATCTTTTTTCATAGATACCCTGAACTATACTACTGAATATGTTTTGCTTAAGAGCTTGGAAAATAAAAATGAATAAGCTTTTAATTTTTGATGTTGATGGAGTGCTCGAAAAGGAAGAGTTGATAATTAAAGCAAGACATGATGCCCTGATAAAAGCAATTGCTGATAAATTTAAGATAAGTTTGGAAGAAGCACAAAAGAAATATGAAGCAGCAAAAAATGAATTGCCTCTTGGTAAAAAAGAGACGAGCGCTTATATCTTTATGAAGTGCGGATTTTCCAGGAAAGATTATTTTAATGTTTTGGATAGTGTCGAGCCAGAAGGAATAATAGAGCCGCATGAAAATTGTGAAGAATTATTGAAGAAGATACATAATAAAAATAAAATAATTAGCTATTCTAATTCTCCAAAAAAGGCAAGCATAAAAACTTTAAAAGTATTGAAGATTGACCTTTATATTGATAAAATTTATAGTTCTGAAGATTTTAAAGAATCAAAACCTTCGTTAAATAATCTGAGAAAAATGATGGAAGAGACGGGTTTTCAGCCAAAAAATACAATTTTGATAGGGAATTCTGTTAAAAAAGATATAATGCCTGCGCATGAACTTGGAATTAAAACAATATTATTTGACCCTTACAACAAGCATCAAGACAAACCAAAAGAGGCTGATTTTGTAATCAGAAATTTGATTGAGATTGCTGATATCGTTAAAAAATAGCCAGGTTATAGTCCTCAATCAAATCATCCATGCAATCATATGCTATATCAAATGAGGGGTCCTTCAAAAGAAGCGCATTAGATATTATTCTTTTAAGCAGATAAGGGGTGCCTTCTAAATCAACTTTGGCAGAATAATCTACTTCATGAAACCCTCTTTCATTCTTTGTTTGTTTTATTGGATAAGGATATTTTTTCTTTATGAGTCGATATAAAAGTGTTCCAACTGCATATATTTCGGTTTGGATTTCTGGAAGCTGTTCTGGAGGCTGTATTAATCTGCTTCCGGAAATAACCTGTTCTTCTGAACCTATTTCTTTTGCTAATTCAAAATCAGTAATCTTGACATCAAGTCCAAAACAATCATCAGTATCCCCTTCCACATATTTATCAAAATCTCGCGGGTCATTAAAGGTATAATAAAATCTTCCAAGTCTGCTTATCAGAATATTGCCTGGATGCAAGTCCCTATGTACAATGTCTCGTTTATGCAGAAATTTCACGCCTTGTAATAATTCATCAAAGATATGCTGTTCTGCCTTACTTTCTAGTAAATTGAAAGGCAGGTTAATAAGATCCTCCAAATTAATAGGGTATGTTAAGTATTCCTCAACTAAGCAACTTGCTTGTCGTTCATTCAATTTACAATCTACGACGTCAAAATATTTAATAATATTTTGACTACCAGGAAATTTTTGTGAATTACATAGTTTCTTTAAGATCCTTGTATACCTTTTGCTTGCGCTTGATGGATCATAAGATGGGTCTTCTGCAATAGTCCTACTTGAAAGTTGTTCGCATTTTTCTTTTGGAAATTTTAATGCCTTTAAAGTCCAATCGAATGTTTTCCCAGAAGCAAAAAAAGGTTTGTGTGGGAAACTCGGAGGAAATGCAGCAGAAGTTCTCACTAAAAAGACGTAATGAGATGACCCTTCTCCAATAAATCCTTCAGGTTGATAGCAATTGGAATTGATTTTCAATTCTGTTTTATCATCGAGACTCATGCTCCATACCTCTTAAGCAATTCTTGCCTGATTGCTTGATAATGATATTTATCTTCTGGTTTTATCATCCCATTTTGTTGCATATAATCTATCATTTCCACACCTGTTTGTGTTACTTGTTTTGAATGTGCAGGTCTTTCTTTTGAGAACAAATAACCACAATTGGCTATTGATCTGTATACAACACCATTGCAATACTCCAAAGTAAATCTGTCAATATCTGTTATTTTTTTGCCAGGCAGGCTATATTTCTCGCACAATCTGTTCACATAATCAGTATATGTTTTTACTCTGCTCATTCTTTTTTTAAATGGTTCTGCAGGTATAAAATTCAAGAAATGTGCTAGATCAACTGCATAAGGTATCCTGCCCCTATCTTCAGTGTCGCAGATCAATATTTTATCTTTACCTCGCAAAATCATCCAGTTGTCTGTGCATGAATCTTTATTATATGCCCAATAGCTGGAATTTGCTAAAACATCCAATACGGGCTTAATTGAATCTGCAAGAGATCTATCAAATTCTGCCTTTAGAATTTTTTCCTTGGATTTTTTGGCAAAATCATAATCCTTAAGTTCTTCAGCAGGCATTAAGACGTGCATCTTTGCCAGTAATTTTAAAATTCTATCGTATGTTCCTTTTGGGACCCATTTCATGCTATCTGTTAAAGTCTCTCCTAATGCTCGTTCCATAATATAATAGAATTTTCCCTGGTATTCGAAATGGTCTACATAAGTGGGCAATAGAGCGCTTCTGCCAACTATAGTTTCTAGCCGGTCTCTTATTTCTCTTTCTTTATCAAAACAAGAATCACCTTCTTTAATGATTACTGCATTGGACAAGACAGAACCCCCTTGTAACACTCTGATCTTATTTGTAGCTTTTGCATGCTCTTCTAACATATCTTTAAATTCTCCGTTTTTTTTCATCTGGGCTATCATTAGCTTAATGAAGTCAGTAGAAGCTTTCCCGTCTAAAGGACCATGTTTCTTAGCATAATTAGCGAGGTGTATGTACGCCCGATAATCTTTATTGTCTTCCTTATCAATTATCTCCTTGATTCTCCCCATATGAGGGTGATAACCCTTAAGTCTGAACAAGCGTTCAAAGGTGTCAGAATCTGCTTGCCCTTCTTTAATAGCCTTTCTTAGTATAGTTGCTGCTTCTCTTTTTCTTTTCGATAAACAGTAAAAAGCGCTTAATAGATTAAAAACGCGAGTACTCGTATGTCCTTGTTCTACTGCTTTCTCTAATAGGGCTACAGCTTTTCGCCGAGATTTCTTATCCACGCCTCTTCCGTTCCAAAATAGACAGTATCCTAGACTAGAGAATAAATCAGGGGCTGAATATTTTTTAATTCCTTTCTTATAAATTTCTATGGCTTTTTCGCGATCTTCTGATTCTTGATAATAGTATCCTAAGCAATCAAATATGCTTGCATCTGTTTGGTTTTCTCTTATTGCTTTTTCTAAAGTAGATATTGCTTTTTCTGGGTTTCCTGATTCATGATAATAAATACCTAAGTTAAAGAATATCTCTGGAGTAACTTGCTTTCTTCTTATTGCTTTTTCTAAAGTAGATATTGCTTTTTCTTGGTTTCCATCCTCATAATAAAGATTTCCTAATTTATGGAATATGCCTGCATCTGTTTGCTTTTTTCTAAGTGCTTCTTCTAAAATGCTTGCTGCTTTTTCTGGTTTTCCTGACTCATCGTAATAGGCTCCTAAATTACAGAACACCCTTGCATTTGTTTGCTTTTTTCTTCTTGCTTCTTCCCAAATACTTGCTGCTTTTTCTGGGTTTCCTGATTCAGTATAGAAGCATCCCAAATTAAGGAATATATTTGCATTTGTTTGCTTTTTTCTTCTTGCTTCTTCTAAAACATTGATTGCTTCTTTCAGATTTCTAGATTCATAATAATAAACTCCTAAATTATGGAATACCTCTGCATTTGTTTGTTCTCTTATTCTTGCTTCTTCCAAGGTTTCAACATGCAGATCTTCTCTTCCTGCATTGAAGAATTCCATGGCTAAATCGTTATATTCATCAGCGCTCTGAAATAAATCAGGATTCTTTTTAACATCTTCAAGTTTTTTAAGCAAATTTTCTAGGCTCATTCTTCATATCTCCTGAACATTCTCTGCATTCTTTTGTATTGTCCTCTTCTTGCTGTAAGACAGGATTTGATTAGGGTTGCAACTCTCTCGTCTTTGATTTCTGAATCTACCTGCCCAAGATGTTGTTCAAGAAGCTTGCCTGTTGGGTCTGAATAGACTTTGGTTCTATAATCATTTATTTCATCAGCAACTGAACCAAATGTTCTGCTCATTGATTGGGATTGGTCAAAGAGATGCATTCCTGTAGCCATATAGTACATGACTTGCCCCAAAGATGTCAAGTCATTTGGGCCTCCAAATCTTTTATTATTTTTTGGCAAAGCCTGCCGGTCTTCTGTTGCAATTCCAAAATCCACTATAACTGGCTCGTCTCTTTCTTCATCAATCATAATATTTGCAGGTCTTATGTCTCTATGATACCATATTTTTGCTCTTCGCATTTCTATTAAACCGTTCATAATTCCTGCCCCATATTTTATAACTTTTTCTGGAGAAAATGCAATTCCTATCCCATATTTTAGAATCTTTGTTGGAGAGTAGCTGCCAAGCTGTTTAAGATTATGTTTAAGAATATCTTCCAAAGAATCTCCATTGATATACCGAATACATAATACTTCTGGAAATCCCAAGTCTCCTGTCTCTCCTTCTTGGAGTGTTCCTAAAACTTCAATTACATTCGTAAGATTGCCCTTGTTTGCAGTTTTTATGCTTTCTAAGCAGAAATATTCATGAAGGAGATAAGTAGCATTATCTGAAAATTTCCATGCCTCTTTAAGGTCTCCTGTACAAAATACTACTGCACTGGCCCCTGTTCCAGTTAAATAATACGAATCTTCTCTTGTAGTTATTCCGTTGTTAATACAGCGAGTATTGATTCTTAAAATCTCATATTTATCTAGAAATTCTTTAAGATTTAATTTTTTGTAAACATTCTTAATACCAGTAATAACTGGAAAGTCTACTTCATTGATTGCGCTTAATGTTTCTGAGATTATTATTCCTTTATCTGCAGTAACAGTAACCTCGAGTCTATCTTTGGGTTTGTCTGCTTTTTCTTCTAGACTCATTCTTCATATCTCCTGAAGATTCTCTGCATTCTCTTGTGTTGCTCTCTTCGTTCTGTCATTGCTTGTCTCCTTAGAAATAATCGACGAAACATATATTTAAACCCTTCGATATGTTGTCACTTTAGAGTTAGAATAATTACCCTTTTCATTGAGCTGGAAGGTTTGACTATTTGATTTCGCGGAAAACCTTTTAAATGTTGCAATGTTGTTCTTGTTTGAGAGAGGATGATTAGAAGATGAAGGAGAGGATGATTGGAAAATGATAACATATAACCTGATTGTAATGGGCTTGTTCTTGATTGTCTTGACAGCTATGCTGGTTAACCTGCTTGTTGACTACAGAAGGGAGAGAAAAATTGCAAAATATCCTTTTATTTCATTTCTTATTCCAACATACAAAGATGCGGACATGATAAGCGGGACTATTAGGAGCATTTATAGTTCTTATAAGAAAGGGAAGTTCGAGATATTTGTCTTGAATGACTGCAGTCCTGACAATACTCTGGATGTTTTGAAGAAATTAAGGAAAACCTACAAGTTTAATGTAATAACAAACAAGAAAAATCTTGGGAAATCAGCATCGATAAACAATGCTTTCAAGAAAACAAGAGGAGATGTTATTTTTATTGTTGATTCTGACACAAATTTGAACAAGGGTGCTGTCAATGACATTGTTGCAAGGCTTAATGACAAGAGAGTTGGTGGAGTAAGCTGCAGATACAGGCCAAAGAATGAAGGATTTTTTGCTGCAATGCAAACAATTGAATATGGAATGCTTGGGCTTGTGCAAATTTCAAGCAATGAATATTCAACACTCTCATTCTGGGGAGGGTGCATGGCTATAAAAAGAAAAGTTTTTGAAAAAGCAGGAAAGCTTTCTGAAAACGCAATAATAGAAGATGCTGACCTTGCATTAAAAATAGGCGGGATTGGTTATTTGGCCCAGGAAAGCCAGTATGCTATTGAAAGCGATGTTCCTGACAGTTTCAAATCATGGTACAAGCAGAAAATAAGATGGACTTCTGGATTTATGCAGAATCTTATCAAGCATGGAGGTTACTTTATCAAGCACCCTGTTGCAATAACTCTTCTTTGCTTGTATGGAATTATGTCAATATTTTTCATGTACACATTTGTAACAACCCTTGTCAATTTGAGGGCTGTGGGCTTTGATGAGGATGCAATTCTAAGGATGATTGGAAATTATCTTTTCTATCCTCTTTTCTCAATTCCATATGTCATGATGAACATGCCTAAATGGAAGAGAAATCCATTCAGGCTTTTGCTTGTTTTCCCATATGCAATGATATATTATCCTCTTCTTACGATTGCAACTATCCATGGTTTTATCAAGGGAATTTTAATATATAAAAAGTTAAAGAGCGGCAAACGAGGGTGGTGATGCAGGAGCCAGGATTCGAACCTGGGCACCCACTAAGAGACAAGCTTCTGAAGCTTGCGCGTTTAACCACTTCGCTACTCCTGCTTGCAATAAATGTTTATTTTCTAATAAATAAACCTTTATATATTCAGGATTTTTTTATTTAACATGCTAGTCAAAGAACTGATGAAGAGGCCGTTCGTTGTTGAGAAAAACATAAGCCTGGCTGAAGCTGCGAAAATCATGAGCAGCAAGAATATTGGGAGCCTGCTTCTTATTTCTGGTGATAAGGTCAAAGGGATTGTGACTGAAAAGGACTTGATAAGAAATTTCACAAAGCATGAGAAAATATCCCAGGTAATGAGTTCTAAGATAATTTCAATAGAACCTGATGAATCACTTGACAGGGCTGTCGAGATAATGAGAGATAATAAAATAAAGAGATTGCCTGTATTGGATGAGGGAAAGCTTGTGGGAATTATAACATTAACTGATGTAATGGCTAATTTTGAGGCTTTAGAGGAAGAGTTCTTCTTTCAATGATGATAATTGAAATAATATTGCTGGTTCTTGGGATTCCTGTTGGATTATTAATTGCCTGGATGTGCAAGGACGAGTTAAAACAAGGGTTTAGATGGTTCAGGATGCTTGTTATTTTGTCCCTTGTTCTGGCTTTGTTCTTCTGGATTTATGGGATTGGCTATATTGCCTTAACTTGCGCTTTTATTGCCATTGTAAGCTTGATTTCTGTTATCAAGGCAATATGAGATAGATTAAGACGAAAGAAAGAGTTTTAAATAGGCGATTTTTAGAGGAGTTATGATAGATTTTAGGAACATAAAAAATAATGAGAAAGATGTATTGGACTTCTGGAAAAGCCATAAAATTTATGAGAAGTCAGTAAAGAAAAATTCAGGCGCTTCCAAAAAGTTCTATATGATGGATGGTCCGCCATATGCAACAGGGCATATTCACATGGGCACTGCGCTTAACAAGATTCTGAAAGATATTGCCATGCGCTCAAGAAGATTGCAGGGTTATGAAGTGTTTGACAGGGCAGGCTATGATACTCATGGGGTTCCTATTGAAATTCAAATTGAAAAGGAGATTGGCTCAAAAGGAAAGCAGGATATTGAGAAGTTTGGTGTGGAAAAGTTTGTTGCAAAGTGCAAAGATTTCGCAACAAAGTATATTGATTTAATGAATGAAGATTTTGAAGATCTTGGAGTTTGGATGGATTTCAAAAATCCTTACCTGACATTATCTGATGAATGGATAGAAGCAAGCTGGGCTGCATTTAAGGAAGCTGAGAAAAAAGGGCTGCTTTATCTTGGAAAATATCCTGTTCATGTCTGCACAAGATGCGGGACAGCTGTTGCTTTTAATGAGATAGAATACGGAAAGCAGAAAGACACTTCTGTATTTGTAAAGTTCCCATTGAAGAAAAAGAAGAATACATTTTTGATAATCTGGACAACAACCCCTTGGACCTTGCCTGGAAATACAGCTGTTATGGTGCATCCTGATTTTGATTATCAAGAAGTTGAAGTTGCTGAGGGCGAGAGATGGATAATTGCAAAAGAGCTTGTTCCAAAGTTCATGAGCATACTTGAGAGAGGTTTTACTGTCAAAGATGAATTCAAGGGCAAGAAAATGGAAGGATGGGAATATGAAAATCCCCTTGCAAAGAATTTGAAATTAAAAGTAAAAAAAGGCTACAAAATTATTTTATCTGCAAGATATGTTACAATAGAGGATGGAACAGGACTAGTGCATTGCGCGCCAGGGCATGGAAAGGAAGACTATGAAGTTGGAAAAGAGTATGGAATTGATGCGCCTTCTCCTGTTGCAATAAACGGCTTACTGACAGAAGAAGCTGGAAAATATGCTGGCAAGAAAGCAAGAGAAGTTGACAAAGAGATAGTTGATGATTTGCAGAAGGGGGGATATTTGGTTTACCAGCTTGAATATGAACATGACTATCCATTATGCTGGAGAGATAAATCTCCGTTGCTGATGATATCTCTGCCGCAATGGTTCATAAAAGTGTCTGGCATAAAGAAAGATCTTCTTAGGGAAAATGAAAAGACAAACTGGGTGCCTGATTTTATGAAGACAAGAATGAAGGCGTGGCTTGAGGGAATAAATGACTGGCCTGTTTCAAGGCAGAGATATTGGGGAACACCTCTGCCAATATGGCATGATGAAAAAACTGGAGAGAAAATTGTCATAGGGAGCATTGATGAACTTAAGAAATTATCTGGAGAAAAGAAGATTGATGTTCACAAACCTGGAATTGACAAGGTTGTTATTAAGTCGCCCAAGACAGGCAAGGTTTTGAAAAGAGTCCCTGAAGTGCTTGATGTCTGGTTTGATTCAGGTGTTGCAAGCTGGGCTGCATTAGGTTATCCAAAAAATGAAAAGCTGTTCAAGAAATTCTGGCCAGCTGATTTGAATATAGAAGGAAGAGACCAGTTCAGGGGCTGGTGGAATTCGCAGATGATTTTGTCTCAGATTTTATTTGATAAAAAGCCCTTTGATAGCATTGTTGTTCATGGAATGATTCTTGATATTGGAAAGAAAAAGATGTCAAAATCCCTCGGAAACATAGTTTCGCCAGCAGATATTATTGCAAAATACGGAAGAGATTATATGAGGTATTATTTTGCCAAGTTTTCAAAGGGCGAGGATTTCTCGTATGATGAGAGTGAATTAATTGAATTGCAAAAGACAATTGCAATTCTCGCCAATGTTGACAGCTTTGTCAGCCAGCTTCAGCCAACAAAGCAGAAAATGAAGATAGAAGATAAATGGATTGAGTCGAAATTCAATAATCTTGTTAAAGAAGTTATGGCAAGCTATGAAAATTACAAGTTTTATGAGGTTATACAAAAGCTTGAGAATTTTGTCTTGAATGATTTAAGCAGAACTTATATTCAAATTATAAGAGAGAGAAGCAATGAAACATTTGAAGTTCTTAATCATATAAGAAATGGGGTGATTAAATTGTATGCACCCATCATGCCTTTGCTTTCAGAGGCAATCTGGCAAGAGCTGCGAAAGAAAAATCTTGTAAAAGAAGAGTCAATACACTTGTCTGAGTGGCCGAAGGTTGAGAGCAAGAAGATAAATGAGAAGCTTGAGAAGGAATTTGAGCAGTTGCTTAAGATTGTTGAGCTTGGAATGGCTGCAAGGGACGAAGCTAAGATTGGATTGAGATGGCCGCTTGCATCTGCCAAAGTATCTGCTGATTTTACACTTGGTGAGGAGCTTGAAGAGATAATTATGAGACAGCTTAATGTTAAAAGTGTTAAATTTGCAAAAGGAAAAGAGCTAAAAGTTCAACTTGACTTGAAAATAACTCCTGAACTTGAGGCAGAGGGGTTTGCAAGAGAATTTGCGCGCAAGATACAGGCTGAAAGAAAAAATGCAGGACTCAAGAAAGGAGATATGATAAGCTTGAAGGTAAGCTGCGATAAGAAATTAAAGGAAATGCTGAACAAGAATATTCACTTCTTAGTGGAGAGAACAAACAGCAGTAAAATTGAATTTGTCGACGGAAAACTGCCTGAAAAGGCAATTAATTTTGAGATTAAGGAAAAGAAGATAAGTGCTATTTTTTCGTAATTGCTTAGGAGTGTATCCGAGAAAAGGTTTAAATAGTAGAAAGGTTTAAAATGTTCAAGAGGATTTAAATAAAGAGGATAAAAATGATAATCAAAGAAGAATTTTTGAGCAGGTTGAGAAAGATTTTTGATTTAAACCTGTATGAAGCAAAAATTTGGACAGCATTATTGTCACGAGGGGTTTCAACTGCAGGAGAGTTGAGCAATATTTCTGATGTTCCAAGGTCCAGGACATATGATATTCTTGAATCATTGGAGAAAAAGGGCTTTATTTTGATGAAAATAGGCAAGCCAATCAAGTTTGTTGCATTAAAGCCAGATGAAGTTGTTGAAAGGGTAAAAAAGAACTTAATTGTTCATGCCAATGAGAGAAGCAGAAGGCTTGAGCAGCTTAAAGGTGATGAAGTTCTTGATGAATTGACATCGTTGTTCACAAATGGGGTAAAGTTTGTTGAGCCATCTGACTTGTCTGGAAGCTTGAGAGGCAGGCAGAACATGTACAATCATCTTGACATGATTATAAGAGGCGCTGAAAAGACAGTCACCCTTGTCACAACAGCAGAGGGCTTAAACAGGAAGCTTGAGGCCTTGATGCCTGTTTTTGAGAAAGCCAAGAAGAGAGGAGTTACAATAAGAGTTGCTGCTCCGATTACACCCCAGAATTACAAGGTTGCAAAGGATTTCGCAAAGGTTGCTGAGGTAAGAGACATATCAAAGCACGGAATGAGTGGCAGATTTTCGATTGTTGATTCCAAGGAACTAATGTTCATGCTTCTTGATGACAAGACAGTTCATCCAAATTATGATGTTGCTGTCTGGCTTTCAACTGATTATTTTGCAAAAGCAATGGAACAGATGTTTGAATCTGCCTGGGGCGAGTTTACACCTTTAAACAAGATAAGCTTGAAGAAGTAAGTGTTCTTTATTTTCTTAGTTTGGTTACTATGTCTGATGTTGATTTCCCTTCCACAAGAGGGATGAATGAAATCTTGCCATTGTAGCTTTCTATTGCTTTTCTTTCAGTTTGATTCATCTTCTCTAAGTCATAATCAGCCCCTTTGATGAAGATATCGGGCTTTAGCATAAGCAGATATTTCTCAACTATAGGCTCTGGGAATATAATTATGTAGTCAACGAATCCTAGAGAAGCAAGTATCTCTGCCCTGTCATTTTCATTCTGAATGGGTCTGCCTTCGCCTTTGAGTTTTCTTACAGAGTCGTCGGAATTAAGTCCTATTATGAGAATGTTACCTAATTTCTTTGCTTCCTGCAGATATTTGACATGCCCAACATGCAACAAATCAAAGCAGCCATTTGTCCAGACAATTTTCCTGCCTTTTCTCTTGTAGTCTTGAACTAGCTTGTCTAATTCTTCAAGATTCACTATTTTTCTCTCTTCCGAGAACATCCTGCTTTCGAGTTCGTTCAAGCTTACAGAATATGTACCTTTCTTCTCAACAGCAATACCTGCGGCATGATTTGCTATCATTATTGCCTCCTCAAAGGATGCACCAGCTGCGAGCGCGAGAGATATTGTTGCGATTGTCGTATCGCCTGCCCCAGTTACGTCATAAACTTCCCTCACATAAGTTGGAGTGTTTGCTATATTCCCTGTTTCTGAGAAAAAGGTCATGCCTTTTTCTCCTCTTGTTATAAGTATATTGCATCCAAGTTCTGCCCGAATATCGTTCCCGGATTTCAAAATATCCTCCTCGCCTGACATTTCTGCAGATTCTTTCTCATTCAATTTTGTAAGCAGGACACCTTTGTAAAGAGATTTATTCTTTGGCTTGGGGTCGACGATTATTTTCTTTTTATGATTTGAAAGCAAATTCATCAAATCAGAGGTTATAGCCCCTTTTGCATAGTCTGATATAATTATTTTATCGGCCCAGTCTGCCTTCTCAAGAATTTTTTTTCTCGCAACCTCACTCAAGATTTTATCTGATATATCTTCTTTATCAAATCTTAAAAGCTGCTGCCCTCTGCCAATCATTCTTGTTTTTTCTATTGTGCTGCCAGATTCTTCGAGGTAGGAAGGTATACTCCTTTTCTCAAGAATCTCCTTAAGGAGATTTCCCGCTTCATCTCTTCCTATAAAGCCAAATAGAAAAACTTCTCCACCGAGCGAGACAATATTCGAAGCTACATTGCCTGCTCCGCCAAGCTCAGAAAATTCCTTCTCTATCTTGACTATTAGTACGGGTGCCTCGGGGCTTATTCTCGAAACATCTCCCTCAAGATATCTATCAAGCATCAAGTCTCCCAAGACAAGTATCTTTGAATTCTTGAATCTTCCAAGAATCTGTATGATTCTCTCCATATAACTTACTATAAACTGCTTGTTTAAAAGATTAACTAAGATAATTTATTAAGGGTAGATTTTCTTATTAGTTTATGGTATTCATTGATGTTCATTGCCATCTTGAATTATGCAAATCAGATGCTGCAAAGACTGTTGGAAGGGCAAGGACAGCTGGTGTTGGAATAATTATCAATAATTCTGTAAATAAAAATTCCAACAGGAAAACATTGGAATTAGCTTCTAAATTTCCTGAAGTAAAAGCTGCTCTTGGTTATTATCCGATTGAAGTTATTAACTTGAATGAGGAAGAGTTTGAAGATGAACTGGCGTTTATAAGAGAGAATAAGAACAAGATTGTTGCTCTTGGAGAAGTTGGCTTGGATTTGAAGGAAAATCAGGATTTGGAAAAGCAGAAAATGAGATTTCAGAAGTTTATTGAACTTTCTTTGAAGCTGGATATTCCATTGATTGTGCATTCAAGGAAAGCTGAAGAAGATTGCATTGAGATTTTGGAAAAGAATAACGCAAGAAAGGTTATAATGCACTGCTTTTCTGGAGACTTTAATCTTATCAAGAGGATTGTTGAAAACAACTGGTTTCTTAGTATTCCGGCAAATGTGACTTTTAGCGAGCATTTTCAAAAAATTGTTGGAGAGGTTCCTATAGGAAATTTATTCTGCGAGACAGACTCGCCTTATCTTCATCCAATTAAGGGAAAATATGACAATGAGCCTGCAAATGTTGTTGAGAGCTATAAGAAAATAGCTGAAATCAAGGGAATTAGCCTTGAAGAGTGTGAAAAAACCATTGAGGAAAATTATAAAAGAGTGTTTGGTGTTATAGAAACATGAAAAAGATAAAGATAAACTGGTGGTTGGTTGGCATTGGTATCTTGATAGTTGTTGGATTAATTGCTGGATTTAGCATTTTTAAAAAAGAAGCTAGTGGCTTAGCTAATCCTGCAAGTGTTTATTGCATAGAGCAAGGTGGGAAGAATATAATTGTGACAGACTCTCAGGGAGGGCAGTCAGGATTATGCGTTTTTGCTGATAATAGTTCTTGTGATGAGTGGGCTTTCTACAGAAATGAGTGCAAGAAAGGCATTAATGAAAACTCTTGTGGTTCTGATAGTGATTGCGTTAAAGATGCGTGCTGTCATGCATCTGGATGTGTTTCTAAGGAAAATGCGCCTGCTTGCAAAGACATAATGTGCACTCAAGAGTGTGTTCCTGGAACACTTGACTGCGGGCAGGGAAGCTGCAAGTGCATAAATAATAAATGCGAGGCTGTAACTGAGTGATAAAATGAAAAATGGGGTGATTGTTGGAATAATTGCTGCAATTTTATTGATATCTGTTTTGTTTGTTAGCTCTATAAGCGCAAAAGAAGCAAGAAATTTTAAGATTGAACAGGAAGTTCTTGATAAAATGAGCCAAGATGGAAAAGCAAGGGTTATTGTGGTCTTAAAGAATAATAATTTTGACAACAAAGGTAAATTAACAGCATCTGCTTCTTCATCAAGGAAAAATGTTATTGCAAACATCGGAAAGGAGAAAGTCAGCCATGAATTCAGCAGTTTTAGTGGTTTCTCAGCAGCTGTTTCGCAGGAAGAGCTTGAAAAGCTAGAGGCAGATGAGAGAGTTGAGAGCATACAATATGATGCGCCTGTTCATGCATTCTTGCAGGATTCTGTTCCTTTGATAAATGCAACACTTGTATGGCCAATGCAAGTAAATGGCATTAATCTAACTGGGGCAGGCGAAACAATCTGCATAATTGACACTGGAGTTAATTACTCGCATGTTGATTTGGGCGGGTGCACAATTAAAAATTTAAGTTTGAGCGGAAACCAAGTTGATAATGTTACAGAATCTGCTCATCCTTATGGTAATAATTTTAACTACACTTGGAATATAACAATGCCCGGTTTTAGTAAGATTGCGGTGCATTTCACTTACATACAAACAGAACCCAATTGGGATTTTGTTTATATATATGATAATAACAGCAATGAAGTGGCGATTTATTCTGGCCAGTATAATGATATCTGGACACAAAGTGTTGACGGAGATACAATAAAAGTAAGGTTGACATCAGATTCAAGCTTTAATTATTCTGGTTTCTATATTGATAATATTATTAATGGTACAACAAACACTACCTATAACTGGAGCGGCTGTTCAAAGGTGATAAATGGAGAAGATATTGTAGATAATGACCCCGACCCTTATGATGATTATGGGCATGGAACGCATGTTTCTGGAATTGCTGCTGCAAATGGAACCATAACTGGGGTTGCGCCAGGGGCAAAAATAATTTCAATAAAAGCATTGGATTTCAGAGGTAGCGGGCAAGATTCTGATGTAATAGCTGGAATAGAGTGGTGCACAAACAATGCTTCTATTTTTAATATTTCTGTAATAAGCATGAGTTTGGGCGGGGATATAAAATATACAACTTATTGTGATAGCGGATATGCAACGACTGCTGCTGCAATAAACGCTGCTGTTGCAAAAAATATTTCTGTCGTTATTGCATCTGGAAATGATGGATGGACTGATGGAATCTCGTCGCCAGCATGCATACAAAATGCAACTCCTGTCGGAGCAGTAAAAAAAGACGATAGTATAATTTATAATAGAAACTGGATGGTTCAATTGCTTGCTCCAGGATACGGTATTTATTCAACATACTATAATGGAGGTTATAATACAATGTTAGGTACTTCAATGGCAACACCGCATGTTGCGGGAGCATTTGCGATTATGAACCAATTCCTGCGAGCAAGCGGGCAGAGCAAGACGCCTGAAGAGATAGAAAGTGCTTTTAATTCAACTGGAAAGATAATTTATGATAGTGCCTCTGGCTTTAATTATTCCAGGATAGATGTTTATGATGCTATAATTTCTCTTGATAGCTCTAATCCTTCTGTTAATCTAATAAGCCCTGACAATAATCTTGTTAATAACTCTGCTGTAAGCTTAAATATTACCTTTGAGTGCAATGCAACTGACAATCTTGGCTTGAAGAATTTGACATTTTATCTATGGAATTCAACAGGAATTTATAATCAGACATTTTCAAGCTTGTCTGGAGCAAGTGACGATTTTGAACTCAATATAACTAATCTTCAAGAAGGAGATTATAAATGGAATTGCCTGGTTTATGATTTGAGTGGCAATTCTGCATTTGCCAGCTCAAATTACTCGATTGATTATGATACTATAGCACCTAGTATTAGTCTCGTAAGCCCAAGTGAGGGATATTCCACAACAGGAACAACAATAGATTTTGAATATAATACAACAGAGAATACAAATATTGCAAACTGCGGCCTTATCATAAATAATGCTATTGATTCTTATAATTCCAGTGAGATTAGTAATTCAACAAATACAATTTCAAAAAACCTTTCTTTACTTTCTATAGGCAGTTATACATGGAGTGTAAATTGCACTGACAAAGCTGGAAATGTGGGGAATTCCAGCTCAAGAAGCTTGATAATAACTGAAGCAGCTACAAGAAGCAGTGGGGGAGGCGGCGGAGTATTATATTTGACATATAATGTTACAAATAGTCAGTTATCTGAAGGTTATCCTAATTCCTTGAGAAAAGGTGATAAAATGAAATTCTCAATCAATAACAAGAATCATAGCCTGACTGTTGATTATGTAGGAATAAATTTTGCAAATATCACAATAAGGAGCAATGCCGCAACTTTAGCATTAAAGATTGGAGAGAGCACAAAATTAAACTTAAGCTCAAAGTATTATTATGATTTGCTTGTGAAACTAGAGGGGATTGCAAACAATAAAGCAAATATTACGATTAAGTCCATCTATGAGGAGATTGCTCCTGCAGAAGAAAATAAAAGTGTTCCTATTCCTCCAAGTTATGACATCTCAGAAAATAAATCAAATGACAAGACATATTCTGCTTCAGCGATAAATAATGCTAATCAGAATTATACAACAAGCAGCAGTTATGTTAAAATTATAATATTTATCCTTGCTGGCCTGGTTTTGCTGGGATTTGCTGTTTATCTGTGCAAGAAGAAAATTGAAGAGAGAAGCTTGAGAAAAAGCGTAAATGTGAAATAGTTCTGAAAAATATAAAAATGAGGGTGAAGGGATTTGCATCCCAGTACCCGCACATGCATGAAAGCATGATGCGGGGAAGAGGATTCGAACCTCCGTAGGCACTAAGCCACAGGATTCCTTATTTATCCTGGAATCCAAGACCTGAATTTCCCCATTGGAAAATCGACATCTTAAGTCCTGCCCTTTTAACCACTCAGGCATCCCCGCATAAGCTATTATTAAGAACCCATATTATAAAGATTTTGTTTGTTCAAAATCAGATTAAATTGATTTGTCTATTTTATCCAAGATTTCAGGCATATTGCCTGATATTTCCTGCAATATGTCAGCATCTGGCTTTGAAGGATTTTTCTGCTTCAACTCAAGAGCCAAAGACGCTCCGGAAATAACACCCATTTTTACTTTATTCTCTGTTGCCATTATCTTCCGAGATTAACTTCATTTAAAAGATTTGTTGTGATTGGATTATTTCTTGTATATTGTGATTATTGACATAAATGTTTAAATAAAGAATTTTTCTGGGAGAGAAATGCGAAAAAAGAGTGAACAAACATTGTATGTTGGCTTGGATGAATCAAATCATGGCAGATATCCTGAGATAATTGTTGCTATTTCTTCCCTAATTCCTGAAGATGCAAGCATAAGTAAGATGCAGGTCCGCAACAGAATGAGTGAAGAAGAAATAATAAAATTTTTGAGCAATGAACAAAGAAATTATGTTTATATTGCTGCAAGAGAGAGGGAGCTAGATACAAGCAACCCAATTGTTGAAGCAGCGCCTTATTTAGTTGACAAATTAGTAAGAGAAGCTCAAAAGAAAAATAATAACATTGATTCAATTGTAATAAAACTTGACGGAGAATTAAGAAGAGAAGATATAACCCAGCTTTCTGAAAATCTTTTTGATTTAAGGGCTATTAGAAAAATATCTTCAGCAGATATCCACGCTTATCCTAAAAGCAAAGTCGTAATGTATGATTATCCGACAATTCTGATAGCAGCAGACACTCTTGCAAATCTCCTTTTCAGGAAACATTCTTTTACCGAAAGAATAAATGCAGAAGATAGAAGGATTGAATTAAGGAGATAGATATATAAAGAAAAGTTCGGTTAAATTACCATCTAAAATATACAAAAAGAGCATGAATTCAATTGAAAAACTAAGAACAGAACTGAAAATAAGGGGATTTTCTCCGCTTACAGCGAGAAATTATTCTTTTTTTGTTGAGAAATTTTTGCTCAAGGCAAACAAGCCAGCAGAAGAAGCAACAGAAGATGATGCAAAAGCTTATCTTGCAGATATTTTTGATTCAAAATCCAAAAACACAGTGATGCTTGCGGCTGCTTCCCTGAAATTCTTTTTCAAGGAAATTCTTGGCAAGGAATTTGCAAATGTGAAGATGCCCAAGAAGGACAGCAAGCTGCCAGAAGTTTTGACAAAAGAAGAAGTCAAGAAAATGATTGATTCAGCAGACAATCAAAAATCGCGGCTCATTATCTCCTTGCTTTATTCAACTGGACTGAGAGTTTCAGAGCTCGTTAACCTGAAAGTTGAAGATGTGAATTTTGCAGACAAGAGCGGATGGGTTAGAAGAGGCAAAGGCGCCAAAGACAGAATATTTGTTTTGTCTGATAACCTTGGCAAGGAAATACAGGAATATCTGAACGGAAAAGAGCATAAATTTATTTTTTCAAAAGAAGAGCCATTGACAACAAGAAACATACAAAAGATAATCAAAGGCACAAAAACACGAGCGGGAATCTCAAAGAAAGTCACACCTCACACTCTTAGGCACTCATTTGCAACGCATCTTCTTGAGCAGGGAACAGACATAAGATTAATACAGACAATGCTTGGGCACTCGTCACTATCCACGACACAGGTTTACACTCATGTTTCAAGCGAGCAGATAAAGAAAGTTGCTAATCCTTTTGATAACTTGAATAATTTGAATAATTCAAGCAATCAGAATATTCAATAAGGTATGTTCTTTAGAGCAGATTTATTTAAAAACTCTATTTTTCTATTTGATAGATGGGTACAGCAACTGAAAAAGGGGTGAGAATTCCTGATAGATTTCGCGAGGTTGATGTAGGAAGGATTATAGGTGACACAAATATTGCAAGAAGGGAAATAAAAGAAGCTCATGGAAAAATTGTTTTGGTAAAAGATTTTCATTTAGGGGCAGATTACAGGACAGGAACATTAGAATATGATGAAAATGATAAGGAGTGCTATTATCTTAATACTGAAAAGGGAAGAATAAAGTTGTGTTTTAATGATTTGGAAAATCTGCTAATAGGACGAGAATCAGATTTATAGCAGCACTTTCTTGATAGTTTATATCCTACCTTCAGTGTGTCCTCTATACCTTGAGCGTCTGCCTCTTTGCACATTATCAAAACGACAGCTATATCTTGGCCCTGTGGAGTTGGAAGAGGATTCAGGCGCTGATGCTTGACTATTGTTTTTGGGATAATTCTTCTTGGCATGAACATCGATCAAATAACCGTACCACCCGGAATCGTATCCTTTTGCTCTTAAAAAACGATGGACATCAGCAGGATGTATTTTTGCGCCATTTCTTGAGATTTTCTTGACAACTTCATTAATATCTAATTTTCGCAAAGCTAGTCTCTCGAGTTTGCCATCTGCATATGCCTTACTTACAGCTTCTTCAACAGTTATCATAAGTTTTCCCCTAAAGCATGATATTTAAAATTTATTGTGTCAAGGAACTTAACAAAATCCCTAGTTTTTGTTCCTTGAGCACAAGAGAATCTTCAGATTCTCTGTGCAGAAAAACCAAAGGTTTTTCTTGCATCCAAAAGTCTCAGACAAATCTCAAGGACTTTTTGATTCTTCAGAAATCAGAAATTCTGCAATTATCTGTATGACTTCTGCCTCTTTGCTCGCGCCTTGGAGTCCCCGGGCTTTCTTGCTTCCTTTCTTCTTGAGTCAGGAACAAGCATGTTTCTATCATAAGAAATAAATGCTTTCTTAAGAACATCTGAGCCAGATGACTGGAAAAGAGCTTTTGCAATTGCAAGCCGCGCTGCCTGAATTTGCCCTTCTCTTCCCCCACTCATTGTTGTTATGTATAAATCACTCTTTAATTCTCCCAAAACCTGCTCATAGATTCTGATTGGCTCTGAGAGCGCAAGCTTATGGAATAAATTAAGCTCTGTGTGAGGCAAGCCATTGTAGAAAACTTTTCCTGTGCCTTCTCTCATCCTAAGCTTTGCTACTGCTGTTTTTCTTTTGCCTGAGATTATTTGCTTGTCTGTAATCATATTATCTTTGCAACCTCTCCCAGTTTAACTGTCTTGACTCTCATTTCTTTTGCAAGAGAGATTTTCTTTGCTGATTCAAATTCTTTTGGGGTTTCATTATAGCAAAGCACCCTGTCAAGAGCATCCTCTCCTCTTTTTTGGGTGTATTCAAGCATTCCTCTTATTGTTCTCTTCATTAATTTTTCTGCATTTCTCGGGACTATCGGGCCTTTTTGGAATCCTTTTCCCCTTCTTCTCATTTGACTGTATTGCTCAAGAATCATGTTTCTTCTTCCAGAAAGCAAAGCATGATTGCAATTAACTACGATGATTTTGTTTCCGAACAGGGCCTGCTTTGCTGCGAAGCTCGCTATTCTGCCAACAACTCCGTCTTTTGCATCAATTATTATCTCGTTCATTTTATGATTTTAAGTCCATCTGCCCTTGGATTTTTCTTTATTTCATCAAGAATGTAAACCCATTCTGATTTTGTTTTTGACAATCTTTCAAGAGCTTCTTTTGATATTCCGAATGAGCAAATCCTGATTTTCTTTGTTATTTCTCCAACTCCAAGAACTCTGCCGGGAACAAGAACACTGTCTCCCATTGATGTTTGCTTGTCTATTTCTCCAAGATTTACTGAAGATTGCTTTTTTGTTGATTGTGACAAGAGCTTGGCTAATTTCAACCAGGCAGGAGTTTTAAGTGCAAGGTAAATTGCTGCTGCCAATCTGGGATTTGTTTTCTTGTGCATTCTTTCCTTGAGTGTTGTCTTGCTCATTGCTCTTTGCATTTTCTTCATAGATTTTGGTGATTTAAATGGTATTTAAACTTAATCATAAAAAGGTATTTAAACACATTAATACTTACTAATGTGTATGGAGAAAAAGTTAAGAATAAACGTGACTGTAGACAAGGACAAGCTTGAAAAGGCAAAAACAAAGCTTGGCTTGTTTGGCGGAAAATTAAGCACGTTGTTTAATGCTTATCTTTCTGAATTTGTAGAAAGCATGGAAAAAGAGCCATATGAGGGCAGGAAAGAGCTTGAAAGGAAATTAAAAGAGATGGAAAACAGGATAAAGAGGCTGGAAAATGCAAAAGCATAGAAAAGACAAGCTTGAGAACGCTATTTTCGCAGGAATAATTGCGCTATTGATTGTTGTGATAATATTAGTTATCGGGCATGATGTGAATGCAAATGTAATACAAGGAGACGGTGCCCTAGAGAAAGAAAACGTCAACTTTTATTTTGGGGCATTAATTGTGATTATATTTAGCTGCATTTTCTTTATCATGCATGCAATAAAGGCTGTTATTCCTGAAAATCCATTAAGCAAGATGGAAGAGAACTTGGAGGAATTTATACACAAGTGCGGGGAGAGAGGATATTCAAAATATGAAATAAGTTATCTTCTCACCAAATATGGCTGGAGCAAGGAAGAGATTAATAAATACTTTTAAAAATAAGGCTTCTTCGTACTAATATATTGGTTATATGCGGGTGTGCCGGAGTGGTCAAACGGGCGACGTTAAGGCCGTCGTTGCTTAGTGCATACCTAGGTTCGAACCCTAGCACCCGCATCATGCTTTTAAGCATGTGAGGGTTCAGAGATAACAATCTCTTGCACCCGCATATTTTAAATTAATTTAAAATAAAGATTAGAATTACTTTACTTGTTTTTCAAAAGCATCAAGGTTCTCGCTCAAGGCATCAACTGCTCTTACCAGAATATCCTTGGCATCCATTGAGCCATAAGATTCAATTATGAGAAGCATTTCTTCTGCTTGATTGAGTGAATCTTTTTCCAATTTTTCTATCTTGTCAACTTCTGCCTCATTCAAATCACAAATCCACTTTGAACCTTTCTTTTCAGGCTTAACTAAAGATGATTTTGAATTTTGAACTATGGAGTCTATTTCTGGAGAGGATTTTACTTCAAGCAAATGCCTGTAATAGCACAAGCCTGGCGTGAATTTGGCATGGTCAAGGCCTTTTCCAAGAGTGGCTGTTGCAACAAGCTCGAGCTTATGGCCTTCACCAAGAATAACAATTGGTATTTTCTTGTAAACGATGTCTGCATTGCCATCCAAATCTTCTGAATAGACAGTGCATGGACCTGTTTTTGACAGCTTAAGGTCAATTTTTGTTTTCTTGCTCATTCCTTTTTCTGTTTTCAAAGGTATTAAGCCAATTCTCAGGGCTAACATCTCGTCATAAAGAGCAGAGTCATTCTTGAAAATTTCAATTTCATCTATCGCCAAAGTTGGGACTTCTGCAACGCTTCTTCTTATTGCGTTTGCGAGAGATTCATTTGCATCAATTCTCAGGACAAGAAGCTCTGGTGATTTTTTCAGTGTTTCCATGGTATTTTTATGAAAATTAGGTTTAAAAGAGTTTGCTTGATTTGCTTAAACTCTTCTTCCTCTCTTGCCTCCTTTCTTCTTTGGTCCGCCTCTTGGCACTTTTGTGGTATCAAGAAGACTGATTATTCTGAATCCTTCCTTGCCAAGCGTTTTTATTGCTGCGTGCCCTCCTGGGCCAAGTCCTGGGCTGTTTGTTTTTGCCCTTGACCTTATGTACAATGAAGTTATTCCCAAATCCCTTGCTCTTTCAGCTGCTTTCTTGGCGACGAACATTGCTGTTGTAGGGTTTGATTTTAATCTTGAGTGCTTTGTAATCATTCCGCCTGTGACTCTTGAAAGAGTATTTCCTGCCATATCAGTTATGTGGACAATTGTGTTGTTTGAAGAGCTGAAAACATAAGCTATTGCTGCCCTTTCCACTCTCTCCTTATGCATTGGAACTTCAGCTTCTTTTACTTTAACTTCTGTTTTTTCTTCGCCTTCCTTAACTTTAGTTTCAGCTTCCTTATGTATGACACCAAGGTTTCCTGACATGTCACCTTCCTTTACTTTAGCTTCCTTTAATTTAACTTGTTCTTTTACTTCTTCCACTACTAATTTTTCGTCAAGCTTCACTTCTTTTTTCTCTTCTTCTTTCTTATCTTTTTCTGTCATTGCTTAACCTCCACAGGTTTTTCTGATTTTGCTTCCTGAACTTCTGCTGGTGCTGCTTGTTCTACTTTTGTTTCTGGTTTAGCTTCAGCCTTGACTTCAATTTTTACTGGCTTGGCTTTCTTTTTCAAAGCTATTGAATCTTCTTCTGCGAGCGAGACAAGATAACTTGGAGTGTTGTTAACTCTGTTGTTGATTAATATTCTTTTGTGCACTACCATTTGCCTTGCTTCCTTTGTGGTTTTTGCAATTCCTTTCTTGAAAACAATTGTTGGCAATCTTCTTTCAAGCAAATTTTCTATTTTCAGTGCGAGAACATCTGCGATTGTGTCTGTTTTCAAGCCGAGTGCTTTTAATTTATTAAATAAGACTTGCTGTTCCTCCAATGGGGATTTTGCAAGAGCTTTAGCTCTATGACGGAAATAACTTACTTTTGCAATTGTTTTCCAGACTTCTAATTTGTTTTTCAAAGCATATTTCTTAAGAAGCGCGTTTTCTTCCTTGATTCTTGCTATCTCAAATGCTTTCTTTGGACGCGAATATCTTTTTTTCTTTCTAATCATTCTTTCTTCTTAACCCCCATTGCTCTTGCTTTCTTTCTAAAGTGGGATCTTGTTCTCTGCCCTCTTACTGGCTGCTTAAGAGCGTGCCTTATTCCCCTGTAGGACTTTATTTCCCTGAGGCGCTTGATATCAAAGTCGCGCTTCATATCCAAATCTGCTCCAAAAAAGTGCTCTGTCTTGCCAGTTTCAACATCTTTTCTTCTATTCTTAAGAAAATCGTAAACAGGAAGTGTTTCAAGAAAATTTTCTATTTTTTGGATATCTGGTTTTGATAACTCTGAAACTTTCTTATTTTTAGGAAATCCAAGCTTTATGCAGACTGCATTTGAGATTGCCCATGAAATTCCTTTTATTCTAATCAGGCCTGTGTAGAGATTTTTTGAGCCAGGTATGTCATAACCAAGAATTCTTACAAGCATTTCATGCTCTTCTCTCTCTTCATGCTTTTTTGGCTTCTCAACTTTTTCAGCCTTCTCTGTTTTTTTGACAGGCTTTTCCTGCTTTTCTTGTTTTTCTGCCATTTTATCTCACAAAGAGATTGAATCTCTGTCTTTCCAGCAACTCTTCCAGAATCCTCTTCTCTATTGCTTTTTTGGGATCAGGAAGATTGCTTACCCTTGCTTTCATGTCCTCAAAGGACTTGAAAGGCTTTTTCTCCCGTTCAGAGAGAATTTCCTGCATGTGTTTTTTTCCAAAACCTGGCAGAAGTTCAACTTGATGAAGCCTTGTGTTAATTGCCTGAGCATTGTTAAAGAAATCTACAAATTTCTTCTCCTGCTCCGCAACTAGCTTATCAATAAACTCCTGAAGTTGGATCTTCGCAGTCTCTGTTATTCTACTACTTTGTAACCTTCCGGCGATGTAGTATATCTTATCTCTCTTTTCTGG
>Ga0315274_10002912_pt1 | contig 25458 bp, 28 predicted proteins | sample YL17G02_20_MG_FD_203700 | JGI IMG/M metagenome (GOLD analysis project Ga0315274, IMG submission 203700) | Sediment microbial communities from Yellowstone Lake, YNP, Wyoming, USA - YL17G02_20 | ecosystem: Environmental > Aquatic > Freshwater > Lake > Sediment | place: USA: Wyoming | collected...
ATTAACTGTATCAGATCGTACAGTAGACGAGATAGCAGAGAAGGCGATATTAGCGATTGATAAAAAACCACACGGGATCTTTTCTGTAGACTTGACATATGATAAAAATAATATTCCCAACCCTACTGAAATAAATATAGGAAGATTTTTTACAACTCATGAATTTTTTACAAAAGCAGGATTAAATATGCCTTATATGCTTGTAAAATTGGCTTATAATGAAGACATTGGCAAGATCATAAAGAAAATAAACCCTTTAAAAGAAGGTTTATTATGGATAAGGGGGATGGATTTTCTCCCTGTTTTAACAGAAGTTAAAAATATTAATTATTATGAAGAAGAATTAAATAAATTGAGAAACATAATAAAGCATGAAAAAAAGTTCTAAGAATATTTTGATTACTGGGGGAAGTGGACATATTGGTACAAATTTAATAAAAGAACTTATTAAAAGATACGAAGAAGTTTATGTTCTTGAAAAATCTTTGAACAGAGAATTGGAATTATTAATAAAAGAAAATAAAGTAAAACTCATAAGTTGCGATATTACAGATATCGGCTGTTTATTAAAGTTTAAAACAACTTTGGAGAAAATGGATGTTATTCTGCATTTGGCTGCCCATGTCCCAAAAACAGAAGATACTGATGATCTGGAAGAAGCAATAAAAACAAACTTAATAGGAACAATTAATCTTATAAAACAGTTGAAAGAAAATTCAAAGTTTATTTTCATAAGTACATGTGAAGTTTATGGTATACCGAAGAACAAAATAATCAATGAAAACCATCCCTTAGATCCTTTATCATATTATGGGGCAAGTAAAGCGGCAGCAGAAGCTTTTTTACGAGTTTATACCAAAAAAAATAAAATAAACTTAACCGTACTTAGATTAACGAATGTCTATGGGCCTGGTGAAACTATAAATCGGGCAGTACCTAATTTCATAAAAGCTGTTATTAAAGGTGAAAGCCCAACAATATATGGTGATGGTTTGGATAAACGAGATTTAATATACATTGATGATGTCATAGCTTATATTCTCGTAGCCATAGAAAAAAGCAAGAATAGCATATATAACATAGCAACAGGAAAAAGTCACACAATTAAAGAAATTGCAAAAAAAATCATTAAACTGGCAGGAACGAAAGTTGAACTAAAGTTTAAAAGTAGCAGAAAGATTAAAATGGACTATATATTTGATGTATCAAAAATTAAAAAGGATCTGGGATATGTTCCAAAAACAGATATTAATGAAGGTTTATTAAAAGAGATAGAGTGGTTTAAAAATGCAAAATAAATCAATCTATATTGATTTAGATGGAGTGATAATTAACCCTTGTAATAGGTTATATAATATCTACAAGGAACTTATGAAAAATAAGCCCATTTTATCTAAAAAAGAGTATTGGGGCTTTAAGAGAAGGAAAATATCTGAGGAAGAAATCTTAAGAAAAACTGTTAATAACGAGATATTCATTAAGAACTATATAAAAAAGAGAAAAAATCTAATAGAACAAATGAATTATCTAAAATATGATAAATTATTTAAGAATTCTATTAAAAGCCTTAAAAAATTAAAAGAGGATAATCGGATTATTCTTGTTACAAGAAGATATGACAAAAAGAATTTATTTAAACAATTAAAAATGTTAAACCTTAAAAACATCTTTGATAAAATACTTGTATCGGGGATGAAATCTAAAAAAGAATTGATATTGGGAGATCAATATTTTGATAAGAAAAACTCTATTATAATAGGCGATACTGAAGAAGATATTCAAACAGGAAGATCTTTAGGCATTAAAACTATAGCAGTACTTAGTGGAATTCGCGAAAAGAAATATTTAAAAGAATACAAACCCAATTTAATTATTGAAAGTTTAAATAACTTTGTTGGAAAGGGTGTTAAATAATGATATCAATATCAAAACCACTTATCGGAAAAGAGGAAAAAGAGGCTGTTCTTAAAGTTCTTGATTCTGGAATGCTGGCTCAAGGGCCAAAAGTCAAGGAATTTGAGGAGAAATTTGCAGAATTTTGTGGAGCAAAATATGCTATTGCTGTAAATAGCGGAACAGCAGCATTACATGCTGCTTTGTATTCAATGGGCATTAAAAGCGGAGATGAAGTGATTACAGTGCCTTTTACTTTTGTTGCTACAGCAAATTGCATTATTATGCAGGGCGCAAAGCCAGTTTTTGTTGATGTTGATGAGAAAACATTTAACATAGATGTCAAGCAAATTGAGAAAAAGATAACAAAAAAGACAAAGGCAATATTGCCTGTTGACTTGTATGGACAAATTTATAATTATCCTGAACTAAAAAAAATAGCTGAAAAATACAACCTTGTTATCCTGGAAGATGCTTGCCAGGCTGTTGGTGCAGAGCTTGATGGAAAAAAGGCAGGAACCTTTGGAGACACCTCAGCTTTTTCATTTTATGCTACTAAGAATATGATTACAGGAGAGGGCGGAATGATTACTACTAATAATGAGAAATTTGCTGAAATGGCAAAAAGATTCAGGCATCATGGACAATCTGAGCAAACAAGATATGAATATTATGATTTAGGATATAATTATAGGATGATGGATATTCAGGCTGCTATTGGCTTGGAACAATTAAAAAAAATTAATAATCTAACTAATAAAAGGATAGAAAATGCTTTATACTTAACAAAAAACCTCAAAGATGTTAAAGGAATTGAAGTTCCTTTTGTAAAGAAAAATGCAAAGCATGTTTTTCACCAGTATACTATTAAAGTAAATCCTGTAATTAGAGACAGGCTTGTTAGTTATTTAAAAGAAAAAGAAATAGGAACAGGAATTTATTATCCAAAACCCCTTCATTTGCATCCCTTTTTCACAAAACTTGGATACAAACAAGGAGATTTCCCTGTTGCTGAAAAATTAAGCAAGCAGGTTATTTCATTGCCAGTGCATCCTGCTCTTACAAAAGATGAATTAGATAAAATAATTAAAGCAATTAAAGAGTTTAAATAATTATTAAGGTTCATAGTTAAGATCAATCAGAGGTCATTTCAAAAAAAGACCCTTAGGAAAATAAGACAATACCAAAAATAATCACACAACAATATAAAAAATGGAAAATAAAATATCAAAGCAAGAAATTTTGATTCTTATAATAATCTATTTAGGCATGTTATATTTATGGACAATGCCTTTTCAGCAGCAAAAGATTCCTTATGGAGAAGGAGATGCTGCTATACACTATATTATCGCAGATAACATGTATGTTACAGACAAGCCAACATTAAAATTACCTGAAACAAATCCTGTATTTAACTTTCAAATGGGTAATCTTTTCATGCCTGGCTATTTATTTTACTGTCCCCAGTTTCACACAAATTTTGCAATCTCTGAGATTATAGGCGGTGAAAGAGTTGTTCCATTTTATCTATATCTTGCATTAATATGCACAGGAATCTTTTTTTCAGTTTATATCTTGTTAAGAAAGCAGTTTGGAGCAGCAACAGCAATACTTGCTTCTTTCTTATTAATATTTTCAATGAGAGACAGGCTTACATATTTATGGGGCCAGTGGGGAACAGCAGTGACTTTGTTATATATCCCAATAATCCTTTATACTTATTACAAGTATACAGAGAGTGTTTATAACAGCAAAGAAAAACTGATTTATCTTTATATGACTTATATTCTTGCAGCAATGCAATTTTTGTTTCATCCTCTTGGAATACCTGTTGTCTTGGGAATGATATTGGTTTATACTGTTTTAATATCAATAAAAGAAAAAAAATTGCCGATAAATAAAACAAATATTAAGCATTTTATTATAGGGATTTTTTTATTTTTATTTATAATATGCGCATTTGCTCCTTTGCAAGTTCCATCGCATCTCGGCAGAATAAATAGGGATGTTGTAATAGGAACCCCTGATCAATCAGAACCGTCTACTCAAATAAAAGAAGGTTATGATGTAAGCAAATTTGCAAGAATCTTCAAATGGTATGATTTTCCAGAAGTTTTCCACGGGATTCCTGATTTTTACTTTTCATTTAAAAATCTTTATTATGGCTATTGGATGCTGCCATTTTTGATCTTGGGTATATTATTCTTGATATTAAGAAGAAAAAGCAAGGATCTATTGATGTTAAGCACAATAATCGCTTTCTATATAATAGTTCATTTAGACTTGATTAATGTTTATCTAGGAGCTAAAATGCCCCGTCTTTTTTATTTTGAATCTGTCATTTTCTATCCATTGATGGCAATAGGCATAACTTCAATTGCTTTATTTATAAAAACAAATGATAAATCCTCCAAGATAATAAAATGGGGCATAGTTGCAGCAGCAGTTATTGCTGTGCTTTTAATAAATGCAAAGCCAACTTATGATCAATTCAAGGGCGCTTATCCTATTCCAATGAGAATGGACCAGGCACAATTTGATGCTTCAAATTGGATAAATGATAATCTTCCAAAAGATGCAATAGTGATGTATGTTGGGACTCCAACATTTTTAAATAGGGCATGGATGCATGCTGTTTCTGCTAGAATGGCTGTTTTCGACCAGAATAATATTGTTCCTTCCCTGGACAAGAATATAAACCGGACAAATTATATTCTTATGGATTATTCACTTTATATGATAATTGGGGGAGAACAAGCCACAGGACTAATTTCAGAGCTGCAGCAATGGGAGAAAAATAATACTAAAGGAAGTGTAATTTATGATAAAAATGGAATCAAAATTTTCAAAACTGTTTGAAGAAAGTAAATTTGCTTTGTTAATACTTGCAATCATAGTGGCATTTTTCTTGATAGTATTTGGGATTACAGGAGCAAAGGTTATCTTGGGCTTTATTTTGTTTTTCTTCCTGCCAACTTATTTGATTTTCAAGAATTTTGATATAGAGCCAGAGGAAAAAATAGCATTTTCCTTTTTCATAGGTTTGGGAATATTTCCCACATTTGTATATTATATAGGTTTGTTAATCTCTTCAATGAGGTGGTCAATAGCAATAAGCTTTGTTTTGCTATTAACAATAGGTATAGCATTCAGCAAGTATTATCCAAAATCAAAGAAAGATAAAGAGAGCAAGGAAGAGAAGGAATAAAGAGAAAAGGACAGATAAAGAAGAAAAAGATAACATTAATATTATTATTGGTTTTTTATCTGCTGTTTCAGTAATTTTTTATAAACATCCAAATAACCTTTGACATTATCAGACCATTTGAATATCTTTTTGGCTGTATTTTTTACTTTTTTCTTGTAAACTTTTTCAACACCATCTGCAATAGCAAGAGAATTCTTTGGCTCTACAAGAACATATTTGCCTGAAACAACTTCTGGAAGAGAGCCTGCATTGCTAGCAACAATAGGAATATTCATTGCGCAGCTTTCAGCTGCTGTAAAACCAAAACCCTCTGTTAAACTGGGAACAACAACACAGTCAGCAGCTTTGATATAATTTGGCAGCTCTTTATGTGGAACAGGATCGTGTAAAATGACTTTATTTTCAATATTTAACTCTTTGATTAATTTTTTCATGGACTCATACCTTTTCATATATGCTTTGTCTTTGCTTACAATTGCAAATAGCTTGGAATTTGAAATTCTCTCTGAAACAGCAGGAACTGCATTAAGCAAGTATTCAAAACCCTTGCTTACTCCTGGCCTTCCATAGAAAAAATAAACAAAATTCTTCTCTAGATTGAATTTTTTTCTTATCTTTTGTCCATTATATTTTTTTGGGTTGAAAAAATCATAATCTACGCCATTGTAAACAACAACAGACTTTGCTTTTGAAACTCCTGATTCAAGAACATTTTTTTCAGTTGATTTTGAAACAGAAACAAAGCAGTCAAATTTCAATGACATTATCCTTTTTTCAAGAAATTCATGCAGTTTTGCACTTATATAGCTCATGCCCTCAAAAGTCTTCCAGTTTTTTCCAAGAACTTCGTGCACTGTTATCAGACAAGGTTTTTTTGCAGCTATTGCAGCAAGTCTTGCTGGCAATGCCCCATTATATGTTGTTGTATGTATTATATCTGCTTTTTTTGCTAAGTTTATTGCTTTTGGAATCGCAAGAAAAGTGAACCAATATCTGCTGTTAAAACATGGAACTCTGTGAATTTTAACGCCATTCACTGTCTCCTCTTTCTTTGTTCCTTTTAGCTGATGTGTAATAATATCAATTTCATGCCCTTGCTTGGCAAGCCTTTCTGAAAGATTTTTAAAAACAACTTCAACACCGCCTATATGCGGAATGTAATTTTCAAGAATAAATAAAATCCTCATTTTTTATCAATATTGTTAATGTATTTTTTTGTTAATGTCCTATTAATTCTTTGTCATGATGAAAAAAATCCTCAAGATTTTTAGCATCCTGAAAATCTCATATTTTCATGACAGACAAAGTCATTTAATATTAACTATTATTGCATTATCTTTTATTTTGCTCTCTTAATTGCGACTTCCCTGACTACTTTCTCAACCTTTTTTTGTATGTTTTTTACTGTTACGAACAAATAAAATATTATAAGTGAAAAAAACAAAAATCCTGCAATAACAAAAAAGTCAACAGTTCTCTGAACATCTATTATTTCCATCAGGCCATATACGCTTTTTGGAAATATTACCATCACTAAAAAGAAAAGCCATATAACTGTCCATGCTATAAAAGCCCTTATGTCATATTCATTTCTTTTATAATACAGAAATGTAAGATAAAGCATAAACAATCCGAATAATAATCCTATAATCTGTAGCCCGAATATCATTTTATTTGATAAACCTCCATAATATCATATTTACAACTATTTTCATCCCATCAAATATTGTCGTTCCCTTATATTTGTTTATGTAAATTGTTTCTATAGGGATTTCAGTATACTTTAAATGCTCTTTTCCCACTCTTGTTATCATTTCACTTTCCATGCTATAATCCAAAGCATCCCACCTTATTTTTTTATAAGCTTTTGATGTAAAAGCTCTGAAGCCACATTGAGTGTCTTTAAGATTAATTCCATACAAAAGCTTTGTGGCAATATTAATGAAATTATTTCCTATCTTAAAAACAAGAGGCATTTTCTTATAAAGCTTTCTATAACTAAAGACAATATCCTTGCCTTTTATGGCTTTTAAAAAATTAGGAATTTCTACAGGGTCATGCTGCAAGTCAGCATCCATCACAATCATAATTTTAGCGCCTTTTTTTACAGCATAATCACAGCCCGTCTTTAGAGTAGCTCCTTTGCCCATGTTTACAATATGCCTTAATACAGGAACTTTCATGCTTTCTGCTATCTTTCCAGTATCATCTTTGCTTCCATCATCAACAACAATAATGTTTTTGCAGTATTTTTTCGTCTTTTTTATAACAGCAACTATATTTTTGCTTTCATTATGCGCAGGAATAACAACATATGTTTTCATTTTTTAGGTTTTATTTTATTAATGTTCTATTTTGATTTCTTCATATCCTTGAAATGAATTAGATAAGATGATGAATTACTAATAATCCTTTCTTTTCTCATTTTCTTTATTTTTATTGCAAGTTTACCTTATAGATATATATCATATCTCCGCTAAATTGCTGTTTTGTGACAAAAGGCTTGAAATTCTTTAAGCCACGGCCTTCATAAAAGAACATTCTTGTAAACATGCTGTTCGCAAGTTTTGGATCCATTAATATATATTTGAAACTGTCACTTTTCTTTACAAGAACAACAGAGATAGGAATAACATCATCTCCAGAGTATTTTTTCTCATAAACATCTTCTTCTCCTTTATCGCTCTTTATAGGATAAACAACAGATTGCGGATGCAATGTTTTTTGGGCAGTATAAAATAATGCTTCTCTGCTTTCAAAATCAAAAGAAAATTTAGTTATTACAGCATTTCCTATACTAAATCCCAAGTCACATTCAATGCTTGTATTTGATTCCTTACAATTTCCTAAGCCGGAATAATAGCTTGGCCAGCTTGTAATCCACTGGTCTCCTTTCTGATTTTGGATTTCATAGTAAATTTTAAATGCCTCATTTGAAGAAAGATTGAAATCTTTTTCTAGAATTGAGATTCCTTCTGCTTGTGGCATGCCGTTAACAGTGCTGTACATCTTTGCTCTTGTGAAATTCCATGAGCCAAAGTGTCCCCATACTCCTGCCTTGCCAACCATATCTCCTGATGCTATATAAAACTGCTCAAGAGGCTTGTCGCAAAATACTGATTTTAAGACATCATCAATCTGCTCTCCTGAAAGTTTTGTTTTGTCTTGTAATATCTTTCTTGCATCTTCCTTGTTTTTTGAGATAATTTCATAGACAAGATTAACTGACAAATAGGAGTCATTAGTATATTCATATAATTTCTTATAAGCATAATCCTGATCGCAATTCAACATTCTTAAAATGTTTACTGCTTCTGTTTCATTGTCTGTAAGCAATGTCTTTCCCACCCAATGTATTCTCATTTCCTGGTCTGCCCCATCAAATGTCACTCTTCTCTCACCTATTGTAACAAACCAGTGTCCAAAGTCCCACCATGAGGTTATTATTGCATCAGTTGAGTTGTTCTTTATTTCTGTAAGGCTGTCATACCATGCATCATTCATGCTCGGAATAGCATTTTTTGCTGCTGCATGTGCTCCACGCAAAGGTGAAATTAATAAAAGACACAATAACAAGATAATTAATAGTCTTGCAATATCTTTTCTAACTTTTGTTTTTATAAGGAATTTTGTTGATTGATCATAAAAAACTCCGAGAGTTACTCCAAATGAGATTGCAAATGCAGGAACAAGCAATAAAGCAAATCTTGTTCCTTTTGTAAACGCATATGTAGATGCTACAAACCATATAATAAACAAAACAGCATATTTAATATCAAACTTGCCGTATTTTCTTTTTAGTGCTGTCAAGAGTATTCCTACAACTGCTATCAAAAAGAATAATGTTCCGCCCATCATTGAGATTATTTGTTTTGTTTGAACTTCATTAAATTCTGCTACTGTTGTGAATACATTTGGCCATACTGTTGTTATTCCTACATTTTTAATTTGAGCAAATCCAAAAGGGCCATTAAAAGATAGTATGAATGTATTGAAATTTAAAAATAAAGTCACAGAAATGCAAGATACAATAATAAATATTAATCCAATAAATAAAGTGTTCTTTATGTCAGGATGTTTTAAATAAGCAGCAAAACCATTTTCTTTTGCTTCTTTTCTATGATAAATCAGGCAGTAGACAAGATAAACAAACAAAGCTGCGACAATAAAATCAAAAATATACCACCATCCTTTCCATGCTATTGCATAAATTCCTGAAAGGATTCCTGCGATTGCTGCAAAAACAAACCCCTTTCTTTCATTCTTTGCCTCAACTGCCTCAACAAAAAGCCACAATATCATTAGTGGAAAGAAAACCTGGAAAATATCTGTGTCAGGTTCTGATGTTCTTCCAACAAGGAAAGGCTGTATTGCAAGTAAAGTTGCTGCAAAAAATCCACCCATGTTGCCAGCAATTTTTTTGCCTATGAAAAATGTTGGAATTATAGAAATAGCCATGAAAATAATAGGAACAAGGAAGCAAACATACATCATTGAAACATTTGAATTGAATATTTTCAAAATTTTGTAAAGAATTACATTAGATAATGGAAGAGCTTTTTCTGTAGTAATATCTTGGCCTCTTCTGCCATTTCTTAACATATTCATTGGCTGGCCATTAACTATTTCTGTTCCAAAGTTTCCATTTTTAATATAATTATTTGCCTCTCCAAGCCAGAAATAAGAATCTATGCCAATAAGATAGGTATTTCCTTTATCATCCTTCATCTGTGATTTGAAATAATCTGATGTTGCCTTGATCTGCTGATTTATCTGTGCTTTTTGTTCTTTTATAGTACGTTCGTATTCAGTTTGTGTGATAGTCTCTTTGTTTGCAGCAAGAAGATTAGGATACTGTATGTCAATCTGCTTTACTATATCTGCCCTTATATTATTGTAAACAGCATTTTTTGCCCAGTCATCTGTTATTGGCAGACTTGTGGGATATGCTCTAAAAAATACAGCAAGAAACATAGGTATTAATATTAACAGAACAATCTGATATTTAACAAGGAAATTCCATATTCTTTTCCATTCTATGCCGACTTCTTCTTCAACTTCTTTTTCAACTTTCTCTTCTTTTTCCTCAGCTTCCTTGCCTTTTTGGCCAAACAATCCAAAAAAGAAGTCCTTTGCCCCCCCAAGATCTATAGCTTCTTCTTCTCTTTCTCTTTTTTCAGTCATGCTTTATAAAAAGTTAGGTAATTTAAAAAGTTAACTATTCAGAGAGATTAACTTTTTATTCAGTAATTGTTTTTTTAATAATGCATTTTTAATCGTCTCTTGAAATCTTCAAATTAATCTAATTATCAGAACAAATTAGGTGTTATGAAAACTTCCATTAATGCAGCTATAAACAAGACAACTATGGCTATTATTATCATGTTTAAAGAGTCTGCCAGGACTCTCCAGAATGTCCTTTCTTTGAGACCATGCCTTATAATATCAACGCTCATCAAACCTCCTGCAATAGCAGCTATGAAATAAGCAGTTATTTCAGGCAAGCCATGCAGCATGTAGCGCAAAAATGCCATAGGCAATCCAAGTATGCTTGATTTTGCAAATATTCCTATTGCAACTGCTATGACACTTGCATTCCAAGTCAAGACAAAAATTGCTCCAGAGCCAAATGCAAGCGAAAACAACAAGCAGAAAATTAAGACAAAAATATTATTCTCAAAAATTGAAAAAACCCTGCTCCACTTTATTGCAGAGCTTGTTACAGCATTTCCTGTTATGCTATTGCTAGACCCTAAATATTGCTCTATACATTTATTATAATTGTCTGGCATATTCATAGAGCAGTACTGTTCTGTCTGTATCTTGAAATTTTTGCTTGCCATATCTTGCGGCAAAACCACATATGCAAGTGAGAAAGCAACCAACATGCCAAGAAACAAAAAAAGAAATACAAGCAATGCCTTGCCATGCTCCTTGATTAATGTTGTTTCTTTTTTTATCGTAACATCCTTTTGCTCCTCATATCGCATTGTATAATAAACAAAAGGCGTGCAAAGCATTACAGCAAAGGTTATTATAAGCACGCTGGAATATTCTGTAAATACAGGATTTCTCAAAAAAAGCCAGTCAACTAGAAACACTGAAAAAAGGCCATATACCAATCCTATAAAGAACAACTCCCATGGATTCCTTTCTGCCTTATCGGGGTTTATTATTGTTTCTAACATATTCTCTTTTTCCTATATTATTATAACTTAAATCTTTAAAAATCTTCCCACAAATCAAAAACTTTAAAAGGTAATACCAAGTAATACTTTTATGAAAGAGAGGATAAGTATAACACTTGACAGCGAACTCATAAAAAAGATAGATTCTCAGATAAAAAATAATGATGAAGAGAACAGGTCGCATATCATAGAATCAATGCTAAAAAAATCCATTATGTCTGAAAGTATTGAAAGGGCTGTTATTCTTGCAGGAGGCAAAGGTACAAGATTAAGGCCAATAACCTATGAAATTCCCAAGGCACTTATTCCTATTCATGGAAAAACTCTTACAGAGCATTTATTTGACCTTTTTAAAAAATATCATATCAGGAATATTGTCATGGCAGTCGGGCACATGAGCGAAAAGATAAAAAATCATTTTGGAGATGGCTCAAGATTCCATATTCATCTTGATTATATAGAAGAAAAACAGCCTCTTGGAACAGCAGGCCCTTTAAGAGAGGCAAAAAATCTTTTAAAAAAACCCTTTATTGTCTCTAATGGTGATGAGTTGAAAGACATTAATCTCGATGAAATGTATTCTATGCACAAAAAATACAATGCTCTTGCTACTGTTGCATTGACAACAGTCTCTGATCCAAGTGCTTATGGTGTTGCAAGGCTTGAAGGAGATAAGATAATGGAATTTGTTGAAAAGCCAAAAAAAGAAGATGCTCCTTCAAATCTTATCAGCTCAGGACTATATATCTTTGAGCCAGAAGTAATAGGCATGATTCCGAAAAAAGGTTTTTCAATGATAGAAAAAGACGTTTTTCCAAAGCTTGCCAAGATGGGCAGGCTTTATGGCTATGTTTTCAGCGGACAATGGTTCGACACTGGCAACTTTGAGCGCTATGAAAAAGCCCTGAAGGAATGGAAAGGCATAAAATAAAATCTCTGTCATTTCTTAGTAGTAACAAATAGAAAGCTTTATAAAGATGGAAAATATAATATTATTAGGAGGTTGACAAATAAAAATGAATGAAAAATTTGATATACAAACTTATAGTAAACTGCGTGCCGAAGTTAGTAAAAGGCATCAGACAGCAGAAGAAGGCTTAAAATCCTTTAAGGCTGCTAGGGACTATTTAATAGACTGTGGTGATAAAGGAGAGAAGTATGGGCATCTTGATGTCCTTATGATGGATGCTATTGATTGCACTTCAATAATAAGTGTATATCACCCTATAAAAAGATCTCTTTTGTCTTATATGCCTTTTACAAATGAAAACAAGAGATTTAAGGATAATAAAAGGGAGAAGGAAAGAGACATCCAATTTATTGAGGGGCTGACAAAACTTGTTTTTCAAGCCCAATAATCTAAATTTTTTATTTTTTTAATTTAAATTACTTTTATAATCAAAATGAGAAAGAAAATACTTGCAACTTCAACGCATCCTGGTGCAATGAACGCAATAATTCCAGTAATAAAAAGGCTTTCTGAAAAAGAAGACTTAGAAGTTTCTGTAATAGGCTACAAATACTCTGAAAAAGTTCTTGAAAATCAAAAAATTAAATACAAGACAATTAAGGATTATAATCTAAATGATATTTCTGTTGAATCTATGGATAAGATACTACAGAATGAACATCCAGATCTTATTTTAACAGGTGCAAGCTCTCCAAACAAAACAGACAGCGAGGTTATTGAGCAAAAAATGATATATGCTGCAAGAAAGATGAACATAAAATCTCTGGCTGTAATGGACTTTTTTGTTGAAGGTTATCAAAGATTTAGTGATTTTAATGAAGGAGAAGCTGGAAAGTTCAAGTATTTGCCTGACAAAATAACAACCTTAGATAAATTATCTGAAGAAATAATGTTAAATGAGGGATTTCCAAAGGAAAAATTAGCCATAACCGGAAACCCTTATTTTGATGAGCTCGCAGGATTAAAAAACAAATTTAATGAAAATGATAGAAAAAAATTAAAAAATGAATTAGGAATTGATATGGATTCTTATCTTTTCTTTTATATGTCACAGCCAATAGAGCAGCAATGCGGAAATAAGCTTGGCTATACAGAAAAAGATGCATTAAGAGAATTTCTTGATTCTTTCAAAGATATCAAGACAGACAAAAAATTCAATATAATAGTTAAGGCTCATTTAAGGGAAAACCAGGAAGATTTGGAAAAAATAGCTAAAGAATACAACCTTCCTGTTATAGTGGATCAGCAGAAACTTCCTTTAAGGCCAGTAATGTTTGCATCAGATGCAGTAATTTCTCCATGGTCAACAATGCTTATAGAATCTACTTATCTTGAAAAACCATCAATAAGCCTGCAGCCGGGCTTGAATGCAGAAGATCCTTTAATAACAAACAAGCTGGGAATAACTGTTCCTGTTTATAAGCATGGAGAAATGAAAGGAATTGTAGAAAAACTTCTTAATGACAAGAATTATAATATAGAATTATCTCAAATGGGAAAAAGAAAAGGGTTTAGCATAGACGGAAAAGCAACAGAAAGAGTAACAAATCTTGTCTATGAGATGTTAAATACAAAATAATCTTTTATTGTTAATATCTTATTTCTGAGATTTTTGTTCTAATATGATTCGAACAATGAACATTATTAATAATTAGTAAGGTCTGTTTGCTAATGTCAATGAAGGAGAGTATTAAGATTGAACATTATTGGCTTCTTCTTCAAATCTTCTAACATAATCTTTATATATCTAATTCTCTTTTGTTTTTTATGAATGCATTTGACAAGATATGCAAAGACATAAAAGAGGTAAAAATTCAGGGCGCAAGGAATGTAGCAATTGCTGCAACAAAAGCCCTTTTATTAAGGAATGACCCGCAGGCAATAATGAAGCTTATTTCTCTTAGGCCTACTGAGCCAGCATTGAGAAATTCTATCAGGCTTGCAATGACTGACAAAGACATTAAGAAAGGGGTAAAATCTGCATTAGCACATTTTGATGATGCTGAAAAAAGAATAACTTCTATAGGCGCAAAAAGAATAGAGGATGGAATGACAATCTATACTCACTGCCATAGCTCAACTGTGAATAATATATTAATAAAGGCAAAACAAGAAGGAAAGAAATTTACTGTTCATTGCACAGAAACAAGGCCACTTTTCCAGGGAAGAATTACTGCAGCAGCTCTTTCAAAAGCAGGAATTCCTGTGCATTTTTATGTTGATTCTGCAGCAAGAATAGCATTGAAAAAAGCAGATATTATGCTTATTGGAGCAGATGCAATAACAACAACAAAGATATTCAACAAAATAGGAAGCGAAATGTTTTCTTTGACAGCAAAGGCTTATAATGTTCCAATATATGTTTGTACAGACTCTTGGAAATTTGACGCACAGAGCATTTATGGCGGAGAGGAGGAAATTGAAAAAAGAAGTGCAAAAGAAATATGGCCAAATGCTCCTAAAAAAATCAATATAGAGAATTTCACTTTTGAGAAAATTGACCCTAAATTAATTGATGCTATAATTTCAGAGATAGGGGTTTATGGACATACTGCTTTTATAGAAGAGGCAAAAAAAGCATATCCCTGGATGTTTGAAAAAGGAATGATTCCTGGAAGGTTTTGAGATGAGATACATTGATTTTATACAAAAAACATACAAGCCAAAAGAAACAGATGTAATTGCAGAATTTTATGTTGAAAGAGATGAAAAAAGCCCTCTTTCTATGGATGATGTCATAGGCGGAGTTGCTGCCGAGTCTAGTATAGGAACATGGACAGAGCTTACAACAGAAAAAGAATATATGAGAAAGCTCGCTGCAATAGTTTTTTATGTCAATAGAATAGGCGACACTGCATTTATTAAAATTGCCTATCCAAAAGAACTTTTTGAATTTGACAACATTCCGAATTTTATGTCAGGAATTGCAGGAAATATATTTGGCTTGAAAGATATTAAAAATTTAAGATTAGAGGATATTAAATTTCCTTCTGAAATGCTTAAAAAATTTAAAGGGCCTGTATATGGAATTCAGGGGGTAAGAAAATTATTGAAAGTCAAGGATAGGCCTCTTGTTGGAACAATTGTAAAGCCAAAATTAGGATTAAATACAAAAGACCATGCAAAGGTTGCTTATGATGCATGGGTCGGTGGATGTGATATTGTCAAGGATGATGAAAACCTTTCTTCCCAGTCTTTTAATAGATTTGATGAAAGATTAAAAGAAACTTTCAAGATGAAGGAAAAAGCAGAAAAAGAAACAGGAGAGAAAAAAGTTTATATGATTAATGTTACAGCAGAGACAGATGAAATGTTAAGAAGAGCTAAGATGGCGAAAAACATTGGAAACGAGTATATGATGGTAGATATTCTTACAGTTGGCTGGAGTGCCTTGCAAACATTAAGAAATGCAAATGAAGACTTGAAACTTGTAATGCATGCTCACAGGGCAGGCCATGCTGCATTTACAAAAAATCCAAGTCATGGAATCTCAATGCTTGTTATAGCAAAATTAGCAAGATTAATAGGATTAGACCAAATTCACATAGGAACAATAGTTGGAAAAATGGGTGGAACAAAAAAAGAAATAGTTTCTATTGACCAGGAAATGGAAGACAGATTTATCCGTGCAAAAGGCCATGTTCTTGAAGAAAACTGGCTTCATATAAAACCAACATTTGCAGTTTGCTCAGGGGGCTTGCATCCAGGTCTTATTCCTGCTTTAGTAAGAAATTTAGGAAAGAATATAGTTATTCAAATGGGTGGCGGAATTCATGGCCATCCTAAAGGAACAGTCAAGGGCGCTATGGCAGCAAGGCAGGCAATTGATGCAACAATGAAGCATATTTCTTTAGAAGAATATGCAAAAAAGCATATTGAATTAAAGCAAGCTTTAGAAAAGTGGAAATAAGATGAACACGTCATTGCTCACCACAAGACATTAACAACAAATAAAATATTCACAAGAATCAATCATTCTCTAAATTTTCTTGAACTTCTTTTGTTGGATCGACAACAACATTTAATTTTAGAAGAGTGTTTTTGCCTATTAAAATAGGATACTGCATATTGTGCCTTTCTGCTACAGTGAAAATACTCTTGACCCACCTGCCTGTTTCCATGCTTATCAAAAGCTCTACAAGAGGCCTTGTTTGCTCACCTGTTGCAGATGCAACAAGAGCTTTTCCAACTTCTTTTGGAGGCCCTATATCTATCAAAAGGTCCTTGCTTATACTTGATTTTGATGCTCCTGTATCTATCTTTGCCTTGACCTTTTTCTCTCTTCTTGTTCCCTTGACCCATACATCCTCTATTAATCCAATTTTCTTTCTTCCAGGACTATCACTTTTTCCTTTAAGCTCTTTTAACTCATTAAGCAGTGCCTCTTCAAGTTTCTTTTTATCAGCTTCAGATGCCATGACTAAAGAACATTGTTTTTGTTAATATATCTTTCTTTTTTAGCCTTTTATTTATTGATAATAAGGACTTCAGGAAGGGTTTGATAAAAAGCCATCAGGAAATTATCTGCATTTGCATCATATTTTTTTCCAACAGGGTCAAGAACATGAAAACTGTTTTTTGTTTTATCATAGCCATCAAGAATGACTTTATGATGTATATTAGTGATGTGATTATTCTCGCTCATAAAAGCAGGCCTTATTCCTGCAATAATAAAACCATTTTCATTTATCAGTTTCTCTAATTTAGGAATATTTAATCTATCAATCACAACCTCTCCGCCTAATTTCATAAATTCAAGAGTTTTATCAACATAAAATTTCCACATATCCTTGTATCTTGATGATTTTGCTTCCAAGGACATTTTTAAATTGTCATTTGTCTGGTTTGCAACAACAGGATTGTATCCCACATATTTTGCTTTTAATCCAAGCTTTAATGAAGTTAGTCCAAGGGTTATCATAGGGCTTAAGACATTTCTTTCACTATTGTAAAATTCATGCTTATCAAATATATCTTTTTCAGAAAGCTTTATGCCATAATAGTTAGCAACACTTCTCAAGCATGCTATGCCGCAAGACCTATCAGTCTCTTGTTTGATAATCTCTATACCCTTAGCCATGTTCTTAATAGTATCTGGGAGTATTAAAATTTTATCTTTCTTATCTTCTCAATTTTTTGACTATCAATAAAACCGAAGATATTTTAAATATTCTTTCATTGATAGATTTAGTATGAAAAGTGAAAAAGAGAGATGGGATAGGGCTGCAAGAGAATATGCAGAAAAAGTTGAAAGCAAAGAAAGTCAGGGCTTTTTAATAAGAGATAAGTGTCTTAATCCATATCTTTTTGATGCTCTCGGAGATGTAAGAAACAGGAGAATTCTTGATTATGGCTGCGGAGATGGCTGGCTATGCAGCAATTTAAAAAACAAAGGAGCAATAATGGAGGGCTGCGACATAAGTCCCGAGTTTATAAGAATGGCGAGAGCAAATTATCATGACATCAAGTTTGAGGTTATAGATAAAAAAGTGCCTTGCAGGGATAATGAATTTGATATTGTAATAAGCAACATAGTTCTTCATATCACAAAGGATTACAAAAATGTGATAAGCGAGATGTACAGAGTATTAAAACCAGGGGGAAAATGCATTGCGGCAATAATGCATCCTTTGTTTTACAAAGAGGATATGACAAATCCCAAGAAAAAAAGAGAGTCATTAAAGATTAAAGTTGAGGAAACTGTTCCTGTAATTTATTATAAAAGAGATATAGATATTTATGAAAAAGAATTCAAAAATTATGGCTTTAAGATAATAAAAAGACAGCCCTGCATTGCAAGAGAAACAATTTCTGATGATTTAAAAAAATACTCTGAAAAGCCTTTTTTTCTTCTTTACGAATTAAAAAAAGAGATGGTGTATGCTGCAGCTGCAATAATCAAAAATAATGAAAATCTTGTCCTGCTTGCAAAAAGAGCTCCAACAAAGCAGCCTTTTCCAAATCATTGGAGTCTGCCCTCAACATCTTATCAAAAAGAGGAAAATCCTGAAGAAAAGCTAAAAGACAGTTTAAAAAAGAAGCTTGGAATAGACATAATAATCAAAGGGATTTTTGGTACAAAAGAAGGCAGGCAAGGAGACCATTGGCTTAAAATGACTGATTATGAAGCTGAAATTGTCAATGGAATTCTTCATCCTAATAAGATTGATTACACAAAGGCAGAATATCTGAATCCTAAGGAAATTGTTAAAAACCCTGAAAAAACAGGGTTTTGCATGCAGATTTTGCTTGAAAAAATGCAATCCTCTTGAATAATTAAGTTTAATAACTATCATTTGCAATCAAATTTATGAGCAGAATAATCAGCTTTTTAATTTTCTTTTTAATATTTCTTTTTATTTATGGCGGAATGCATTATTATGCCTTTTCCAGAATAAGCTCTCTTTTGAAGATCAAGAAAACAACAATTTTTTACATTATTGTTTTAATTCTTGCCCTGTCTTTTCCTTTGATGTCATTTATTGAGAGAAGTATTGATGGAAAGACTGCGGCAGTTTTTTATACAGCCTCTGCAGTATGGCTTGGAGCAATATTCTTTTTGTTTTGTACCCTGCTTGTTTATGAGATAATAAATCCTTTTGCAAAAATTCCAGATCAGGCAGCAGGTATTTTTATTATTATATTAGCTCTTTTATTAACAATTTATTCTTTATTAAATGCCCTGCCCATAACTACAAAAGAAATCCGGATTTCAATGCCAAATCTTGAAAAAGAGATAAAGATAGTGCAGCTTTCAGACATTCATATTGGAACAATTCATAATTCAGGCTATCTTAAGAGGGTTGTGGAAAAAACCAACTCATTAAATCCTGATTTGATATTAATTACAGGAGATTTGGTTGATGGAAGTGGTATTCTAAAGGAAGAGAGTATCTCTCATCTTAGTGAATTAAACTCTCAAACATTCTTCAGCCTTGGAAACCATGAGCAATTTGAGAATATAGATGAAATAATGCGATTTATCAATAAGACAGGAGTAAAAGTACTTAGAAATGAGTTAATCAATTGGAAAAATATTCAAATAATCGGGATAGACAATGGGCAGAATTTAAAGGACATATTAAAAACAATCAAAATAAACAATTCCAAGCCTTCTATCCTGATGTATCATTCTTCTACAGGATTAAAAGATTCAAGCGAAGCAGGAATAAACCTTCAATTGTCAGGGCATACGCATGATGGCCAGATTTATCCATTTAATCTTTTTGTAATGCCCTTTTATCCAAAAATGAAAGGCTTGTATAAATATAATAATACTAATCTTTATGTTTCTCCTGGCACAGGCACATGGGGGCCGCCTTTCAGGCTTGGCTCAAAGAATGAAATCACCCTAATCAGGCTTGTTCCAAATAGCTTTTCATAAAGTTTATAATATCTTTAATTATCTCAATTATAATGAAAAACCTTTTGTCAAAGGAAAATATAAAGAAGATTTTCAATAAAGAATTTTATAAAAAAGTAGCATTAGTAATTTTTCTTTCATTTATAATGTATTTATATGTTCCTTTAAACAAACTGCGATATCCTTTAATAATATTCAAGACACCTGTAGATAATTATATCCCATTTCTGCCATTTTTTGTGGTTTTTTATTTTATTATCCATAATGTCCTCTTGTACGGCACTATGGCATTTTCATTTATCAAAGAAAATAAAAGATTTTACACTTTTTTTTACAGCATGATCCTCGCCAATATGGTTGCTTACCTTATATATTATTTTTTTCAATCAACAATCATAAGGCCTACTATAGTTGGCCATAGTATTTTCTCATTAGGGGTTGCAAAGATTTACAGTACTGATCTGCTCTATAATGCCTTTCCAAGTGGTCATGCTTATTACTCAACTATTGTTTTAATGCATTGGCTGAAAAGCAATGCCAGAAAATCTATTAAAATAATAATATCTGTTTTGATAAGCCTTGTATTGATGTCAACCTTATTCATAAAGCAACATTTTATCTTGGATATCATTGCAGGAATTACTCTTGGAATCTTTTCATACCTTCTTGTTTTCTCTTTAATGAACAAGAAAAAACAGGAGTAGACTTTTTCTCAGCAAGAATATTTAAATTCCATTATCTTTGTCATATCAGGGCTAGGGAGAATGGAAAATCATAAAAGGCAATTTTACAGAATAAACTATCCTGTGGATGCAAGACCAAGGTTAAGGATAAACAAAAAAAGCTATGATATCATAGATATCTCTGAAGAAGGGATTAAATTTCGCTATGATGAAGTATTAGAAGAAAGGCATCTTGGTGCTAAAATACGTGGAACAATAACATTCAAGGGTGGCCAAGCTCTTGATTTGAAAGGAACAGTTACAAGATTGTTTAAAGAAGATATGATCATAAAGCCCAAGGAAAGCATCTCTTATGAGGATATAATTATCAAAGAGCAGCTTTATATCCTGAAAAACTATCCTCTTCTGAAATTTAGCCAAGAATAATTTTTATTTCTGCTTTAATATATTCCACTTTCTGCTCCATTTTTCAATGCTTCCAAAGCATTTGACAAATTCATCACCTCTTTGAGTTAAAGAATATCTAACTCTCGGAGGATTTCCTACAACAACCTCTTTTTTAACAATATCTTCTTTGAGAAGGTCTTTAAGGCGTGCTGAAAGTATCTTTGGAGTCAGACCCCAATTTAATGCTTTAAGAATCTCATTAAAGAATTTAGACTTTCCATTCAATTCCCTGATAATATAAAGTGTCCATTTCCTGCTAATAATATCAATAGTGTATCCTACAGGGCAAAAAAAGTCTACTTCAGAATCTGGATTTTCATTGCTTTCTTTTTTGATAGTTTGTTTACTTTCTGCCACTTTCTAATTTATATATACTATCCTTTTTATATCTTATGGAGGTATTTAAAATGAAAAAAATAAAATTTGAAAAGGAAAAGATTGAGAAAGCGATAAAAGCCGTCAATGAAATGTGCATAGGCTGCGAGAAGCATAGTGATGAATGCCCGATTGTCAAGATAACTGAACAACTGAAGAAACTGTGATTGCTGCTCGCGCCTGACGGCGCTCGCATATTACTATAAGAGATTTATCTTCTTGGTTTTAATCCCAAGATTCTTTTTTGCTCTTTTTTTTCCTGATATGAATGGGGAATGTAGACTGGCTTTTTTGTTCTTGGATTCAAGCCTGTATAATACATACATGTAGACACTGTCATTGGAGTAGGGGTGAAAATCTGAACAGCGCTGACATTTTTTAATTGTTTTATTCTTAATGCAAGATCTTTTGCTTCTTTCATGCTTGTTCCAGGATGTCCTACCATAAAATAAAATGACAATTCTCCGCAGCCCAGCCTTTCAAATCTTCTTATGAATTCATCTAAATCACCCTTATTTTTGTTCATAAGATCAAGAACATTTGAACTTACATGTTCTGGAGCTATTTTTAGCTGTCCAGAAATATGGTGTTTTAATTCTTTTAAGTATTCATTTGGAGCAATATCATATCTTATGCCGCTTCTTATGAAAACTTTTTTTATTCCTTTTATGTTTCTTATATCCCTGAGCAGTTTTATTAATCTTGAATGAGAGCGGTTTAATTGAGCACAGCTAATGCAGTTGCTTTTGCATTTGTTGCAGTCCATGCCATACATATTTGCTGTTGGCCCTCCTAAATCATCTATATTGCCTTTAAAATGAGGCAATGTTGTAATATATTTTATTTCTCTTATGATTGATTCTTCAGATCGAGATATTACTCTATCTCCAAACATCAATCTTAATGAGCAGAAATTGCAATTGCCTATACAGCCCCTGTGCGTTACAACACTGAATTCAAATCCTTTCATATAATCAACATTATTTATTTTTCTTGTAAAAGGAAGTTCATAATATTCATCAAGGTCTTTTGATGTGTAAACAGGAAATTTATACTGTAAAATGTAAAAATTGTCTGTTTTTTGAGCAAGATTTTTATTATTATCAAGCAAATTCTGCATATCACAGAATTTTTCTTTTGACTCTGAAACTTGTTCATGGCCCGGCATTTCAGTAAAATCTTCTGGAATTTGTCGGCTTTTAATGCATGTTCCTTCTATTCCATCCAGCCTTTTGTTGTTTTTTATTCTGTCTGCAATCTCTAAACATTGTTTCTCGCCGCTTCCATAAACAAGAATATCTGCTCTTGAGTCAAATATTATTGATTTTCTAAGCTTATTGCTCCAGTAATCATAGTGAGTAAACCTCCTTAATGAGCTTTCTACTCCGCCTATGACTATTGCACTAGTTTTGAAAGCATGCCTTATCCAGTTGCTGTAAACAATAATAGCCCTATCTGGAACATCTTCTTTATAATCTATATTTTTGTCTAGTGCTCGCCTTCTGTTTAAAGCACTGTAATTTCTAAGCATAGAATCAATGCTTCCAGAGCTTACTCCGAAAAAAAGCCTTGGTTCTCCTAACTTTTTTATGTCATGCTCTGTTTTTGGGATTTCTATGACTCCTACTTTATAGTTATTTTTTTCAAGAAGCCTTTTTAATATAGCAATTCCGCATAACGGATGATCAAAAAACTTTTCTCCAATAACAAATATTACATCATATATCATAATTCTTTATTGGCAGACATACTTTAAATGCTTTATCTCAACTGCAAAAACCTTAAAAACCCAAGAATTAAATAAAATATAGGAAAGGGAAAATGGAAATTCCAGAAAAACTCAGAGGAGAATTGCAAGGAGCATTCTTCAGAAGAAAGGACGGAACATATACTTTTATGGGTTATGGCACAAGAACTTTAGAAGAAGGAAGAAAATTCTGTGAGGAAAGTTTTGGCTATAGCTTTATCAAGCAAATCAAGGGGATAAATGCTTATTTTTTTCATGTTGCAAATTCATTTGCTGGTGAAAAATGGAATAAAGAGATAGATATTAGAGCAGAGGATATAAGCCTGGAGGAAATAATCAAACATGCTGGAAATGGCAATGGCTCCTGAGAAGTATACTCAATAAAATTTATTTGAGACTATTTTATACCTTCTAATCCAAGAATTTTTATTAAATCATTCATCTTTTTTATTTTTGTTAGTTTTAATCTTAACTCTCCAGCATTTTCTTTATATTTTGTGAAACATATTGCCTGTGATTTTATATGGCTGAAATTCAGCTTATATTGCAAAGCCAGTTTTAAGTATTTTTCAAAGTCATAAATAAGCTCTTTTCCTGTAAGCTTTGCAAATATATTCGGATAGCCCATTGCATTTCTTCCAATCATGACAAAATCAAATTTTTTTAAAAGTTCATTGGCATTTTTCTCATTCACATCTCCGGAGTATATTAATGGAAGAGAGATTTTTTTCTTCAATCTTTCAGCAAAATTTATGTCTGCTTTTCCAGAATATCCCTGCCTGTTTGTTCTTGGGTGAATGCATATTGCATCACAGTATTTTTCAGCAATTTTCACTATTTTTAATGTATTGCTTGATTTTCTTAATTTTATTGTCAAAGGCTTTTTTGTAGAATCTTTCATTGTTTTCAGGATTTTTTCTATAATTTCTAGTTTTTTAGGAAGAAAGGCTCCAAAACTCTTTTCTTTTGCTGTTCTTGCAGAGCATCCAAGGTTAAAATCAAAGAGACTAGCGTTATCATCATGTTTTTTTATAAATTCAGCAATACCTTTTTCATCTGTTGAAAATAATTGTATTGCCGGCATATCATCAAGAATTACTTTTTCTCTTGTCAATGGATTTATCATGCCAGTGTATACGAGCCCTGCTCCTGCATTTTTGCATAATATCCTGAAAGCAATATCATTTATTCCCACCATTGGTGCAAGAAAATAAGGATTTTCAAGTTTCAAATTTCCTATTTTATATTCAGTCATTATAAGAAGAATAAACTATCCCCTAATTTCTTGTTCAATCTCATTCATTCTTCCAACTATTTTTGAGATTTCCCCTGAAAGTTTGCCTCTTGCATCTGAAAACATTTTTTTCTGCTTGTCCATGTATTTTTTTGTTTCATCTGTTGTTTTTCTGACAACAACGCCCGCTCCCACATTGACAAGAACTGTTTTTGTGCTTTCTGCCTTTGTTTCAAGATAAACCTCTCTTGATAATGGTGCAAGAATTTTTTTATCTTTGATATCTTTGATGTCATCCAAATCATCCTGTATTCTTGCTATCTGGGCAATATTCTGGTCTATAAGTATAACCTGCTCTTCAAACTGCTTTGCCTGCTGTTCTAATATTCTTATTTCAAGTATTCTTTTTTCAAGCTCTTTCTGGTCCATTTTTCAGTAATGTTTTGAATTTTATTGAGTAGGAATGACGTCAGCCTGCTTTAATATTATAAATATTAATGACTTAATAATCTTGTTATATCTCGCTTTTCATGACTTTCTTTACTACCATTGAAAATATGATTGTAAACATAAAGATTGAAAAAAGCCAACCGCCAACCTTGCCGTATAAGGGGAGTGTTGGGGTAAATGGGAAAATAAATCCAACATTTGCCGCCATGAACATTGGCCCTACTATTAAAAAGATAATCACTATTGAAGGTAGATAGCTCATTAAAATTGATTTTGGGGTAAACATTGCATGAAGCGATTGTGATGTTGACTGCATTGTCTTATCAAACATCTCTTTTTGCAATGCAGCAAGTTTTTCAGGATGGCTTCTTAGCTCTTTCATTCTTTTTTGCATTTCCTTGCTTTCTTCCTTTGATTTTTTTATCAGTGCTAAAGTGTCTTTGTCTATTGCAAGTTTGTAAGTAAAAGTTTGCATTATTGCCATTAAAAGAGCAATAACAACAAGAATATGCAATGGATATGCTGAAATAAATGTCATTAATCCAGTTTGCTCTTTAAAAAATGCCTTAATTGCAGGACTGATTGCTCTTACGCCTGCAAACAATACCATTATGATTACAAAATACAGCATGATGTTCATCATTTTTTTTGATTGCTCTTCCATTTTTCTTTCCTTTTTATTGTTAAGTATACATCAGATTTTAACTATTAATAAAAGTATGTTTAATATAACATTATTTTGATGCTATTACTTTCTTTAATGCAGGATACATGTCAAAGGCATGCTGCTGCGCAATTTCATTGTATAATTGATAGATAATCATAACTGCTAGCAAGATTGCTGTTCCATCAATAAGCGCTCCTATGAGGTCTGCAGTTGCAGCAAGGAAACCTATTGCT
>Ga0315274_10002913_pt1 | contig 25454 bp, 28 predicted proteins | sample YL17G02_20_MG_FD_203700 | JGI IMG/M metagenome (GOLD analysis project Ga0315274, IMG submission 203700) | Sediment microbial communities from Yellowstone Lake, YNP, Wyoming, USA - YL17G02_20 | ecosystem: Environmental > Aquatic > Freshwater > Lake > Sediment | place: USA: Wyoming | collected...
GCGGCCAGGAAGACCGAGAGGAGGCCCGGCGGGGTCGAGCCGGGGGAGTGCCCGGCGGCGGGCCCGACCGGACTGCCGGTCGTCGGGTCGGCCGGCCGCGCCCGGCGCATGACCACTGCTCCGGCTCCGTCGCCGAAGAGGATGCAGGTGGTCCTATCCGCGTAGTCGGTGATGCGCGAAAGGGTCTCGGCCGCGATGACCAGGACCGTCTCGGCCCGGCCCGCGGCGATGGTTCCCTCGGCCATGGCCAAGGCGTAGATGAAACCGGTGCAGGCCGCGGCGAGATCGAAGGCCGCAGCCTGGCGGGCGCCCAGGGCTCTCTGGACCAGGCAGGCCGTGGAGGGGAAGAGCATGTCGGGGCAGGCGGTGGCCACGATGATGAGGTCCACGTCGCGGGCCGCGACGCCGGCGTCGGCGAGAGCCCGGCGGGCGGCTTCGATGGCGAGGTCGGAGGTGGCTTCTCCGGGAGAGACCAGGCGCCGCTCGCGGATGCCCGTGCGCTCGACGATCCACTCGTCGGAAGTGTCGACCATGGCCTCCAGGTCGCGATTGGTGAGAACCCGGGTGGGGACAACGGACCCCAGCCCGGTTAGGGTAGCCAGAGGAGCGCGCGAGGTTTCGGTGTCCGCCCGCGGGGCGGCTACGGGTAAGTTTGAGGACAGTGGCTATGACCGCCTCTCGGGGTTAGGGCTATTAGTAGCCGGATGGATTAGTGCTAGCTCCTAGTAGCTAGATACTTATGGTTGGTATAATAAAGGAAATCCGCCTTCTTGCCAAGAGGGAAATCCTGATCCCTGGGGCCGCGGAAGCTGCCGGCCGTAAACTTCCGGCCTGCTAGAAATCCCGCGCTACCAGGCAACTACAGCCTCAGTTGGTCGTAGAGGTCCAGAGCGTAGCGGTCCGTCATCCCGGCGATGTGGTCGGCTATGACGCGAACCGGGCATGTGGGCACGCCGTCCACTGATGATTCGGCCTTCTCCGCTGCGCGGTACCGGCTGAGGGTCTTTAGCGGAAGGATTTCGGGGTGCTCAAGGAGTTCCTTGAACAGCTTCCTGACCACCCTCTTGCCGAGCGAGCCGCTGACGGCGGCTTTTGAGCCGTGGTAGACGTTCCCCTGCAGCCAGTCCCGCAGGGACCTGAACCTGTCGGTCATTCCATCGCTCATGTCCACGGTGGAGACCTCGACATCCCGAGCTCGGTCAGCGGAGTGGATTTTGTTTGCCCTGATGTTGCATTGGGTGGTCTCGACGACGTCCAACACCAGCGGGCCTATGATGGCGTTCGGACCTTTGTTGGCGTCGGCGTCAAAGCTCTCCATCCAACGGTCGATCATCCTCGAGGTGACTACGCCGGCGTCCCGCATCTCCTGGAGGGCCGCGACTCTGGAGGCATCATCGAGGTCGGCGACGGTGTAGGCAATCTTGTCCGAAATTCTCACCACCTGGGCTTCCAGGGTGCCGAAGCTCTCGTGGCGGAACGATTGATAGGCTCGTCCGTGCACGTGGCCACGAGCGTAGGAACTTGGCGGCCGATGGGGGTTCAGGATGCCCGTATGTTTCAGGATTCCCTCTCTGACCTCGAAGGTGAGGTTCAGGCCCCACCCCTTGTCCCTCGGGTAGCCAGGCAGAACCTCCAGGAACTCGACGTTTCGGACCCCCTGCACGTTGTGCGCGAAGCCAGGACAGGAGTCCGCTAAGCCATACTGGCACTCTGAGGCGCATTCCTCGAGGCACTCGTCCAGGGCCTGCTCGCCCGCATGCCCAAAGGGGGCGTGTCCCAGGTCATGGCCCAGGGCAATGGCCCCTATCAGGTCCTCGTTCAGGTCTAGGAGGCGTCCGATGTTCCGGGCAATCTGGCACACTTCAAGCGAGTGCGTGAGCCTTGTTCTGACGTGGTCGCTCTCATCCAGGGCGAACGCCTGGGTCTTGTGGCCAAGCCGCCGGAACGGCTTGGCGTTGAGTATCCGGTCGCGGTCCACCTGGAATGGCAGGCGATAGTCCTCGTCGTCCTCGTGCTTCCTTCCCTTCGACTGCCCCGACCGGCAAGCGTACTTGGCCAGGGGTACCTCGAGCCGGTCAAATGTGTTGACGGTAACCATCAAGTCCTCTCCCTCGGACGCTTGGGGACCTGGGCACCCCATTGCATGTCATGTGTGCCAGCTTCTAGCACTTCGTGCCAGTTCCTGCCTGTGATAGGCGTCTGCCGCGATGGGCTGCCCCCGCCTATCACCGAAACGTGACCCCCAAAGTTGGGAGGATTCGGCGGCCTTGGCGGCTAATGGTAGGAGTTCGCGGTCCCATCGATGGACGCTGAGGTCGGGCAGACGGGTGGATCTACCGCGGGTTATGCGACCAGGAGGAGGTAGTTCCTGTGGCCAAAGTAACGGTTCATGCTGGTGATTTTCTGAAGGGTGATGCTCAGTTCACCTTCCGTTCACTCAGACTAAGAACTAAAGAACACATTTTTCTTGGTGAGACCATTCCGATTACCGAATTGGAGACCGTGGAAGTGGCAAGCGAGGATACCGTCAAGAAGCTGGGCGGTACGGTTGGCTGGGGAGCTGTCGGAGGGCTGGTTCTCGGCCCCGTCGGCCTATTGGCCGGCCTTGTGCTCGGAGGCAGGAAGAAAGAAGTCACCTTCGTAGCCAAGTTCAAAGACGGGCGCAAGCTTCTCGCCACAACGGATAGAGCAACATTCATCAAGCTACAGGCAGCGGCCTTCTGAGCATCGCCTACGCGACGCGGAGGCTTTCGTCCGCAAGTCGTTTGAAAAGCAGTCTGTCTGTCCCCTGGGCAGGAGCGGATAGGCCATGAGCGGAAAGTCCGGCCGCTTGCGGAAGTCTCCGAGCAGAGGCGACGCCCTTGAAGTCGAGGCGCCTCCGTGTTGGTCGAGCGAAATCAGGCTTGACGGCAATCGGGCCCGGCAGATGCTCTGCCCGCCCGGGCGGGCCCGGCCGGACAAGTCCGCCTCGCCCGCCCGCAAACGCAGGGTCGGCGACCTCTCACCCTCCGCGCCGGCCCGGGTGACGGAGTCGTGGATCGACTCCTTCAACTTCACCCTCGGGGATCGGAATACCGGTCGGCCGGGCCTACGCCTGCCGCAACTGGGCGCCGTGCACGCCGTGCTGGGCTACTGGACCACGGGGTCGACCCAGCCGGCCACGGTCGTGATGCCGACGGGCACGGGCAAGACGGAGACAATGATCGCCCTGTTGGCGACCGGACGGCCGGAGCGGCTCCTCGTGTTGGTCCCCTCGGATGTGCTCCGGACCCAACTGGCCGAGAAGTTCGAGGCCCTCGGGGTCCTGCAAGAGTCCGGGGTCATCGGCCCCCAGGCTTTGCGCCCCGTTGTCGGCCGGTTGCGGCACGCCTTCTCGACCCCCGAGACGGCTCGCCGGTTCGCCGAAAGTTGCAACGTGATCGTGGCCACGCCGCCGGCCCTATTCGCCTCCGAGCCCGAGGTCACCAAGGCGCTACTCGACACGTGCTCGCATCTGTTCGTGGACGAGGCCCATCACGTCGAAGCCGCCACGTGGCGCCGGATACGAGCCGCCTTCGAGGCCAAGCCTGTCCTTCAATTCACGGCCACCCCGTTCCGCGAAGACGGTCGTCGAATGGCCGGAAGAATTGTCTACGCCTTTCCGCTGCGGCAAGCGCAGAAGCATGGCTACTTCTCCCGCATCAACTACCTCTCCGTCCTGGACTTCCATGATCCGGACCGGGCCATCGCCACTGCCGCCGTTGGCCGCCTGCGAGAAGACCTGGCCGCGGGGCGGGACCATGTCCTGATGGCCCGTGTCCATCGCATCGGACTGGCCCAGGAAACGCGAAACCTCTACGCCGAGCTGGCCCCCGACCTGGCGCCGGTTGTCCTGCACAGCTCACTGCCCGCCGGCGCTCGGCGGTCTTCCCTCGCCGCTATCCAGTCTCGGCAGAGCCGCGTCATTGTCTGTGTCGACATGCTCGGCGAGGGCTTCGATCTGCCGTCACTTAAAGTGGCCGCGATTCACCACCAGCCGAAGAGCCTGGGGGTGACCCTCCAGTTCATCGGACGGTTCGCTCGAGTGGCCGGGGCTTCGATCGGCGAGGCCAGCGTGGTGACGGGCCGGGCGGAGGGCCGCTACGACGAGAACCTCCGCAAGCTCTACTCGGAGGAGCCGGATTGGAACCTCATCATCCGGGATCTCTCGGAGGCCGCCGTCGGAGAGGAACGCGAAGTGAGCGAATTCGAGGCCGCCTTCGGGGCCCTCCCCGAAGAGGTCTCGCCGCGGAACATCGAGCCCAAGATGAGCACGGTGATCTATCGCACGCAGTGCCAGGCCTGGCGGCCGGAGGCTGTCCGCGACCTATACTCGGACGACGACTTCTTCACCGATTGCGTGGCCGTCAACGGGCAAAGCCACGTGGCCTGGTTTGTTCTCGTGTCCCGCTCCCCGGTCCGCTGGGGCGAGCTGGAGACCGTGGCCGACGTGGGCTACGACCTCTACCTTCTCTACTGGAACGAAGCCAGGCAGCTTCTCTACATCAACAGCTCGAACACCGGCAGTGTCTATGAAGACCTGGCCAAGGCGGTGTGCGGCGACGAGGTCCAACTCTTCACGGGAGAGGCTGTCTACCGGGCCATGGCCCACGTGGAGCGGCTGGTGCCTACAAATGTCGGCCTCTTGGACACCCGGAACCGAAGCCGGCGCTTCTCCATGCACGTCGGAGCGGATGTTGTCGAAGGCTTTCCGGTGGCCGAGGCCCAGACCAAGGCCAAGACCAACATCTTCGCCCACGGATACGAGAACGGGATCCGGGTGAGCATCGGCGGCTCGCTCAAGGGACGCATCTGGAGCTATCGCGTCGCACCCACCATCAAGCACTGGGTCAACTGGTGCGATCACGTCGGAGGCAAGGTCAGCGACCCCGGCATCGATGTGGACGAGATCATGCGGGGGTTCATCCGTCCCATGGTAGTCGAAACCCGACCGCCATACGTGGCCCTGGGAGTGGAATGGCCGTGGGAGATATTCCTGAACGTCACGGACGAGACGCGCATCGAGATGGCGGACGCCTCTTCAGACGCCCCATCAAGCGCCCCGGCGGGCGGCCCGGCGGGCGGCGACTGGCCGCTCGTGGACGCCGACCTGGTGGTCACGGAGTTCTCAGAGAGCGGTCCGATCAGGTTCAATGTGGCGACGCCCGGCTGGACCGCCGGGTACGAGATCGACTTCGCCGACGGACGCCTCAGGTACCGGGCCGTGGCCGCGGAGGCCGAAGTTGTCAGCCGTCGGTCCCGGATACGGCTCAGCGACTACCTCACCCGGCACGGTCTGACCATTCTCTTCGAGCAGGATGCGATGGTTGTCCCGCCAGGAGTGCTCCTCAAGCCGGATCGCGATCTACCGGCCTTCGAGGCTGACAGGCTCATTGTTCTGGACTGGTCCGGTGTTGATCTCCGGAAGGAGTCTCAGGGCGCGAGCCGCGAGGCAGACTCCATCCAAGCCCGGGCCATCGAATACGTGCGGAGTCTCGCCCAGTGGGAAATTGTCATCGATGACCACGGCGCGGGTGAGATCGCCGACATCGTGGCCATGCGCGTCGAGGGGGATCGTCTGGTCGTTGAACTCGTGCACTGCAAGCGTTCGTCCGAGCCCGAGCCAGGCGGCCGAGTGGCCGACCTCTACGAGGTGTGCGGTCAAACCCAGAAGTCCGTGCGATGGCGGAGGAACACCGAGGCCCTGTTCCGCCGGCTAATTCATCGCCAGCGGAGCCGGATGGGGTGGCAGGGGAAGACCGGGTTCATTGTCGGCGACGGCAACGCCCTCTACCGGTTGGAGGAACGCGCGCGACGGCTGAAGCCGGACTTCGGCATGCTTATCGCCCAGCCCGGTCTTGCCAAGCGGATGGCCAGCCGCCGGCAGCTTGATCTCCTCGGCTCGACAGAAGTCTACCTGTGCGAAGTCGCCTCGGCCTCGCTCCGGGTTCTCTGCAGCCCGTAGGGCGGGGTCAAGAGGCACAGTGCTAGACATCTTCTCTCGCCGGGTGGTAGGCTGGGCCATCGAGCGCGATGTTCGATAGTGGAGGGGGTCAGCATGGACTCAGGCAAGGGTACGCGTCGGCCTTTCGTCACAATCGGGATAGTGCTGCTCCAACTCATCATGACCCAGGTCGTGACGTTCCTGCTCTCGCTAATTGTCCCTGGCATGGACCCGGAAACTCACCCTGTGCTCTTCGTCGCCGTCTTGGGCGTTTCGTTCTCGTCAGGTATCTTCCTTGTAGGCTGGCTGGCGCTCAGGCGGCGCTGGTTGTCCGGGGAGCCCAGGCATGTGGCGCGGCTTGTCGCCACTCTGGTTGGCTCGTACCTGCCGCTGATTGTCGCTCTGGCTCTCTTGGGCCGCCTCGAAGCGGGGAGCCCCTTCTTCTTGGCCTCCGTGCTGATGGGTATCCTGGGCTTCCACGCTGCAGGGACACCGGCTATCCACGCGGCAAATGGGGAGGGTTCCGCTACATGAAGGACAACGGCCTATCCGCAGGCATCTACGGTATGGGTTTCATCGGCGCAGCCATCTACTTCATCGGGCACGCCGGCACGTTCTGGCTGGGAGTGCTCGGCTTCTTCAAGGCTATCTTCTGGCCCGCCGTGCTCATCTACAAGCTGCTGGAGGTCCTGGGGCTCTAGAGTCCGGGGAGCGGGCGCTCTCCGTCGCCGGGTCCGGATAGAGTCTACCGCATAGGGGGATGACGACAATGGAGAAGAAGGCCATTCTTACCCGAGCCCTGGCTGTGGTCGGAACGGTGCTTGTGTGGTTTCCGATCCTCGCCATGCTCACGACATCTGTGGTGGGAAGCATCGCCCGCGGCATGTTCCGTTTCGACTATCTCCTGCCCGCCGAGCTCTTTCCGATTGCCATCGTCGGCGGAGCGCTGCTCATGTGGGCGGCGCTGCGGGCACGCTCGCGACGGGGACTCATCGGCTGGGGTCTCGGCGTCGTCGTGGGGATGCTGCTTGGCGGCCAGGCGCTTGCCGTCGTCACAGGTTTGGTATCGGGCGAGACCGAGCCGGTGGGCTGGCCCTGGGCCCTCGTTGTCGCGTCGATCGCTGTCTACTCGCTAGCCCTTGTGGAGATCGGCGTCGCGGGCGTGCTATTGGCGCGCGATCTCTTCAAGCCTGGTGACAAGGGTGGAGTTTAGACCTCCAACGCGGAAGCGACGGCTTGCCTAGGAGCGTCGCACGGCGCACATTCCGGCACGGGAAGTGAGGTGGTTGGGATGACAGACCGCGGGCGAGGGTTCCTGTCGACGCCTTCGACGAAGCTCGGACGGTGGTCCGTCGCCCTGGCAGCAACGTTCGCCGTTCTCTTCATCATCACCGCGCTCTCGACCGTGAAGTTGCCGTGGTTCTACGGCGTCGCGATGCTGTCGCCCGGGCTGGCCGCCGGCATCGTCGGCCTGATCGCGGTGATAAGACGGCACGAGCGCTCGTGGCTCGTATGGCTTGCCATGTTGCCCGGGCTGACGATGGTCGTCTTTGCCGTCAGCGAGTTCGTGGCGCCGCACTAGACACTGAGCGTCCACGGCCGCAGGACTCCCCCTTCCGCTGGCTAATCCTTACAGCCACTGGACAACGGCAGCCCCTCTCCCACTTCCCAGCTTCCGTGCTTCCACACCTCCATTTCCGGCTGTTGGGATGTAGGCCGGCGGCCGCGGTCCGCGGGTAGGCGGCCCAACCCGGGAGGGGTGGTAGAGATGCGTGGCGTAACGAGCCGGGCCAAGTGGCCTGGGCCAATCGCCGGAATCGTGGTCGTCTCGATACTGGCGGTCTTGCTGCTTGCGCCGAGCCGACCGGCCGGAGGCGCCGAGAGTTGGCTGGCCTTGTCGCCCGTCGAGGCCAGCGTGTCCGGTAGCTCCGCCGTCCCCCCACAGACTGAGGTGGGTCAAACCGTGGCCTTCCGGGTGAGCTTCTCGAACACGGGCAGCACGACCTGGACCTTCTACGCCGGGGTGACCCTCCGTCGTCCGGACGGATCCCTGGTGAACGTCGCCCCGATAACCCCGGTCCGGCTTAGCCCCGGCCAGGAAGGCAGCGCCACTTGGAACTACGAGATGGACCAGGCCGGAGACTGGGACGCGGCCTACGGGATCTGGCGAGAGGCGGATGAGATCAATCCCTTGGCCTTCACGGGGTGGTCCCTGGACTGTGTCCACGTCCACGCCTCGGCGACGCCGGTAACGACAGTCACGGTCCGCATCGACTCCCATAGCGGGAGCCCCCAGCAAGCGCAGGCTCGTCAGAGCGTCACTTTTCGGGTAGTCTTCTCGAACACGGGCAGCACGGCCTGGACGTTCTACGCCGCGCTGTCGCTTCGACGTCCGGATGGGTCGCAGGTGAATGTCGTCCCGCTCATCGCCGTGCCGTTGAGCCCTGGCCGGCAAGGCAGCGCCGACTGGAACTGCGTGATGGACCAGGCGGGCGACTGGAGCGCGGCCTACGGGATCTGGAAGGATTCGGACCAGACTACCGCCCTGCTCCACACAGGGTGGTCCCCGAGTCGCGTCCGCGTCTCACCGGCCCCGGAGACAGGGAGCTTGCTGGCCCAAGAGGCGGTGCGTTTGGCTAGAAGCGTGATCGGGGCGCCGTATGTCTGGGGCGCCAAAGGGCGCCACTGGGACAAAGATGGTCACTCAGACGGCGGGGCGCGGTGGGCGACCCCCGACGAGATTCTGAGGGCCGGGTACGAACGGACGTTAGAGATGCAAGGCGGGGAATCGAAGACCATCAGTGAACCCGGCCTCGACTGCTCGGGTCTGGTGATGTGGGCCTACAACTATGCCTACGACCCCGGCGGCGTCTACATCGCTATGGGCAACCCCGTCTTCCGGGAAGGCGCCGGGGGGCAGTGGGCCGACCGCGCGCATCTGGCGCCTTTGGCGGTTCTGACTTTCAGCGGCGACGACGCTCCCGAGCAGTTTCTGGACAGGCTCGAAGCCGCCGGGCCCGCGGCGCTCGGGCTCTGCCAAGGCGACGTCATCTACTTTCTGTCACCGGGGGGAGTAGACGAGGATAACCACGTTGTCCTCTACGCGGGTGACGGCAAGGTGATCCACGCCACCCAGGACGCATTCGCCGGCGTCAGCCAGGTCTTCGAGGAGCCCCTACAGACGCTGCTGGAGCGATACGTCGACCACAACGAGTTCACGACCGTGGGCGTTGGGTGGGTCAAGAAGACCCTACCTCGGGTGTTGGTCGGATCTACGGGCGTCGGCGGCCAGCCTTCGTTCATCAGCGCCCTCGTCCCCGGGGCTCTCAAGCTGTTCAACGATCTCGCCGGCGTAGTCTGGGCGCAGGACGCCATCGATTCCCTGGCGACCATGGGGATAGCCGGCGGCGTCGGGGGGAACCTGTTCGACCCCGGCGGTCCGGTCACGCGGGCCCAGCTCGCCGCCTTCCTGCAACGCGCGTTCTCTCTATCCGAGCCGAGTTCCCCGCTGCCCTTCACCGATGTTTCCCGTAGTAGCTGGGCATACGCTCCGGTCCAGGCTGCCGGCGAGTATGTCGGGTACTACGGTCAGGTCGGAAGCAGCGCCGTCACGTTTCGCCCCAACGCAAAGAGCACGCGGGAAGACGTGGCGATGGCCATCGTGAAGGCCTTGGCCGCGGAGCAGGCGATAGACATCCTCGATACCGAGGCGGCCGCCTCCGAGGTCTTGTCCCAGTTCAAGGACGCCGCGACGATCAGCCCCGGGCGCAGGGTCTACATGGCCACGGCCGTGAGGAACGGGATTCTGCGGGGTCTGCCCGGCGACGTCCTGAACCCAACCGCCGGCATCACCCGGGCGGAGGTCGCGGGGCTCCTGGACAGGGCTCTAGTCTCCTTTCTCCTCCCGGCGAGGTGCTCGGCGCAGGCGGAGCGCGGCTGCACGGTGAGGGTCTTCGTTGACGCCATGCTTCCCTACGCCTCGCGGGTCTCGGAGAAGACCGGTGTATCGGAGGAGTTTGTCCTGGCCCATTGGGGTCACGAGTCCGGGTGGGGGCTCTCCCCTCTGGCCCGCCACAACCTCAACTTCGCGGGCATCAATAAGAGACCGGATCACCCCGTCGGCGAGCTACACCCCAGCTACGCGGCCTACGAGTCCTTGGGGGACTTCATGCAGGACTACATCGACACCATCAGCCAAGACCGCTATGCGGGAGTTCTCAAGGCAGCGAGGGAAGGCGCGTCGGCGGAAGTCCTGGCGGGCATGTTGCTCGCAGCCGGCTACTGTGAGGATGAGGACTACGGTCGGAAGGTGGCGGGTGCGGAAGCCTCGCTTATGCGGTACTTGCCCTAGACTGCCGTCGGGCGGCAGGTGTGGACGGGACGCTCCGGGGCGGGCATGAGGGGGAGGGTCGGCGGTTGATGCCGCCGTAGAGGGGAGGACCACATGTCGCATGAGGTGTACGGAGAGATAGTTCGCGCAGTCAGAGCGGGGAGGCTCGGCGAGCCCTTCACGGTGCACGACTTTCGAGGCGCTTGCACCGGGTTCGGCCACGGCACCTACAACGCGTTCCTTCACAAGCACGCACTGGGGAACCCCGGCGGGAACTCCGAGCTGTTCGAGCGGGTGTCGGCAGGTCGCTTCACCTGCCTTCGGCCGTTTCGGTACGGTCTGTGATCGAGCCGGTCGACCGCTGGCCCAATGAGAGCGTCCAGCGGACGGGCGGGAACGCTACCGTGGAGTGATGGACACGCCGAAATCGCTCGGTGACTCGAAGCATCGCGCTCACGGCTTTCGTTGACAGCATCCGGCGTGAACGGGTCTGTGGGGACGCAGTCCCGTACTTCGACCCCGCGGACGGAGGCGTAGAAGCGGAATGCCTGTTCGTTCTTGAGGCGCCGGGCCCGGAGGCTGTTCGCAGTGGGTTCATCTCCCGCAACAACCCGGACGAGTCTGCCAAGAACTGGCTCGAGCTGAACGCCTTGGCGGCGGTGCCGCGCGGCCGACCCAACCGATATCGAAGAGGGCTGGCCGTTCTTGCGACACTGGGGCGTCGGTGATACTGAACTTGCGGTCAACAGCCTGGATTGCCTACGCGACGCGGAGGCTTTCGTCCGCAAGTCGTTCGAGAACGAGACCCGCCCGCTACGCGGTCCACTGCCGGTCAAGGCGAACGTTGGCTAGGTTGGATGGGAGTCATGGTCGACCGCCAGAACAACGCCCTCGGGAACCTAGCCATCCTCTGCTCCAACTGCCACAAGATGCAGGACATCGGCCTGGTACCGACGGCGATCATAGCGCAGATGCGGGACCGGGAAAGGCAAGTGGACTGGTCGAAGCGCATGAAGGACGCTGGAGCCAAGGGCGTAGCCGAGCGTCAGCCGGTGAACCGAAGCCTCGCTAAGTCCGGCTAGCACCCGGCTGACGCCGGGTGCTAGCCGGAATCAGGAGGGTCACGGCACTGGATCCGGCCCCCCAGAGTACGGTGGTCGACAACGAAGCAGACGTTGAGCCGCCAGACGCGTTCCTCCTATGGGCCCGTAACGCGAAATGGCCTCAATCGCGAACTCGGAGCACGAAGGCACATAGAGGCACGAACCAGCGTATCGGTGTGAGAGACGCCGCTGATAGACACGAATGGCGGCGATGAGAAACGCACCGACGGCATCACGTCGTGGCACTGCTGGGGGCTGCCTCACGGCTTCTTGGTGATCAGTCCACAGTTGTTCTGCGCGGAATCCCACAACTGGCACCTCGACATCATACAGGGCTGCGGCTCAGAAACAATCTGATCTTTTCCTCCCGTAAGCGAGGCGAGGCATCCCGCCGGTTTGCTCACTTCGATCCAGGAGAACGGGCAAAGACCCACGCCGCCTCCTCCACCAGTCGTCTTCTGCACCTTGAGAACTCCCTCCTTACTGCCGCGGTCACACTAGATGAGCTAAGCGTACACCTTGTCTAGGTTCATGTAGCTGCGGGTCCCCTCGAATCAAGCTCCCCCAGGCTTTCGCAGTTCGGGCAGCGGATCACAGGAACGGCACGGAAGACCCGCACGTCCAACCCACCGGCACCAGTAGCCACCTCCCCGGTTCAACTCGCCCGATCTAGGCGCGAGCACGCCTGGGCCCATTGGCCATCTCTGGGTCCAATTCCTTTCCATGGACAAGTTATCCGACCCCCGGGCTGCGCGTGGCCGTGTGTAATAGGCAGTGCGTCTGCTGGGGCCACTCACCTCCTCAATAAGCCGAGGTGTCCCTCATCGACCCGCTGCCTCACCATCGATTGGCGGTCTACGGTCCCATGCTTAGCGAGCGGCCGTTACGCTTTCTCTTGGCCGACGATGCCGGCGCCGGGATGCTCAGCCGCCGGCTGCTCCGTCGGGTTCTCATCATTCGGGAGCCATTCGTTGGCCCGGGGATTCCTTGTCGGCGCAGCCCTCAGGCTGGCCGCGTTCTCGGTGACCCTCGCGGCACCCTCCGTGGGCGAGATACTGCTGGAGTTCGACCTTGCGACCGCCTCGGGCCGGGAGGCGGCGGGTGCAGACGCGGGAAGGGGGCCACCCCTACCCCCTACGTCGAGAACCACCGCTGCCAGGCCCGCCGAAGACCCCGAGGCGAGATAGACCGAGGGAAAGGAGTCACCATCTGCTTCGGTTGCGGCTCGGGTTAGTCGCCGCCCCCGGGCACCGGGACCGGCGACCAGACCCCCGCTCCTTCGCCAAGGAGTCCCCAGGCCTTGGTCTCGGGGTCGAGGACAACGATGTACTGCCCAGAGGGTAGGCTCCGGGCGGCGTCGTAGCAGTGCACGATGGCCGCCGTTCCGTCTGGAGATCTTTCCGCCCAGGGGTAGCCAAACGGCTGCAGTTGCTCCGGGACGATGTCGGTCTCCCCGAGCGAACAGCCGGTGTCGCCGCCCAGGCATTCGGGCTCCCCACCGGGTGGATCGATGACCCATTCGTAGTACATGGACTGGCGCCCGGGGGGGCTCTCTTCTTGAATGTAGTGAAGCTCCTGGGCCTTGGGCCAGGCGCGCGCCCAATAGAGGTTCACCGGGTCGCCCACGACCAGGACCGTCTCGTCACCATCACTGAGGTCGTGCAGGCACAGGCTCGAGCTTAGGCTGAGTTGGGACACACCGGCCAGATGACCCACGTCGACGGTCCGGCCATAGGCCAGAATCCGGCTGTCCGGCGACCAGGCGTAGCTCCCGTAGGCATTGAGAAGAAGCGGTTCGCTCAGGCTGCCGCCAACGACGGCCAGACGGAAGTAGGGCGGCTTGGCCTCCGGAAGCTCCACGGTGTAGAAGGATCCGTCAGGGGAACTCTGCGGCAGCCGGGCAGCTTCGAGCGTGGGGAAGCCTGCGATCTCGGTGGGGTCGCCGCCGGCGACAGGCGCCTTGCAGAACCGGTCGGCCCGCCCGGGTTCCGGGCCAGCCAGGTATGTCAGGTACGTGGCGTTTGGCCCCCAGGCGAAGTCGCGCGTACCGCAGTCACTGGCCAGCGCCCTCGGCTCGGACCACCAAGGGGCCGCGACCATCAGGACTCCATCCGGCGTGACCCAAGCTATGGCATAGCCGGCAGCGAGACCGTGGTCGAGTTCCGACGCACCTGGCGCCTGGGCCCAGAACTCGGGCAACGCGGGCTCGGCGCTCGATCCGCCGCTCCCTCCGCTGCCACCGGCCGTCGGCGACCCTTCGCCGCCGTCGGCGGAGCCAGGGGCCGCCGGCCGCGGGCATCCGGAAAGGAAAGTTAGAGCGATCAGCACCAGAGTAGTCGCTACCGCAGCTCTTGCCTGCACACCGGTCAACTCCCTCAGTCGATCAGACCGAACCGTGAACGGCTTCGCGCCGGCATCTTTCCATGCCTTCCTGCTCTTTCCTTGCGGGCAGGTGAACCTGCAGGAAGCGACCAACGATATACACCTGGCTGTAATCCAGTCCCGAGTTCGGACGCAGACGGAACCCGTCCACTCCGCAACCGGAGTCGGGTGCCGGCCTGGGCACCGCGGGGATCGAAACCGGGACCTCTTGAATGTAAAGACGTAGTAGGGATCGCCCCTGCGGGTGTTACCCCTCACCCCTTTCCGCGGCCATCAGCGATGAGGTGTCCCTCATCGCCCTGTTTAGTCTCACGTCCACCGTCCTCAGGGGTCCGGATGCCCTCGTCGGGAACCCCTTCGTTGGCCCGGACTCCGACCTGGTCATCATCAGCGTCGATACCCTCGCTGGAGACCGCATGTTCACCCGCCTGGCCGAGGCAGACGTGGAGCCCTATGATCTCGTGGTCTTCGACGAGGCCCACAAACTGGCCGCGTGTGAGGATCCCGACGGCCACATCCGCAAGACGGACCGCTACCGCCCTCCGCGCCCCCCGCTTCCGCGACGAGAATCTCATCATCTTCGCCGAGCATCGGGATACTCTTGAGTTCCTGACCCGCCGCCTGGAAGCCATCGGGTATGGCGGCCGAGGGTGGCGCCAGCTACTTGGTGGCCACCGACGCGGCGGGCGAGGGCATCAACCTGCAGTTCTGTTGGCTCATGGTGAACCATACGGCATACCCTGGAACCCGGCCCGACTCGAGCAGAGGATGGGCCGAACGTGCTCAGGGGTGGTACATAGGTTCTGGCAACTGGCAGCTTGAGGAAGGATTGCCGCGGGCGACGACACGGGTTCGGCAGGTCGCTCTTCAATGGAGGGCTGCGGATGAGAGCCGACAGACGATTAGTGGGAATCTCCGTAGCAGTCATTGGCTTGGCGGTGGTCACAGTGGTGGTGTTATTGGTGTCGCGGGGCATTGGCGTAAAGGACCCAGAGTCGTACGTCCTCCGCATCTTCAGAGGACCCGAGACGACCAAGGGAGACGCGTGGAGGATAATTAAGGACCCTGCCATCACTGGACTGGTCCAGGTTCGCTAGACTTAATCCCGTCCGCGCATTTGAGCTCCTGGACTGGTTGGACACCCCCGGCGTGGCTGACACAAGACGGGCCATGCCATACGTACTGAGAAGTCACAGTAACCTTGACGGGGCATTCGCTGAGAAGTACTCGAACATCGTAGGGGGCCTATACGATGCCCAAGGTCCGGAGTTCGTGAGGGCCCTGGGGCAGCTTGACCCCGCCGGTAGGGACGCGGTCGCCCGGCATCTAGCGTACTACGCGTACACGGGGGATTTGTCCGGCATAGGGGTTGAGGTTGAGAAGTTTCTTGAGTCATCCGATCCTGTGCCGGCCGACCGGGAGGCCGCGCTGGTCATCCTTCGCGCACTGGAGGCGCTGGGAGACTGAGTAACCATGGATAACGACGCCAACGCGGCGGCCCTGGCCGAGCACGCCTTCGGGGCGGGCCGCGGAGCGAAGCGCTTGGTCTTAGTAGCGGTAGGAACGGGCACCGGTCGGCGGCGGAAAGGGTCTCAGTCTCCGATGTGAAGGCGGCCGCCGAGACACGAGACTCCGGCCCCAACGCGAGACCGTCGGGGCCGGAGCTTGTTGGGGCGTCTCCCTAGCTCTGCGAGATGTTGATCGCACCGACCTCATCGTGATGGTAGTTGTTCACGAGGTCGGTGATCTGGGTTTCGAGGATGGCCTGGTTGGCGTTCGATATGCGCACGCGGCCCTGGCCGAGCACACCTTCGGGGCGGGCCGCGGAGCGAAGCGGTTGGTCTTGGTGGCGGTGGGAACGGGCATCGGGCTGGGTTGCCGCGGCTGCCTGGAGACCAAGTCGACCGCGCCGGCTCTCGAGCGCGAAGCTAACCGCGTGGCGCGGGAGAACCCGGGAACCGTCCTCGGTCGGGTCCTGGCCGGGTCGGCGGCGGAAAGGGTCTCCGTCTCCGATGTGAAGGCGGCCGCCGACGCGGGCGTCGACTCGGCTCGCGGGCTTCTGGCCGAGGCGGGACGGTGGCTGGGGACCGGGCTGGCCACCTTCGCTGCCACCTTCTCCCCCGACGTGATTGTCCTCGGGGGCGGCATGGCCGAAATGGGTCCCGCCCTGGTAGGGGCGGCCATCGAGGCTTTCGAGGACACGGGCATGCCCTACGTGAAGCGTGGCGTTCGCGTCGTTCCGGCCGCCCTGGGTAACGCCGCGGCGATGAATGGGGCTGTGCGCGGGTTGCCTCGTTGATCTTGCAGCCGCACGGATACCCGTCTAAGGCGCAATCGGAGTCGGGCCGTCCGGCGAAGGGCACCGCGGGGATCGAACCGGAGACCTCCACCATTGTCATCTCATATGAACTCTTCGCCAACCCGGTTCTGGCCGAGTCCATCCTGGACCGCCGGGTCAACAGTGCCCACCATGTCCTCATGGACGGCAAGAGCTAGCGCTCGGTCACTCGCCCGGGACCTGGCTTACCGCGCGGGGAAGGGAGGGGATCACCACAGGCCGACTAATCTAGACCGGGCCGCCTCCCCGGGGCCGCTGACGGACCTCCGGGGCATTCCCTGACCCAGGTGCCGGACAATTCCGTGACAGACCCCCTGGGGAATTGCGTGACGTGTGACACCGTACGCGGTGATGCGGACTCTCGAGAGTAGGGCGAAACCCGTTGGCGATGTACGAGATGCTTTACCGACTGGCTCCACGTGGGCTTTTCGGACTCCCGGACCGCGACACGATTGTGGTGCCTGCTGGGACCGAAGTGGATACCCCAGCCATTGACCGAGTGACCGGACTGCTAATCGGCACGGGCACGGTTCCCAAGTACCGTGATGTTCCGCTGTCCCTGGAGATGGCCTTACCGGGTTGCCAAGCAAAGGTGTGGGATAACAACCTGGAGATAGCGGTCATGCATGACGAAGATCCCGCTCTTGTCGATAGGGTGACTGAGCTTGTCGACAAGTACTGCATGTTTCTCTCAGTCTGGTCTGGCTTTCGGGTCTCCGCCCGCATCGTTCGGGCCACAATCAAGACTGAAAACGGAGTTCGGCCCCTAAGCGTCCAGCAGAAGCTGCGGCTAGGCTCGATAGTGTGGTACGACCTTCAGCAGTTGAGACAGTCCGCCGAACGCGCTGGTGGCCTCTGCTGCGTGATGGACCAGACCGTCATCCGCGCCTGCGAGTACTACTGTCATGGTCTCTTCCTGCAGACGGAGGCCCATCGGATCATGGATGAGGAGCGGTCCTTGGCTTCGCTCTACGTCCACCTAGGCGAACTGTATGCCGAAGCAGTACTGGCCTACTCAAAAGCCGTGTTCAGTGTAATTGGCGACCCCAGCAAGGACCGCGACTATCAGTCCCGGTACAGGAAGTACGGCATCTCGAGAGTACTCTGGTCTGAAGCTCAGCAGCTGTGGCGGATTCGCTCCGACCGAGGTGCGGCCCACCACCTAGACAATCCGATTGCCATACAGGAAAGCGGCCAAAACGCAGCTCGCGCAGGGCAGACTGCCAAGGCAATCTTGGAGGCCTATGGGGGGTACCTAGCCCGACAGCATCGCGGTTCTGCGGGGGAACTCGCAGAGACAGATTCGCACGAGCCACAGCAGTTGGCAGAAGCTTGCCTGACTCCGCCTGGGCCGGCCTCTAAAGGTGCTTGACCCGATGGCGAAGGATTGGGGCCTGACCACTGTGGGTAAGGTTCGTGGCTGACCCCACGGCGGTCGACGCCCATCCTCGGCCGGTGTGCCCCAAAGCGTGCGGCCGGCGCCTTCATCTCATGCGGTCACGCAATTCTCTGCTCCAGGCAGGGGTTAAGGGATAGGGCCCTGGGGCAAGCGGCCGGCAGGGTGCTATTGCTTCCCTGCCGATCGTGTCAGACAAGGCTTTCTAGCTGCGCCGGGCCAACACGGAGTCTCAGCGGACCCCGAACGTGGGCTGACTCTGGCGGCTGGGCCGGTGAGGTCCAAGGCGTTAGACCGACCCGGTGAGGTACTAACCCGAATACTTGGTAGGAGGGACACATGGAGCCGGAGGAGTTCACCACCGATTTCGCCATGGCCCTGATTGCTGCTGACGCACGCTCCCCGCAGGCGGTGAACGCTCGCTCAGGAGTCGCCTTCCGGCCAGGCATCGGTCCGCATTCCGAAGCTGAAACGGTTAGGCTCGTAGGAGCTGAACTCGAGATACTTCGCCCGCTAGCCTACAGGGGGCGCATCGCATACGCGGTTCCATACCCTGAGGCGTCTAAGCAGAAGTGCGACCTACGTATCGGGGCATCCCCTGCCTGGGACTGGGCAATCGAGGTGAAGATGCTCAGGATTCTGGGGGATAATGGCAAAGCCAACGACAACATTCTCATGCACATCCTGTCGCCGTACAGTGAGCACCGCAGCGCGCTCACGGATTGCGACAAACTGAGTCGCTCAGCGCTAGGACGGCGCAAAATGATTCTCATCTACGGGTACGAGTCAGCAGGCTGGCCGCTGGCAACAGCAATCGACGCCTTCGAGAGCCTGGCGCTCCGTCGGGTCAGCATGTCAACGCGGCGAACCACGGCCTTTGAGGGCTTGATGCATCCGGTTCACCGCAGCGGCAAAGTATTCGCTTGGGAGATTGGGCCGCTATCACCCACCTGCAAGTGAGGCTGAGCTAACACGGAGCTTCGGCGGACCCCGTCCGTGGGCCGGCTCTCGAGGAGGGGCCGCTGAGCTCCAAGGCGCTAGGCAGGGCTGAGATGGCGGGTGCATATGGCGCGAGAACATCAAGACCTCGCAGCGCGGGTTGTGGAGATGGCCCTCGGCGTCCGGTTCGAGCGGCCGCGCAAGCTTGGCGGGTGGGGCCAGGCCGACGGATGTGGCGTCCTCGCGGACGGTAGGCTGGTCGTCCTTGAGATTGAGTGCGCACAGAAGCATCCTGACACGAACATTCTCAAGCTATGGCCCTACCTCGAGGACGATAGCGCATGCAGCGTGCTCTTGGTTCAGGTGTTCTTCGAAGCCAGCCTAGGACGGGGTAGCAGCCGAGATCGTCTCGGCGCCTGGTTGGCCGAGAGGATGCAGCGTGAACTGGCCGGCCGGTTTCGGTACTGCCGGCTCGTGCTCGGCCAGGACGGGTCGTTCCTAGAGGGGCTTGCCGCGCTGAAGGACGCGGTTGCACACGTCGATGCTTCCCGCATGGGGACCTGACCTGCCTAACAAGGCTTGCAGACAGTCGCGCCTTGGCGCACCGCTGAAACGCAAGCCCTTGGTCTGACGGGGGCTCTGAACCGATGACCCTTCTCATCTCGCGTAGGGTTCCGCGGCCGGCAGGCGCCGGCGGACTCCCGACGAAATGGACGGCAGGCAATGCTTTCCAGCAACTTACACGGAACTACAGCGGACCCCATTGGTGGGCCGGTTCTTGGGGAGGGCCCCGAGCTCCCAGGCGTTAGCCCGCTATGCCGAGCGCAGGAGGTAGCTGAGAGTGGACTCCTTCGAGCAAGTAGTTGCGTCCATACTGCCCTGGGGACTCGAAGTATGAGAACTCGGTCGCTGCGTGGTCGCAAAGATCCTCCTCCGTGGGGGCACGGACGAAGAGTAGTAGCTTAATGCCACTGCGGTCTAGCAAACGGCTCCAGCGGACGCCGAGCGGGCGAAGTATCTCGGTCGAGGCTGCGTCCGGCGCCGCTGAGCCGACGCCGGTCCAGCGAATTTGAGAGGGGTAGGCGAATGCCGGACCTAGGTTGGAAAGAGGCGATCGTCAACGTCCTGCGAAGAAACGGCGAGGCGATGCACTATGCCGATATCGCACAAGCCATCGCGGACGCTGGTCTCAGGAAGAAGGTTGGGGCCACGCCGGCAGCATCAGTCGCTGCCACTATCTCGCTTTCGCTACAGTACGAGGGTGAGCAGGCGCCGTTCGTTAGGGTGAGCCGAGGCTACTACGGCCTGCGGCTCGAGAAGCCCGCAGATCCCGTGCCTGTGTCCCCCGTGACGGAGACAGAAGATGAGACAGGATTCATTAACGCCTTCGGGATGTACTGGAGGCGTGACAAGGTCCTCTGGAAGACGATGCCCCTAGTCCTGGGGCAGCAGCAGGTGGGAAGCGAACCAGTTAACTTCTGCAAGCAGAAGGGCGTCTACCTGCTCCACGACGGTAGCAAGGTCGTGTACGTCGGTCGAACGACAGAGCAGACCCTCGGTGTTCGCTTACTCCAACACACATGGGATCGCCTCAATGGTCGTTGGGACAGGTTCTCCTGGTTCGGCATCTTCTGCGTGCAGGAGGACGGCGGCCTCTCAGACGCCCCGCCGGATACGTTCAATGTGGAGAACCTCATCGCTTCAATGGAGGCGCTACTCATTGAGGGTCTTGAACCGCCTCAGAACCGGAGACGAGGCGACGATTTCAGCGCCGTGGAATTCCTTTAGGTCGAGGATCCCGAACTCGAGAGGAGCCAAACCCGTGAGTTGATAGAGAAGCTCAAAAAGAAGCTTTAGTGGCGGCGGGCGTAACGGCTGGGAGAGTTTCGTGACCGGTCTGCTGAAAGGTTTGGGCTACTACGAAAATGAAGCCCGGCAATCCGTTTTCATTCTCCGTGGTGCCGGCATGGCTGTCTAACAGGCGCATCAAGACGGGCGGCGCTGCCGCTTATCTGCGGGATGTTGGCCCGACTGTGGACCAGGAGCTCCGAGGCGTTAGCCCCGTAAGGATCTTCCTCCTGGCCATCGGCGATTGACAGGTGCCGAGGGACTCCGGGCGAAGAGCGCGGCGAATACTGAGACCACAGTAGTGAGCCCGGTGGTTGCGATACTTGAGGGCATGGCCACGGAGTCCCCGGACGCGCCGGCTATCCAGGCTGTGAGTTGGGAGGGTGCCGTTTCATGAAGGACATCAGCGTATCCGCCGGCATCTACGGCCTGGGTTTCATCGACGTGGCAGTCTACTTCATCGGGCACGCCACCACGTTCTGGCTTCGGAGGGCTGGCTTCTTCAAGGCCATCTTCTGGCCCGCCGTGCTGATCTACATGTTGCTGGAGATACTGGGGCTCTAGCTACTGCGTTACGCACCCTCCTGAGGACGATCAGACGTGGGCCACCCGGCACCGTGCGTTCGGAAGGTGGTATGCGAGAAATGCCCCTCGCCAGGCCTCTAGACCTAGCTCAGATTGAGGCGGCTACCCGCATATATCAGGGGATGCGGCAATGGACGACGATGGACCAGGCCCTTGAGGAACTCGCCGCCAGGTTCCCAGGCTGGGGGCCGCTAGACTCCCTGCTCAAGGTGGTGGCCATAAACACCCTGTACGGGACCAATGTCTGGGCTTTCTCCAGGATGGCCGAGCACGTCCAGGGGGTCATGGCGGATACCGACCTTCGAACTGCCGGCCCGGAGTTGGTCGAGCGTATCGCGGCGATACCCGAGGACGGCGGGGGCGAAGCTCGGAGGAGGCACATCAGCTTTGCCTCCAAGCTGACCCACTTCAATCTTGACCCCGACCGCTTCCCCATCTACGACTCCTACGCGAGAGAGATGCTGCGGTACCACCTCGGCCGGGAGAACTGGACCTGGGATTGGGGGCAGCCGTACCAGTCCTTCTGCAACCTCTACAGGCGGCTGGGCGAGCTGGCCGGGCTTCGCGTATCCAACCGCGCCCTCGACAGGTATCTCTGGTTGGCGGGGCAGCGCAGGCACTGGCTGAAGAACTCAGACGCTCCGGTGAGCAGCGAAGTCAGGATCGCCTTCCGCAATCCGGAGTTGGTCGGCGACCTGGAGCGGCTGGGGGTTTAGGTCGCCTCGTTGACCCCGTGCCCTTCATCATCGCGCAGGCTTCGTCGATCGGCAGGGTCCCGAGACTCGGCCGCCGAACCCTGGTAGGCAGGGCTAGCCCTTGGCGCTGGGCTGACACGGAGCTTCAGCGGACCCCATATGCCGGCTGGCTCTTGGGGAGGGCGCCGCTGAGTTCCCAATCGTTAGCAGGGTCAGAAGGGAACGTGAGGGCAGTGTTGACGCACCCGATGCAGATTGCGTCATGAGCACGGTCTTCATCGGTGGCTCACGACGCCTTGGACGTCTGAACAACGTGATCCGCGAGAGACTGGACAACATCGTCAAGCGGGGGCTGCACGTGGTCATCGGAGACGCCGACGGTAGCGATCGGGCCGTACAGGCGTTTCTCGCAGAAAGGCTTTACAGGGACGTGGTCGTTTACTGTATGGAAGGCGGCTGCCGGAACAACGTCGGCGGCTGGACTGTCCAGTCCGTGAATGCGGACGGCAAGCGCGGGTTCGACTACTACGCGCTAAAGGACGCTGAGATGACCCGTCAGGCCGACTGTGGTTTCATGATTTGGGATGCAAAGAGCAGAGGGACACTCCTCAACATCATGAGAATGCTGGAGTCCGGCAAACCCACCGTGGTCTACTTCGCGCCAACCCACAAGTGCAGCACGATTCGAACGAGAAGCGATCTGAACGGTCTGCTCGAACACTGCTCCCCATCAGATTGTCAACGCTTGGGAAGGTTGCTCGGTACGAATTGGGAGCAAGCGGCCCTATTCGTTCGAGAGTAAGGCCTGCTAACAACGGCATCGAGCAAAGATCTTAGACCCGGCCGCCACAAGCTAACGACAAATCGAATCCGAGGGGTGCGTAGGTGCGGCTCAGGGCGGCGAGGACCCAAGCAGTGCAGAAGCTGAGACGACGTGTTCGCTTACTAGCCCTCCTGGGGTTGGCGGCGGCACTCGTCGCCGTCGTGGTGCTTGCCCTCGACCCCCGCTCGGACTGGGCGATGTACTACTTCAGTTCGTTCTTCCAAGGCTTCGCGGCTCTACTCGGGATTGCCCTCACCGGCGGTTTCATCAGCTTCCAACTGTCTGCGGAGCAGTACGGGTCCATTGTTGCCGGCAAGCGCCTAACGGGCAACCCTTTTCTCCGCAATTGTCTTGCGGCACTCGTAGCAGTGCTGCTGATGGCCGCCCTTGGCCTCGGGGTTGGTCCGCTAGCGGGACCGAGCGCGGACAGCGCAATCCAGTCCTTTGCTCAATACCTTGTCCGAGCGTTGGCGGGGCTAGTGTTGGCGGCGTCGTTCACAGCCGGCTACTTGACCTGGAGAACGTTAGCCAGCTTCGCCGAAGCACTCATTCCTTCTAGGGTGATGGGTCATCTGGCGAATGAGCTCATTGCCTGCGACCGCAAGCCGTATGCCGAAACGGAGAAGGCAACGCAGAACATCGTTCATGTCTTTGAGACCCTGTGGGGGCGTGAAGCCCTGTTCACTGACGGCTGGCAAGGATACCTTGGGGCAATACGCCAGGTTCTTTCGGGTAGGGATCGGAACGACCACTGGAGGTTCTGCTTCCAACTCACCGGCCCGATCAGAAGGCTCATCCACACGAACGCACCGACCTCCGGCATGGCTAGCACGATGATGAGCCTTGTTCATGAAGCACTGAGCCTGAAGTCACCCGGGGCGCTCTCCCTGTCAATGCTCTCTGGTTGCTTCCCAAGGGACGTTCTCACGGCGGCCTTTGACCTTCACTTCGGGTCCCTCTTCGAGTTTGTCTCGTATGGGAATCCACCAGACAAAGGCGAGATGCAGTTGACCATTGCGGGACGGCTATACTTCTGGTACCGACAAGGTGAATACCCCTCTCTGAGGGCCGGTCTAGCTGGGCGTCGCTCCCGCCGCGTTTACGAACTGATGCATAGGCTCTCCTCCGACACATCGGATGAGCCCCAATTCCTGGCGGCCTTGTCCGAAGTCCTCGGCCTAAGCAAGGAGCAGGAGCTTCAGATCGCCGAGGAATATGAAGAGCTTGTTCAGTGGGGACTGAGATGAGGTCAAGGATTGCTGCTTCTGAGGCCATCCGGCCAGCCTTCACTGGGGGTCATCGAACGCGGCAAGGCGGGAGCCGGCCTTGCATGTCCCAGGTCTTCGTGTCAAGGTATCTCGCGGCTACGGGCTTGTTGCCGAACTCGGCGGCGTGAAGGCAAGACCGGCGGCGGCCAGTGCCGCTCGCCCTTGTCCCAGCCGGTCATCGGCTCTGGCATGCGGAACGTTGCGGCCGATTTGGTGCCCAAGGGTAGGATCTAGGCGGGTATTTCGGAGGGGACTGAAGGTGTGCGTCGAAACTCTCGGGCGGCTGCTTCCATGAGCTGGGAACTACCCTGCGTCCCTGGGTATGGGAGGTGCTTCGAAGGATGATTCCTACGAGTCTTGCCCGCGTAGTCTTGTGGAATGGCGGACTACCGCTTCCTCCGCTGGAGTCTGTGATGTTGCCGCTGGCGGAACGCGACTTGGACCCTTACGTCAGGTCTTCTTTGACACCGCCGGTGCGCCTCAATGACGTGCGAAACGCGCTGGTCCCCTCCGTGTTTCGGAGTCTCCCTCATGGGTGGACGCTGGCCGGAAAGCACACGGGCGTCCCACAGATTCACCTCCAGTATTCCGGGCCGGACTTGGCCAACACGCCTTTCCAGGGTACGGTTGCAGATGTGTTCCTATGCATAGCCAGCAGCACGAAGGATGAGGTTCCCCGGTTGCGGGTGTTGTACATCAGAGATCTGCCAATGCCCGGAGACAATCGACCAGGGAGATTCTCGGTCGAGCCCTATGACGTGCCTGCCGCGTGGCTCACGCTCTTCGTGCGAGGGTCAAAACAGATCATCACATCTTGGAGGAGTTCGTCGGATGTCAAAGCGTACTTCACCCTTGAGGGCGAAGTCCTCGGTAACGACCTATAGCGTGACATACCCGACCAGCATATCTAACTGACGATGCGGTCAACGCCCGGGGCGAATTGGCCCACTCCTAGGTTTCCTCCGAGGCTGACTCACCCCCCCCCACGGCCACGGTTGGCGAACAGACCAGTCCGCCTCTTCTCGCTCAGGCTATGGCTCTCCCCATGGATTTTGACCACATGGCAATGGTGGAGCAACCGGTCGAGGATAGCCGTGGCCGTCACGGAGTCTCCGAGGGCTTCACCCCCCTAGCTGAAGTCCTTGTCCGAGGCGCGGATGACGCTGCCCCGTTTGTATCTGGCCGGGAGCGGCGAGAACTCAGCCATCGCATCTGGCCAATGATGGGGCGACATGCCGGACTCGTCGGCAATCAGGACCTCGCGCATCTGCGCCCGAAGACCTGCGTCCACTGGGCGAACGGCAGGTTCGTGGTCAGGGCGGTGGCCCGGGTCTCGTAGCGGTCCGAGAAGGACTCGAACAGGAGTTGGGCGGCCTCCCGACTGAAGGGCAGGTAGCCGAGTTCGTCCACCAGTACCAGGTCGAAGATCCCGAAGAACCGCAGGAGCTTGGGAACGCGCAATTCGGCTCTGGTGAGCAGAAGTTCGTTCACCGGAGCCCGCGCAGTCACGAACCGGGCCCAGAAGCCCTTTCAGGCAGCCTTCATCCCGAGGCCGATCAGGATGTGCGTCTTGCCCGGGCCGGGGTTGCCGACCAGGATCACGCACTCGTGAGCGGCGACGACGCGGGCGGTGGCCGGTTCTTCCACCCTAGCAGCCCGTGTGACTAAGGTACAGGACTTCCACTCACGGCCTTGAATCTTGGCGTCATGACTAAGACCAAGAAGTTCAGAGAAAACAACCCGAAGCAGATCATGCTGCTTCCGCCGTCCCTGAGTGACTGGCTT
>Ga0315274_10002914_pt1 | contig 25449 bp, 17 predicted proteins | sample YL17G02_20_MG_FD_203700 | JGI IMG/M metagenome (GOLD analysis project Ga0315274, IMG submission 203700) | Sediment microbial communities from Yellowstone Lake, YNP, Wyoming, USA - YL17G02_20 | ecosystem: Environmental > Aquatic > Freshwater > Lake > Sediment | place: USA: Wyoming | collected...
TTGGTCGGGCGCGCGATGACGCCGCGCAGCAGGAGGCTCGCCCCGCCGATGAGCACGAGCTCGTAGTGGAGGCCGCGGGCATCGAGCAACTCGCCGAGGGCCGCCAGGGCATCGTTCAGGCCGCCACGGGCCAGCCGGTGGTCCATGTGCGTATTGTGTTTCGCGAATCGAGAATGTCAAGTACTCGGTCAGGTGGAGCCAGCCCGGGTCCGGTCACCCGGATCCGCAGCGGCCACAGGAGGTTGTAACCGCCGGCTTCCCGCGCCGGGCGAGCCGGGTGCCCGGTTCCACGGCGACCGTCTCGAGCACCTCGAGCTCCGGTCGCTGGCACAAGACCTGGTCTACGCCCACGGCCCGGAGCATCGAGCTCGTCGAGGTGGGCACCAGTGGGTGGCTGCGGGCGGATCTCGACGCCTTCGTCGTCGTGAAGTAGGGGGAGGGGAGCGGGGAGGCGCCTCGGTTCCGTCCGCCGGACGACTGCGGGCCCCGCGACTCGGTGCACGTGCGGCGCCGGTGCCCAGCCGCGCCCCGCCGCCCGCCCAGGTGCCATTGACCTCCCGTGACGACCCTCGCCCCGAACGACTTCACCCACCTCCACCGGCCAATACCCCTGAGTTCGAGCACGTGGACCTGATGTGGGAGGCAGGATGTGGGAGGCAGGGTCTTCCAGCTCCGTCGGACGGTCGCGAATGCTGCAGGCCCGTCGGCATCCGACTCGCCGCTGGCCGAAACGAACCGCGAGGTGAGGCGGCGACCTTACCTGTCGCGTCGGGCGGCAATGGCGAAAGCGAGGAAGTAGGCGTCGAGCAGCTCGGGCGTGGATCGGTACACGTTGTCGCCGACCAGGAAGTCACACACGACCTCTCGCGTCCGGGCGATCTCGCGCAGGCGGGGGCCCTTCCATCGGGGGTCCGCGAGGGTCAGGTCGAGCAGCTCCAGCGCGCGGTCAAGGGCCGCGTCGAAGCGCCCCTGGTCACCTTCCTGCTTGGCCCGGACCGCACGGCCGACATCGGCTCCTGCGTTGGCGAGCTGCTCCGCCAGGCTGAGCGTCCACCAGCGACCGCTCGCCAGGCCGGCGTGCATCGTCATCGCGTCACCAATCGGTCGACGATCGACGTGACGGCCGCGCGGACCGCCGCGTCATCGACCAAGCGAGTGCGGTTGCCCTGCCTCGGGCGGATGTTGATGACGGAGTCGAACTCGATGAACCTGGGGGTGTGGAACTCCGCCGGGTAGAGGTTGACGCCCCAGAGGCCGCGCTGCGGGGAGCCGTCATCGAGGAGCAATGCCTCCTCGTCGGCGTGCATCTCACCCGCGACGGCGATGATGCCGCGCTCGACGTCCACGACCGCCTTCACGAGGTTCCCGAACATGCTTTCGGCCATCTCCTCGAGGGTCGAAAGCGCGATGGCCTTCCGAACGATCTGCATGCCGGGCGTGGGCGCCTCCTCCGTCGACGCGACTTCACCGGGTGTCGGCTCCAGCGGCTCATTCGGTCCCATGGGTCGAGCCTACCGGCAACGGCGCTGGGAGTCCACCGCTGAGAGGGCGTGTCGGAGAGGCTGGCTGGCGCCGAGATCGGCCAGAGTCCAGGGCCCTCGGTGTCTCTCTCCCAGCCGTGCCCCGCCGCGTCAGGCCGGCCGCGCCGGTACCATTGACCTCCCGTGACGACCCTCGCCCCGAACGATTTCTCGCATCTCCACGTCCACTCGGAGTTCTCGCTCCTCGACGGGCTTGGCCGGATCGGCGACCTCGTCGACGAGGCCGAGCGGCTGGGGTTCGATTCCCTCGCCCTGACCGATCACGGCGCCCTCTACGGCGCGGTCGCCTTCTACCAGGCCGCCCGGGCCAAGGGGATCAAGCCGATCATCGGCGTGGAGACCTACGTCGCCCGCCGCTCCATGCGCGACCGCGAGGGCAAGGCCGACGCGCAGCCGTTCCATCTCGTCCTCCTGGCCAAGGACCTCGTCGGCTACCGGAACCTCTGCCGGCTCCTCACCGACGCCCACCTCGACGGCTACTACTACAAGCCGCGGATCGACCGCGAGCACCTGGCGCGCCACGCCGAGGGCCTCGTCGGCCTCTCCGCCTGTCTCGGTGGCGAGATTCCCAAGGCCCTCGAGATCGACGACTGGGAGGCGGCCCGCCGCCTGGCCGGCGAGTACGGCGACATCTTCGGCAAGGGCAGCTTCTTCCTGGAGCTGCAGGACCACGGGATCCCCGAGCAGGCCCGCCTCAACGAGCAGCTCCTCCGCCTCGCCCCGGAGGCGGGCCTCCCGCTCGTGGTGACGAACGACCTCCACTACGTCCACAAGGCGCAGGCCGACGCCCACGACGTCCTCCTCTGCGTGGGGACCGGCAGCAACCTGGACACGCCGAACCGGCTGAAGTTCGAGGGCGCGGAGTTCTACCTGAAGTCCGCGGCCGAGATGTTCGCCCTCTTCCCGGACCAGGTCGAGGCGTACCGGAACACGCGGCGGATCGCCGAGATGGTGGACCTGGAGCTGCCCCTCGGCCAGCTGCGGATCCCGCATTTCCCGGTGCCGGAAGGGGAGACCGTCGAGAGCTGGCTGCGGGCCGAATGCGAGCGCGGCCTGGCGCGCCGCTACGGGGCCGTCACGCCGGAGCTCCAGGCGCGCCTGGACTACGAGCTCGGAACGATCACCACGATGGGCTACGCGGGCTACTTCCTCATCGTGGCCGACTTCGTCCGATTCGCCCGCGAGCAGGGGATCCAGACGACCTGCCGGGGGAGCGCCCCGGGGTCCATCGTCACCTACACCCTGGGCATCACCCCGGTCGACCCGATCCACTACCAGCTGCCATTCGAGCGCTTCCTCAACCCGGACCGCGTCACGATGCCCGACATCGACGTCGACTTCGAGGACGGCCGCCGCGACGAGGTCATCAACTACGTCACCCGCAAGTACGGCGCCGACCACGTCGCCCAGATCATCACCTTCGGAACGATGCTGGCCCGGGCGGCAATCCGCGACGTGGGCCGCGTCCTGGGGAGCTCCTACGGCGACGTCGACCGGATCGCGAAGGCGGTCCCGAACCAGCTCGGCATCCGGCTCGACGAGGCCCTCCACCTCAGCCCGCAGCTGAAGGAGATGCACGACGGGGACCCGGCGGTCCACCGGATCATCGACTTCGCGAAACAGCTGGAGGGGGTGGCGCGCAACGCCTCGACCCACGCGGCCGGGGTCGTCATCAGCCGCGAGCCCCTGGCCGAGCTGATGCCGCTCCAGAAGGCGACCAACTCCGACGCCACGATGACCCAGTACGAGATGCATGGGATCGAGGCGCTGGGGCTCCTCAAGTTCGACTTCCTGGGCCTCTCCAACCTGACGATCCTGCGGGCCGCGGTGGACCGCATCCGCGAGCAGCGCGGCCTGGAGGTCGATCTCGAGCGCATCCCCCTCGACGACCCGAAGACGTTCGCCCTCCTGGCATCGGGCGAGACGACCGGCGTCTTCCAGCTGGAGTCGGCGGGGATGCGGCGCTACATCCGCGAGCTCCGGCCCACCTCGGTGTACGACCTTGCCGCCATGGTCGCCCTCTACCGCCCGGGACCCATGGAGAACATCCCGGCCTACATCCGGCGCAAGCACGGCCAGGAGAAGGTCACCTACCTCCACCCGCTGCTCGAGCCGTTCCTGGAGCGGACCCACGGGATCTTCGTCTACCAGGAGGACATCATGGCCGCCGCGGTCGCCCTCGGCGGCTTCAGCGGCCCCGAGGCGGACACGCTCGGCTATGCGATCCGCAAGAAGAAGTCGAACGTCCTGCGCTCGATGAAGGACCAGTTCGTGAAGCAGGCCGGCGAGCGCGGCGTGCTTCCGCACACGATCGACGCGGTCTTCAAGGCCTTCGAGCCGTTCGAGCGCTACGGCTTCAACAAGGCCCACGCCACCACCTACGGCCTCGTGGCCTACCAGACGGCGTACCTCAAGGCCAACTACACCGTCGAGTACATGGCCAGCGTCCTGACGGCGTTTCGGGACACCGCCGAGAAGGTGGCCGCGGCCGTGGCCGAGTGCCGCCGCCTCGGCATCGCCGTCCTGGCGCCCGACGTCCACGCCAGCCACCTGGAGTTCACCGTGGAGGGGCCGGCGATCCGGTTTGGGCTGCTGGCCGTGAAGAACGTCGGGCAGGGCGCCATCGAATCGATCATCGCCGCCCGCGAGAGCGAGGGTCCTTTCCGGTCGTTCGCCGACTTCTGCAACCGGATCGACCTCCGGCTGGTGAACAAGCGCGTCCTGGAGTCGCTCGCCAAGGTGGGCGCGCTCAACGCCTTCGGGCACCCGGCCCAGCTCCTCGTCGCCCTCGACGACGTGCTCGCGGCCGCCCAGTCGGACCAGCGCGAGCGCGCCTCGGGCCAGATCAGCTTCTTCGACCTCGCGGCCGAGCCGGCCTCGCTCGAGGCGCCGCTCCCGGCGGCCACGGAGGTCCCGGTCCGCGAGCGGCTCCGCTGGGAGAAGGAGCTCCTCGGCCTCTACCTCTCGGACCACCCCCTGGGCGAGGTCGCGGAGCGGATCGGGAAGTTCGTCTCCGCCTACTCCGGCGAGCTGAAGGACGAGTCGCTCGACGGCCAGCGGGTCGTCGTCGGCGGGGTGGTGACCGGCGTCCGGATGGTGATCACGAAGACGCGCTCGACCATGGCCGTGGCGACGCTCGAGGACCTCCAGGGCGCCGTCGAGGTGGTCATCTTCCCGAAGCTCCACGAGCAGACCGGGCCGACCTGGCAGGAGGGCGCGATCCTCCTGGTCGCCGGCCGGATCGACCACCGGGGCGAGGAGGTCTCTCTCCTGGCCGACCTGGTGCGCGACTTCGACGTCGCGGAGGCGGGCGGGGAGGAGGCCTTCGCGGTGGAGGTCGCGGCCGCCGATCGGGGCCGCCCGCGCGGCCGCCCGGGCGCGAACGGCAACGGCAACGGGCACGGCCCCGGGAATGGCGTCGATCCCGGCGGACCGGTGCGTCGCGCGGCCTCGCCGCCGACCGCCGCAGGCCCGCCGCCCGTCGCCGCCCCGCCCCGCGTGACCCCGCTCCGCGCGGCCGCCGAGCCCGTCCCGGGGCCGCTGGAGCCGGCCGACCTCAAAGCCGCGGCACCGGACCGCGAGGAGCCGCCGCTCTCCGACGAGGCGCGCGCCGCCGCCCTGGGCGCGGCCGCCGCCCCGACCGCGCCGCGGGAGGCCGGCCCGGACAGCCGCCTCCACGTCCGTTTCGCGGCCGGCATCCCGGCCGACGATCTCCAGGCAGCGATGGCCGAGGTCCGCGACGTCCTGCGCGGCCGCCCCGGCGCCACGCGCGTCACGATCCACCTCCCGCAGGGACCGGGACGCCCGACCCTCCCGATGGAGCTGCGCGCCGGCGTCGCCTACGACGCGGAGCTGGCCGCGGAGGTGGCCCGCCGGCTGCGGCCCGGTCTCGTGGACCTGGCGCTGGCCTCCGACCCGGAGGGCTTCGCCGCCTCGGTGTAGCGGCCCGCTCGGCGCGGAGCCCGCCAGCCCGGGGAGACCCCCGGACCCTCAGCTCCCGCGGGCGGCCCGTGCGGCGCGCACGACCGACAGCTGCTCGCGGTGTTCCGTCCGGACGGTGTCGAAGTCGGCGGGCTCGATATCCAGCTCGGCGGCGATCTGGTTCAGGACTGCGCTCTCCGGCGACGAGATCTCATCATCGGCGGCGGCGACGAGGAAGCAGGCCCGGAGGACGCCGAGGCGCTGCTCCGGCGTGGAGACCCGCTTGAACTCGCGGGTGACGAGGAAGTCCTCGGTCGAGCCGAAGAGGCGCGCCTGCTGGCGCGCGATCTCGACGACGATGACCGCCTCCGCCTCGGAGACGCCGGTCTGCTCGGCGAGCGTCCGCTCCATGAGAGCCGTCTCGTCGGGCGTGATCGTCAGGTCGGCATTGGCCGCCCGGCTCACCACGTACGCGGCGCCGGCCAGGAGCCGGGCGCGGTCGGGCGGGAGGGCCTCGAGCTGGGCCACGATCTTGCGCACGGTGGCGGTCTCGGCGGCACTCGCGGGGGCGGCCGTGGCGTCCGCGGGCGCCGGGTTGGGCGGCGCATCGGCTCCGCCGAAGAGGCGGCGCAGGAAGGACATGGTCAAGGCTCCGTGGGTGCGCGGGCTGGTCGGATCGCGTGGAGCGTACCGCAGCGCGGCCGAGCGATGCTCGCGCGCGTCGGCCGCCCCCGGCCCGAGGCCGGGATCAGCGGCCCCGGCGCTCCTCATCCGTGAGGTCGAGCCCCAGCTGGTCGGGCGAGGGAAGCGGTCGGGGAGCGTCGGCGCGGCGGGCGTGCGAGCGGCGCCGGCCCTCCACGCCCTCGGCCAGCAGGGGGGCGCCGATGACGGCGGCGAGCCGCTCCGCGAGCGGCCACCACTCGAACGAGTCGGTGATCTGCGAGGCGGGGATCGTGATGAGCCGCTCGGGGCGGACGAAGCGGGGAAGGACGTCGTCGAGGATCGCCTCGATCTCGTCCCGGAAGGCGTCGCTCGTGCTGCGAATGCCGTCCTCCCGGAGCGCGATGTCCGGCGTGAGACGGACGACGAGGTCATATGTCGCTCCCCACGCACGGACGAGCGGCTCGGCCGAGAACCGGTCCGTGAGCCCGCACGCACGCAGGTAGTAGGCGTAGTTGTCGACCACGCCGCGGTCGGTCACGAGGACCTCGGCCTTCGGGGCCAGCTCCAGCTCCTGGCGGATCTGGCTGACGAGGACCCACAGCTGGGCTTCGCCGGTCGCGGTCTCGTTGATCCCGAGCGGGTTGTCGCGAACGACCTCGCGCCCGAACTCGACGGAGCGGCCGGCGCGCTGGATCGTGTGCGCGAACGCGTAGGCGGCCGTTGTCTTGCGGATCCCGTGGGAGCCGACGAAGGCGATCTTGGCGCGGCGGGGCCAGGCGGTCACCCGACGAGCGTATCGGGTTCGGCGGGCCGGCGGAGGACTCGCCCGCGTCTCACGGGAAACGGCCCACGCACGCCGATGCGCACGCGTGATCCGTTCGGCTCTAGGCAACTCCCCCTTGCCGGAACATCGTCGCTGGCGACCGCCCGGCCGAGCGCCCCGTGTGCGTCTGCGCCGGGCACGGGAGGTGGCTATGCGCAGCCGTCGCCGAGTGCTCGCGATCGGGTTGGGTGTCGTCCTCGCGCTCGGAGTCATCGGCTATGCGGCCGCCGGGTTCGCCGCCCTCCAGCTAAGCACCGCCGAGCCGGGTGCCTGCCACGCGGAGCACGCGAGCTTCACGCCGGTCAGCTTCGCCACCAACGTGTGGCTGTCGGGCGACTGGGAGGCGCCCGACTTCGACGTGGCTCCGTACCTGATGCCACAGTTCTCGGAGGTGACGTTCCCCGCGCGGGATGAGCCGTCCATCACGATCCGCGCCTGGTGGGTCCCCGGCCCGACGGCGGACGGGCCGGCGGTCGTCGTCGTGCACGGCCAGGGCTCGTGCCGGCGGGACCCGACCATCCTCGTGCCGGCCGGCATGCTCCACCGGGAGGGGTTCGGCGTCCTCCTCATCGACATGCGGGACAACGGCGACTCGACCCGCGAGGACGGACGCTACGGCTTCGGCAGCGACGAGTACCGGGACGTCCTCGGCGCGTGGGACTGGCTCGTGGCCCGGGGCGTGCCGCCCGGCCGGATCGGCCTGTTCGGAGAGTCGGGCGGCGCCGCTGCGGTCATGGTCACGATGGGTGAGGACTCCCGGGTCGCCGCCGGCTGGGAGGAGGCCGGCGCCGCCGACCTGGCCACGGTGGCCGTGGAGGAGGCCCGGCGGAACGGCCTCCCCGAGATCTTGATCCCCGGGGCGATCGCCTGGATGTGGCTCTTCGGGGACGACGTCATCAACCGGAGCCCCCTCAAAGAGGCCCACAGGATCGGAACCCGCCCATTCCAGGTCGTCCACGGCACGAAGGACAGGCGGGTTGCGCTCCACCACGCGAAGGACCTCGAGGCCGCCCTCCAGGTCGCCAACCCGGCGAGCCGGGCTTGGCTCATCGACGGGGCCGAGCACGTCCAGGGACCGTTCCTCGTCACCGAGGAGTACCAACGACGCCTCGGGGAGTTCTTCCGCGCTGCGCTGGGCTCCTGACGGAGCCGCACAACGTCACGAGCCCTCCGGGCCGGCCACTCGGCAGCAAGCCCCGCACGCTGCGTGCGCAGCCGACCGAAGGGAGCCCGCCATCATGGATCGCGCGACCAGCCAGTCGTCCATCGACCAGCGGTCGGTCGACCGCGCCTTCCTCGAGGTGGCGATCGATCAGGCGCGGATCGGCCGGGACGAAGGCGGCGTCCCGATCGGGGCGGCCCTCGTCGCCGACGGGCGGGTCCTCGGGGCCGGGCACAACCGGCGGGTCCAGCAGGGGAGCGCGATCCGCCACGGCGAGACCGACGCGCTCGAGGTCGCCGGACGCCTGCCGGCCTCCGTCTACCGCCGGTCCACGATGTACACGACGCTCTCGCCGTGCGACATGTGCACCGGCGCGATCCTCCTCTACGGGATCCCCCGCGTCGTCATCGGGGAAAACCGGACCTTCGTCGGGGGCGAGGACTACCTGCGCGCGCGCGGCGTGGAGGTCGTCAACCTCGACTCGGACGCGTGCGTTGAGCTGATGCGCGCGTTCATCGCCGGGCACCCCGAGGTCTGGAACGAGGACATCGGGGAGGGCTGAGGATCCGTCGCCATCACGAGCCTGAGTCCGACGCATGCCGCGACGGCCGCCCGGCCGGTGTTCCGCGGCGCCTCCGGTGATCTCGGAGGCCGAAATCGGCCGCCCCGGACGCGCCGTCCGTGGCTGGTCCCGGGAGGGAGATTCGAACTCCCATGATCCTTCGATCGCCCGATTTTGAGTCGGGTGCGTCTGCCGTTCCGCCATCCCGGGCCACCGCGAAGTCTAGCCGAGCCTCCCGGCGACCTGGACCTCGATGGGACGGCCGTCGGCGCGTCGGCAAGATCGCACGTGAAGTGAACATGTCTCCGTCGCCTGGAGGCCCAAGCCACCCGATCGATGCCCCGCGGACCCGCGCCGTCCTCTCGTGCGTGCGTGAACAGCCTCGAGGCGTTCGGTCCGCACTGCGTCCAGCGCCAGATCCTGGGGTCATGGCCCGACGAGTCGGGCCATGACGGTCCGGGGTGTTGACTTCACGTGCGATTCCTCGTCCCGGCGCCCCGTTGGGGTGTTCCCGACACGCGCAGACGCCGGGGCATGGAACGGACCGGCGCGGCCGGTGCGACCCGGACCCTGGGACGTCGTCCGGCGCGACCGGCCCGGCCTGTACCATCGACCTCATGGAGAGCAGCGCGGTGCCGAAGGGTGGCGACGTGCCGATGGGTGGCGACGTGCCGGTGGAGGCCGCATCGGCCGCCGACGGCGACGTTCTCCGGTCAGCCCCGCCGCGGTTCGGCCTCGAGGAGGCTGCCGCCATCGCCGCCGACCTCTTCGGCGTCCGCGGAGCGGCCACCCCCCTTGTCAGCGAGCGCGACCAGAACTTCCGGATCGCCGCCGACGACGGGCGGGGCTGGGTCCTGAAGGTCTCGAACTCCGGCGAGCGCGAGGGCGTCGTGGAGATGGAGACGGGCGTCGTCCGTCACGTCGCGGCCGTCGACCCGACCCTGCCGGTCGCGGTTCCGCGCGAGACGCGCGACGGGGCGCCCTGGGGCACGATCGCCGGCGTCCACGGCGCCGACCACTTCGTGCGCCTCCTGCCCCTCATGCCCGGGCGGAACGGATCGGCGATCAACCTCTCCCGGGAGGCGATCCGCGATTTCGGGGCGGTCTCGGCGCGCCTGGGGCGGGCCACCCGCGGCTTCTTCCACCCGATGGCCGGCCGCCCGATCCTGTGGGACGTCAAGCACCTGCCCGAGCTGCGGCCGCACCTCCGCTTCGTGGCCGACGAACGCCGCCGGGCGCTCGTCGAGACGATCCTCGACCGCTTCGAGGGCGCCGTCGCACCCTCGCTCGCGGGCTTCCGCGCCCAGGTCATCCACAACGACCTGACCTTCGACAACACCCTGCTCGACCCGACGGACCGGGTGAGCGGCATCGTCGACTTCGGGGACATGGCCCACACCGCGCTCGTCCTCGATCTCGTGGCCGCGCTCGTCGCGCTCCTCGGCGGGCGGGACGACCCGGCCGACCTCTTCGCGACGGCCGAAGCGGCGATCGCCGGCTACGCCGCGGTCACGCCGCTGGAGGACGAGGAGGCAGCCCTCCTCGGCGACCTGGTGGCGGCGCGCCTGGCGCAGACGACGCTCATCTCGGCCTGGCGGATCGGGATCTACCCGGAGAACGCCGCCTACCTCTCGAGCTGGGACGCCGAGGCCCGGCCAATGCTCGCGCTCTTCGAGGCGGTCGGACTGCCCGAGGTGCGCCGCCGGTTCGCCGCCGCGGCCCGCCGGGTCCCGGCCTGGCGGATCCCGGCCGAGCCCGCCGGTGGAGCGGGCATCGGCGACACGGAGCTCCTGGGCCGTCGCAAGCGCGTGCTCGGGTCGGCGCTCTCCGCGCTCACCTACGAGCGGCCACTCCACCTCGTCCGCGGCGAAGGCGCCCGGATGTACGACCCGGAGGGCCGGCCCTACCTCGACTGCTACAACAACGTGCCGGTGGCAGGCCACTCCCATCCACGGGTGGTTGCGGCGATCGCCCGCCAGGCGGCCACGCTCAACACCAACACGCGCTACCTCCACGCGACGGTCGTGGAGCTCGCGGAGCGGCTCGTGGCGACGATGCCGCCGGGACTCGACACGGTCATGTTCGTGAACTCGGGCAGCGAGGCGAACGACCTAGCCTGGCGCCTCGCGACGGCCGTCAGCGGCGGCCGCGGCGGGATCGTCACCGAATGGGCGTACCACGGCGTCTCGGCGGCGATCGCCGACCTCTCCCCGGAGGAGTGGCCGCGCGGCGAGGGGCCGCCACACGTCGGGACCATCCCGCCGCCCGACACGTACCGGTTGCCCGGTCCGGAGGGGCCCGCTTGGGCCGAGGGCGCGGCCGCCCGGCTGGACGACGCGGTCGCCGATCTCGCTTCGCGGGGGTACCGGCCGGCCGCCGTCTTCGTCGACGGGGCGTTCACGAGCGACGGCATCTTCGCCCCGCCGCCGGCCTACTTGCGCGACCTCGTCCGGCGGACCCATGCCGCGGGCGCGCTCTTCGTGGCCGACGAGGTCCAGGCGGGCTTCGGCCGCATGGGCGACGGGCTCTGGAGCTTCGAGGTCGCCGGGATCGTGCCCGACGTGGTCACGCTGGGGAAGCCGATGGGGAACGGGCACCCGGTGGCCGCCGTGATCACCCGGTCGGAGATCGTCGACCGCTTTGCCGCGAAGACCGAGTTCTTCAGCACGTTCGGCGGCAACCCGGTCGCCTGCGCGGCGGCGATGGCCGTTCTCGACGTCGTCGAGGACGAGGGGCTGACGGCGAATGCCGCGGCGATGGGCGAGCAGATCCGGGCGGGGATCCGGGCCCTGGCGGCGCGCCACCGGGCGATCGGCGATGTCCGCGGGCGAGGGCTGATGATCGGCGTGGAGCTGGTCGCGGACCCGGCGACGCGGGAGCCCGATGCTGGCCTCACCGCCCGGGTGCAGAACGCGATGCGGGATCGCGGCGTCCTGGTCGGGACGACCGCCCGCGCCGGGAACGTCCTGAAGATCCGCCCGCCGCTCGTGATCGGCCGCGAGGACGCAGCGCTGCTCCTGGGCGTGCTCGAGGAGGCGCTCTTCGCGTCCGGTGCCTGACCCGCGTCAGGTGAGGCGGTGCCGCGCGACCATACGGCCGGCGAGGAGCGCGAGCCCGGCCGCCAGCAGCGCCAGGGAGACGAGCGCCGGGAGCGGCACCGTCGACGCGGCGTCCGGCCCCGCCGCCTTCCCGAGCTCGGGAGGGCTGTCGGAGGTGCCGGTCGCGCCGACGCGCTCGACCGTCGGATCCGCCGTCGCCGCCTCGCCGGCGACCGCCGCCGGATCGCCGCTCGGGGCCGCGTTGGGCACCGCTGCGGGGGCGGCGGTTGCCGCGAGGCCGGGCTCGTTCCCGGGGGCGCCGGAGGGCGCCGCCTCCGGAGCGTAGGTACCCTGGAACTGCACGTCGCCGGACCCGCCGGGGGCGGCATTGTCGACCGGGGATTCCGCCGGGGCCATCAAGGGGCTCGAGGCAGCGCCCCCGGCGCCGAACCCGGACAGGAGGCCGGGGAGGCCGGAGGTCAGGAGGAGGCCGACGACCCCGAGGGTCGCGAGGCCGGCGGCGAGGGGCCGGACGGTGGACCCGGGAGCGGCCAGCCATTCGAGCAGGCGGCGCCAGCCGAACGGGCGCAGACGGGCCGCATCGTCGGCGGTGAGCCGGTAGTCGCGTCGGCGGGGCGGCACGGGGAGGGCCGTCATGGCGCCGCGGATCGCGGCCAGATCGTGGACGAGGGCGGCACACCCGGTGCACGACGCCGCGAGCGATTCGGCGGCGAGGAGCTCGGCGCCGGCCAGGTCGCCGGCGTCGAGGGCGACGACGAGCGCGGCGTGGTCCTGGGCCTCGGCGGCGGGGGTGTGCGGGGCGGGCGGCATGGTCCTGTGACGGCCTCAGCTGCGGAAGAGTTCCATCCGCTCGGCCAGGATGGCGCGCAGCGCCAGGCGGCCGCGGTGGATACGGGATTTCACGGTGCCCAGCGAGACGCCCGTCATGCGCGCGATCTCGGCGTAGTCGTAGCCCTCGACGTCGAACAGGACGATGGCTGCCCGCTGGTCGCTGCCGATCGCCGCGAGCGCGGCGGCCAGGGCGTGGCCGCGTTCCGCGGCCACGGTCAAGGTCTCGGGATCGGTCTCCGGGCCTGCCGGCGGCTGCCAGGACTCGTCCTCGAGCTCCGGGTACGGCGAGACCGGCCGCCGCTTCCGGGCCCGCTGGAGGTCCATCGCGGCGTTGACGGCGATCCGGGTGAGCCAGCCCCGGAACGAGGGTCCGCGGTAGGAGCGCAGGTGGCGATAGGCCGAGAAGAAGGCCTCCTGGACGGCGTCGGCCGCCTGGTCGGGGTCGGGGACCAGGCGCGCCACGAGGGAATGGCAGAGGTCCTGGTAGGCCTCCACGAGCTGGTTGAAGGCCGTCAAGTCGCCGTCCAGGGCTCGCGCCACGAGGATCTCGTCGCGGCGCGCCGCGGCCTCGTCGCCGGGGCGCGTGAACGGACGCTCGGCGGCGGTGCGCTCGCCGGTCGTGGTCGAGCGCGGATCGTCCAACAGGACTCGGCTCCTTCCGGCGCGGACGCCCGGGAACGTCGGGGCGGCGAGGCGGGGCGAGTCTAGCACGGCCCTCCGGACGCCCGACGGCCTCGCGCCGTTCCCGGGTTACGGCCGCCGGTCGCGCCCGGACCGGTACACTCGGGGCAGGGACGCGTGACCGACGCGGGCCCGCCGGTCGGAGGATCCTGCCCGCCATGACCCGCCTGATGCTGCTCGACGGCAACGGGCTCATCTACCGCGGCTACTACGCGCTCATCGCGACGCCCCTGACGACGTCGAAGGGCGAGCTCGTCAACGCCGTCTTCGGGTTCACCAACATCGTGCTGCGGGCCATCGGGGACGTGAAGCCCGACGCGGTCGCCATCGCCTTCGACCTCGGCAAGCCGACCTTCCGCCACGAGCGCTATCTCGAGTACAAGGCGACCCGGCAGCGGATGCCGGACGAGCTGCGCGACCAGTTCCCGAAGGTGCGCGAGGTCGTCGCCGCGCTCGGCATCCCGGTCTACGAGCGCGAGGGCTTCGAGGCCGACGACGTGATCGCCACCCTCACCGGCCAGGCGGAGGGCCGCGGCCTCGACACGACGATCGTGACCGGCGACCTCGACATGCTGCAGCTGGTCACGGAGCGCACCCACCTGGTGGTCTCGCTGCGCGGCGGCGTCGCGAACACCGTGGTCTACGACCTGGCGCGGATGGACGAGCGGTGGGGGCTACGGCCCGACCAGATGCTCGACTACAAGGCCCTCAAGGGCGACGCCACGGACAACATCCCCGGCGTCCCCGGCGTGGGGGAGAAGACCGCCGCCAAGCTGGTCGCGACCTTCGGCACCCTGGACGCTCTCTACGAGCGGCTCGACGAGGTGACCCCCGAGCGGCTCCGCCCACTCCTCCTCGAGGCACGAGAGCGCGTGCTGGAGAGCCGCGAGCTCCAGCGGCTCATCCGCGACGTCCCGGTGGAGCTGGACCTCGATGCGGCGCAGCTCGGCGTCTACGACCGCGTCGCGGTCGTGGGGCTCTTCCGCGAATACGAGTTCCGGACCCTCATCGACCGGCTGCCGCCGCTCCGGGGCGAGACGGCGAACGAGGCCGCCGCGCGGGTGCGGGAGACGGCGGGCGACGTCGCCGCGGCGCGCGCTCCCGGGGTCACGCCGCGCGCTCCCGGGGCGGCGCCGCACGCCCGGCCCGCGCGGTCCGACGGCCTGCAGCTCTCGCTCGACTTCGACGCCGTGGGTCCGGCCCCCGCCCCGGACGCCGGACCCGTCCAGCCGCTCCCGGCGGGCGACCTCCGAGCCGCCCTCGCCGCCCTCGTGGCCGATCCCGGGCGCGTGGAGCGCGGCGACACCGAGGCGGCAGGAGACCTGGCGGCGTGGCTGGCGATGCTCCCGGTCGTCGGCGTAGCTCTCGTCCTCGACGACCCGCGCCCGTGGGCCGGCACGCCGCTCGCGCTTGCCCTGGCCGGCGAGGACGGGCGCGTCGTCGCGTTCGAGGGAGCGGAGGCCGCAACCGCGGCCCGGCGCGCGCTGGAGACGGCGGGGACGCCGCTCGTGGGCCACGAGGTGAAGCCGCTCCTTGTCGCCCGCTTCACCGACGACCTCGACGCCGCCCCGACGCCCGTCGCCTTCGACACGCAGGTCGCGGCCTACCTCCTCAACGCCGCGCTGCGCAGCCAGGGGATCGCCGACGTCGTCCACGAGCGGCTCGACCTGGACCTGCCGCCGTCTGCGGCCGGCCTCGCCCCGGGCGAGCGTGCCGCGCTCGAGGCGCTCGGGGCGCTGGCCGTCCGCGCCCCCCTCGGGGCGGCGCTCGAGGCGCAGGGCCTGGGCCGGCTCTTCGCGGAGCTGGAGCTGCCCCTCATCCCGATCCTCGCCCGCATGGAGGCGACGGGCGTCGCCCTCGACCTCGACGCCCTCGCGGCCCTCGACCGCGAGTTCGGAGCCGAGCTGGCCCGCCTGGAGGCGGAGATCCACGCCGATGTCGGCCACGAGTTCAACCTGGGGAGCCCGAAGCAGCTGGAGCAGGTCCTCTTCCACGAGCTGAACCTGCCGACGGGGAAGCGGACGAAGACCGGCCACTCCACCGACGCGACGGTCCTCGAGGAGCTCCGCCCGGCGCACCCGATGGTCGGCAAGCTCCTCGACTGGCGGCTCTACGCCAAGCTGCGCAGCACCTACGTCCAGGCGCTCCCGGGTCTCCTGGCCGCCGACGGACGCCTCCACACGACGTTCCACCAGGCCGTGGCCGCCACCGGCCGCCTCTCGTCCTCCGATCCGAACCTGCAGAACATCCCGATCCGGACGGTCCTCGGCCGCCGGATCCGGCGGGCGTTCGTGGCCGGCGCCCCCGACGTGGTTCTGGTGAGCGCCGACTACAGCCAGATCGAGCTGCGGATCCTCGCCCACGTGGCCGGGGACCGGCACCTCAAGGAGGCCTTCGCGGCGGGCAAGGACGTCCACCGCGACACCGCCGCGCTCGTGCTGCGCAAGGAGCCCGCGGACGTGACGCCCGACGAGCGCTCCATGGCCAAGATGGTCAACTTCGGGATCGCCTACGGGATGAGCGACTTCGGGCTCGCCAGCCGGGCCGGCATCCCGCGCGACGAGGCACGTGCCTTCATCGATCGCTACTTCGCCACGTACTCAGGGATCAGCTACTACATGCTCCACATCAGGGAGACCGCGCGGGCACAGGGCTTCGTCACCACGCTGCTGGGGCGTCGCCGCGAGATCCCGGAGCTGCGCTCCGCCAACCGCAGCCTCGTGGCGGCCGGCGAGCGGATGGCCATCAACATGCCGATCCAGGGCACCGCCGCCGACATCATGAAGATCGCCATGATCCGGGTCGCCGCGCGCCTCCGCGCCGAGGGCTTCCGGGCGCGGCTCCTCCTCCAGGTCCACGACGAGCTCCTGATCGAGGTCCCGCGCGACGAGGTGGATCGCCTGGTTCCCGTCGTCCGGGAGACGATGGAGGGCGCGCTGGCCCTGGACGTCCCGCTCACGGTGGACGTCAAGATCGGCGACGACTGGGAATCGATGACGCCGTCCCCGCGGGGCTAGCGAGATGCCCGAGCTTCCCGAGGTCGAAACCGTCGCCCGCGACCTGGCGCGCCACCTCGTCGGCGCCACGATCACCGGCGCCGCCGGCGACTGGCCGCGGGCGATCGCCTCGCACCCGACCGTCGAAGGCTTCGCCGAAGCCGTGGCCGGGCGCCGCGTGGAGGCGGTCGGGCGCCGCGCCAAGCTCGTGGTCGTGCGCCTCTCCGGCGATGCCGCCCTCACGATCCACCTGAAGATGACGGGCCAGCTCTTCGTCGTGCCGGCGGGCTCGCCCGCGGACCGGCACGTCCACGTCCGCCTCGCGCTCGCCGACGGACGCGAGATCCGCTTCCGCGACATCCGCAAGTTCGGGCGGGTGGGCTGCTGGCCGCTCGATCCCGCCACGGGCGAGCTGCTCGATCCCTGGGCCGGCGGCGAGCTCTTCGCATCCACGGGCCCCGAGCCCCTCGACGACGCCTTCACGCTCCGGGCGTTCCGCCGTCGGCTGCGCGGGCGGCGCGGCCGCCTGAAACCGCTCCTCCTGGACCAGGGGTTCATCGCCGGGGTCGGGAACATCTACGCGGACGAGGCGCTCTGGCGCTCGCACCTCCACCCGCTCCGCGGTGCGACCACGCTGCGGCCCCGTGACGAAGCGCGCCTCTACCGGGAGATCCGCGCGGTGCTGGTCGAGGCCGTGGAGCGGCGGGGCTCGTCCATCGACGACTACACGGCTCCCGACGGCGACGGCTCGATGCAGGAGCGCCTCGATGTCTACCAGCGCACCGGCGAGCCGTGCCCGCGCTGCGGGCGGCCGATCCGCCGGATCGTGGTCGGCGCGCGGGCAACGCACTTCTGCTCGTGGTGCCAGCGCCTGCCGGCCGCCGATCGGGCCGGCGCGGCGGCGATCCTGCGGGCGGCGAGGGCGCCGGCCACGAAGGGGCGCCGCTGGACGGAGCTCGCGGCCGAGGGCTCGCTGGGGCTGGTGCCGGACGAAACGGAGCGAGCCGCCGCGAAGGCTCGCGCCGAGCGGACGCGCCGGGCCGCCGCGACGCGGCGTGCGCGGGCGCGTGCCGGGGCCGGGGAGGGCGCCTGACCATGTCCCTCCTCCGCTTCTCGAACGTCAGCCGCGAGATCGGGACCTTCGTCATCCTCGACGCCGTCAACGCCGCGATCGCGGTCGGGGAGCGAGTGGGCATCGTCGGACCCAACGGCGCCGGCAAGACGACCCTCCTCCGGATCGCCGCGGGCGTCGACGAGCCCGACCGAGGCGAGGTCCAGCGACGCCGCGCGCTCTCCGTGGGCCTGCTGGCGCAGGAGGCCCATTTCGACGAGGCGTTCGCGTCCGCGCCGGACCTCCGCACCGCCGTCCGCCGGGGGGCGGCGGCCGTGGAGGCGATGGAGGCCGAGCTGCGGGCCCTCGAGGAGGCCCACGCGGCCGGGACGCCGGCCTACGCCGACCTCGCGGCGCGCTTCGCGGCGGTCGACGGCTGGACGCTCGACCAGCGCGTCGACGAGGCGCTCTCCGGGCTCGGGTTCACGCCGGAGGAGATCGCCCGTTCGCCGGAGGAGCTTTCGGGGGGCCAGCAGACGCGCGCCGCGCTGGCTCGCCTCCTCGTGGCCGACCCGGACCTGCTCCTCCTCGACGAGCCGACGAACCACCTGGATCTCGCCGCGATCGAGTGGCTGGAGGAGGCCGTCCGGCGTCGTCGCGGCGCGCTCCTGGTCGCCTCCCACGACCGGGCCCTCCTCGACGCGACGGTGACGCGCGTCTGGGAGCTGCGCGACCGCCGCCTGTCCGCGTTCCGGGGCGACTACTCGGCCTACGCGCGCCAACGCGAGGAGCGGGACGCACGCCTGCGCCGCGATACCGAGGCCCGCGAGATCGAGATCGCGAAGGAGCAGGCGCTCGTCCAGACGTATCGCAGCCAGCGCAAGCACGGCAAGATGCACGAGCACGAGGCTCGCCTGGCGCGGCTCGACCGGATCACCGTGCCCCGCAAGGGGCCGGCGCTCCGCCTGGACCGCGCCCTGGGGGCGCCGCCGCCGCGCTCCGGCGAGGTGGTCCTCCGCATGGACGACCTCGTGGTGGGCCACCCGGGCGGCCCCGACGTCGCGCGGGCGGTGCGCCTGGAGGCCACCCGCGGGGAGCGGATCGGGATCGTCGGTCCGAACGGGGCCGGGAAGACGACGCTCCTCCGCGTGATCGCCGGCGAGCTCTCGCCCCGGGACGGCCGCCTCGTCTTCGGGGCCAACGTCCAGCTCGGCTACCTCGCCCAGGTTCGCACCAACCCTCTCGTCGGCGAGACCATCCTCGACGCCCTGCTCAGCGAGATCCCGATGACGGCCGGCGAGGCCCGCGGCTACCTGGCCCGCTTCCTGTTCCGGGGCGACGACGTCTTCAAGGAGGTGCGCGCCCTCTCCGGCGGCGAGCGGTCGCGGCTCGAGCTGGCGATGCTCGGGATCATGCCGGCCAACCTCCTCCTGCTTGATGAGCCGACGAACCACCTCGACATCCCGGCCCGGGAGGCCCTGGAGGCCTTCATGCGGGAGACCCCGGCCACGCTTCTCGTCGTCAGTCACGACCGCCGGCTCCTGGAGAAGACCTGCGACCGTCTGTGGGTCGTCGACGACGGCCGCGTGGCGCCCTTTGACGGCGGTTATCGCACGTGGCGCGCCGCGGTCGGCGAGGGTTGGCGCATCGCCGAGGCCTACGCGGGGGAGGAGGCGCGCTTCCACGGTCGGCCCCGCCCGGCCGGGGGCGACGCACGGCGCGGCCGCGGGAGCGTGAGCCCGGCTCCGCCCCCAGCGCTCGACCCGCCGCCGCCGGCCGCGCCCGCGCGTGCGGCGCCGCGGCAGCCGAAGCTCTCGAAGGATGCCTACCGGCGCCAGAAGGCGCTCATCGACGACGACCTGACGCGCCTGGGCCTGCGCAAGAGCCACCTGGAGCTCGCCCTCCTCGACCCCTCGATCGCCGCCAACTTCATCGAGCTGCGGCGCGTCACGAGCGAGCTCGCCGACGTCGACGAGGCTCTCGGGGCGGCCGAGGAGGCATGGCTGCTGCTCGAGGAGCGGGCGCCGTGAGCCGGGCGCTCCGGATCGCGCTGACGGGGCCTATCGGCTGCGGCAAGTCGACCGTCGCCGGCTGGCTGGCCGCCCGCGGGGCCGTCGTGGTCGACGCCGACGCCGTCGCCCGGGCGGTGACGGCCCCCGGCGAGCCGGCGCACGAGGCCGTCCTGGCCCGCTTCGGCGACGTCGTCCGCGGCGCCGACGGGACGCTCGACCGGGCGGCGCTGGCGCGGCTCGTCTTCGCCGACGCGGCGGCGCTGCGCGACCTGGAGGCGATCGTGCACCCGGCGGTCCGGCCGCGCATTCTCGCCGCCATCGAGGCCGCCGACCGGGCGGGCACGCCGGCCGTGGTGGTCGAGGCGATCAAGCTCGTCGAGGGCGGCCTCGCCGCGCTCTGCGACGAGGTCTGGCTCGTCACCTGCGATCCGGAGGTCCAGCGGGCGCGGCTGGCGGGGCGGGGGATGGCGCCGGCCGACGCCGAGAGGCGGATCGCCGCCCAGGGCGACCTCGTCGAGCGGCTTCGGCCGCACGCGACGCGCGTGCTCGCGACGGACGGGGCGCCGCTCGAGACGGAGGCGAGGACGGCCGCGCTCCTGGCCGAGGCGCTGGCCGGGCGGCAGGACCCCGGCGAACGACGGGGCGACGACAGCCCCGCCTGACCAGCTCTGCGGAACAGACGGCCGCCCGGCCCACGGATGCGGGCCGGGCGGCACGGGAGGCGCGCCGGGTCAGCGGCGCAGGAAAGCCGGACGCGGGGATGAGCTGCCGCGGCCGGGCGACCCGACGGCTACGGGGCGGGCGGGAGGTTCGCCGGGGTGATGCTGCCGCCGCGCGGGTACGTCTCCGGGATCGGGAGGTCGTACTCGTCGATGATGCGGTTGGTCGTCTCGCCCAGGCCGGCGGCGTCGACGGTCCGGGTGTCCTCCGGCGGTCGGAGGGCGAGGCTGAACGTCGCAGTGCCGGACGCCTGCAGGTGGCTGATCTCCTCGGCCATCGCCTCGGTCACGCGGACGATGTAGAAGGTCCCGGACCTGGCGAGGATGGGGACGTCCTGGTAGGTCAGCTTCGTCGACTTGTCCGTGTAGAGCTGCCCCTGGGCGGCGATCTCCTGGGGCACGTTCACCGTGACGGTCACGAAGACGTCGACCGTCTGGCCGGGCTGGATGAGGCCGCCCACGGCCCGGTCGTCGGGCACGTTCAGCGAGACGGCCCGCAGGTACGGGCTGTCCGGGGCGATCGAGGCGTCGGGCCCGAGGATCGAGAACTGGCCGCCGGCGGCCGCCGAAGCGAGGAGGTTCTTCGTGACCAGCTGGCCCGTGGGAACGGTGACGCCGCTGATCCGCCCGATGACCTCCTCGATCGTCGTGAACGCGGCGGCGTTCGTGACGTCCTGGGGGACCGTGCGGAGGGTCACATCCCCCGCCTCGATCGGCTTGCGGGCGGGGATCTCGCGCGCGGCGACCACGACTGCCACCATCGGCAGCCCCTGCGTCGCGGCCTGCTGCTGGGCCTGCGTCAGGAGGAAGAAGCCGCCGCCTCCCGCGACGAGGGCGAGGACCACCCCCACGATGATGATCCACTTGCCGCGTCGGCCGTGGTCCCTGAATTCGAGCTCGTCCATCGGTGCCTCCCGTGATTCGTGGGTCGGCGGTCTCCGCCCACGCGCGAACGTGATGCCGTGCCCGCCGGGCTAGTCCCAGGGCACGAGTCGCGCCACCTGACCGCGGCGCAGCGCTTCGTCGTCCATGTCGGCGTAGACCCGCGTGATCGCGTACGCGGAGATCGTGTTGCTGTCGGCGGTGGCGATGCGCATGACGGCAAAGCCCACGATGTCGACGTATTCGTCGTTGCCGGCCGCGCCGCCGTCCCCGATCGTGATGTCGATCGGGAAGAGCCGCGTCACCTCGCGGGGCGTCGACTCGCCGTTCGTCCCGGTCATCCGGACGACGAAGCGGTGCGGGCCGTTCCCGAGGCCGACCGTCCCGACGGTCAGCGTCGACGAGTAGAGCCGCGAGGTGCGGCCCAGCGGCGTCACGGTCGACGGGGAGAACGAGGCGGTGACGCCGGCTGGGAGCGGCGCGTTGAGGCCCTCCAGGCTGAGGGTCACGGGGCCGCCGAAGGCCTGGCTCTGGGCATCCTTGACGGCGATCCGGAACGTGGCGGTCGCGCCGCTGGCGACGGTCTGCGACGAGACGTCCGAGCTGATCGCGACGTCGCGGCTCACCGCCCCCACCTTGACCGCGAGCGGCTCGTACCTGGTCGTGAGGTAGGGGCTCCCGGCCTGGCCCTTGATCCAGAGGGCGTAGATCCCGGCCGCCGCCCCCGCCGTCTGGAGGTTCTGCATCGCGACGGACGTCCCGGAACCGAGCGACGGCGTCACCGGGTTGGGGTCGAACGTGATGGGCGGGCTCCCGAGCAGGGTGCCCAGGACCATCGGGTTCGTCGGGTCATTCGTGTCGGCGACGGTCGAGAGCGTGACCTGCCCGGAGAAGGCCTGGTTCCTGCTGACGCGGAAGCTGCCGCCGCCGGCAACCGTGCCGGTCGTGGGCAGGCTGATCAGGGGCGGCGTCCCCAGGGTGAAGTCGGGGATTGCCATGACCTGGCCGGGGTAGACGGCGACCAGGATTTCGTCGCCGGGCCCAAACTGCGTGTTCATCGCGTCGATCGCGATGCCCGTGGCGTTCCCCGACATGACGGCGACCTGGTCGTTGGGGTCGGGCGGCGTCGTTGCTGGCGGGAACCCCGGCCCCTCGTAGCCGCCCTTGGTGATCCAGCCGGCCTCCAGCGACTTCAGCGTGTTGGGGGCCGTCCCAGACGTGACGTTGCTGTAGTAGATCTGCGACCCGACGGACTGGAAGTTGCGGATGTCGAGGGCGATGAAGCCCCGGAAGTTCGAGCTCCCATTCGGCTGGGCCCCCTGGCCGAGGATCTCGACGATCGGCCCGTGGTTGGTCGGGTCGCTGCCCGGGGTCGTCGCGTCGAGGTTGGTCCCGGGGTTCGGCACCGAGCGGAGCGTCCCATCCGCGTCCGTGCCCAGGCAGGAGGTGGTTTCGGTCGCGAAGACGTCGACGAAATCGCCGGGATTGCTCGAGCATGGTGCCGTCGCCCCCGCGTTCGGGCCGGGCATATTGAGGTAGCGGCGCACGGCGATCGGGAGGAGTTTCCCCTGGAGGGCCACCCGGGCCCGCGCTCCCACCACGCTGTCCACCAGCCCGACGGCGCGCCCGAAGGTGAACGGGATCGTGTTCTGGATGGCGACCCGGATGTCCCCGCCCGAGATCAGGATGCCGTTGGCGAGCTGCGCGGGGTCTCCAGCCCCACCCGGCGCGTAGACCGGGCTCGCGGGCGGCAGGGCGGCGACGATGCCGTTGGGCCCGTGGGCGAGGTTCGTGGCCAGGACGGCGCGCGCCTCGGAGTCCGCATCGGTCGTACTGCCGCCCCGGATCAGGCTGGCCGCGGCCGCAAGTGCGGCGGCGTCCGCCGCGTTCTGCAGGGAGCGCCGCTCCATCAGGAACCGTCCGGCGTCGAAGGCGATCCCGGCGGCCCCCAGGAGGGTCACCAGGCCGAGGGCGAACAGGACGAGGACCTGCCCGCGCGAGCCCGCGCCGCCGAGCGGCCGGCCGCGCAGCCAGGCGCCCATCAGTTGATCACCATCGTCACCTCGCCCGGCAGGGCGAGCCGGCCTCCGCTGTCCTTCGGCAGGAGCGCGGAGATCATCGGGATGATGAGGTCCTGGTGGTACGTTGCCCGCACCGTGACGGTCTGGCCGGTCCGGGTTTCCGTATCGGTGACCCCCACCGGGATGGCGTACGCGATCGTCAGGTCGCCGTCCGCGAACTGGGGGCTCGTCTTCGCCAGGAGGTTCATGGACGCGAGCACCGACGTCCGGATCGCGGCGTTGCGGGCCGTGTCGTTCTGGGCCTTGGAGAGGGACCGGTCGTAGACGTAGATCGTGCCCGTGCGGGCGCCCTCGCGCGCGGCGTTCGTCATCGTCACGTACGAGTTGAAGATCAGCCCGAACTGGACGACGCCGAGGATGAGCGTGAGGAGGGGGATGAGGACGAGGGCGAACTCGACCAGGCTCTGGCCGCGGGCGCGGCCCGGAGCGCGGGCGGGTCGGCGAAGGGCGGCGATCCGCATCGGATCGAGACGTTTCCTCGTGCGCGGCATGACGGACCCGGTGATCCGGGCCCGCGGCGAGCATCGCGCGGCCGTCGGTGCCCCTCCATGGCTCCTTCGTCCTGCCCGCACCACCCAACCGGTCACCCGACCGGGGCGCGCCGTCTTCGGGTCGGGAGGCGAGATCCTATAGAACGCCTGTACGGTTCCTCGGCGGCCGATCTGCTAGACTCGCGCAATGCCCGACTTCGAGCTGGTCGCCCCCTTCGAGCCGACCGGCGACCAGCCGCAGGCGATCGAGCGCCTCGCGGACGGCCTCGCGCGGGGTCTCCGCCACCAGGTCCTCCTCGGCGCCACCGGCACTGGGAAGACCTACAGCATCGCGAGAGTCATCCAGAAGGCGAACCGGCCCACGCTCGTGCTCGCCCACAACAAGACGCTGGCCGCCCAGCTCTACGCGGAGTTCCGCGACTTCTTCCCGAACAACGCCGTCGAGTACTTCGTCAGCTACTTCGACTACTACCAGCCTGAGGCCTACCTGCCCCGGTCGGACACCTACATCGAGAAGGACTCCAGCCGCAACGAGGAGATCGACAAGCTCCGCCACGCGGCCACGAAGTCGCTCTTCGAGCGGCGCGACGTGATCATCGTGGCCTCGGTGAGCTGCATCTACGGCCTGGGCGCGCCGGTCGACTACGGGGCGACCGTCCTGCGCCTCAAGCGCGGCGGGACGTACCGGCGGGACACCGTCCTGCGCCACCTCGTGGACCTCCAGTACCAGCGCAACGACCAGGCCCTCCAGCGGTCGCGGTTCCGCGTCCGCGGCGACACCCTGGAGCTGGTCCCGTCGGCCGAGGACCGCCTGGTCCGGGTCGAGTTCTTCGGCGACGAGGTGGAGCGGATCACCGAGCTGGACTCGCTCACCGGCGAGCTGCTGGCCGAGCGGGCGGAGGTCAACGTCTTCCCGGCTAGCCACTTCGTGACGCCGGCCGACAAGCTGCGGGCGGCGATCGGGACGATCGGCGCAGAGGCGGATGAGCGGGTCGCCTGGCTGGAGGAGCAGGGGCGGGCGCTGGAGGCGGCGCGCCTCCGCCAGCGCACGACCTTCGACCTGGAGATGATCCGGGAGCTGGGGTTCTGCTCCGGGATCGAGAACTACTCGCGCCACCTCTCCGGGCGGGAGCCCGGGTCGCGCCCGTGGACGCTCCTCGACTACTTCCCGCCGGACTGGCTGCTCGTCGTCGACGAGTCGCACATGACGATTCCCCAGGTCGTGGGGATGTACAAGAACGACCGGACCCGCAAGGAGATCCTCGTCGACTTCGGGTTCCGCCTCCCCTCGGCGCTCGACAACCGGCCCCTGACCTTCGAGGAGTTCGAGGCGACCGTCAACCAGGCGGTCTACATGAGCGCCACGCCGGGCCCCTACGAGCTGGAGCGGAGCGAGCGGATCACCGAGCAGCTGATCCGCCCGACCGGGATCGTGGATCCCCGGATCACCGTCCTTCCCACCGAGGGCCAGATCGACGATCTCCTGGAGCGCGTCCGCGAGCGCGCGGAGCGCGGCGAGCGGGTCCTCGTCACGACGCTCACGAAGCGGATGGCGGAGGACCTCGCCGACTACCTGCGCGAGCTCGGCGTCAAGGTCCAGTACCTCCACAGCGAGGTGGACACCCTCGAGCGGGTCCAGATCCTGCGCGACCTCCGCCTCGGCGTCTTCGACGTCCTCGTGGGGATCAACCTCCTCCGGGAGGGGCTCGACCTCCCCGAGGTCACCCTCGTGGCGATCCTCGACGCCGACAAGGAGGGCTTCCTGCGCAGCGCCTGGTCGCTCATCCAGATGATTGGCCGGGCGGCCCGCAACATCGGCGGCGAGGTGGTTATGTATGCGGACGTGATGACCGAGTCGATGCGCGCGGCGATCGGGGAGACGGACCGCCGGCGCGGGATCCAGGAGCGCCACAACGCGGAGAAGGGGATCACGCCGCTCACGATCGTCAAGGAGATCCGCGACATCAACGACCG
>Ga0315274_10002917_pt1 | contig 25447 bp, 17 predicted proteins | sample YL17G02_20_MG_FD_203700 | JGI IMG/M metagenome (GOLD analysis project Ga0315274, IMG submission 203700) | Sediment microbial communities from Yellowstone Lake, YNP, Wyoming, USA - YL17G02_20 | ecosystem: Environmental > Aquatic > Freshwater > Lake > Sediment | place: USA: Wyoming | collected...
GGCAGACTGACAGTCTGCCTTTCGGGCGACTGCCCAAATCCGTTGCTCCAGGCAGACTGACAGTCTGCCCCACGAGTCTTGCGTGCACACTCCTACAGATCCGTGACATCCTTCTTGCCCTTCTCGATATGGACGTTGCCTGTAATCGGGTCCCACATTACGGTGTAATAGGCCTGATCCTCGCCTTTGATATAGAACGTAACCGGCTCGAGGAGGCCCAGGGGCGTTATCTCGATCTCGACCTCGCCGTTCGCATGGCTGTTGCCGGCCATGGACACGGACTCTATCTTGATCCCTTCGGGAAGACTGGTGCGCGCGAGCAGCGGGTCCGTAACTTCCTCTTCCGTCTCCTTTTCGTCGTCCAGAGAAAACTTCTTGTCAAACAGGGGCCCGATCTCGTCGAGGATCCCTCCCCGCTTGACCTGTCGAGACCGCACCAGCATCTGCGCCCGCGTAAAACGGTCGAACTTCTGGCGCATCAGGTCCGCCCCCGTCATGGCGCTCTCGCCCCATGCGGTGCCGTCGTTCTCAGACGCCGTGTACCCAAGAAGATTCAAGAACTCGCCGTTGCGCGCGTCACCGGTGGTCGGCTGTTTTTGTGAACTGCCGCGTTTACCCTTTGTCTTTTGTTCGTTGTCGGTCTTGTCCTTTTCATCCTCTTCAAAGATGCTTTCGGCCTTATCCTTACGGCGAATAGCCCAGTACTCCTGATTCGTGAGGTCTACCTTCACAACGATCGTCTCGCGTAAGAGCGTCGCCTGCGCCATCGCGCTCCGGCCGTAGCCGGCAACATGGCGCGAGGCGCCCTCCAAGCGCGACATCACAATCGCCGGCATCAGTTGCGGCAGAGCGATGGTCGCCATCAACGCGATCACGGCGATCACCAGCAGCATCTCGATCAGCGTGAATCCGTTCGACATGAAAGGGGATGGCGCCGGCAAAGAAACCACACCCCTGTCCCGGGGATTGCGGCTTGGCTGCATGAGATTACTTGCCGCCCTTTAGGTTGTCGCTCGTGATGTCCGTGTCATAACTTGCCCCGCCCGGCTGACCATCGGCGCCGTAGCTGATGATCTTGAACTGGCGCGCCCCCTCGGAGGTATAGACGTAGGGTTTGCCCCACGGATCGAGGGGGATCTGCTCGGCATCGAGGAACGGACGCTTCTCGTTGTGAATGAGCGCGTCAAGCCCTTCGGCCGTCGACGGGAAATGGCCGAAGGCGAGATTGTAGCTCGTTAACGCGGTCTTGAAATTCACAATTTGCGCTTGTGCGGCGCTGACGTTGGCGTCGTCGCGCACTCCGAGCACACTCACCGTCACGATGGTGGCGAGAATCGCAATGATCGAGATCACCACCATCAGCTCAACCAGGGTAAAACCTTCCTTGCAACGCTCTGTTCGTTGCCACGCCGTACTCATACGAAATCTCCTTGCTGGCGCCACAAAATCCGAGGCGCCTAAACGTGCCGACTCATGCTCAGGATCGGCAACAATATCGAGAGGACCAAGAAACCCACAAATATGCCCATAACAATGATGATCACCGGTTCCATCAGCGACACCATCGCGTCTACCGTCAGACGCACGTCCTCGTCATATGTATCCGCAACCTTCAACAGCATGCCTTCGATCTGACCGCTCCGCTGACCGAGTTCAACCATGTGGATCAGCATCGGGGGGAAGAAGCCCACTTCGCGAAGCGGCTGGGCCAGATCCTTGCCTCGGCGGACACCCGCTTTCACATCAGCCATAGAGTCTTCAATCACCCTGTTTGCGATGACTGTTTTCACGACGTCAAGCGCGACCATCATGCTGAGGCCGCTCTCGAGCATCGTCCCCAGGGTGCGCGCGAAACGCGACGCGATAAGCTTGATGTGGAGCGTGCTGTAGAGCGGGGCGCGCAGCTTGAAGCCATCCCAACGGCGGCGCCCGGCATCCGTCGCCACCCACAGCCGCCACAGGAAGAAAACTCCGGCCGCAACGAGCAATATAAGCCACCAGTAATGGCCGACAAAATGGCTCATCCCGACCATCACCTTCGTAATCTTCGGCAATTCCTGCTTCTGCTTAGCAAAGATCTGAGTGATCCGAGGCACAATCACCATCATCATGAAGGTGATCACACCCACTGCGAACAGGGCCATGAACGCCGGATAGACCATCATCGAGATCAGGCGAGCACGCAGTTTCGCCTGCTGTTCCTCGATGTCCGCCAAGCGCAACAGAACCTGCTCCAGCGCGCCGCTCGCCTCGCCCGACCGCACCATGTTCGTGTAGAGCTGAGAGAAGATCCGAGGGTGATGGGACAGTGCTTCTCCCAGGCTGCCCCCGCCCTTCACGTAGTCGCGCACGTCATACAGCGCCTTTTGGAGCCGCGGCTTGGAGGTCTGCGTCTGAAGCGCTGACAGGGCTTCCACCAGCGGCATTCCCGCCTGGAGCAGGACGGCAAACTGGCGCGTCATGAGCGCAACGTCGCGGGTGCTCACGCGCCCAAACACGAAGATCTCTCTCTTGCGCTCGCCGCCGCCCTGAACAGCGTCGGGCGTCGAGGCGTCGGCCCGCCTCTTGCCGGACGCCTCGGCAATCTCCGTCGGAAACAGTTCCTGCTCTCGCAATTTGCGTCGGGCCGCGGCCGCGGAATCCGCGTCGATCACGCCTCGGGTCGCTTTCCCGGACTTCGCAAGCGCTGTGTACTCAAAAATGGCCATTCAAGATCACTCACCAAACGCTTCGGGGGTCAATCGCGCGGCTTCGAAGAAACGCGCCTGTTTTAATAACGCGGCTTCGCAGAAACGCGCTTGTCTTAAGTGGCGCGGGCCTCCGGCCCGAGGGCGTCCTTGGTTCAGTCCATTATCTCATCCACAAGGTCATCTCGCGTTACGCGCAGAACCTCTTCAATCGTGGAAACGCCTTGGAACACTTTCGCGGCGCCGTCCTCGCGCAGCGTCCGCATCCCTATCTTCATCGCTTCGCGCTTGATCAGGTTCGAGTCCACACCCTTTAACGTCAATTCCTGAATCCGCGGCGTCATTACCAGCAGCTCAAAGATGCCCGTCCGTCCGAAATAGCCGCGGCCCTGGCACTGTCCGCAACCCGTTCCGCGGTAGACCACGCTGCAGGGAATCCGGTCCGGCGGGAGGCCGAGGTCTTTCAGGCTCGCCAGGTCCGGCGTGTACGATTCTTTACAATCGGGACAGATCCGCCGGACCAGTCGCTGCGCCATGATCGCAATCGTCGAAGACGTTACCAGGAACGGCTCGATGCCCATGTTGATCAGCCGGGTTATAGCGCCTGCACTGTCATTCGTGTGCAAGGTGGCAAACACCAAGTGACCCGTGAGCGACGCCTGAATCGCCATCTCGGCGGTCTCGTTGTCGCGGATCTCGCCCACGAGAATCACGTCCGGGTCTTGACGGACGATGTGCCGCAGGCCTGCCGCGAACGTCAGCCCGATTTTCGGACGGACCTGGATCTGCCCAATCCCGGGCATCTGATACTCGATGGGGTCCTCCACCGTGATGATGTTCTTGTCGGAAGAGTTCACGCGCTGGAGGGCCGCGTAGAGCGTCGTCGACTTCCCTGAACCGGTTGGGCCCGTCACCAGGATGATCCCGTGCGAGTATGTTATCAGCTTGTCGACCAGCTCATAATCCGCTCGGGACATCCCGAGTTCCTCGAGGCTGAAAAGGAACGTCCCCTTCTCGAGGATACGCATTACGACACGTTCTCCGAATGCCACGGGAATCACTGAAACGCGGATGTCGATCTCCTTGCCGCTGAGGCGTATTTTGATTCGACCGTCTTGCGGCAACCGATGCTCGGCGATGTTCAGATTCGCCATGATCTTGACGCGGGAGGTCACGGCGGCCTGCTGCGACTTCGGGATCGCGAACTTCTCATAGAGCACGCCGTCGATCCGGTACCGCACGCGCACCTCCCGCTCGAACGGCTCGACGTGAATATCCGAGGCGCGCTCCTTGACGGCGCCCGATATCAGCAGGTTGATGAGCTTGATAATGGGCGCCTCGTTCGCCAGGTCAAGCAAGTCTCGCTGCGACTCCAATGCGTCGAGGTTCTGATAAGGGGTCTCCTCGTCTTCCTCGTTCATGGCGATCGTGCCGATCATGTCCGCCGCGTTCTCGCTCTGCTGGTCAAAGTAGCTGTCGATGATCGACTGAATATCCGCTCGGCGGCAAAGCACGGGTATCACCGTGCCGCCTAGCAGCAGGCGCAGATCGTCCAGCGGAAGCAGGTTCATCGGATCGTTGATTGCCACGTAGAACGCGCAGCCGTTTTGCCGATACGGGACCATCCGGTATTCGCGGATGAAGTTGATGGGCGTCTTGGCGGTCAGCGCCGGATCCACCTGGGTCAAAACGTTGCGTTCGATCGGAATATCGAACTGACGGCTCAGCGCCTCAAGCAACTGGTCTTCATCCACGTACCCGAGGTCGAGCAGGAGTTCGTCCAGGCGTTTCGGCCGGATTTTCTGGAGTCCGGATGCTTCATCGATCTGCTCCTGATGGACGTAACCCAACTCGAGCAGAATCCCGCCTAACTCCGCATCCTGTTTAGTGGTCATGAATTACCTCGCGATATCGCCGCGCTCGAAGCTTTCCTGATTCCCAAACATCTGGTTGCTCCACTCGATGCTGGGCCGGTACTTGTTGCGCATGTAAGCCCCTTTCCGGATCTTCTTGATGATGCCCTTCTCGAACAGGACATCGATGTTGGCCTGCCGGAACTGGTCCATCTTGTGCTTCGAGATACGGTCGAGATCGATCCCTTCCTTGATGATATACGGCGTCACCAGTACGACCACATTGTGCTTTGTCCGCGCCATATTGCGCGTCCCGAACAACCAGCCTACGACCGGCAAAGATCCTAGGAACGGCGTCTGTTTACGGTCGCGGTTGGCGGTCTCTTCCATCAGACCGCCGATAATGCCGGTGCTGCCGTCTTTCACCACCACGTTGTTGGTGATTTTCGATTTCTGAAACGTCGGACCCAGATCGTTGACGTCGATGCCGACGGAACTCGTGATCGGCTTTGACACCTCGATCTCCGTCTCTAATGAGACGTAGTCACCCTCATTGATATGAGGCGTCACCTTCATTTTAACACCGACGTCCTCACGGGAAATCCCGCGCCCGTAGCTCGTCAGCCCGTACGTGGGAACGGTCGTCTGTTGACCCGTCTGTTGATTGAGGCTGGAGGAATACCCCGAACGCTGCATCGGCACGGGAATCTCCTGGCCCACAACGATATCCGCCGACTCGTTATCCTGGGTCGTCAGACTTGGTTGCGAAAGGATGTCCACATCCGTCAGTGTTTCCAGTGCCTTGAGCAGGAACGGCACAAACGGGATCTTGATTAACCGCGTTCCAGTCCCTTCCGGAACTCTGACCGTAATGTTGTCATAGAGCCCCCCGGTTATCCCGCCGGTCGATCCCAGGCTCAGCACATTTTGCGCTGCTTGGGCCGCGAGCAAACTGGTGGCGGTGCTAGTTGTACCGCTGCTCAGGACGGTCGCAAGGTCGGCCACATTGAACAACTGGCTGATATTGGACGTGTTGCCCATCACGAACCCGTCTTTCCCTTTCACGGCCCCCGTGTCGACGGTCAGTCCGAAGTTGTTTTGGATGCCTACGTCCATGATGACCGCTTCAACAAGGACCTGCCGTTGCGGAACGTCAAGCTGGGCGATGATCTCCCTGAGCAGCTTGTAGTCCTGAGGCGCCGCCAGAACCAAGAGCGCGTTCGAGCGCTCGTACCGGGTCACAACCACCTTCTTCTCGAATGGCTGGACCTCGCCGGATTGGGCGGGGGCTTTCTCCGCGCCTTGGCGCGGTGTAGTCCCCAGGATTGCATTCAGCGCCTTCTCGACATCCTCGGCGTTCGCGTTCAGCAGCTTATAGATGTTCATATTGTTGGCTTCGTAGGGAGTCGGGGAGTCGAGCTTCGCCACAAGGTCCCGGGCGCGTTCCATCATCTCGGGGGACGCCACAACAATGATCGAGTTGAGGCGTTCATCCGGAACGATGCGAAGGACTTGCTCTTTGTTCCCAACAATCATCGGCTGAGACTGCCCCGGCACCGTGGGACGCGTCACCGGACGCGTCGGCTGGACAGGTCGGCGCCCCTGCTGAGCCCCAGCTTGTTGCGGCGCACCTCCGCCACCGCCCAGCAACACTTCCTGGATCTGTTGCGCCAGAACCTGGGCCCGCCCGTACTCGAGCGTGAAGATCTCCATTTCCGTGTCGAATCCCGCAATGTCGACCTCTTCGAGAAACGAGAATATCCGCCGAAGTCCATCCGCCGTGTCCGTCATGATAAGGGTATTCGTACGGGCGTATGCATCCACGGTGGCGGCTTTCGATCCCAACGACTTGAGGATGCCGGCCAACTCGGCCGCGTCGGCGTACTTGACCGTGACGATATGCGTCGACAGCTCATCGTAGCTCTTGGGGACCCCTTCGATTCCCTTTACCAGCGGCACCTTTTCCCCCCCCTCTCCGCCGACCGATTGCACAATCCTGGTGAGGTGTCCCGGGATCGTCTCCACCAACGAGAACCCGCGCGAGGTCAAAAGCGATTCCAGCACCTCGTATGCCATTTCCGGCGGAATCTTATCGTGCGTGATCACCGTAACCCGCGTGTTGGCTATGGCCGGATCGACATCGAAGTTCCTCCCGGTCATTCGCCCAATGGACCGCACCACCGTATCCAGCGGGGCGTCGTTAAAGTCAAACGTGATCGGTTCCTCGGGTTTCCCGCCTTCTTTGGGCAACAGGTCCTCCGGAATGTTTGTCTGCGGCTGTCCGGGTTGGCCCGGTTGTGGCGCCCGCCGCTCCAGTAAGCGGGAAGGCCGGACCGGACGAGGCCGAACGGGCATAGGACGCGTGGGTGGAGGCGCCGGCGGCGCTGGAGCAACCTCGGGCTCCGGGGCCGCCTCCTCCGGAGGAGCCGGCGCCGACGGCGCCGGTTCTTGCGGCGCGGGCGCGGGTAGAGGCGGGGGCTGTTCCGGAGCCGGGGCAGGCTGCTCAGCGGTCGGTTGCCCTTCAGCCGGCGCCGACCCGGCATTGGGGAGATACGGCGGATTCCCGGTGGCCTCCGGCTCATCCTGCGACCAGGCGGAACCCACCAAGAACAAGACCATCCCACAAACCATGATCGTCCGGGCGATCCGCCGCATGTCCACCACCTGGCGATTCACAATTGGGGATTGCGGATTGTCAATTGCCGATTGCGACCCTGAACCCTGAACCCTGCTCCTGTTAACCACTTAAGCTTCCTCCTTCGGATATCGGATTTCGGGTCTCAGGTTTCGGGTGGCCCAGCGCCGCTGCACATACCCGAGACCCGAGACCCGAGACCCGATGCTACTCCAGTTTATACGTCACAACCGTCGGTTTGCCGTCCCGCAGCAGCCCGATTCGAAACGTCGTCGAGTTCCGGTACTTGTTGACAAGCTCGTAGATCTTCTGATTGCTGTCGATCACCTCATTGTTCACCGTTTGCAGAACGTCTCCGTCCTTAACGCCGAGCTTTTGGGCAATCGGTATCGACCCGAGGTTGCTTGCGGTAATGCCCGCCACCTTTCCGTCGGCATCATGGTAAAGCTCCGGTTTGATCTGCGTTACGATGTCCGCGTAGTTCATGAAAAGGTCTTTGACAAGTTCATCCTTTTTCAGCGTGACCCGATTGCCGCCCGGGCTCGAAGTCAACCGCGGCGACTGCGACGGCGACGTTGCGCTCCCGCCGGCGCTTTCTTTCGGCTCAGGCTCCGACCGCAGGACCTCGCGGCGATTGGCCGTCTTGTTCAGGAGGATCACCTTGCGCTGGTACACCTCCTCGAGGGTGACGTTATCGACCACTTGCTGTCCCACGCAAAACGTCCCAACCTGATTCTTTTCCTCGTTCATGATAATCGCCGACGCGAAGAGGTCGCGTGGGCTCGTCGCGGACGTCCCGCACAGTTTCAGACGGAGCTTCGTCTCGGTTTCCTCGACCGGGGGAGGAGGGGCAGGCTTCTCTTGGGTCGCGCTTCCCGCAGACCCGAAGAGTCCGCTCGTCACGATCTTCTCATACTCTACACGCGGCTTCATATCCGCCAACAGGCCGCCTGCCCCCGCAGGCCCAGCCGTCTCAACATCCTCTCCCGTAGGACCGGTTTCTCCGAAACCGAGCCCCGCCTTGCTCAGCGGCACTCCCAGGAAATGGGTCGCAGCATAGCACGCACCCCCCACGACCAGCAGGATGAGCACCCAGTCGCCTATCAGGAACGCCTGGCGTATCGCAAGACCTCGTAGTATCACGTCGTAATGTACAACTCCCCTTTAGCCTACAATGGCGCGGCTTCGAAGAAACGCGCCTATTCTAAGTGGCGCGGCTTCGGAGGAACGCCCCTTTCCGTGTGGGGCGAACCCTCCTGAACCACTATCCATAGTGTATACTACATTCTTTGTGAGAAGATAAACCAGTGTTAGGGGCCGCTTCAACTAAGGGCGGCAACAGGGCCATCACAGCACTGGACTCTTCATCGGGCCGCACAGTCTTATCCGTTACCATACAACGCTTTACTGCATCGCCAGGTTGACACCGCGCAGGGGTAGGGTCGAACTCCTGCTCGACCGGTCGCGGAGGATCGCGACCCTACCCGAGAGACCAATCATGTTGCTCGCGATATTCATCATCGGCGGGGGAAATCCGAGATTTCCCCCGCCGATGATGAAAATGTGTTGCACACCCTTTAGGGTGGCGCATCGTTATTGCATCTCCCGGCTAAAGCCGGTACAACAAGCATCTACATTTTCAGAAGAGCGCGAGCGGGAGCACGACTCGATAACGGGTCTACAAGTACCATGGCGCTCTGTACGGGCGCATCAAGTGCTTGTTGGCCGCATCGTCGCCCACGAAGCGCTCTTTCTCGCCGTCCCATTCGAGTCGGCGTCGGCAATCTATGGCGATGTTGCCGAGGAGGCACGCGGTCGTGGCCCGGTGGCCGATCTCGCAGTCGCCGGCAGGACGGCGGCGCGTCCGGATGCTCTCAAAGAAATCGTCGTGATGCTCCGTAAGGCGTATGAAAGACTCTCCGACGGACCGATACTCGGGAATCGCGAGCGAGGGGGGCTCGACGATGTAGCTCGCGCGATCGATGATCAACCGCCCGTCCGTCCCTTCAAAGAGCGTTCCATAGCCCTTGCCCGCGTACTGGAGATCCGGTGTGGACTGGGTCCACGTCAGTGTGCAACCTTCGAATTCGTACAACACCTCGAGGGTCATGGCGTCATCGCCTGCCGCCGCGGTATAGCTGCCGCCAAGAGCCATGATACTGAGCGGGCTGTCCTGTTTCATCGCCCAAAGCGCAATGTCTACGAGGTGGACGCCCCAGTTCGTCAGTTCGCCGCCGGCATAATCGTCAAACGCGCGGAACGCGCCGTAACGTTCAGGGCTGTAGGGGACCCACGGCGCTGGTCCGAGCCACATCTCCCAATCCAATTGCGGCGGCGGTTCCTGCGGATGTTCCACCGTCATCCCGCCGTTCCGGCCCACCCACGCGCGCGTCCGTACGATGTGCCCGAGCCGGCCCCGCTCCACCAGTTCGATCGCTTTCTTGTATACGGGCATACTCCGCTGCTGGATGCCGACCTGCACTACCCGGTTGTAGCGGCGCGCCGCCTCCACGACCTTGCGCCCTTCGCTGATCATCGTCGTCATCGGTTTCTCGACGTAGACGTCCTTGCCCGCCTGACACCCCGAGACGGCCATGAGCGCGTGCCAGTGATCCGGCGTAGTTACAAAGATCGCGTCGATGTCCTTTCGATCAAGCACGCGGCGCCAGTCCTGATAGCCTTCGCATTTGCCGCCCATCCGCTTCTTTGCGTCCTCGTACCTCGGCACGTTCACGTCGCACACGGCGGCCACTTCCACGTCCAGCCGGCCTGCAAGATTGCCCAGATGAGCATTGCCCATCCCGCCACAGCCGATCAGGCCCACGGCGATCTTCTCATTGGGCGAAAGGCTCGCGGAGGCCCGGCCCGCATGCATGCAGAAGGGGGCGGCAGCAACAGCGGTCGCGCTTCGCGCGGCACGTTTCAAGAAGTCTCGGCGTTTCATTCCATCGGAAATGCTCATGTCCTGTTTCCTTCTTTGATTATGGCGCGGCTTCGAAGAAACGCGCCTGCTCTTAAGCGGCTTACTGCTTGAAATCGAGGGGGCGCGCGTCGCGATCGGTGATGCGCGCGCAGAAGTTCCACCCGCCTCCGCCCTGTGAGATCTTGAGGAGGAGCTTGTTGATGCCTGGTTCGAGGCGTATCTGGACGATATCGCTGTCGGGCGTCGTGCCGCGATCAACAAAGTTGTCGTGCACCTTCGCCCCGTTGACCCATGCGGCGATCCCGTCGTCGCTGCCCAGCCGCAAGGTGGCAAGCTGTCTTTCACCCACGGTGATTTCCGCGTAGGCATACCCGTAACAATTGGATGGCGCTCCCGTCTGGGCGGCGAGATCGACCACGCAGAGATCGCCATCGCCTTCCACGGCCTTCCAGGTCAGCGACTGGCCGCCGTTCGTGTACGTGGCCTTCAAATCCACGTCCTTCTCGTTGACGAAGTCCGTGGCCCAGTCGAGCGCGAGATCAGCCGCCTTGAACGGTCCCACTATCCACCACTTCCGAATTCCACCGAGCAGCGACGATATGTCCACTGTCCCGCCGAGCGCCTTCACCTTGCCGGCATAGGCCTGCAAGCGCTGAATCGACGAATCGATCTTGCCCAAGGCGTCGAGCGTCGCACGCGCCTTACTCGTGTCACCGCCGACGTACGCAGCGGCCGCAACACCGACAAGCAGATCCGCCGCGGCCCCTTTCAGGGCGTCGTCGGCAGCCGCCTTCATGGCAACATCGAACAGGTCCACCGAGGCATTCTCCGCAAGTCCCTTGAGGCCGAGCAACCGCATATCCGCGTCCGTCCCAAGCTCGAAAAGGGTCCGGTATGCTCTAGCCGACCGGGCCGGTTGCGCCGCATCTTTGATATTCGCAACAAGGCGGGCGAGCGCCGTCTGAATGCTCTCTATGTCTCCTTCTTTCGGGTGCGCCGCCGCGTCCACAAGCACGTCAATCGCCTCCGGCTGGCCTGATTCCGCCAACGCCGCGAACGCCGTCCGGCGCATCACCGCATCGTCGCTTCCCGCCGCGACCCGCAACGGCTCGATCACCGACGCGGACTTCCGACTGCCCAACGCGAGCAGGAAGACGCGTCTGTCTTCAGGCCGCGTCTTCACATAGGCTTCCAACATCAACGCCGTCACGCCGTCGCCTTCGATCAGGCGCATCGCGTTGATGACGGCGTGCCTCACGGAGGCGTCCGGCGAATCGAGAAGCTTCATGAGCCGCTTGGCCGCGTCGGCGTCGCCCGTGCGGCCGAATCCTGCGGCTGCCGCCTGAAGAACCGGCCCCTCGGGTCTATCCAGCAGCCGGGCGTAGATGCCGTTCGCGGCGGCCCCGTCCTTCGTTTCCATCGCCTGCGCGTAGCGAAGAAGGACATCAAGCGCATCCTTCTTCGTGGCGTCATCCGCACGCGAGACCACGCTCTCTACGGTTGCCGCGTATGCGGGATCGCCGGTCCACGCGAGCACGCGCGCCGCAGCAAGCCGCACGCGTGCGTCCGGATGACTGGACATCTCGGCGGCGATCCGCACACTGGCCGCATCCTTCGCTTCCGCGAGCGCATCGAGGATCGCGTACTGGGACTCCGCGTCCGCGCCCTTCAATGCCGCGCGCAGCGCCTTCAGCGCCGGATCGGTGTTGATGCGAGCGAGCGCGGCCCGCGCCTTCTCTCGCAGAACTGGATGCGGCCCATTCAGCAACGCGGCAATCGGGCCTATGTCATAATCCGGCGGGACGGACCTTTCCAGAAGACGTAGTGCAACGATCTTCAGATCTTGCTTTTCGCTGCCTAACAGCCCCATGAGCAACTGCGTGGCGCGTTCCCGCTCACGATCACGGCCCGGCGCGCACGCCGCGTTCGTCATATCAAGTATCACGTAATATGCGTTCTTGGCCTCAACAGGATCTTCATTCGATAGCAGCGGCAAAAGATCGGGAAGCGCGTCCACGCCATGATAGGGGAGCAATTGCCGCGCACGCGCCTGGCGTTGCGGCTCCTTCGAAGACAGGTCCGCGATCAACGCGGCGCGATCCGCCGAGACTACACGAGCCGGATCGCGACCCCTGACTTTGTGGGCAGTGGCGCATCCCGCCGAAAATAGCACAGCAACCACCGGAATAACGGTCAACCGCAAGATTATCCGCACGATCATCTCCTTCGTAGCGCCCTTGATTCGCAGCCGATTCTTCACATACTTGAAGCTATCCTAAAGCCATGTCTGCATGCAAGACGAAACTAAAGTCTCACCGATTATCCGCAAACTCTTGGGTGTGATACAATGCTTTCAACGGAAACGAATTTGTGAGCGACGCGGTAAAGACTAGAGAAGAGGCCCTTGCCCGGCTCAGCATTTTCAAGGAGAACCGCCAGAGGGAGTATGACCTGATTTCTCTGGGTATATTCGGCTCGTTTGCTCGCGGGCAGGCGGACGATCAAAGCGATGTGGACGTTGTGTTCGAGACGCGCACGCCGAATCTCTTGCGGACCTCGCGGATGAAGCGCGAATTAGAGGATCTCCTTGTTCGGCGGGTAGACCTTGTGCGCCTTCGCGAGCGGATGAACCCCCGACTGAAGGAACGAATCCTGCACGAGGCGAAGTATGTTCAATTAGGGATTATTGGCAGATCGCCTGAAAGACATTTTGGTTCATATCGTTGGCGAGGCAGATGCCTGTTCCCCCTTCAAAGGGGGAACAGGCGCAGGCGCATGAGTTGCCAACAGGACGGATGAATCGCTGCACTGGCGGAGCTCACCTCGTTCCCAAGTTGTACTTGGAACCCCCACCATCCGCCGCCCATGAGCCAGCGCCGTGTTGAACCCACGATATGGAAGTAGGGTAAAGTGGAAATGGCAGAAATAGGTGGCTATTCCATATTTCCACACTATGTCGCTATTTCATATACTATTTCCGTCCCTATTTTCCCTATCTCTTATTTCTCCGTGATGATTTAGGAATACGGAAACAGGGACTCGGACAGCCTCACTATATAGCCGAATTTGAAATCCTCAACTACGGAGTCTGTGATAACTGACTCTTTTCTCTCCATGATGGCTCTAATATTGGCTTTCGGAACCAGAACTCTGAAAGCGCCCTCGTTGATCCTCATAGAATCTTGCACGCAGTCCGAAAGTAAGCTGCCGTACCACTCTTTCTGGTGTGTATCGTCCGCGAGCATGTATCCCAGATGTCGATTGTCCCAGCTTAAGGCCAAGCAAAACAGCACCCTATGATCCAGAGCATCTTTCGGGCTTAACTCCCTGTAGCAGCTTTGCTTAAGCTCATCTCCTGCCTCTTGGTGCATTGAAGTCATCAAGTAGTGTATTTCGGCATCCGAGAGCTTCGGGCTCTTTGTCTTCGTAACCATTTCCTCAACAACACGATACGTATATCCATTGAGGCAATTAGATATAGCCATATTGTATAAGTCTAGAACAGCATCGGGTAGTCCCCCCCTCGTCAGGAAATCCAACGTAAACCGCTTTGTTTCATCATCGAATTCGAGCCGACATCGCCTCCTCATTATCTTTTCGCTGGTGTTAGCGAGATAATGCCCCCTTCTTTCATTTGTTATATCGGCCAAGAGATTGTATAGAGAAAGGAACAGATCGATGAAAATCTCGGGCTTAGGGTCTTGATCTAGTGAGACGTATACCTGATTACCACAACGTGGACAAAATCGAGAAAAGGGGTCGATCTCCGCACCGCATTTCCTACACTTCATGCCAGTAGGCATCTCTGCACCTCCCACCTCCTCTCGCACGTGTGAGCTTCGGCATCAGGGGAATAGGGCACAGGCACCTATTATCTGCAGACGCTCAGTGTCTCGCTAGCCACCACCGCTCGATCTCCTCGAGCGTCTTTCCTTTCGTCTCCGGCACCACCAGCCACACGAACACCGCCATTATCATGCACATCGCGCCGTATATATAGAAGGGGACGGGCCGCCCCAAACGCTCGACCAAATCCGGGAACGTCTGCGACACGACGTAGCAGGCGCACCACAGGCATACCGTCGCCACCGCCATCGCGCGGCCCCGGATGCGGGTCGGAAACAGTTCCGAGATGTACACCCAGACCACGGGACCCAGTGACAGCGCAAACGACCCAATATAACAAAGGACGAAAACGAGCGTCCAGATCCCCGGCATGCCAAGCTGAAACGAGAGCGCAACCAGCAGGATAGACAGGCCCATGCAAAGCGCCCCGAAAACCAGCAGCGCCTTTCTTCCCAGTCTGTCGACCTTAAATATGGCCACAAATGTGAACCCCACATTGACGACTCCGACGAGCACGGTTTGCACTAGGGCCGCATGTGTGCCCGCGCCCGCATCCTTGAAAATCTCCGGTCCATAGTAGAGGACCGAGTTGATCCCGGTAATCTGCTGGAACACCGCCAGCACGATGGCAATCAGCATTGCCACGCGTATTCCGGGGTTGAACACCTGCCAGAGGGACCCGCCCTCATGCGCGACGGCCTCACGGATCTCTCGCAACTCGCGTTCGGCACGGGCGCGGCCTCCCACGCGCACCAGCACGTCCAGCGCCTCGTCCGCACGATCCTGCTTTACGAGCCACCGAGGGCTTTCCGGCGCCAAGAAGAGGAGCGCAAAGAAAACCAGCGCGGGGATCGCTCCCGATCCGAACATGAACCGCCATCCGAGGGCCACGTTCCACGCCTCATCGCCCGCCGCCTCGATCCACGCATTCACGAAGTAAACGACGAGAAACCCGGTCACGATTGCGAGTTGATTCAAGGATACGAGCCGCCCGCGCGTGCCCGCCGGCGCGATTTCAGAGATATAGAGTGGAGACAGCATCGACGCCATCCCGATGCCGATGCCGCCCAGGATGCGCGCGACCGCAAGCTCACTCAGGTTTCGGGGCAGCGCCGCTGCAACCGCCGAAACGAGAAACAACACGGCGCTGACGAGTAGTATCCGGCGCCGGCCAAAGCGATCGCTCAGCGATCCCGCGGCCGCTGCGCCAATAATGCACCCGACGAGTGCAGACGAGGCCGCCCATCCCTTTTGTGTCGAATCCAACGCGAACCGAGTCTGGATGAACCCGATGGCGCCCGAGATCACACCCGTGTCATACCCGAACAGAAGTCCCCCCAACGCCGCGACAAACGTCAAGAGGTAAACGTATCCGCGCCACTCACCAGTCTCGTTGTCCATGTATCGGACTTCCATTCCATCGTGCCTATTCTCATGCGCGTAATCGTACTCGTAACGCGCTCACAATCACAATTGCGAGCGTACTCACGATCCGTGCCAACAGCGTGACTCGAGAGGGCGAGTGCTTTCCCCTGTCCAAGGGATGAACACGCCGCTCGTTCCCAAGTAGCCGCTCGTTCCCAAGCTAAACTGGGGACGCGCCTGGAGTCTGTAGATTCTGGCCCAAAGGGCCGTAACATGAAAGCCCAGGGCAACGCCCTGGGACAAGGGTATTTCCCTATTGTGCGCCCTGAAGGGGCATGACATGGCGTCAATCCCAGACATAGCGCTCATCATATCCAATGCCGTAGCGCCTCAAGAACAAACGGAATTCCTCCTGAATCGACCTCGTGCGGTGATGCTCTGGCTGATGCTCGATGTGGCATCCTTGTGACGCCCTTTCAGGGCTTTCTCTTCTCTGTTCGCTTTGTTCCCAGGGCGTTGCCCTGGGCTTTCATGTTGCGGCCCTTCGGGCCAGAATGTACAGACTCCAGGCTCGTTCGCAAGTACAACTTGGAAACGAGTGGGCAAGTACAACTCGGGAACGAGTGGGAGCAAGTTGAACGAGTGGATTCGGGGCTTGTTGTGCGTCGTGCCATCAGATCTTTCAGTTTAGCAACCAATGCATATACAATGTTGGTTGTGGCTCTGCCGCGCTGTCTTCTTCGTGTTCTTCGTGGTGAGATCTCAAGTATCCATGGCTAATGTTCTATTCCTCACACCTTGTGCGCTCTATTTGGGCGCGATTGTCCTCATAACGCTCACCATGCGCAGCCGTCCGGAAGACTCTGAGTATTTCTTCGCGTCAAAGCGGCTGAACGCGCTTCAAGCGTTGCTCTCCGTCGTCTCCTCGGAAACGTCCGTGGCAACAACGGTCGTGTTCCCCGCCGCCGGACTGAAAGGCGGATTCGTCCTCGTGTGGCTGTTGCTGGGATACATCGTCGGCCGCGCCATCGTGGCCCTGTTCTATCTGCGCACGCTGTACGAATCCTCGCGCCTGACGATCTATCAGACCATGAGCTCACGACATCGCGTTCTCGAGAGCGCCTACCTTCTCGCAAAGTACATCTCGGGCGGCGCACGCTATTTCATCGGCGGATACGCCCTGCACCAGATCCTCGGCGGGCCGACCGTTCTGTGGATCATCATCGTCGCCGGCTGCGTTGCCGCTTACAGTCTTACAGGGGGATTGCGCGCCGTCGTCGCAATGGACCAAATTCAGAGCGTTCTCATCGTGGGGACAGGGTTGTTCCTCGTGTTTTTCTTGGCGAGATTGGTCCCGGCGGGCGTGATGTACGCACCCTCCTTCTTCGACTGGGACCCTTCGCAGTACACCTTCTCCCCCGTGCTATTCCTCGGCGGCGCTGTGTTATCAATCGGCTCGCACGGGGCCGACCAGGACCTGCTCCTGCGTATATTGTCAACGCGCAGCTTTCGCTCGGCACGACGCTCACTTATCTTTTCCGGATTCGGGGCGGCCTTCCTGATCGGCATCTATCTGACGGTGGGTTATCTGCTTCAGTTCTCGGGCGAAGCCGGCCTCGATGCAAAATCGCCGCTGGCCGACTTCGTAATGCGCGGCGATGTCCCCTTACTCAAAGGCATTTTCCTCGTGCTCTTGGCCGCTGCCGCAATGTCCTCGCTCGATTCCACGATCCACTCGACGGGCGCCGTCTGGAAATCCCTCGCCGGTTCGACGAAACCCGGACGTTACTGGTCGGCGCTGTCGCTGCTAATCATGGTTTGCTTTGCGGTTTCGTTCATGGGACTCGAAAACCGTCATCCCGACTTCCTGTCGCTTTGCATGGGATCCATGAACTACGTTAACGGCGGACTGATCGGCGTGTTCACCGTGTTCACCTTCTTCCGAAACCGCCTGACGGCCAATGGTGTCGTCCTCGGGCTCGTCGCAGGTTTCCTCACCACCACCATCTGCGAATGGGCATTCGCACAACCCATCCCCTGGACCTACACCGTCCTTTTGGCCTCCTCAGCCTCCCTCGTGGCCTGCCTCGGCGGATCGGTTTCGCTGGCAGGAATACAACCACGCAACGTTTGAAACCGTAAGGTGGGTGAAGCGAAACGGAAACGCCTGCCAATGTTCGAATGGGACCCTCGAAAAGCGGAGCGCAACGTACGAAAACATGGCGTGACGTTCCACGAGGCCGGCACGGCTCGACTTGTGTCCAAGGGGCCTCGTCCGTATGCTCTGCGTCATGCTGTCGCGTCGTGCTTGGATAGGGGATCTTGTCAAGGCCATTGTCGTATGGCTGTTGCTTGGGGTAGGGCTCGGGTGGTACTACACGGCGACGTACTATGGCCGGTCCGGCTGGCCGATGCCGCTTCCCGAAGCCTGCGCGCCGCTGATCCTGTATTACTTCAGCGTCCTCAACGTGGCCACATCGATTCAGGCCTTGCATTGGCTGGCCGTGTTTCCCCTCGCAGGCATTCTTTGGGTCACAACCCTGGCCGTCACCGCGCCATTCTTCGGCGGAAAACGCACGGAATACGGCTGGACCCTGGTGCGCTTCGCCGTCACGAGCTTGCCCCTGGCGGCGCCGACGCCTTTAATGGCATATTGGGCCGGGCAGACGGGCTACGGCTTCTCCTGGGCCCGCATGGTCGCCGTGGCCTTGCGCCAGGCGGGGTGGATGCCGTGGTGGTGGCTGACGCCTCTGTACGTGGCGTTAGCGATCATCGCGCTCGTGTGGCAGGTCCTCGTCTACGTCAAAGTCTTCGACCTCCGTGGAAAGAAAGCCCTCCTGCACTATGTCGTGAGCGCCGTAATGCTCGCTCTGCTTTCGTGCGGTTTGGGGACATTCGCCTCGATGCCGCTGAGATGGTGGCTCGAGTAGCAGCGTCAGTTCGAAGCCACGCCATACTTGATGATATCATCGACTCGTCAGGGACAGGCCATAAACGGGGAGAAGTTTTGCCATGCGTAAGAGGATCACGCGTCGGGACTTTGTGAAACGGACGGTCGCCGCTTCGACGGGAACCACACTTGCGCTTTCCACGGCCTCAGCGCAGACCGCGCAGGAAGCCTCCAAGCCCGGCGACGGCCTGCCGATGGGAGAGATCGGCGGCATCGAGTTGAGCCGCCTGATGCTCGGCGGCAACCTGATTTCGGGCTACTCGCACAGCCGCGACCTCCGTTACGTTGCCGCGCTGATGAAACAGTACAACACCGAAGCCAAGATCATCGAGACACTCGCCCTGGCCGAGGAACACGGCATCAACTCCGTCAATACCGCCATCTGGGACGATAATGCCGCCATCGAGAAGTACCGCAAGGAAGGCGGCAAGATAAAGTGGATTGTCGCCGCCAACCCGATGCCGAACGGCGAACTGACGCAAGTAGACCGTGCCGTCGAAGCCGGCGCCGACATCGTCTACATGCAGGGCGCGTGCGCGGACAAGCTGCTTCATGAAGGCAAGGTCGATCTGATCGTCAAGGAAGTCAACTACATCAAGGCTTCAGGTCTTCCTGCGGGTGTCGGCGCTCACACTTTGGACGTCATGATTGAATGCGAAAAGGCGAAGATCGACGCGGATTTTTACCAGAAGACTCTCCACGCCCTGGATTACCCATCGGCCCCGAAACCAAACGAATCTGGGGATGTAGGTTCCTGGGACAACGGATGGTGCAAGGACCCACAAGCGGTCATCGAGTTTATGGCCGGCGTAAAGAAGCCGTGGGTCGCATTCAAAGTGATGGCCGCGGGCGCGATCCTGCCCAAGGTCGCGTTTCCCTATGCGTTCAACAACGGCGCCGACTTCATCCTGGCCGGTATGTTCGATTTCCAGATTGCGGAAGACGCGCGCATTGCCAAGGAAGCCTTTACCGGTGTAAAGCGAACCCGTCCCTGGTGCGCATAACACACTTCCGCGCCGCATTGTCCTTGCCACAACGACTGCTACAGCGTGCAGCCTCAGCCCCCACCCAGCCCAAGGGAACGGAGAAAAGCGTCGATGTCGATCTCGCGCTCCGCCCCGCCCTGTTCCGGATGGAACCGGAGGGGATTGCGGATAAACGCGCGCTGACAGGATGGGCACAAGTCGAGTTTGATGCTTTTGTAAACGGATTCCTCGAGTTCCTGAGGGGATTTGTTCTTGAGCCGCTCGATGAGCGCAAGTATCTCGCCTCGATGATCACGGACCAAGTCGGCAAGGCTTATCTCGAGTTTGTCATACGCGGCCCGGACATCAATCTCCACCGTGTAGCGCAGGGCATCCTTGGGGAGCTCTGTCCCGCACCCGTCACAACGATACGTAACCATCCGGCATGCTCCTCGGACACCTTGCGCATTCAGTATAGCACAGGCGGATCCGGAGCCAAAAGATAGGGTTTGGGGTTCAGGGGACAGGGTTTAGGGTTCAGGTGGCTCTGAGCTAAAGGCTTTAGTTCATATTGCGGCGTGCATAGAAGCATCCCAATGCAGTGACGATCACCGGGAGATGAAGGCTCACAGTATCTCAGTCCTCGACATCAGCGCCCCTGTACCCTAAACCCTGTCCCCTGGACCCCAAACCCTAAACCCCAAACCCCAAAAAAGCCGGATGGGGCTTGGCGCCTGCGGTCAAGGGCGCGGAAGGAAAGTGTCCGCAGGGGAAGCCCCATCCATCTAACCCTCGAAGGGGCCGGTGCGATGGTGCGGGGTGAGTCACACGTGCCCGTTCCGTGGCGGCGTTCCTTCGGAGCCGCCCCATGTCTGGTCCTTTTGCGCTTGTCGAAACAAGTGAAGCACGTCTTCAGTTGTGGCCAGCGGAAAGCGTAAGACGAACTTCGCGCCGCGACCAGGACTTTCGACGAGGGTTACTGAACCTTTATGACGCCGCATAACGTTCCTGACTACGGATAGGCCGAGGCCGGTCCCCATTTCCCCCTTTGTCGTGAAGAAAGTGTCGAAGATCCTCTCTCGATGCTCAACCGGAACGCCCGGTCCCGTGTCTTCCACGGAAAACAAGGCGCAGCCATCCTCGACCCAGGTGTTCAGCTTGAGTTCCCGAGGCTCGGCTTGCCCGGTCATGGCGTGGCAGGCATTCGTGATCAGGTTAAGCAGGGCCTGGCGGACCAGCACCAAGTCACCCATGCAAGACCCCATCTCCGCCGTGAAATCGGTCACGACGCGAATGCTCAGGTTCCGCGTCACGGGACGCGCAACTTCGAGACACATTTCCGCCACGCTGTTCAGTGAGAGCGGCGCCGAACCTTGGGAATCGTGTCGCAGGAAATTCATCGCGCAGCGCACCATGTCGCTGCAATGCTTGACCTGGCTGTGCATTGTGCTGAGCCGGTCCATGATGTCTTCCCGGTTCATGTTGTTCATGATCATTTCGATCTGGCTGCCGATCACCGATAATGGCGTTCCCATGTCGTGCATCATCCCCGACACGAGGCGGCCGAGCGTTTCGAAGCGGTTTGCCTCGATGGCCAGGTGTTCCATGATCCGGCGCTCGCGTTCCTGGCGTCCCTTTTCGAGACCGGCCCGAACGTACTTCAGCATCATCTCGTTGTCGAACGGCTTCTCGAGGTAAACAAACGCGCCGTACTCGACCGCCTTCATGGCGGTGTCGAGGTGGGCATAACCGGTGAGAAGGATGACCTGGATGTCGGGCCAAGTCTCCTTAACCGTGCGCAACAGATCGACGCCGGATTGCTGAGGCATCCGAATATCGGTGATGATCAAGCTGACCTCGTCCTCCTGAAGAACCTTCACGGCGTCAGAAACGTCCGATGCCAACAAGACCTCGTATTCGTCGTTCAGCAACATACGCAGTGATTGACGGGGACCATTCTCATCGTCCACCACCAAGATGCGTTCACGAAGCTTGCTCTCCTCCGGCTGGCATGCCGAAAACCACTGATGGATGTCTCTCGGTGACGGATAGTCTAATGACGGATTTGCATTCATTTTCCTGCTTTCTTCTCAAGCACGAACTAGGGCCATACCGCCAAGAGCACCGCAAGCAAGGCACGTGCCGTCAACTGCAGGATTCACAATACCCTTTCCTGCATAGACTTACGATAGGGCACATAGAACAGGGAAACGTCCATTTTTGTGCGCAAACGATGGTTTTTGATGGCAATGTGCAAAAATGAACACTGTCCGGAAGCGATGAAAGATTCGCGCGAGTAGACGATAGGCGGCGAAAAAGTATGCATATTCCCCTCTTAAATAAACCGCTTTAGTATCTGACGCGAGCTAGTGCAAACGTAAAGCTTGCCAAATTCAGTGCGGTCAGGTAGAATAACTGACAATACGAAAAGACGGAGGAAAACCGCAGTGAGCATACGAGTGCGAATTCAGACGCGAATGGGGGGGTGGAACGCGCTGTCGCTGTTCCTCCTGCACCGCTTCGCGGCTTGCGGTTCCCGACCGGAGGTGTTCTCTAGCGGATAACACGAAGAGTTAACCAGACAGTCCGAAAGAGACGCCGCAGGCGAGGCAAGAAGACCTGCGGCGTTTGTGTTTTACGCGGATTGGCCGCGTTGGGTTATCAATGGTCGTCAACCGAGGGGCGGCAAACGGACGCCCCGCAATGGAGGGAACAGCGAATGAGATACGTTCAGCGACTGCGAATGTCCCACGGGATTGTGGCCCCGGCGGGCCTCGGAACAGAAGGACGTGAGGACAAAGACACAGGCAATTCGACAACAGGAGTGGGGAACCATGGCGGAGTACAACGCGAGTTTTTGGGAAATCTCGACGGATTCGAGATATTTAGAAAGTGTCCCGGCTAACCGGGCTTTGTGGTTCGAGACCGAAGAAGACCGGGTGCGCAGACACGCATTTCAGGATTTCTTCAGGGATGTGAAGCCGGTCATCGTCGAGATGATCGATGCGGAACTCACGATCCGGCAGCGGCAGATCGTCACGCTATATTACTTTCAGGGAAAGACGCAGGAAGACATTGCGGCGATTCTTGACCTGTCACAGTCGACGGTCAGCCGGCACTTGTTCGGAACCGTGCGCGACGGCAGAAAGGTCGGCGGCGCAATCTCGAAGCTCAAAAAGGTCCTCGAACGGAAAGTGCCGCGAGACGTGGACAAGGCGTTCGAGCAACTCCAGACGCGTCTTGCTGAAGCGGTGTAAAGAAGCCGTACACGGCCCTTCAGAGGACCGTGTACGGCGCTGCCTTATCTGCTATGCTGTTTCACCGTAGGGGCTCATCTGTCGTCATGATCGAAATCCGCGAGGCATCGGAGCAAGACCAGGCGGGAATCGCACAAGTGGCCGCGGAAGCGACTGCGACCTTACGACGAGTATACCGGCCAAATGAACGCGCTCTGGCAAACAGAACCGCGATGAAGCGAAGCCTCGTGTGCTTGGTGGCGGAGATGGACGGGGTGATCGTCGGCACGGTCGAATACGCGGTTGAGGACCACGTGCTTCGTGTCATCAACCTGGGTGTCCGCGAAAGCTTTCGGCGCAGGGGCGTTGCACGCGCTCTCGTCGAGGCACTGGTGAGAATCGCACGGAGTTGCGGCGCTCCCTGTCTGTTGGTACACACGGTCAAAGAAACCGGTAATGTCCCCATCTTCGAAAGGATGCGGTTCCGCGTTACGGCGGAATCGGAAGATACTTACTCCGAAAACGACGGTGGAACGCCGCTCACCGATGTGCAGTTAAGACGAAACGTCGATGAGCCTGATCCCAATCATAACCGCGGGAAACGCTCGATGACCGGCTCGTAGTCGCAAGCTTCGAGGCGCCCCTCACGATACGCCTGCCTGCGTTCCCGCCTCACAGGACGCCGTATTTGGAAAGCTGGATGAATTCCTGGGTCGTGCGGTCGATCAACGGTTGGTAGCCAGGAAGCGGCTTGATCTGCGTATGATACGCGTCGATGAGCCATTCGGGCTGCGGGAAATAGGCCGTCTCCATTTCGGCGGGCGGCACGATCCAGTTGTGGGCGCCAACGACGCACACCGGCGCGTCGAGATAGTCGAACGCGATCTGGGTGATCTGGCTCGCTATCGTGTGCAGATAGCTGCCGCGTTCACAGGCATCGCTGGCCAAAACGAGCTTCCCCGTCTTCTTTACGGAGCTCAAGAGGATCTCGAGGTCGAAGGGTACGAGGCATCGTCCGTCAATCAATTCGACGGAGACGCCGTACTGACTTTCAAGACGCTTGGCCGCCTCATGCGCGGCGTAGAGTGTCGCCCCGAATGTCAGGAAGGTCACGTCGCGGCCTTCCTTCAACACGACGGGTTGGCCGATCGGGATTCTGTAGTATTCCTCGGGGACGCCGTCGGGCCAAAAGATTTCGGTTTGGTTGTACAATTTCTGGCTCTCGAAAAACACCACGGGGTCATTGCCCGACAGCGCGCTCGCCATCAGGCCCTTTGCGTCGTGCGGCGTCGCGGGGAAGACAACCTTCAACCCGGGTGTGTGCGCGGCGAACGCGGTCCAGTCCTGCGAGTGCTGCGCGCCGTACTTGCTGCCGACGGACACGCGCAACACGACCGGCATGCGGAGGTAACCGCCTGACATGGCCTGCCACTTCGAGAGTTGGTTGAACACTTCGTCGCCGGCGCGCCCCATGAAATCGCAGTACATCAGTTCGGCAATCACCCGCCCGCCCTCGAGGCCATACCCCACGGCGGTGCCCACGATGGCGCCTTCCGAGATAGGCGTGTTGAACAGCCGGTGGTAAGGAAGCGACTCCGTGAGCCCCTGATACACCGCGAACGCGCCGCCCCAATCGCGGTTCTCTTCCCCATATGCGATCAGTCTGGAATCATTGTAAAAGTGATGAATGACCGCCTCGAAAATCGCCTCGCCGAACGTCACCGCGCGCGCAGCGCTCAACACGTTGCCGTTTTCATCGACTCCTCTCCGGGATTTCTTTGCGATCTTCTGCACGCGCGGGTTCTGCTTAATATCGGGAATCAGCACGTCCGTGCTGTGTCGCAGACCCGGGAGTTTCTCTTCGAGGACGTTTGAGAACATGAACGTCGCAAGGCCCGTATGCGGCCCTAGCTTCAGACGCGGCGTCAGGTCGGGGTGCGTCGCCAACCGGCACGCCTTGCTCACCTTTCGCTTCGCATACGCGCGCACCGACTGGAGGTCGTCCTCGCGAACGAGTCCCGTCTCGATCATCTTTGCGCCGAACTCGGCGAGCGGGTCGCACTTGCGCCACATCTCGATCTCATCGCGCTCGCGATACGACGACTGATCGCTGGGCGAATGGCCCGTCTGACGATAGCACAACACGTCCAGCAGCACCGGGCCGTGATTCTCGGCAAGCACCTTCAGCTTGCGCTTGTAGGCATCGGCGAGACTGAGCGGATTGTTGCCGTCCACGGTTTCAGCGTGCATGTTGTCCGGCGCAACGGCGGCGCCGACGCGCGAGAGGTGATCGAAGCCCATCGTCTCGCCGATGGGTTGTCCGCCCATGCCGTAAAAGTTGTCCATGAAGTTGAAGATGATCGGCAGGCCGCCCTTGAACCCGTCTTCCCACAGCGTGTTGAACTGTGACATCGCCGCGAACCCGAGCGCCTCCCATACCGGACCGCACCCGATCGAAGCGTCGCCGATGTTGGCCACCACAATCCCGGGCTGCTTCTGAACCTTCTTGTACAAGGCGGCGCCAGTGGCGATGTCCGCGCTGCCCCCGACAATCGCATTGTTGGGATAGATCCCGAACGGCGGGAAAAACGTGTGCATCGAGCCGCCCATGCCCTTGTTGAAACCGTTCTCCTTCCCGAAAATCTCCGCGAGCAGGCCGTACAGGAGAAAGTCGATTCCCTGTTCCTCTTCCTCGCCGCCGGCAAAGATGGGTTTCTTGCCGGCCGCGCCTGGACGATCCTGTGGCGCGCCGTCCTTACCATAGACGACGAGCGGCGCCCAATTCGGTTCGTTCTGTTCGACCACTCTCAGGATGTTTCCCCCCATGTATTCTTCCATGATGGGGCGCAGGTTCAAGCCTGTAAGTTCAAGAACCGCGCGAAGACCTTTTGCCGTCACCTCGCCATGGCTGCGATGGCTCCCGTAAATGTGATCATGGACGGTCAGGTAGAAGCACTCGCCCACGGCCGCCGCTTCTTGTCCAAGCG
>Ga0315274_10002918_pt1 | contig 25442 bp, 21 predicted proteins | sample YL17G02_20_MG_FD_203700 | JGI IMG/M metagenome (GOLD analysis project Ga0315274, IMG submission 203700) | Sediment microbial communities from Yellowstone Lake, YNP, Wyoming, USA - YL17G02_20 | ecosystem: Environmental > Aquatic > Freshwater > Lake > Sediment | place: USA: Wyoming | collected...
TTATTCCTTACTTGGTTAATGTCTGGGAATCTGAAAAAGATAAGCATAAAGAGACGCTGCAAAGGGAGCTTAAGGAAATCGAGACCGAGCTTGATTTGACACTTTTTGGAAAGGCTAAAGCGGGCACATACACATTTATAATTGGGATATCTGCATTATTGTTTGGCTCGTTTATATTTTCATGGTCATTGGTCCAAATTGCAAGGTTTTCCGGGCTTTCTGATTTGATAATAGGGCTAACAATCGGGGCAATAGGACCTTCTATACCTAATATTGTATCTGCAGTTCAAGGAACTCTGAAAGGGATAGAGGATGTTGCCATATCTGAAACTTTAGGCTCAGATATATTCACGCTGCTCATTACTCTCGGCATATTGTCTTTAGTGCAGCCTTTGGAATTATCTTTAGGCTGGCTGCGCTTTGACATCCCGATAATGGTATTTATGAGCATTATTTTGCTTTTCTTCATGATTTCAGGGAGGTATATCTCCAGGCTTGAAGGAGGCTTTCTGCTATTTTTTTATATAGGCACGGTTATTATAAACATAATTATCCATTCTTAATTCATTATGAAATCTATGGATGAGGGGTCTTCAAGGAATGACTCTCTTTTTAATTCGTTTATTAAATAAAAAACCTGCTTTTCCTTTATGTTGAATTTTGTTTCTAAAGTTTCCATGAAATCCTCTAAGTCTTTTATATGTCTGAAAACCCCTTCGATGAGGAAATCATAGCCGTTGTTTATTTTGAATAATGAATTAATATTAGTGTGCTTGGAAAGATAACTGCTGAGCTCCTGGCGCTGCTCCCTGTCAGACTTTACAGCAACCATAACCCAGGTCATGAAGCCAAGTGTGGAGAAATCCAGCAGGCTTGTGTGTTTTTTTATTACGCCTGACTCCTGAACCTTCAGGCGTTCATAAATTGTGCTTATTGGAATCCTTGTCTTTTTGCTTATGCTTGTCAATGTTTCTCTGGCATTTGCCCTTAAGCAGGTTAGTATTAACATGTCCTTTTTGTTCTTCTTGTTTGTCATAATATGCACCTCCGAAACTTATACAATAGAATTGAAAACTTTCTCATAGACTTTTGGTATAAGGATTATAAGGTGATATATAGTTGTTTAGAGGTATAGTGTGGTAAAAATAAATCAAAGGCGCTCAGTCGGCGCGCGGCCTCTAGGAGTCTGTGTAATTTGCTGCGATAGCCCCGCCGGCGATTGAGGCGTAGTTTTGATTTATAATTACCAATTTAACAAATTTTTATCAAAACATTAATATAATCATTTTCTAAACTCAATATTATGAAGCGGAAAGTCATACAATTGGCTAAGAAAACATTAGTAATATCTCTACCTACCAGATGGGCAAAGAAATACAATATTAAAAAAGGTGACGAAATTGAGGCGGAGGAGATTAAAAACAAGTTAATCATAAGTCCAGAAAAAGAGCTTACTAAAGAAGGGATTTCCATCGATGTTTCTGGCTTAAGCCCGATGATTTACAGGATTCTAGGGGCGATCTACAAGGCGGGTTATGACGAGGTTGAGGTTCATTATGAGTCTGAAAAAGACTTGGAGGAAATTGAGGAGGTCACCAAAAGAGAATTTATCGGTTTTGAAATTGTGAAGAAAGGCAAAAAATCATTGGTTATAAAGAGTGTTTCTGAGATAAATTATGAGGAGTTTGACAATGTTTTGAGAAGAACTTTTCTTATAATTATGGAAATTGGGGAGGAAAGCTTTGAGGCAATGAAAAATGTTGACAAAAAAGCACTTTTAAAATTAATAGAACTGGATAAGGAAGTGAATAAATATGCCGATTTCTGCAGGAGGATTTTGAACAAAAAAGGATACGCCAGCTTCATAAAAACTCAGACTGTGTATTTTATTGTTGAAGAGCTTGAAAAAATCAGCGATTCCTATAGGGATTTGTGCAAGGCATCGATTGAAATTAATAAAAAAATAAGCAAGGACATTGAAGCTGTGTTTAAAGAAGTAAATGCTTTTTTCAGGGAATTTTATGAATTATATTACAAATTTGACTTGAATAAACTTGCTGAGCATGGAAAAAAGAGAAATGTGCTGCTTAAGGATTTAATGGATTTAATGAAAAAAACATCCAAAGAGGAATTATTATTCCTGTTTTTGCTTTCCCTTATAGTTGAGGAGATATTCAATATGAATGGAGCATTGATTGCTTCGAAAATTTAGAACTGGAAAATCTTCTTTTTCTGGAATATCGGGCTCGGAGAACTACCGCCGTGCCAGGTTATTCTTGGCCTGACTTTTATAGGATACATTCTCTCATTTGTATCATCAAAAATAAGCGCTGCTCCCTTGACCCTTGGTAAATCATCAATCATTTTATCAAGCCCTGTGCGCATATAGCTCTGCATGAGAGCGCCCAGCGCGTCTATGTCTATCTTTGCTGTAATCCTGTGCGCGATAACAATATCTGCCTGGGTCATCACGTCCGTATGTATCTTGCCTGGCTGCTGCGAAGCCAAAACCAATGATAATCCTGGCTGCCTGCCCTCCCTTAGCACAGTAAGCAATGCCGGAGTGGCTAATGTCATGCCTTCCCTTGGAAGGAACTCGTGAGCCTCGTCAATAACTAGCCATATTAATGGGAGCGCCTTTTTTTCCCTGATATCCCTTGCTGAAAGAAAATGCACTGTCTTGTAAATATCATCATACTCTTCCTGCTTTCTCGCAACCATCCTTGAATCAAACATCTTCTGTGAGATAAGCCCAACTACCAAAGACTTTATGTTCCAGTTTCCCGCCATGCTGGAATAACAGCTTACATCAACTACAGATATCTGCCCGCCGACTGCCAAGTCATCAAACGGCGTTCCATTGGCATCAAACAGCCCCCATTCCATTACATTTAGAAACCTGTTTTCAGCAGCGTTCCTGATATATTGCTCCGCTTTTTCATCTTGCTTTATGAGATTGATAATATCTTCAATTGAATATTCTCCTTCGGATTTTCTGAGTTTATTTATTATGCTGTCTATTAAAACCCCCAAGGGCTCTGTTAAACTCACGCCCAAAACAGTGCACCATTCATTTGAATTGAGCTCGGTTGGTTTGATTGAAAAGGGCGAGTCAGTCGGAATTCCCTTTTCCTTGAATGATTTGTAAAATCCCTTAGGCGTGAAAATCTTGACATTCATCTTCTGAGGGGTTAGTCCCCATTCGCCAAGCATTACAGCATCTTTTTTGTTTTCATACTTCATAGTCCAGTATATGCCCATGGTGTCAAGAATTATAACAGAGAGATTTTCATTTATCTCTTTGGGAAGAGACATCATGCCTTCAGCCATATTGCCCAAAGTGTATGATTTGCCCCCTCCCCTCTTTCCGCATACAAAAATCACATGGGACTTTGCAACATCCATGTATACATCATTCGACAAGGAGGTCACCTGCCCCATTTTCACGTAGAGCTTTCCTATTAGAAATACCCCCTGATTGCCATACTGCTTTCTTTCCTCCTCGTCCCTTCCGATAAGTATGTCATACATAGACTAATTTTTTGAATTTAGATATAAAAACTTATTGAAAAAAATGTGTTTTATTCAAAATATTAAACAAATCTGATTTCTTACTTAAAATATTTATAGTGCGCTTCATTTCATTTTAATATGAAAAGCGCAATCAATAGGAAGGAATTTGAAAAAATCCATGAGGAATTTGTTGAGAAGGAAAATTTAAGGGAAATCCTGATAAAAAAATCCAGGGAAATAATAAATCTGTCAAAGCAGATAATTTATTCTCTACACAGAGAGGAATGTTCTGATGCTTCAAAATTAGTAAGGGTTATTAAAAATAAAATAAAAGGGATAAAAAACATGGTAAAAAAGATTCCTTTGGATTCCTCGGGATCCTATAAGATTGCAGCCCAGGAATATGTTGAATCCCTGTGCTTTTATTATCTGATTAAAAATAAAAAAATACCAAGCCATAACTACCTTGGAATTGAATCGGAGTTTTATCTTTTGGGATTATGCGATCTTGTAGGCGAGCTCAATAGGGCAGCTGTTAATTCTGTTATTAGGGGGAAATTTGAGAAGGCCGTGTTTTACAAGCAATGCGTTGAGGAGCTTTATGGCATTTTCCTGAAGTTCGACTTCAGAAACAGCGAGCTGAGAAAAAAATTTGACGGGATGAAATATGAGCTGAAAAAGCTTGAAAATCTGATGCTGGAGCTTAAGCTGAGGAAGCACCATGGATAAGGAAGCTGTGAGATCCAAGGCAAAGCAGATTATGGATGATTTTGTTGATGCTTTAGAGGGTATAGAAGAACTAAAAGAGGATGTAAAGGCAGTAGACATTGATAAGTTAAGAAATCCTTCTGATGTGTGCACTGAAAAACTTGAGAGAAATGTTATATTGAAAAATGCCCCAAAAAGCGATGGCCTGCACATAGTTGCAGAAAAAAAGGGCTGGTAGGATGATTCTTAAGGAAAAAATAGGGAAAATCAGGAATGGTGTTATCAGCGCCGAAAAAAATATTGAAAACTTCTTAGACGTTATTGATAAAAAAAATCATGAAATAAATGCCATCATAGCTGTAAATCCAGGCGCGATTAATGAAGCTAGGAATGTAGACAAAAAAATAAAATCAGGAAAGGCCGGAAAACTTGCGGGACTTGCAATAGGAGTTAAGTCCAATATCTGCGTAAAGGGCTTGCCAATAACATGCGCCTCTGAGACATTAAGAAATTACATTGGGACTTTTGATGCCGATGTAATCAAAAAAATAAGAGCAGAAGATGGAATAATAATTGGCATGCTCAACATGGATGAATTTGCATCAGGCTCTACGGGAGAGAATTCTGCATTTGGGGCAACTAAAAATCCCAAAATGATAGACAGGGTTTCCGGCGGCTCCAGCGCTGGAAGCGCAGCTGCTGTCGCAGCAGGGATGTGCGACTTGAGCCTTGGCTCCGATACTGGAGGCTCTATTAGAAATCCTGCATCAAATTGTGGTGTAGTTGGTGTAAAGCCTAGCTACGGGCTTGTTTCACGCTATGGCCTGATAGACTTGGCAATGAGCCTTGAAGGCATTGGTTCCCTGGCAAATGAGACATATGGGTGCGCATTATTGCTTGATGTTATTGCAGGAAAAAGCCAATATGATGCTGTAACAAGTTTTACTCAGGCTGCAGATTCTTATGTAAAAAATATTGACATTCCTGTAAAAAACATTAAAATTGGAGTAATAGAAGAAGCCGAGGATTTGTGCGTTGACAAGAATATTTATGGGCTAATAGATTCGTCAACAAAGGAATTTGCAGCAAAAACTAAATCTGAGATAAAGAATATAAAATTAAAATACATAAAGCTGGCAATCCAGACTTATTATCCAATAACCTATGTTGAATTCTTCTCCGGGACAAGGAAGTTTGACGGCAGGAAATACGGGAAGAAAATCGAGGATAATTGCGGGGAGGAGGTGCTGAGAAGAATTCTTGGGGGAGAGGAAATATCCAAGGCAGAATATCGTGGAAGATATTACAGAACTGCTTTAAAAGCCAGGCAGCTTATTTCCCATGAATTTGAAAAGGCATTTGAAAATGTTGATATTATTATTCTTCCAACTGTTCCGAAATTGCCCCATAAATTAGGAACCAAAATAGAGGATCCTCTGGAAATTTATGCCTATGATGCTTTCACTATTCCTGCAAATCTGGCTGGAATATGTGCTGGAGTTGTCAATGCAGGATTTATTGATAAAATACCTATGGGAATCCAGTTCATGGCTCCAAGATTTAAGGATGATTTCTTGCTGCAGGTAATGAATAATTTTGAAAAATTGATGAATAGCGTTTGAAGTTGAAATTATTAGCTTTGAGTTAACTAAGAACTATTACATGCATACATCGTTTCGGCAACCTATGGTTCAATTTTGATAGTTATACTGACAAATTCCATTATTACAAATACCATTTATTTGCATCGTGCGATTATTCAGGCATTTAACTGGGCAAGTCACTCCTGCGCAAGGGTCTGTTGTGCATGCTCCATTTAAACAAGCATATGCGCATGCCTCCTGAATTATTGGAGTTGTGGAGCTTGTGCAATATGCATTAACTGTTCCCGCTAGATTACATGTGTAAGTAACATAATCCTTGTAAACTGCCTTGCCAATGCAGTAATTTGGCCCCACATAGCCGCTGGTTCCGCAGTCAGAATGCGCATTGCAGATAGGGACATAAACATTGACAGAGATTAAATCATTGCTTTTTGACAGGGATGGGCTGGTTGTTGTTACAGTTACAGTATATGCTCCTTTTGATGCCCCTGAAACAAGCCAGGATGTGAGCTTTGTTTCCCCCTCCAGCATGGTTCCTATTGAGTGTGTTGCATCATTATTAGGCAGCCTCAGGCCTGATGTTGGATTAAATGTTATCAGGGATTTTACAGCATTGCACTTTTTCCCCGAGCAACCAATGCTGGCCAACACTGTAAAGGTTTCCCCCTCCTTAAAATTAGAGCCGTATGCTGGGTTGATTATTTTAGTTGCTGTGGTTGTTTGTTTTGCTGCAGTAGCCTGGCCGGTTATGCCACTGCTTCCAAACGCGATGTAGCCGATGGCTATACCAATAATAAGAATAAGAACAAGCCATCCTAGGTGATATTTTTGTTCTTCATTAGGCATGCTTTGATTTTTTGCAAATTGGTATAAATATTTTTCGGAATATAGGTTTTTAATCGATTTTGAATAAAATAAAAATATGTGCTTTTTTTCAGGGCTCATTGAATAGTTAATTTGCAAATCATTTTCTTAAGCCAGCTTCGCCTTTGCTGGGCAAAGGTTATTTTCCTCCTCCTACTTAAGTGAGGGGAAGAAAAAATCAAGTTCTTCGCAAAGAACCGAAGCTGGCCACATTATAGAACCTCCAAATTATGTCTTTTTTCAAAAACTTTTATAAAATACTTATTAATCCTGTTAGTTATGCTCAGAACACATACTTGTGGGGAACTTGGATCTAAAGACCTTGGCAGCAAAGTTATTCTCTGCGGCTGGGTTCACTCCAGAAGAGACCATGGTGGAGTAATCTTCATTGATTTGCGGGACAGATACGGGCTTACTCAGGCAGTTTTTGACCCTTCTCATGATGAAAAGCCTCATAAGACTGCTGAGCACCTTGGCAGGGAATATGTTATCAGTGTAGAGGGAAAAATTAGAAAGCGAAAGGAGGGTATGATAAATCCTAAGCTGAAGACGGGGGAGGTAGAGCTTCTGGTTGATAATGTTCAAATATTGAGCAAGGCAAAAGTTCCCCCTATAGAAATTGATGATGAGATTGTCGCTAATGAAGATTTGAGGTTAAAATACAGATATTTGGACTTGAGAAGGCCTGTTATGCAGAAGCACCTTGAAATAAGGCACAGGGCTGCAAAGGCAACAAGGGAATTTCTTAATTCCCGGGGCTTTCTTGAAATTGAAACTCCCATGCTTGTTAAAAGCACCCCTGAAGGAGCCCGTGATTATATTGTGCCTTCAAGAATTACGCACGGGAATGCATATGCGCTACCGCAGAGCCCCCAACTATATAAGCAGATTTTAATGATTTCTGGATGCGATAAATATTACCAGATTGCGCGATGCCTTCGTGATGAGGATTTAAGGGCTGACAGGCAGCCTGAATTCACTCAGATAGATATTGAGATGAGTTTCATAACAGAAGAGGACATTTATGAACTGTGCGAGGGAATGATGAAGAAGATTTTCAAGGATTCAATAAACTATGATGTTAAGACTCCATTCCAGAGAATAAGTTATGATGAGGCAAGAAAAAAATACGGGACTGACAAGCCTGACATTAGATTTGGATTTGAATTAGTCGATGCTACAGGTGCTGTAAAAAATTGCGATTTTTCTGTTTTTAAGCAAGTTATTGAAAAAAACGGAGTAATTCTTTGTGTTAACGCAAAAAACTGCGCGAATTTTTCCAGAAAAGAGCTTGACGAGCTTATAGAAAAGGCAGAAAGCTATGGCGCTTCAGGATTGGCTTGGATGAAGGTTTCAGACGGCAAGTTGGAATCAAATATTGTGAAGTATTTTTCAAAGGAAATTCAAGAAAACCTAATGAAAAAGATGGATGCAAAAAACAACGATTTGCTCCTTTTTGTTGCAGACAGGAGAAAAACTGCTGAAGATGTACTTGGGTTGCTGAGAAAAGACATAGCTAATAAGCTTGGTTTGATAAAAAAAGATGTTTTCCAGTTTTTGTGGGTTACTGATTTCCCGTCATTTGAATATAACGAAGCTGAAGACAGGATTGAGCCCTCTCATCATATGTTTACTATGCCAAAAAGTGAAGACCTTATATGGCTTGAAAAAGAGCCCCTGAAAGTAAGAGCGAGATGCTATGACCTTGTCTTAAATGGAATAGAGATTGCCTCTGGCTCAATAAGAAATCACGATACGGAGCTACAAAAAAGAGTAATGAAAGTGATTGGTTTAAGCGAAGAGGAAGCCATGGAGAAATTCGGGTTCCTGCTTGAGGCATTGCAGTATGGCGCTCCGCCTCATGGAGGAATAGCCCCTGGTTTTGATAGAATTGTTGCCTTAATGTGCGGCTTTAATGACATTAGAGAGGTTATTGCCTTCCCAAAAAACAAAAAGGCAGAATGCCCCATGGACGGCTCTCCGAGTGCAATATCAGAAAAACAGCTCAAGGAGCTTGGATTGAAGTTTGATTTTGTGAGGAAGACATGACTGTGGATTTAGAAGAGAGACTTGGTAAGAAAAAAAGGAGTGGATTAGATGCACCTGCTACAATCGTTCCGCGTGATTTTTTATACAGGCCTGTCTTGAGAATTATACATCCATTTGCTTTAATAGCCTATAACTTTAGTAGTGAAAATGCGGAAGCCATTCCTAGGAATGGACCTATAATTATTTTTTCAGAGCATACAACTGGACACGATATTCCTGCTCTGCTTCATACTGTCAATATAAAGAGGGGCAGGAATATGCGGATTCTTCATAAATCAGATTTGGCTATCTTCGGAAACAGATATTTTGCTGGAAAGATTCTCGGCATCATTGGATACCATCCTGTGGATAGAAGATGGCCTGAAAGCCCCATGAACCAATCCGCATATGACTATCTTGAAGACAGACTCATAGAACATGGAGATGCTTTTGTTATTTTTCCCAGAGGAACGAGAAGAAACGGCGCTAAATTAAAAACAGGATCTATCAAAGCTGGTATAAGCATATTGGAACAGCATCCTGAAATAGAAATTCCTGTCTTGGCTGCATATGTGGCTCACGATAAGTCTGGGTTGAAGTTAGATAATGCTCATACCGTTGTGAGTGATAGGATATATGAACGTGGAATGAATTATTTAGATCTTAGAGATGCAATTGACAGAGAATTTACTAGTATGAGAAACAAATCACAGGGCCTTTATCTCAGGTAATGCCTTCTCAAGAATTGCCTTGTGGTCAGGCGCTAATTTATCCAGCACGGGTGATTCCTTCCCCCATAAGTAAGTGTTCAGCTTGTTAGGATTGTAATCTAATTTTACTGATGTGTTCATGTTTGTGTGTATCAGGTAGATTTCATTCACAATAGTGTCCTCGCCATCTGTTATTGCATATGTCCAGTCCAGTTTTTTCTTCACTTTGTAATGTTTCACTCCAACAGTTGAATCAACTTCTTCCTTGACTGCGCCAAGCGAGTCCTCTCCTTCGAATATCCCCTTAACAAACTCCCACCCCTTCTTTATTGGGAGGTTTTTGTGGACTATTAAGAAATAATAATATTCGTTCTTGTCAAAAATTATTCCAATTACTCCCTTCTTTTCTGCCATTTCCTATTTTGGAAGTTCATTTGTTTTTAAATTTTACTTTTTGGAAGTAATAATTGAGTTTTTAATTTGATATTTTGAAAAATATTAAATACGCCTCAATCGCCGGCGAGGCTATTGCTGCAATAGGCTCCACGCCGATTGAGTGGTAATTATAAAAAATTATTTTATTCATATACAACTACTTAATTCCGCTGCTTCCGAATCCATTTCTCCCCCTTGGAGACTCGCCCAAATCCTTTGTTTCTTCTATTTCAAAATCCTCGATTTTCTGGATGAGAAGCTGCGCTATTCTGGTGTGGGGCTCTATTCTGATTGTTTCTTTGCCAAGATTAACTGCGACTATCTTTACTTCGCCTCTATATCCTGAATCTACAACGCCTGCCATTGTTTTTAAGCCATGATTTAAGGCTAAGCCACTTCTGTCCCATATTAAGCCAACAAATCCCCGGGGAATGGCGAATTTTAAGCCTGTTGGGATGGCTTTTCTCTCTCCTGGCTTGATTTCTATCATTTCAATAGAATATAAGTCATAACCTGCATCCTCTTCATGTATCTTTTTAGGCAGTACTGCACTAGCTGATATTTTCTCAACTTTGATTTTCATAAAAGGAAGGCATTCCTTATTTTATTTAAATTTAATCATATTAAATTGCTTAAAATTAGTTTTTAAATATTAAAATAACAATTAATTAACCTTTAAATTAAAAAATAAGCTCAATTTATGATTTTTTCCATAGGAAATGAAGGGGGTATATAAAGTAGAATATATTCATTTATAAAGCAAAGTATTTATAAATAAGTCTGCATTTTTAAATACAAGAAGTTGGGGTGATTCAATGGCAAAGCGTGAAATCAAGGTAGTTAATATTGTTATATCAACATCTCTCGGGCATGAAATTCCTCTGGAGAAGATGGCTGCTACATTAAGCAATACGGAATACAATCCGGAACAGTTTCCTGGGCTTGTAATCAGGATTAAGGAGCCCAAGACATCTGCATTGATATTTGGCTCTGGAAAGGTCGTTTGTACAGGAGCAAGATCTCTGGACAAAGTTGAGGAGTCCATTAAAAAGATTATAAAGAGCCTGGAAAAAATAGGCATAAAAATCACGATAAAGCCGGAGATAAAGATCCAGAACATAGTTGCGTCAGGAACAGTTGGCATGGATTTGAATCTTAATGTGCTGGCTATGAAATTGAGAAACACTGAGTATGAGCCAGAGCAGTTCCCTGGATTAGTTTACAAGCTGATTGACCCTAAAGTAAAAGCCACATTTTTATTATTCAGCAATGGAAAGGTTGTTTGCACTGGAACAAAGAGTGAAGGAGAAGTAAATATGGCTCTGGACAAGCTCATTGAAAATTTAAAGAAAGTTAGATGATTTAGTTAGGTGATTTTCATTTTGGCTGGCGCGGTTCGCGAATGCGAACTGATTTTTTCTTCCCCTCAATCAGTGCAGGGGAGAAAAAACCACCAGAGCAAAACTCGGGCGCAACAAGCCAAATGTAAAGCAGAACTCAAGTTACTCTCTTGGCGGTATTATGGAAGCAGTTGAACAAATTAAACGATTTGAAGATTTCATTGAAGATGTTTATAAAAATAAGGTTCTTGAGCAGATAAGCAAGGGACATCATTTTCTTCTTATGGATTTTTCTGATTTGATGAAGTTTGACCCCGACCTGGCTGAAACTCTTTTAAATGAGCCAGAAGAGACAATAAAGGCTGCTGAGCTTGCAATTGAAAGTTTTGACTTGCCCAAGGATGTTATCAGATTCAGGCTCAGATTTTGCAATATTCCCCCAAGCAACCAGTTTTTAGTGAGAAACATAAGAAGCTCGCATATTGGAAAGTTTATTTCTGTTGAGGGCTTAGTGAGACAAAAATCTGATGTAAGACCTTTAGTAGTTTCCGCAAGATTTGAGTGTCCGAGTTGCGGAAATGTGATTTCAATGCTTCAGCTTGAAAGCAGTTTCAGGGAGCCAATGAGGTGCGGTTGCGGGAGGAGGGGAAAATTTAGATTATTAAGCAAGGAGCTTGTGGATGCCCAGCGCCTAGTTATAGAAGAAATTTCTGAAAGCCTTGAAGGGGGAGAGCAGCCAAAAAGGATAAGTGTGTTTCTTAAGGAAGATTTGGTAAGCCCCATGAGTGAAAGAAAAACTAATCCAGGCAATAAAATAAAGATTAATGGAATAGTAAAAGAGATTCCCATAAGCCTTAAGACGGGAGGAAAATCAACAACTTCAGATATTCTTGTTGAAGGAAATTATGTTGAGTCTATCCAGGAGGATTTTTATGAGATAGAAATTTCTCCAGAAGAAGAGAAGAAGATAAGGGAGCTATCCCAGGATCCTTTGGTTTTTGAAAAACTTGTGGATTCAATAGCCCCCTCGATTTTTGGGCATGAAAAAATAAAGGAAGCCTTGTTGCTTCAGCTTTTGGGCGGGGTTCAAAAAAAAAGAAGCGACGGAATAGTTTCACGTGGGGATATACACGTTCTGTTAGTAGGAGACCCAGGTTCTGGGAAATCTCAGCTATTGAAAAGAATCAGCGCTGTTGCGCCAAAGGGAAGATATGTTGCAGGAAAGGGTGTTTCTGGAGCAGGATTAACAGCTGCTGTTGTCAGGGATGAATTTATTGGCGGATGGAGCCTTGAGGCTGGTGCTTTAGTCCTCGCCAACAACGGCTTGTGCTGCATAGATGAAATGGACAAGATGAGCAATGAAGACAGGGGGGCAATGCACGAGGCTTTGGAACAGCAGAGCATCAGCATTTCCAAGGCAAATATTCAGGCAACATTGCTGGCAAGAACTACTGTATTAGCTGCAGCCAACCCAAAATTTGGGAGATTCGACCCATATGGAATAATTGCTGACCAAATAAATTTGCCTCCAACGTTGATTAACAGATTTGACTTGATTTTTCCTATAAAAGACCTTCCTGAAGCGACTAGAGATGAGCAAATGGCAACACATATTCTTAGTTTGCATAAAAGCCCGACATTTGCTCAAGCAGAAATTTCCACGGAATTGCTTAGAAAATATATTTCATTCGCAAGGCAGAAAATCAGTCCAGTTCTTACAGACGGGGCTATTGCTGAGATAAAAGAATATTATATAAAGATGAGGTCGCAGGGAAGCACAGAAGAGCATGGATCCAGGAGCATTCCTATATCCCCTAGGCAGTTGGAGGCATTAGTAAGATTGGCCGAAGCCTCATCAAGGGTTATTTTAAGCGATAAAGTGACAAGAAAGAATGCAAGAAAGGCGATTGAATTGTTAAGCTATTGTTTGATGGAGGTCAGCTTCGACAAGGAAACTGGAAGAATAGACATAGATAGAATTTCCACTGGAATTTCTGCCTCCCAGAGAGACAAAATTTTTGGTGTAAGGGATTTGTTCCCGCAGTTGGAGGCAAGAATCGGAAAAACAATTCCTGTTGAAGACATTATAGCTGCTGCAAAAGAAAAGGGGTTGGCTGAGAACGATGTTATAGAGATTTTGGAAAAGCTTAAACGCTCCGGGGACATTTACGAGCCAAGAAAAGGATTCGTGCAGAGAATATAAAATGCCAGAAACTGAATTAAAGCGATTGGTCGCGAAGAAAATCAGCATCAACATGCTTTCTGATGTCAGTGAGGTTGGCGCAAGGGTCAATCTGATTGGAACCCTTATTGAAAAAGACGTGGCTGGTGGTTTCAAAAATTTTATTTTAGACGATGGAACTGGCCATGTAATGGTGGGGTTGTTTGAGGAGAAAGAGAATTTTATGGGTGATTTTGAGATCGGCTCTTCTCTCAGGGTAATAGGAAGATTGAGGGATTATCTTGGAGACAGATATGTTGTGGGGGAGATTATCAAAAAAATAGAAGATAAAAATATTTTATTAATGAGGAATCTTGAACTTAAAATGGAAGAATTAAAGAAGTCTGGAATGCGCAATAGTGAAAAAATTAAGTCAAAAATAATTGATTTTGTGAGGGCTGGTGACTCGGGGAGCGGCGTTTTTATTGAGGAGATAGTGAAAAATGCAGAAAATGATAGAGCTGAATCTATTATTTCAAAAATGCTTGAAACTGGTGAATTGTTTCTGGTTAAGCCCGGTGTTGTGAAGGTGATGGAATAATGGATTATGAGAAGCTTTTGGAAAGGGCCAGAAAAAATCTTCCGGAGTCTGTTTTGAAAAGCGAGCGCTTTGAATATCCTAAAGTGATAGGTCATATTCAGGGGAACAGGACAATAATAAGCAATTTCTACCAGATTGCAGACGCTTTGCATAGAGAACCCCAACATCTTTTGAAATATGTTCTTAAGGAGCTTGCCACGCCCGGAGAATTGAAAACTGCTGCATTAATCATGGGAACGAAAGTCTCTGCTGCCAGAATTAATGAAAAAATAGTCCAATATGTGAAGGAATTTGTCTTGTGCCCTGAATGCAAAAGGCCTGACACAAGGCTGAGCAAGGAAGACAAAATAATGTTCATGAAATGCCAGGCATGCGGGGCGAGGCATGCAATTAAAATAAGGATATGATGATAGTAAAAGCTAATGTTTATGATGATGGAAGATTATTTTTGGCTGTATGTGATGCTAATTTAATCGGGAAAAAATTTGATGAAGGGGATTTACAAATAGACTTGACTTCTTCTTTTTTTAAAGGGGAGAAAAAAAATGTGGATGAAATTACTGCATTGGTTAAAAAATCATATATGGTTAATTTTGTTGGAGAAAAATCAATAAAACTTGCACTAAAGGAAGGCTTTGTTGAAAAAGATAATGTAATTATAATAAATAATATCCCGACTGCCCAGATGCTTGTGATGATTTAACTGGGTGATTTCTTAGTATTATTCTTTTTGGCTGGCGGTGGTTAATTTTTTATTAGCTGCGCCCGAGTTACACTTGGGTTACTTTTTCCCCCACATTCAGTGAGGGGAGAAAAAGTAAGTTCGTTGTGACGAACCGCAGCCCCACCAGAAGCAATCTTTTATCTTAGCAACTTCACTTTACAATTATCCAAACCACTTCCCCAGCGCTTCCTGCTTTTCTGCTTCCCTGCCGAATAATTCTTCAACCCTGTGCTTTGTTATTTCTAGTGTCTGTTTCAAATAAGGGCTGACATTGTATTTGGCGGCTATGCTTATTGCAGGCTCTAGATATTTTACAATTGAGCCCTCTGAAATTGTGAATATAAGCTTTCCATTGCATTCAAGGCACACCCCTCTTAAAGGGGGCCTTCTATATTTTTTGTTGCATTTAACACACCTGAATTCCTGTGTTGAGAATTTGCGGAGATTTCCTTTTATATCCTTTAGAAAATGTTTTTCCACAACTAGCCTTGCTACATCAGACACATCTACAGCTCGTATTTTTTCTGCAAGGATCATTTGCCCCTTCAGCTTTTCCTCCATGGTTGCCAATGTCTTATATGCCGAGCAAGTAACGCCCTGGTTTATGTTTGATGTGCTGTGTGTAAACCCAATTCCTTCATATTGAAGCTCTGTGTCAAGCCTCTTCCCAAACAAATCGACATTGATTTCCCAGGGGTATTTTAATTCCAATGCCCCTTCATAAAGCTCAATAGGATAACGCCAGCCTATGTCCATCCTATGAACCATGTCATCCACTTCTGCAGGATTTATGATTGAAGTCAGCACCAATGGTGAATCCATTGTTCTTGAACCGCGAGAATCTGGCAAATACTGCCTTGAAAAATTAAGGAGGGCATCCATAAGCAGCATTACACAAGCTTCATCACCATCAGCATCCCTTCTTATTGCAGCATGCAGCAATGGATGCGCGTATATTACTTGTGTATTTGAAAACCCAATTATTCTGCCAATTATTCCTGCGGATATATGCGGAGCTAAAGCAATAACTAAGTGTCCTTCTAAATCGCTTTTGTCTTTTAATTCATAATAAGGCTCAAGCCTGTAAAATTTTACAAGCAAATCATCAACAAAGTTGGCGACTCTAAAGAGGACGCTGTCAGCACTCTCCTCTGTCAGCTCTGAATTTGACGGAAGAATTATGTCTTGGGGAAACAATTCTAAAGTCTGCTCCTGGTTTTCCAATTGATTTCCGTAAATGTCTTGGGTATACCCCATCTCTGTTAATTTTTGAATAGATGTTCTTATCTCCTTTGGCTTGAAATGCGTCAATGGAAGCTCTGTCATGTCATATCTTGTAGTTCCGTCCTTGTTAACATAGATATCGTGTTTTGCCCGGAGAATTCCTTTAGCCAGATTCTCTGATATGTGTGTCTTGTTAGAGGTTTCTCTAACCCCCTTTATCAAATCAGGAAAATTGAGCTCTCCTATATAGTTCAGCGCCTTTTCAAAATAATGCATTATATCGATTTCCTGTTTTAGATAAGTCTGCGCCTCTCCATGTCGGCAGAAGGATGAATCCATGACCCCGCACTTTGAACAATAATATTTTTGCGCTGTTTTGTGATGGCATCTTTCGCAGACTGCATAAATCGTTCTTGTCTGGCAATGCTCGCAATAAAACAGTGGAAATTCCGCGGTAATCTTTTTCTCTTCCAATGCGCTTTGGAATGAGCGCAAGCGCCCTCCCTCCTTCCCAATTGAAAAAAGAACATGGGGCTTTCCTGTCATTCTCCTCATTTTTGCCTTTTCAGGGCGCCCCATCCTCGCGCCGATAAATGTTCCTGCTTTATCCCTTATTTTAATTGGAGAAATCATGTTTATTATCTCAAGAGTCTTTTTATCCCTGTTTTGCTCTATTATTTTTTTAATTGTTGACACAGGGTTAAGCTCCAAAGCAAAAATTGTTGCTATTGCCAGCGCATCATCTCCTTCCAATACAACAAATTCATTTGTTACAACAATATGCGGTATGCCTAATAACTCCAAGATGCGCTTATTTTTTGAATAAGGCAGAATTAATTTTATTTTTCCTTCCTCGTCTTTTTTTATAGATATCTGCTGGAACCAATCAACCAATAATTCTAAAGCTTCTATACCTATTGTGCCCCAAAAATAAGTATATTTTGGGTGAAGAGGAATTTTTAATGCGTCTGAAAGTTTTATGGCATCTTCTGCGGAAATGTTTGTTGTAAGCGGCTCTTGAAAAACTCTTTCCAAAATATCTTTTTCAACAGATGTTTGTTCTGAGAGTTTCTCCAAATCAATTTCTCCTGTTGCCTCCTTGGCTGCCTTTTCCAGCTCTTGTATATACCACTCCTCGCAATACCCCGCCGGAACTAAAGGGTGTGCCCTGTCATAAAAATCGCCATAGCTTATTAGAATGTCTCCTAAAAAAAGAATTTCCCTTATTTCATTAATTATCTGTTTTGCCTGGGCTTCTGATTCGAGCCTGATAACTGAGCCATTGTGCAATTTAACTATTGGAGGGTCTATGGTGTCGCATGGCGTTAAAGCTGCCGCCTTGCCTGGCCTTTCAATTTTCAACTGCGTTCCTATTGCAATATATTTATCAAGAACGTGCATGGTGATTGGATTTATCCCGGCAGCAGAATAGCCGCTGATTCTTGTGCGGCCATACCTTAATCTGAACCCCCCGACTCTTAATGGATAGGAAAGAACTGGCCTTCCTGCAACAAGATCCGATATATAGGTATAATCAGGATTTATCTGCTTTTTATCCAGTACATCTTTTTTAGCCTTCTTTTTCTTCTGTATTTCAATAAACTCTTTCAAAAATCCCCAACCTATATCAAAATTTTTTAGTTTTGAAACCTCTTTCCATAGCTTCGGGGCTTTTAATGCCAGCATTGATAGAACCAAACAGACTCCGCCCCTGATTCTGTTTGTGCCTACTCTGGGCAAATCCTTATAATTACTTACTTCAAGCTCTTCTGTCGGGTCTCCATCTATCTCAACTGGGAGGTTTTTTACTAGAAATTCTAGTTCTTCGCTGCTCGGCTTGTATTGCAGGTTTGTGACTCGCTCATGATAATTATCCAGCTCAGTTATGTACCTGTTTGTTTCAGAATTATCTGCATCATAGGAACCATATCCTGTTTTTTTCCTTAAATAATCCCCAAGAATCAGTGAAAATGCCGCTGCAGTTCCTCCTGCGCCTCTCACAGGACCAGCATAAACCATTGCCAAATAATCGTTTCCATCTTTGCGCTTCTTTATTTTTATTTCCAAAAACCCCTCTAACGGAGCAGAAACTATGCCCATGGTTTGATAGGCAAACCCCACTCTTATCCCTGCCTCGATTGCCTCTTTCTTGTCTTTAAAAGTGCAGAATTTTTCATTTGCTACCTCTTCGGAAAGGATTAGCGCAACCTCCCATGCAGATGCGCCGTATTTTTCCTCGAGCTCCTGTATTCTCTCTGAAACCCCCGAACCTTTAATCTGCGGTATTAAAGACCCTATTAATCCCTCAACCCTCTGCGCCATGTTTTTTGCAAGATGTATGTCTACTATTTTTTCAGGGTCATAACCTAAAAGCCTTGCCCTGCCTGCATGCCCGTAAGCCTTCTTTAATTCTGAATCTATTGAATTAAAATAGTTCCTTATTTTCTCGCTTGCAATTAATTTGTCACTTGCCAAATTTCATTACCTTTATCTCTCTTGTTTTTAGATTAACAACAGGCACCCTTGAAGGCTCAGGGTTATGGCCCATTTTCTCCTGGAATGTTGTTTTGGACTGCCAGCAGCTGCCGCAGATCAGAATTATGTGCCGGTATTGGGAAACTGCTGTCTTGTGCAGGTGCCCTGTGACAAAAAAATCAGGGGATTTGTCTATAACCAGCCTGTCTTCTGTTTCATCTGGAATCGCCAGCGTTGACGCATAAGTTGGCGCAAGGTGCCTTCTTTTAAGAACGAATTTCATAACCAATTCAGGCCTGTCATAGCCGCCATTTGCCCTTATGCTCTCTACATTAGCAATATAATAATCAAAACTGTTGCCGTGGTACATCAAAACATCAAACCCTGGAAATGTGTCTGAGCTGTGTATATTTATGTACGCTGGATTTGAAACCAGTATTAAGTTATCTATGTCTTTTAACGCAGAAGCATAGCTTGACTTCATTTCTGACTGCGGCTCTGAAATCCTTACTGCATCATGATTGCCGGGGCATACGATTATTTGGATGTAGTTCGGGATTTGCTTCAATAGGCCTGCAAAAACAGCATATTGCTCGTTAATGTCCTTTATTTCAAGCTCAGACTCCTGGTCAGGATAAATGCCAATGCCGTCTACCGTATCTCCTATAATAAAAAGATATCTTATTTTTGAGGCGATTTCCCTCTGCTGCTCATTGCCTGCCTTGCAGTTTATCCATTTCAAAAACCTGTTGAAATCCTCTCCAAGGAATTTGTTGGAGCCCACATGCAAATCTGAAATAAAGACAGCATAGGCCTCTTCTTCAGATTTTTTGATGTCTTGATTGGGCACATCAGGCCATATTATTTCATTTGCAAATATCGCATCATTTGCGCTTACACCCACCACCCCTATAATTTCATCCTGAACCAAATCGCCAACAGAACGCATCAAATCAGGCTTCGTTTTTGTTATTATTACATTAATTATGCCAGTGGGGTCTTCTAATTTTATAATTATGTTGTTGTTTTTTGTCACCCGCTTTTCCAGAACAGAGCCGATTATAGAAACATTTTCAGACTCTTTTTTTCTGGAAATCCTATTTATTGAAGCAATGTTTTTTAATTTGTTCTGCTGCTGCAGAATTTGTTTTATTTTCCTATATCTTGCATTAAAATAAGCCACAAAATCTGAAACGCTTCTCTTCTTTGACTCTTTGCTATAAGAGAAAATTACTTTTGTTCTGCCTTGGCTGATTTCTTTCTCCTTTTCAGCTGTTTCCTCCAGCAAATACTCCCTGAATTTGTTATAAACCTTGGTGTCTTTTTTCTTTTCATACAACGCCTTGTACTTTTCAAGTTCCGCCCAGTTTATGTCCTGGTTTGGTCTTTTTTCAATTATTTTGGTTGAATCCTTATCAAGAACGGCAACTTCTGAAGATATGTTTTTTGAAATTTGAGTTATGCTCTCGTCATCTAAATCCTCAAGAAACTCAGGACTTACTAACATGTTGTGTTTCAAAAAAAATTCAATTTTCTTTTTTTTATCTTCAAAAGCTGTCATCATACATTTAAGGCATCTTCCAATATTTTTATAAGTTTTTTATTCATGGCTGCTTGTGTAGCTAGCAGTATTTCCCTTGTTCTTCCGTATCTCCCTTTGGAAATCACTCTTGCAGTTATCGCCCCCAAAGTGTCAAGTTCTGCTATTATATCTGAAATCCTCCTTTGTGTCAGGGGCTTGACCCCTGTTCTGGAGCAAATCTTCTTATAATTTTCATATATGTCCCCTGTGAAGAGCTTCTTATTTTGCCTGGGCATGCTCAGAATTGAATAAAACACTAGCTGGAAATGCCTGGGTTGGTTCTTTACCAATTCAAGTAATCTGTCCTGCTCTATCCTTTCTTCTGCATCGTCAATATGCGCGACAGCTACTGTGTTAAAGCCATTGCGCTCGGCAATCTCCCCGGCTACTCTCAAAAGCTCTAAAGCCCTTCTTGCATCGCCGTGGCTCTGGGCTGCATATGCCGCGCATTTTTCTATTACCCCCTCCTCAATAACCCAGGGTCTGAACGCAATCTCTGCCCGTTGTTTGAGTATTTCCTGGAGCTGTATTGCGTTATAAGGAGGGAAAGTAATCTCCTCCTCTGAAAGAGAGGATCTTACTCTCGAATCAAGATTTTCCAGGAAGAATATGTCATTTGATATCCCTATAAGCGTAATCTGCGCCTTTTTTAGCTCCTCATTCAGTCTTGTGAGATTGTATAATACCACATCCCCTGTTTTTTTGACTAGCTGGTCGATTTCGTCCAAAACCAAAACCAGCACTTGCTTTTTTGAATCTATGGCTTCAATAAATACATTATACACCTCTACGGTCGGCAATCCTGTGGCAGGCACAACCTTGCCCAGCTCCCGTGCTATTTCAGCTATTATTCTGTATTCTGTGTCGGCTATTCTTCTAAGCTTGCAATTCAGATAGATTGTTGTTAGTGGTATTTTTTTGAGTATTGCCATCTTTTGGAGTTCTTTCAAAACATGTTTTGTTGTGAGGGTTTTTCCTGACCCCGGCTTCCCGTATATGAAGGCATTGGAGGCTTTTTCAAGCTTCAAATTGGGCGCCAATATATGGGCTATTTGCTCTATTTGCTCTCTGCGGTGTAAAATGTTCTCGGGGTTGTAGTTTGATTGCAGAGCTTTTTTATTATAAAATATAGATTCCCTATTCATATAGCTCTCAAAATACATAGTTAATCCTTGCTGCACTGTTAAACACCTCCATAGGAAAAGAAGGCTGAAAATGCCTCTTTTCTACCCCCACCCTAATATTTCTATTGGAAACATATCAAGACCTTGGGTCCTTTATAAATTAATTTATTTTTTAAAAACACTATTGAAAAGGAGATATTATAAAATATTTTCAATATTGAAAATAAATAATAAATAATAAATAAGTAAGACAAAAACTTAATTTGTTTCCACACGAAACGCAGGGGAGGGCAGAACAACATTTGTTACTTAATAATGATAAATAAAGAAAGATTTATAAATAAGGAAGTATTCCCAGAGAACACAATGGCATTGCAAAAAGAACTTTTACAAAAAGACGTTTCACTAAGGGAAATTACACCAAAACTAAGAAACTTAGGGTTGAATAGTTACGAGTCCAAATTATGGACAGCGTTGCTTTCTCGTGGCGTTTCCACGGCAGGAGAGCTTTCTGACATTGCTAATGTCCCAAGGTCGAGGAGCTATGATGTTTTGGAAAGCCTTGAGAAGAAGGGGTTTATCATACTCAAATTAGGCAAACCATTAAAATATGTTGCTGTGCCGCCAGAAGATGTTCTCGAGCGTGTTAAAAAATCCATAATGATGGGAGCAGAGGCACAAACAAGGCTTCTTGATGAAGTTAAAGATTCCCCACTTTTAAATGAATTAACGCTGTTATATGCAAACGGAATTGAAATGGTAGAGCCGAGCGACCTTTCAGGCGTGATAAAAGGAAGGAAAAACCTTTACAGCCATTTTCAGGAAAGGATAAGCAAGGCAAAGGAGTCTGTTATACTACACACAACCTCACAAGGAATTTTAAGAAAGTACCAGGCATTGAAAAATACCCTTAAAAAGGCTAAAGAAAGGAATGTGAGGATAAGGATTGCCGCTCCAATAAATAATCTTTCAAAAGAAGAGCTTTCAAGTTTGTCAAAGGTTTCACAAATCAGAAACACAACCACGAAGGGTAGATTCTGCGTAATAGATGGTGAGGAAGTAACTTTCATGGTTCTTGACGATGAGCAGGTTCACCCAAATTATGATTTCGGCATCTGGGTAAAATCAGAATTGTTGGCAAAATCACTCCAGGGCTTTTTTGATATTGCCTGGGAGCAGATGAAGCCGGTTAAGTAAATATTTTTTAAATTTTCTAATTTTTAAAATAACGCCTCAATCGCCGGCGAGGCCTTGTCTTGCAGCAAATTTACTCAAACAATTTCAAAACCTTTATATATCATATTATTTTTAGTATTCTAAAAGAGGTGGAATAATGGGCATATATGAAATAGAGATTGTCATTCTATCAATCATTGTCGGCACCTTGGCTGCTATCGTATACTCCTTAAGAATTCTGGTATTGCTTGAAAGAAGAATCGCAAGAATGGACGAGAACCTGCTGATAATCACCAAGAAAATTTCTGAAGAAGAGATTAAGATAGAGCATGAAGAAGAGTCCATAGAAAAAGAGGAAAAAAGAATAGAAGGCATGCTGAAGAGAAAGAAGAAAAGATAGTTCTTTTATTTTATTAATTTTTAAGATATCGGTGTTGCGCATTCACCAAACGGTCTCTTATAGATTAAGACTCTTGCGCGATTAAGATCTGCTACATAAAGATTGTCCTGGCTATCAAAGTCTGTTGAAAAAGCTGCTGAATTATAGTCTTTTAAATATGCATCCGGGGTCGTAGATGCACTAAGAGGATTCGTATATAGCCCTATAAATTTAGTAAAAGGGAGTCCATATCCAACAGCCATCCTATTACATGAATCAAATGCAGGCTCCCAAGTGGCATGCACTGGAGTTCCATCCTCAGGGAAAATTTTCGCTGCAGCAGGAGCAAATATGACATTAGCATTGTTTGTAGGAAATAGTGATTTGTTAAACATTAACAATCTGAAGTTACCTTCTATTTCAAGACTGTGATCAGAAACAAACAAATTTCCATACATATCCAATCTTATATGCCCAGGACGGCAGAGCATATCTACACTTGCCCTTAAAGATGTGCCTGTATTTGGAGCAGGAATTTCTCCTCGATTACATTCTGTTCCATAAATATCCTTCTGCCCCAATATGACATCAACTTGAGGGGTAGTGAGCGGGTTTCTGATTCTTATAACCCTGTTTGTCATGGAGTTGCTCAGCCATAGGAAATCACCATTAGGACTCGGCATTATTCCCATAACCAGTCCTTCGAAATTAATTTGCCCACCTCCCAAAACTGGAAAAGGAGGCGAGAGTGTTTTGATGGGTTGAGCTCCCGTCGTTAATGGCAGCCTGTATACCCAAACTTCAACAGGATTATTCCAGATCACAACCCACAAACGCTGCTGGCTATCAGCTCTTATTGTAAATGTTGCCCAAGGTGCAAATGAGGTGAAATTCTGTGTAGCTGAGCCAGGAACAACAACACCATCGGCGGGCTTTCCATTAACTAGATTCTGAGGGTTATTCCAAAAAAGTAGCCTAGCACCGTCTGCGACTATTAGTTGGCTATCAGTAACTTCTACACCATGAACAGAGCGCCCAAGTCCTTTATCCCCCTGTGCGTTTGGGGTACTAGGAGGTGAGAAGAGTTTTTTCGTTGGTTGATAAACATTCCCCGTCGTAGGATTAGGGAATGGAGGAGAAAAAACAAGCACATCTTCGAAATATCGAGATGATGAAACAATCAGTTTTCCGTTTGCGTCAAATCCCATCGAACCGCCCCCTGCCAAATCCAATGCCTCTAAATTTCCATCAGGTTTGTAAGTATCTTTGCCCAATACTTTCTTTACAGTCAACCCATTCCAATCCCAAAGCTCAACCATGCCATTGCCACCATCATTTATCCATATTCCCTGCCCGGATGGGTCCATCTCTATGCCTGAAGGACTGTTAAATTGCGAACCAAAAGTACCTGATGCACTCATACCCGAAACAAATGGCGGCTTGAAGATAAGTATCCTTCCGTTTTCAAGATCTGCAACATATAGCCAACCATTATTATCAAAGCGAAGAGCAATAGGCCTCCTCATTTTATTTAAGGCGCTTCCATAACTATTGCTAGTAAAGTCAGCTTGCCCAAGTACGATATCCCCTTTTTTACTAATTACGCCACTTGAATTTTTGGCAAACCTCAAAACTCTATGGTTTTCTGAATCAGCCACCCACATATTCCCTCCGCTGTCAAAGGTTACGCCCCCGCCAAGGTCAAAACATAAACTACTGGCGCTCGGAGAATTTGAGCCTTTATTGCACAAATTATCAGCAAAATTATCCTGCCCCCAAACATCATCAGCTTTTGTGTCAGTGGTGAACGGGGAAATATATTTGAGGATGCGACTGTTGAACCTATCTGGAACATAAAGAGTACCAGCTCCATCCACATACATACTCGCATAAGTGATTGATTCCATTATGCTCACTGAATTTTCTCCTAGCCCGCACAATGTAGAAGCGCTTGCTAGAGCTCTATCAGGGTAGTTTTGATAGTTTCCATCGCCATTACATGCGGAATGATCTGTAGCTGAAGGTTGCCCAATTACAACATCCACAGAACATCTTGAGGCAGCACTGTAGCATTTTGATAAATTAATCCCAAGTATTCTGCTGTTGCCTCCATCCCAAACATAAAGCCTTCCAGGAGAAACGCTTTTGTCCACTATGACTCCCCCACCAAATGGAACAAAAATCTTGTCAGCAACAACTTCGTCAGGAGTAATCTCAGAAAAATCAGGCTTACCAATAATCACATCTGCCCACAAATCACCAGCTATTCCTCTAGGAGTGAAACTATTAACTATCCGCGTTTCTGTTTTATCAGATGCCCCACCTTGATCTGTCACATATGCATATACTTCATATTCTCTAAACACAAGATCTGTAAAGTTTCTCTCTAATCCATATATCTGAGAATTATAACTTGCCATTATTTCCTGGTTAGATAGAGCTCTATTCCATACACGGACTTCATCTATTGTGCCATTGAAATATCTATAGGGATTATGTGAAGCATCCAGTTCACACCCAATTGTTAAATAATTATCTGGGGAGTTAGTAGCCCCGAGAACATCTGTATATTTTAACTCACCATTAACATAAAAATATAGTGTGCCCTCACTTCTTATCATCACCACGTGATACCATTGATTCGCAGAAGGGAAGTTATACCCTGTGTTTATCCATCTGACCCATCCAAACAAACCAGTTAATGTGCTCCCGGAACCCTCACCACCGTTTCCAATTCCAAAACCATAACCCGCACTATCATCTCCGTTATAAACCGCACTTCCAAATTGCGGCA
>Ga0315274_10002920_pt1 | contig 25439 bp, 20 predicted proteins | sample YL17G02_20_MG_FD_203700 | JGI IMG/M metagenome (GOLD analysis project Ga0315274, IMG submission 203700) | Sediment microbial communities from Yellowstone Lake, YNP, Wyoming, USA - YL17G02_20 | ecosystem: Environmental > Aquatic > Freshwater > Lake > Sediment | place: USA: Wyoming | collected...
CCGACTGCGCGGCTTGGCTATCTTTGAGCTCATCGCTACAGGACTCATTGAACAATTCCGCCCAGAACTAAAGTGACAAAGTAGTACTAAGGGTGGCTATGCCCATGTTGTGCGATGGCTCGGCTAGGATGGGATCGGCGTGAGGATACTGATTACCGTGGGACTGTTCCCTCCGGATGTCGGCGGCCCGGCTACCTATGTACCGGCGATAGCCAAGGCCCTCGCCCTGCGGGGGCATCGCGTAGTGGTGGTGGCTCCACAAGATCGGGCTGCTCCGTGCCCGGTGGCGGATCCGCCGTATCGCCTGGTGCGGTTCTACCGCGCTAGTTTCCTGCGCTATGCCAACTTTGTCCTTGAGCTGTGGCGTGCTTTTGCCGCTACCCTTCGCGAAGCGCGGGGATGCGATGTCATCTACTGCAACGGATTGGGCTTGCCTACTGCCTGGGTGAGCAGGCTGGTGCGCAGGCCGATGGTAGTCAAGGTGGTAGGCGATGAAAGCTGGGAGCTGGCATACAACCGCGGCTGGACCGACCGGTATCTGGAGAAGTTCCAGCAGACACGCGGCTGTCGAATCGGGTTCATAAGGTTGCTTCATCACCTGGCAGCACGATGGGCCAAGACGGTTATTGTACCGAGCCATTACCTGGCAAGAATTGTCAAGGGATGGGGGGTATCGGCAGGGCGGATGTGCGTGATATACAACGCATTCGTCGCACCTGTGACTACTAACGACGATTTGCCTGATGTGCCGCTCCCTGCCCGTTTCCACGAGGGGCTGCGCCTGATCACTGTGGGACGATTGGTACCTCTCAAGCGGACTGCCGACGTGATCTTGGTGATCGCCAGGATGGAGGATGTCAGGCTGATCGTCGTCGGCGATGGTCCCCAGGCACAGTACCTGGAGGCTCTTGTTGGAGAGCAAGCCCTGACCGACCGGGTCCTATTACTTGGGCGGCTGTCTCAGGACAGAGTCTGGAGTTTGTTGGCGCGATATGCCGATGTGTTGATTCTCAACTCGATACATGAGAGCCTGCCTCATGTCATTCTGGAAGCAGCGTACTTGGGCGTGCCAGTGGTGGCTACTGCGGTGGGGGGAATCCCCGAGCTGCTCGAAGACGAGAAGACCGGCCTGCTGATCTCTCCCGATTCACCTGATGGTCTCCTGACAGCGCTGAGACGGCTGCAGGGTGATAGCGCATTACGCCTCCGTCTCTCGCGGAACGCTCGCTGCTCTGTGGAACGCTTTGGCTTTGAGCGCATGGTAGAGCAAACCGAACACGTGCTTGAGGCCGCCGCCGCGCGGCGGGTTCCATAGGAGGCGGCGTCCGCGGACGGAATCCGGGTGTGCCACAAGGATGCTGTTGGGCCGGTGTCGGGCAGAGATGACAGGCCCTGTTAGAGGTGCGCCGGCAGCGGTTGGCACAGACCACGACCAGGACGAGGTGTCTGAAGCGATATAGGCATCGGCCGTTGCGTGAGTCCAAATGCCTGCGCAGGCGATTCGGTTGCATTGGTTGGACCGGTCAGGATCGGCAGACTCTGGCTCGAGGAGGTCACAGCAAGATGAAAAGTGTGTCCAGGCCGGTTCGGCCCAGAGAGCGTTTTCTCGTGTTTGGTCAGCCGTGCATTGGCGAGGGTGAGATCTCGGAGGTGGTGGACAGCCTGCGGGCGCGCTGGATCGGTACTGGCCCAAAGGTATCTCGTTTCGAGGAGGCCATGGCTCGGTACAAAGGCGTGTCGCACGCCGTAGCGCTCAGTTCGTGCACTGCAGGTCTTCACCTGGCGTGCATCGCCCTCGGCATAGGGCCGGGAGATGAGGTCATCACTACCGCTCTAACCTTCTGTGCTACAGTGAATGTCATTATCCATTGTGGAGCGACGCCTGTTCTGGCAGATGTGTCTCCGGTCTCCATGAACATAGATCCGCGCAGCATTGCGGAAAAGATCACCGGGCGAACGCGTGCGATTATTGTGGTTCACTTCGCTGGTCGGGCATGTGACATGGCCGCGATTATGGACCTTGCAGAGAAGCATGGCTTGTTGGTTATCGAAGACTGCGCTCATGCCATCGAAACTGAGTACAGAGGACAGAAGGCCGGCACGATTGGCTCAGCAGGTGTGCTCAGCTTTTACGCCACCAAGAACCTGACCACAGGCGAAGGTGGGATGATGCTGACCAATTCCGGTGAGTTGGCGAACCGGATCAAGCAGCTCAGCCTACACGGGCTGAGTGCAGATGCGTGGAAACGCTATAGCGATAGCGGCTACCGGCAATACCATGTGGTTGAGGCAGGCTTCAAGTACAATATGACCGACATGCAGGCCGCTATCGGCCTGCACCAGTTTGGGCGTCTTGAGGAGTATGCCCAACGTCGGCAGCAGATCTGGGGCATGTACCAGCGAGCCTTTGCCTCCACCCCTCTCGCGCTGCCGGCGCCAGATGATGCCGGTACGGTGCATGCCAGACACCTGTTCACCGTGCTAGTGGATGAGGAAAAGTGTGGTGTCTCACGTGATGAGTTCCTGTCGCTCATGACGGATCACAACATCGGCGTAGGGGTTCATTACCTGGCTGTACCAGAACACCCGTACTACCAGCGAGCATACGGCTGGCGCCTGGGGGACTGGCCAAATGCGATGCGGATCGGACGTCAGACAGTCTCGCTGCCATTGTCTGGATGCCTGACAGATGATGATGTGCAGGACGTCATAGACGCAGTTTTTGATATTTTATCGTAGTGCTCGATCTACCGAGGGATCCGTGCGCATTCTTGGCTTTGGCTATGACACGAACTTGCTGTTGCCGGAGGATGAGGCGAATGAAGGCCAGTACCGCCAGCGGCGCTATTGCGATCTCTTGGGCCAGGAGAAGGCATTCATCATCCTGGGCCGGGGTCTTCCGCACCAGGAGCGTTCTATCGCTGACGGGCGCATCTGGGCGATCAGCGCCTCAGCCCAGCACAAACTGCGGCAGGTTGGGCTGGCCTACCTGCATGGAATCCGTGTGAGCCATCGGTTCCAGCCGGACATTGTGGAATACCAGGATCCCGGGTTGGCCGGCCTGGTCGCCTACCTGACCGCAAGGAGGTTGCGCGTTCCGCTGGTTGGCGGGGTGTTCAACGATTTCCTGGACAATCCGACCTGGCTTGCAAGGGCAGCACCTCGCCGTCTGTACAACGTTATGGCCAAGTTTGTGCTGTCGCGCTCGGTTCGGGTCCGCTGTGATTCGCTTGAGACTGCGTGTTCGCTGAATACCAAGGGATACACTCAGGTCAGGTATGTTCCCTTTTTCGTGCCATGGTTGGAGGGGTTCTCAGTATCTGACGAGGTGCAGAGCGACCGTCTCAGGCGTTGGGATAGTGACCCGGTTATTCTGTGTGTGGCACGCCTATCCGAAGAGAAGAACATAGCGCTGTTGCTCAGGGCATTCGAACGCGTGCATACTTCGGCCCGACGCGGTCGGTTGGTGTTTGTCGGTGCAGGGCCGCTCAAACGTGAGCTCGAACGTTTGGCTGCCGAACTAGGCGTTGAGCGTTGGATATCCTGGGTCGGCGCGGTTGAGTATCGTGCCCTACCTGGGTACTACCGTCAGGCCAATCTGCTGGTTCTCCCCTCCTCGTCCGAGACGTTGGCACGTGTTCTTGTGCTGGCTCAAGCCTCGCGCTTGCCTGTCATCACCACTGACACCTCAGGCAGCCGCGGTGTGGTGAGCAATGGTCAGAGTGGCTACGTGACGCCTGTGGGTGACGTGCAAGCCTTCTCGGAGGCGTTGGGCCGCTTGATCTGTGACAAGGCTATCTACCGACGCATGTTAGGCTCAACCGGGGCCCACGCCTTGGAGCAGCACGGCGAGGCCATGATCACCGGTGAGCTGAGGGGGTTCTACGAGGATGTGTTGCCGTGCGCGTGATTGCAGTGGGCGTGCCACTGTCTGCCATAGCGGGGCAAGGAGTGGCAGGTGAATCTGCCGAGGAAGAGTATGCTCTGGTCCGCGGGTCAGCATGATGGTCAGTCGGTCCATGATGCTGCACAGGCGAGCTATCGACAAGCACGTCGAGCGCACTGGGATCAGGTCGCTCGGCGGATGGATCGTGGAGCCGGTTGGGGAGCCTACTACCACCGGCGGCTGGTGCAGATCTACCAATTCCTGGTTCCTCCAGGACAGCGAGTGCTTGAGATCGGCTGCGCTCAGGGTGACCTGCTGGCCGCACTTGAGCCACAGGTCGGGGTGGGTGTGGACTTTTCGGGGGAGATGATCCGCAGAGCGGAACGGCGGCACCCCAAACTGCGGTTTGTTCAGGCCGACGCGCATTACCTGGACCTGAACGAGAGGTTCGATGCGATCATCCTGTCCGACCTGACCAATGACCTGTGGGATGTACAGGCAGTTCTCCAGCAGGTGATGTGGCTGACGACCCCTCGCACTCGCCTCATACTGAACTTCTATAGCCGGCTGTGGGAATTGCCGCTGGCGCTAGCGGGATGGCTGGGGCTGGCGAACCCGACGTTGCATCAGAACTGGCTCACGGCAGAAGATATCGACAACCTGCTATACCTGACTGATTTCGAGATCGTGCGGTCGTGGCCAGAGATCCTGTTGCCCTTGCCAGTTCCACTTCTCAGTGCCTTCTGTAACCACGTCCTGGTTAAGATCTGGCCACTCAGATACCTGGCCCTGACCAATTTCGTCGTGGCTCGGCCTCATGCGCTGCACACCGAGTCGCCGATCGAGGAGCCAACGGTCTCTGTCGTTGTTCCGGCACGAAATGAAGCTGGAAACATCCCTTCGATCTTTCACCGCGTCCCGCATATAGGGCGGGGAGTGGAGCTCGTGTTTGTCGAAGGGCATTCCAGGGATGATACGCATGCTGTCATAGAGCAGGGCATAGCCAACCATCCCGAGAAGCGGTGCAAACTGCTCCAGCAAACCGGCGTGGGCAAGGGTGATGCCGTCCGGCTGGGCTTTGCTCAGGCCAGCGGCGACATGCTGATGATCCTCGATGCCGACTTGACTACCCCTCCCGAGGACCTGCCCCGCTTCTATGAAGCATTGTGCTCCGGTCGGGGTGAGTTCATCAATGGGGTGCGGCTTGTCTATCCAAGGGAGGCGGAGGCGATGCGCTTCCTGAACCTGCTTGGGAACAAGTTCTTTAGCCTGGCCTTCTCTTGGTTGCTGGGACAGCCGGTCAAGGATACGTTGTGCGGCACCAAAGCGCTGTGGAAAAGCGATTACGAACGGCTCGCCGCCAGTCGGGCGTATTTCGGTGACTTTGACCCCTTTGGGGATTTTGACCTCCTGTTCGGCGCAGCCAAGCTGAACTTGCGGATCCTGGATCTGCCGATTCGCTACCGGGAACGCACGTATGGTACTACAAATATCCACCGGTGGAAGCATGGGTGGCTGTTGCTCAAAATGGTGCTGTTTGCTGCTTGGCGGATCAAGTTTGCGTAGGACGCCGATGGGTCGTACCCGCAGGGGTTGTTTGTGCGAGGCAGAGCATGGGTTCGGCTCGTGCAAGCCATGAGATTGTGCACGGCAGAAAGCTAGCGCAACGTGATCCGGAGTTGACCTGGGGATGGGGCACGCCGGCAGGACGCTTGCGCGCGAGGCGGCGGGCTGCACTGATCGCTGGCGGTGCCCGCCTTGGGCCCGGGGTACGCACTTTGGAGGTCGGTTGTGGTACCGGGATGTTCACTGAGATGTTTGCTCAAACGGGCGCCGATCTGGTGGCCGTGGATATCTCGGCGGATCTGTTGGGAAGGGCACGAGCTCGCGGTCTACCAACCAACAGAGTGCAGTTCTTAGAAAAGCGATTCGAGGATTGCGACGTGGATGGCCCATTCGATGCGGTGGTTGGCTCATCGGTGCTGCATCACCTTGACGTTGAACGGTCCCTGATCAGGATTCGCGCCTTGCTGAAGCCAGGAGGAGTGATGAGCTTTGCCGAGCCCAACATGCTCAACCCGCAGATCCTGATCCAGAAGAGCGTGCCTTGCATCAAGAAGCGGCTGGGGGATTCGCCAGACGAGACCGCGTTCCTGCGCTGGCGGCTACATGCGCTCTTGCTGAGGACGGGACTCGAAGACGCGGAGATCGTTCCTTTTGACTGGCTCCACCCAGCCACACCGAAGGTGCTGACCAGACTGGTCACAGGCCTGGGCTCCTACCTGGAGCACATACCCGTTGTCCGTGAGTTTGCTGGCTCATTGTATGTTAGGGCCTATCGCCCGCTGGCGGGCTAGCTACTGCTGAGGGCAAGGTCAGTTTGCGCGCAAACAAGCTATTAGGCCGCTCTCAGGTACCCAGACTCAGGCTTTTGCCGTACGGCCGGTACAGGTACGTGGACCAAAGTGACCCGGTGTTGTTTTACTATTGGCCCATTGTCGGCACTATGTACCGCCGCCGGGTCGAACTCTGTCTGGCAGAATTGCGCGGTGGAGACCGTATTCTGGAGGTCGGTTTCGGCTCGGGGACAGCTTTCCTGAACCTGCACGACAGTTACCGAGAGATCTATGGGTTGGACCTGACAGCACCCGTTGCAGAGGTGACATCCTTGTTCAGCTCGATCGGTATCGACACAGTTCTGCAGAATGGCAACGTGCTGGGCATGCCTTACCCCGACGGTTTCTTTGATGCTGTGCTATTGATCAGTATTCTTGAGCATCTCAAAGTCGACGAGCTAGAGCCCGCTTTCATGGAAGTCCGCAGGGTGCTCAAGTCTGGCGGGCAGGTGGTGTATGGTGTCCCCGTGGAGCGCCCGCTTATGGTCTTGGCGTTCTGGCTGCTGGGTCACAGCATCCACGAGCATCACCATTCAACTGAGCGGGATGTCTCGGCGGCTGCCGAGAGCGTCCTCGGCAGAGTCGGTCTCACACAGATGCCTGCCGTTCTTCCAGGGCTGGGCTCAGTCTATCAGATAGGCCACTTTGTGAAACAATGACGAGATCATCTTTCACCTCATGGCTCTATCACGTCTGCGTCATCTCGGCTATAGGCGGGCTGTCACTCGTGGTGCATCAAGTGCCGTACCTGCTCTCAAGCAAGCCGTACAGCATTGGTGCAGACGGTGATAGCGCCTTCCATCTTGCCCTCCAGATGAAGCTACGTGATCCCACCCTGTTCCCCAAGGACATTGAGCTGAACGAGATGTATCTGTCCTCAAGGCCGGCTTCTGAATTCGCGATTCATCGCACCGTGGTCTGGGTCGCCGACCACGTCTTCGGTCGTGATCTGTTTGCCGCCAATACTGTCGTCTCTTGGGGCAACCACCTGCTATTCCTAGCCGGCTGCTATTGTCTGGGTGTGTATGTGCTCCGGTCGAGAGGCGGGGCAGCACTCTTTGCGGCTGCTTCAGTTGGGCTATCGCAAGCATTCAACGCCTGGTGGGGAATGGCACCCGGTGCGGTGATCCCCAAGTACGTAGGATTGACACTGGTTCCGTGGTTCCTGCTTGGCTACCTATGTTGGTCTCAGCGCCCACGGCGAGTCATCATCCTGTTCTTCTTGCTTGGCCTTGCCGTCAACGTCTACCCCCTCCTGCCTCTGTACCTGGCCCTGCTGTTGCTAGCTGTTACCTGCTCCCGTTCCAGGCCGCCTTGGGGCTCCTGCCTGACGATGGGGATGGCATTCCTGGCTGGTGCGTTACCATCTGTGCTTGTGTCGGCGATTGGTGCTTTCAGGAAGGCCGGAATGCTAGACGCGCAGGCCCTAGCGATCTATGAAGCGCTGCTGGTACGCTACTACGGCTATGCTCTTCTGAACCCAAGATATGCGGCGGCATCTCTGGTTTCGCCGGTCGGATTCCTGCTTGTGGTCGGGGGGGAAGGGCTGCTGCTTTGGCGCCGTCAGGCAGACCTGGACGGAAAGGAGCGTCGCTTCTTCCTGCGTCTCAATGTCTGGATGGCTGCGCTGGGTCTGCTCGCTACGGCTGCCAGTCTCGGCCATCGCATTCGCTTTGTTCTTGCTCACAGCCTTCTGGTGGGTGGATGCGTGATCTGGTTCCTGCTGCAGGCGGCCAGGAGTGGGCTGGTCGCCAAGTGGCTCAAGGTAGACCTACGTGGAGTGGGACGCCAGTTGGTGCTTTTCGCAGTCTGGACGATGGTGCTCAGCCTGTTTGGCCTGGTGGGTGGCGCCATCTGGCGTCCTCTGCTCATGTTCCTTTTCCACCGTGCTTCGGCCTTTCTGTATATCCCTGGGTACCTGGGATGCGCCTGGCTGGTGACCTATTGGGCGAAGCAACGCTCCGTGACGGGTCTGATGATCGGGGCGGGCATAGGGTCGCTGATGCTGCTCAATGGCATGATGAACACGGCTCTGTTCTACGATGTACGCGGGGAGCGGGTTGCCCAGACTGCCATGCCGTATTATGCTCTGGCCGACTGGGCCGCCCAGGACACGGCGAGCGACAGCTTGTTCATGGTACCCTATGGCCCGGGCCACGATACATTCTACGCTTTTCGTGTGTACTCTGCTCGTGCTGTGCTCCTTCAGTGGGCAACAGGCGAGATCGTCCTTTCCAATCCACAGATCGCTTCAGAGTTCTGGCAGATGTCTAGTGGCGTGGCGCCTTTGTATGAGCAGGCCAGCCAGACGTCTGACTTCCTGCGTGTGGCGCATAGGTATAGGGCTGACTATATCATCACTGACCAGGCCACCCCATGCCTGCCCGCCCTGCCTGTCGCCTACCGAAATGAGGCGTACACTGTCTTTGTGGTTCCGCCCGAATAGGGCTAACTCGTAAGGACTGAGGAAGAGCCGTGCCCAAGGCAGCAATGCTCCTCTCGCTTGCCAAGTCACTTGTCTCCCTGCCCATTGGCATCGTCTATGCTGCCTATCGCCTGGGCCTGTTCGAGTTCCTGACGATCAGCCGTCTGTTGGCCCTGGTCCCTGGCCGCGTCGGACGCTGGTGGCGCGCTGCCTGGTATCAGCGCACGCTGATTGGCTGCGGAGAGCGATTGTACGTGGACTGGATGGCTGCGATCAGAACTCCCAAGACCCGGGTAGGGAACAACGTTTTCATAGGTACTTGCTGCTGGATTGGCTGGGCCGATATTGGCGATGATGTCATGCTGGGTGGGCACATCACCGTGCTAAGTGGGGGACACCATCATGGCTTCGACCGTCTCGATCTACCTATCACACGGCAGCACGGCGACCAGGTCCAGGTCAGGATTGGGCAGGATGTCTGGATCGGCAGCGGGGCCATCGTCATGGCTGATGTTGCTCCCGGTACTGTGGTGGGTGCAGGCGCGGTCGTCACCAAGACGTTCGAACCCTACTCTGTTCTGGTGGGCGTGCCTGCCCGACTGATCCGGCGGCGTGGTCAGGCCGTGTGCGAGCCCGAGGCGGAAAATGAAGCCCCTCCCACAGTCTAGCGTCCGGCTCAAGTCCTGGCTCACACCAAGCCGTTATCTGGCCGCGACGAATATCGCAAGTGCGGGCATTGGTTTCGTGGCTGGTGCGTACGTGGCCCATGTCTTGGGAGCAGACCGATTGGGGGTGACCGCGGTTGTCTCTGGTATCAACACCTCCATTGCGGCGTTTGTGGATGTGCGTCTCAATGATGTTGCGGCCAAGGCCTTCTACCAGATGGAAGAGCCATCTCCTGCTCAGATCGGTGCCTATCGTGCTGGGGTCTTGTGGTTGGCTGTTCTGGGCACAGGTGTGCTCGCCGGGGCGATTGCCCTCATCTCGGCTCTGGTCGGGAACCTCCTGGTGCCGCTTTTCACCGAGGCGTTGGTCGCAGGCTGGTGGGTCCCAGCGGGGGCACTGGCGATAGCCCTGAACACTGTTTCTGGCACTGTCTGGTTTCTGCTGCGGTTCAGCGGGGCTTTCTACCTCATTGGCACGTGGCGGCTCGTGCTCCAGTTGATGAGTGGCGGTATCACTGTGCTGGTGCTGGTGTTGAGGCCGGACATAGATGGGGTATACCTGGCTGGTGTGGCCACCGCCCTGGCTAACCTGCTCCTGGTATTTGCAGTCTCGTGGAACCTGTGGATGCGGAAGGCCCGGTTGCCTATGCTTCGTCCCGACTGGCGGCGGGCATATTCCGTGTTTCGCCATAGTCTTAGCATGATCTTCTATGGCAATCTGCTCGGCTATGCCAAGCTATTCCAGCGCAGCGCTGACGTGTTGCTGGTTGCCTATTTCAGCAGCGATCGCCAGACCGGCATCTACAAGCTGTCGCGCTCGTTGATCGACCAGGGGTTAGCGACGCTGCAAGATGCTCTGTATCAGGTGTACTATCCCAGCTTCCTGGATGCTTTTGTGCGTCGGGCCCAACAGGAATATCGGCGCCTGGCAAGCAACCTGCTGAGGATCTCCGCGTTGGTCACCCTGGGGCTGTTGGCCGGAGAAGCATTGTTGCTGCCCACCATGATCCGGGTGGTATTTGGCAGTACCTATGCTGGCGCTGAAGGGCCCATGATGATCCTGACTGCGACCTTTGTGTTCATCGTTGGTTTCCACCCATGGCTCTGGGCGATTTTCGTGGGCTCAGGCGAACTGTCCAAGTACACGGTAATGACCTTTGTTGGCGTTGGGGTCCAGTACGCCGTGACACTGGGTCTTTTCCTGCTGATTGGCCCTTCAGCGATGACGGCAATGCTCGGCGCATTTGCCTATCATCTTTGGGTCATCCCAGCGTCCTATTGGCTGGCCTATCGTTCATGGGGTGAATTCGTGCCATGGGGCAAGTAGGCCCCAACTTGCGCCCCCTGGCCGCCCGAAACCGGCTCACGAGTCGCTGCGCGTGGGAGGAAAGCGGATGATCTGTCCACCTGCCAGATTGACATGGTCGCGCCTGTGGATGGCAGGGAGCCATTCTCGCATGAGTCTCTTGCGCATCCTGGAGTATGACTGTGTGCAGAGAGTATCCCTGGAGGGTACCACGCTGGACGTGGGAGGCGGCAGCAGAAGCGACTACAACCCCCTGCTGTCAGTTCGGGGCAAGCTCCAGACGGTGAACCTCGATCCGAGCATGGAGCCTGCTTTTGTTGCTGACCTGAACCGAGGGCTTCCGGTGGCGACAAGCAGCTACAACAGCATCGTCTCTCTCAACACCCTCGAACACATTCAGCAGGACACGCTCCTCTTGGAAGAGATGTTCCGGGTGCTCAAGCCGGGCGGAAGTCTGTGCGTGCTCGTGCCATTCCTGTACCGGGTCCATGCTTCGCCGAGCGACTATCACCGTCACACGGCGTGTTTCTGGGCGGAGGCATTGAGGCACATTGGCTTTCCACCGTCAGGGATGACGATCGAGCCCCTGACCTTCGGGCCACTGACAGCCCCTCTGTCTCTGGTTGAGTTCAGCTTCCCAGCAGGGATGAGAAGCCTGCTTCGGGTTGGTGCCTTGCTGGTTCCGTTGCTGAGGGGTAAACTGCGGCGGAGGGGGTTGCTCGACGACGGGCGTGATACTCCGCTGGATTACTGGATCGTGGCACGCAAGCAGAAGGGGAGTAGCAGGTGAGACTCCTGGTCGTCAATTTCGAGATGGACCGTCTTTCGCGGACTATGCCCTGGTCACAGCAGGTTGTGGATCTGCTAGCCAGGTCGTGCGAGGTGGTGGCAGTGCTGACGTCACGGGTCGGCCGCTATGACCCACCCGCCAACGTGCATGTTGAGGTTCTGCCTTTTCCGCGCTTGATGGCTGTGCCAGGCCTGCGTCTGGCCGTGGTAGGCTTGGCGAACCTGCAGGCGCTCCGCCTGGCGCGACGCTATCGGGCTGAGGTCTGCTTTGTGCATATGGCCGTGAACTGGGTCTACTACCTGCGTCCCTGTTTCAGCCTGCTGCGGCTGCCAGTTCTGGCCTGGTACGCGCATGGCACAGTAAGCGACGAGTTGCACCGTGCTCATCGGGCCGCTACCCGCATCGTCACCTCGACGCCCGAGGGGTTCCGGATCCCCTCGAGCAAAGTCCGTGTCATTGGCCAGGGCGTAGATACCGACGTCTTTAGCCTGCCTCCTCAGCAGTCCGAGCGCCGCAACATTCTGGCTGTCACTCGCGTTTCCCCTCGGAAGCGGATCGAACTGCTGATCGAGGTGATGGAAGCTCTGAGTACTATAGTCGACGCGCCATGTCTCCGTCTGCGGGTGATTGGCACTACGGTCACGCGGGAGGATCAGTACTATGAGATAGAGTTGCGTGACCGGGTCTGGCGCACGGGTCTGCAGGACCAGATCGAGTTCACGGGGTATGTGCCCCAACCCCATATCCCGGTATACTATCGCAACTCGTTTCTGCACCTTAACGTCAGTCAGACTGGCAGCATGGACAAGACCGTCCTGGAAGCGCTGGCCTGTGGGTGTCCCGTGCTGACAAGCAATGAGGCCTTCTTTGGCCTGCTGAGGGACTACCCGGAGTTCATCATCCGCGATGAGCGTCCAGAGGCCATTGTCAGGCAGATCCTGGCCCTGTACGCGCGGCGGGATGAATACGACCGGGTAGCCTTGCGGGCACTGGTTGTCGGACATCATGATGTGTACACTTTTGTTCGGAACGTACTGGCAAACCTGCAGGCGATCCGCCGGGACTGATAGCATGACGAACACACGTCGAGCCTATGTTGTCCGCTCCAGATACAGAGTGGTGGGTGACATTCTGCGGAACACCGAAGGCATCCTCCTGGATATTGGCGCGCGCGACCGTCGTCTGGCCAGAGAGCTAGATCCACACCGGCTCAGGTACTATTCCGCGGAGTTGAGCGGAGGATGTGACTACCAGATGGACTTGGAACAGGAGTTGGACCTGCCGGACCTTGCATACGACTATGTGGTAGCTCTTGATGTGCTGGAACACATCGAGCACATTTATCAGACCTTCCGTGAGTTGGCCCGCATCACTCGTCGCTGCCTGATCGTCAGCCTGCCCAATATGGCCACATTGCCGAGGCGCTGGTCGTTTCCCTGGCACGGACACCGGGCACGCACAAGTACCATCTGTACGCCCAGCACCAGGGAGACCACCATCGATGGCTGGCGGTTTACCCGCAGATCAATGCCTTCGTGGAGGTCAACGCGGCCAAGGCGGGCTTCATCTTGCAGCAGGTCCTGGAGGAGCTAGGAGGAGACATTGTGACCCGGGCGATTGGGCTGGTCTTGGCGCGGCTTGGCCTGTTGCCAAGTGGATGGCTGACCGATCGCTGCATCTATGTGCTCGCCAGGAGATGAGAGCCTTTGCTGACGCGCGCGTCCAGGTATGAGGTCGTGGGCCAACAGGTGGCAACGCTGGCGGGAACGCTGGTGGATGTCGGGGCGCGAGACCGGGTGCTGAAGCGGTACCTGTCGCCGGGATTGCGCTATCTGTCGGCAGACATTACGCCTGGTCATGATTTCCAGTGGGATCTGGAGCGGCCGATCAATGCTCCAGACACTGCCTACGACGTGGTAGTGGCTCTGGACGTACTGGAGCATGTGGAGTGGATCCAACGAGCCTACCAGGAGCTGCTGCGCATCACGCGGCACAAGCTGTTCGTATCGTTGCCCAACATGACTTGCCTGTCTTTGCGCTTGCAGTTCTTTGCGACCGGCCACTTGGGGGGCAAGTATGATCTGTTGCCAGAGCACCAGGGAGACCGGCATCGTTGGTTGACCAGCTATTCGCAGATCGATGCGTTCATCCATCATCACGCCAGGGCATCTGGTTGCGCGGTGGTGCGCTATGACATGCTGACCGGCCACGGTCGGCTGCATCAGTTGCTCTCCTATCTGCCGCTCTCCGCTGCTCTGCGCGCCTATGCCCTCTTGTTCGAGATCACGAGGATCACATGACCCGATCTGAACCTGTTCTGTTTGTCATAGCCAACCTCGGTGGAGGGGGCGCGGAACGCGCCCTGGTGAACATTATCAATGGCCTGGATCGAAGCCGGTTCCGGCCGCACCTGGCCCTCTTCCAGAAAGAGGGGGTCTTTCTGCCTGAGCTGGCGGCGGATGTGCCCGTGTACGAGATTCAGCCAACTGATCATGGGGTTTTGCATCGCAACTGGGTTCGCATGCGGGCCATCAAGCGGCTATGCGAGCAGCTTGAGCCTGCTCTAGTCATGAGTGTAAACTGGCAGGTGAACTTGGTTGTAGCGGTGGCCGACTGGCTGCTCAGACTTGGCTGCCCCGTAGTCACAAACGAGCAGGTCGCTTTGAGCCGGCACCTAGCGGGAGCCTGGCAACGCCACGTCTTCTGGGTCGTGGCCCGCCGGATCTATCGACGCGTCGCTGCAGTCGTCACGATCTCGGAGGGTATTGCGTCCGAGCTCCAAGGAGGCCTGGCTCTGCCTTCCGGTCAGTTCCGCGTCATCCATAATCCGATAGCCATCGCCCAGATCCGGCAAAGAGCGGAGAACACTGCTGACATTCCCGCTACATCACATCCTGTCCTTGTCGCAGTCGGCCGGCTCGATCCACAGAAGAACTATCCGCTGCTGCTCAGGGCTATCCGGCGAGTTGTGCAGGAACAGCCTGTTACCCTCTCTGTTATCGGAGAGGGCAGGGATCGCCCCCGTTTGCAGAGCCTGCTCCAGTCTCTGGGACTCGAACCTTTCGTCCATCTACTTGGCTTTCAGAGCAATCCCTACGCCTACATCAAGCGGGCTGACCTGTTCGTTCTTTCCTCCGACTATGAAGGTTTCGCTAATGTCATCGTTGAGGCATTGGCTGTCGGCACCCCTGTTGTGGCAACCGACTGCCCCTATGGTCCGGCGGAGATTCTGGCCGATGGCCAATACGGGCGACTGGTTCCGCCTGGCGATGAACAGGCGCTGGCAGAGGCCATCCTGTCTCTGCTTCGGGACCCGGCGGCGCGGCATCGCCTGAGCGCCGCCGGCCTGGCTCGGGCTGAGGCGTTTTCCGTCGAACGGTTGGTGCCAATATATGAGCGGCTGTTTGCTGAGGTCTTGGCCAGTTAGCCTGTCAGGCGGCAGGTCTCTTGCTCGGGCAGAACAGGGGCGTTGCCTGCGTAGCCCTTCTGCGGATGGCGGTCAGGCCTTCGTTGAGCACGCGACTTGGTGCGTGTTGTTGCAGAACGAGTGGAGAACAGGGCATAGCAATGTGCGGCATCGCTGGGAAACTCTACTTTGACTCAACTCGCCTGGTAGACGACTCTCTGATCAACAGGATGAGCGCCGTTCTGCGCCACCGTGGCCCTGACGATGAAGGCCTGTGGACCAAGGGCCCGATAGGTCTGGGCCAGCGGCGACTGGCGATCATTGACCTATCCTCTACCGGCCACCAGCCAATGTGCAACGAGGACGGCACGATCTGGATCACCTACAACGGTGAGATCTACAATCACGTGGATCTGCGGCCAGAGATGGAGAAACGTGGCCATTCGTACCATAGTACCTCGGACACAGAGAATATCCTTCATCTTTACGAGGAGTACGGACGCGACTGCACAAAACATCTGCGCGGCATGTTTGCCTTTGCTGTCTGGGACACCCGTTGGCACCGTCTGCTGCTAGTTCGCGATCGCTTTGGCAAGAAACCACTGCTCTATGCCGAGACCGCGGAGGGACTAACCTTTGCGTCAGAGATCAAGGCTGTTCTGCAAGACCCGGCAGTTTCGCGCGATGTGGATGAGGTGGCTCTGCATCACTACCTGACCTACGGCTACGTCCCCGCGCCCCAGACCGCCTTCCGCCAGATCCGCAAGTTGCCTCCAGCCAGCACGCTCCTTTGGGAGAACGGACACATCTCCATTGACCGCTACTGGAAGTTGAGCTACGCTCCCAAGCTAGAGCTCGATGAAGAGCAGGCTGCCGAGCAAGTTCTGGTGCTGTTGCGAGAGGCAACCCGGCTTCGACTGATGAGCCAGGTGCCACTGGGTGCCTTTTTGAGTGGTGGGATTGACTCCAGTTCTGTGGTCGCCCTGATGGCCGAAGCCATGGACGAGCCAGTCAAGACGTTCTCAATTGGATTTGCAGAGCAGTTGTTCAGCGAGCTGCACTATGCGCGCCAGATCGCTGAGAGATACGCCACCGATCACCACGAGTTCATCGTCAGGCCTGATGCCTTGGCTGTGCTTCCGGAGCTGGTGTGGGCATATGGCGAGCCATACGCGGACTCGTCGGCCTTACCGACGTACTATGTAGCCCGTGAGACGCGCCGGCACGTCACTGTGGCCCTAAATGGCGACGGTGGCGATGAGGCCTTTGCGGGCTATGAGCGGTATGTAGCCGTTCGCGCGGCCGCATGCTATGAGCGTCTGCCGCGCTGGCTTGGGGACGGTTTGTTGAATCCGCTGGCTCGTCGTCTGCCTGAATCCACCCGGCGCAAGGATGCTCTGCGCCGCCTGAAACGCTTTGTGTTGGCCATGGGGGACTCGCCCGAGCGGCGCTACGCCCGCTGGGTCATCCTCATGGACAACCCGGACAAAGAGCGGTTGTACACTCTGAGCTTTGGGGAGCGAACGGCGGGGATAGACTCAATATCGCTGCTGGAGCAGGCCTGCGCGGTAGCAGATAGCCCTGAAATGGTGGAGCGCATTCTGTCTGCTGATATTGCGACCTATCTGCCCGACGATCTGCTGGCCAAGGTCGACATCGCCACGATGGCCCATTCACTCGAGGGCCGGTCTCCCTTTCTCGACCACGAGCTGGCCGAGTTCGTTGCCCGGTTGCCTATTCGTCTCAAGCTGCGGGGCCTGGACTCCAAGCATGTGCTCAAGTGCGCCCTTCGCCATCACCTGCCCAGGTCGATCTTGCATCGAGCCAAGCAAGGCTTCGGGATCCCCATCGGACACTGGTTCCGCCACGACCTGCGGACGGTTGCCTATGCCGTGCTCCTCGATCCCCCCTCACTCCGGCGGGGGATACTGGACGGTCAGGCAGTGCGCGCTCTGCTGGATGAACATGTCTCGGGAAAGGTCAACCATGGTTACCGCATCTGGCAGTTGCTGTTCCTGGAACTCTGGTTCCATACGAACGTGGATCGGCCACTGACTGGCCCCATCGAGCCACTGGGGCGCATCGTGTAATGGATCCAATGCCTACGTCCATCATGTACCTGATCACCGAACTGAACACTGGCGGCGCGCAAAAGATGCTGCTGCTACTGCTCTCCCGCCTGGACAGGCAGCGCTTCTCTCCGAGCGTCGCCTGCCTCTACAACGGCGAAGGGACAGTGGCGCAAGAGATCCGGGCGCTCGGTATCCGAGTCACCGACCTGCGGATGACTGCCAAATGGCGTGGGGATGCTTTGTGGCGACTCTACGGCCTGCTGCGAGCGGAACGTCCGGTCATTCTCCATACTCACTTGTTCCATGCCAACATCCCCGGGCGCGTGCTGGGCCGGCTTGCTGGCGTGCCTATCATCATTTGCACTGAGCACACCATGGGGATGGAGGACGAGTGGCGTTATTGGATCAACCGACTCACTCAACGCCTTGCAGACCGGGTTGTCTGTGTGTCGCAGCAGATCGCCGGTTTTGTCGCACACCGGGCGGGGATACCGGAGGCCAAGATCGTTGTCATCCGGAATGGCATAGACCTGAAGCGATTCCAGGACATGCCAGACAGGCAGAGTGTGCGAACCGCGCTGGGCTTGCCTTCTGACCTCTCGCTCATTGTCACGGTTGCTCGTCTGGATCCGGTCAAGCGGCTCGACGTGCTCATCAGCGCACTGGCCCAGCTCCCGGGAGTGCTTCTGGTCGTTGTGGGTGATGGGCAGGAACGAGACAAGCTGGCCCGGCTCGCGGCCGAGCTTGGCGTCGAGCAGCGTGTCCAGTTCGCGGGCCAGCAGCGGAATGTCCTGCCCTGGTTGGCGGCGTGCGATCTGTTTGCGCTCTCCTCGGACTGGGAGGGGCTTTCGGTGGCCCTGCTGGAAGCCATGGCCGCGGGTCTGCCCGTTGTGGCGACACGGACCGGCGGCACGCCGGAACTGGTGGTGCAGGATGTGACCGGGCAATTGGTGCCTCCTGGCGAGGCCGGCGCCCTGGCACAAGCGATTGCTGGGCTCCTGGGCGATGCCGAGTTGCGGCGCGATTTGGGTCGGGCCGGAGCCGAACGTGTGGCAGAGGCCTTTACCGTTGAGCGCATGATTGGCCAAACGGTCCAATTGTACGACCAGTTGCTTGCCCAGAAGGATCAGCGGCCGGATGTACCCATCCGCCGTCGAATGGGAAGTACGTTGTGAGCCGACCTCGATCGCTCCAGTCTTTGGTCGTGGTGGTACTGGTCGCCTTGGCGCTGAGGGGGGCGATGGTAGTGGGCGTGTCTTGGCGCCCCGAACGGCTCATCCACCGTGACTCGGCCAGCTACATCCAGCCGGCTGTCAACCTGCTGGCGGGCCATGGCTTCTCCCAGGCAAGCAAAGCTCCGTTTGCCCCAGATGCGCAGCGTACGCCAGTCTACCCCTTGTTCATTGCGTTCCTATATTGCCTGTTTGGCGAGCAAAACCTGGCAATCGCCTCGGTACAGGCCCTGCTGGGCACCCTGACCACAGGTCTGACCTATCTGTTGGCGAGGCGTCTGGTAGGGGAGCGAGGAGCGTTCATTGGCGGTCTTTGCCTGGCGCTTAGCCTGGGTCCCATCGTGTACACCGCATACATCCTGACTGAAACACTGTTCACCTTGCTCTTGGTGAGCATGACTCTTGCGCTTGTGCTCTATCTGCAAAAGGCGCGTCTTGCGTGGCTGGTCGGATGCGGCCTGCTGGCCGGACTGGCGATCCTGTGCCGCCCTATCGCGCTGTTCTACCCGCTGCTGTGCGCTTTACTCCTCGGGCTTGCGCATCGGGGAGAGTGGCGGCGGGTGTTGGTGGCTGCTCTGGCTCTGCTTGGCACAGCCGGGTTGACTATCGCCCCGTGGGTGGTGCGCAACGTTCGAGTCGTGGGCCTGCCGACTGTGTCCACGATCGATGACGTTAACCTGTTCCTCTACGACGCCGTCGCTGTGAAGGCCGATCTTGAGGGTATGGCTCAGGAGTCAATGCGGGCCGAGCTCATGCAGCGAGCACAGGACGTACTGGCTCAGCAGGGCCAAGAGCAGGATGTGGTCGCTCGGGACAGGCTGTATCGGAAGTGGGGGCGCGAGATCATACTGGCCCATCCCTGGCGATACCTCTACATCCATGTGAAGAGCGATGTGAACAGCTTGCTTCCCAATGTAACCGAGTTTCTGGAGCTTGCTGGCGTGACTCGGGGAGCCAAGGGCACCCTGAGCGTGCTGAACCAGTATGGCCTTTGGGCCGCGGTGCGTCACTACTTTGGCCCGCAGAGCTGGCTTCTGTGCATTCTGCTGCCATTCATCGCCTTGCTGGCGCTGGTCTATGGCGGAGTGTTAGCTGGCGCAGTGGTCCTGGTACGCCGACGCGCATGGGTTGCGCTCGCTGTGCTTTCGACTCCCATTATGTACTTTCTGCTGATCCCAGGGCCAGCCGCTCATCCGCGGTTCCGGGTACCAGTTGAGCCCTACACCTGCTCCCTGGCTGGGGTAGGCTTGGCTGCCGCTTGGACCGAGATACGACAGCGGTCTACCCACCCATCGAGACGATTCCAGGGCCGGCCAGAACGTGGCCGCGATGAAGCGGATGCTGAGCCACAGACAGGCTCGCCGAGCGAGGCAGGGCGAGTTCGTGTCCTCCAGGTCATCACCCGGTTGATCGTAGGCGGAGCACAGGAGACCGCGATCCTCATCGCGGACATGCTCGATCCAATGCGTTTCGCCGTGGATCTGGTCTGCGGGTCCCAGACTGGGACTGAGGGCAGCCTGATCGAGGATGCGCGAGGTCGAGGCATTCACCTGCTGGTCGAGCCAACGCTGGTGCGCGAGGTGAACCCGGCAAAGGACCTGCTGGCCCTCGTGCGTCTGGTGCGCCTGATCCGGCGAGGGCGGTACGACATCGTCCACACTCACAGCTCCAAGGCAGGCATCGTGGGCCGCGTGGCCGCCTGGCTGGCCGGGACGCCGGTGGTCGTGCATACGGTGCATGGCTGGGGACACAACGACCGTCAGCATCCTCTCGTGCAGAAGGTCTACATCTGTCTGGAAAAGCTGACCCTGCCCATCACCGATCGGCTGATCGCCGTCTCGCCTGTGAATGTGGAAAAGGGGCTCCGTGACGGGATCGGCCGGGCGGAGGATTATGTCGTAATTCGAAGTGGCATTGAGCTGGACCGGTTTGGGCATCCACGTGTCCCGCGCGACCAGGTCCGGGCTGCGCTTGGTCTTGCTTCCGATGTGCCTGTAGTGGGCAGCGTGACCCGTCTGTCGCCGCAAAAGGCTCCTCTCGACCTGGTGCGGGCAGCGGCTGTGGTGGCACAGAGCGTTCCTGAAGCCACATTCATCGTGGTGGGAGATGGACCGCTGCGTCCTGAGCTTGAGGCCCTGATCGCTGAGCTCGGGCTCGGCGATCGGTTCGTGCTCACCGGGCTCAGGGATGATGTGCCAGAGCTGATGGCTGCTTTTGACGTGTTTGTGCTATCTTCCTTGTGGGAGGGTCTGCCGCGGGTGTTGCCACAGGCCATGGCGGCAGGGCTGCCCATCGTGACCACTGCTGCAGACGGGAATGCGGAGGCGGTTCACGATGGAGTCAATGGCCGGCTGACCCCCCCTGGCGATCCAGGGGCGCTGGCTCAAGCGGTCGTCGAGCTGCTGCGCGATCCGCAGCAAGCCGTGCGCATGGGGCAGGCAGGGCTCGCGCGTGTGGGCGAGTTCGGCGCCTGGCGGATGGTGGACCAGGTCACCGACCTCTATGAGGAGCTCATGACGCGCAAGGGACGCGTCTGGGAAGAGGGGTCTACTGCCGCTCGTAGACCCCCAGAAAAGCCTTGAGCTGTGGATCGGCCGTCCAGGGGAGGTCCACTCGCTGATAGCTGTACGCCGAAAGCCAGTCAAAGGCTGTGCCATAGATGATGATATAGTCGGGGTGCGCGACAAAGATGACATAGTTCATGTCCATCTTTTCGTGTCCTGGCGTGCCTTTGCCCATCTCAGCCACCTGACGATGGCCGATCGTCAGGTCGTTTAGCCCAAAGAGATCCAGCGCCTTCAGGTCAGAGTAGAAGGGCATCTGTCCCGCCGCGTCCACCGCGATATAGGTGTCACGGGGCACATGTGCATACAGCCACTTGCCCATCTCTGTCCGCGCCCTCCCAGCCAACCGAGCGTCGAACGGGTCAAGGAACAGAGCTTTCTCCCCGTTCCACGACGACGCGACGAACAAGCCCGCACACAACCCCGCGACGACGATGGTCACTATCCCTACGGCAACCCATGAAGGCACCTTGACGCGCTGCCGCACCTGTGACTTGAGCCATGTGCCACGGATGTACTCATCCGCCACGATCAGGCCACCGGCAAGCAGCAGATAGTAGAAGGGAGCCAAAGGGACAAAGAACCGCCCCACTGACCAGTCGCCGCCCACATAGCCGATGTAGGCCGCATAGGCGACCAGAATCAGCAAGGAGTAGCTGCTCCACAGGCGCCAGCGACTTCTCAGCAGGGGGAGCAACGCGACGACCAGCGGCAGGTACCCCATATGGACGCGGATCCAGGTCTCTACGTAGGCCCATCCTCGCGCGCGCTGCGCGCCGCTGCCGGTCAGAGTCACTTTGGCGTAGAAAGTATTCGGAAGGGGAAAGCCATAGTACCGCCAGCGGAACGCAAACCAGGGCACCCAGATCAGCAGGAAGAAACCAAGACGCTCCCAGTCCTGCCGGGTAGCCAAGCGGAGCCCCTTGCCACTTGGTGCAGTGACGAGCCGGGTCACCACCTGATGCACGCCAGTCAGCGCGAACACCAACACTCCTTCGGGACGGGTCAAGGCGGCGAGGGCGAACCACGCCCCGGAGAGAGGCAAGGTGTTGGGGGCCTGCATCTCGCGCAGGTAAGCGAGTGCCCCGCCCAGGACGAGAAGGGCGAACAGAGTTGACTCCATGCCCCCCGCAGCCCACAGGGCAAAGGACCCGTCAGCAGCGAGGAGCAAGACAGCGATAGCACTCAGCCAACGGTCGCCGAGTGTGCTCCGGCCCGCTCGCCATAGGAGCACCAGGCAGCCCAAAGCCCAAACCAGGCCCAGCACGACGGCTGTCAGGTGCGGTGGCAGATTGAGCCAGAAACAGGGGATGAACAGCACCGTCCACAGAAAGTTGGTATAACCCTCTACCCGGCGTTCTCCGACATTGAAGGTCAGCCCGTACCCGCGGGCGGCATTGTACGCGTAGCGGAACGAGATATAGGCGTCGTCGACAACATCAAAGCCCATCAGGTAGGAATAGAACAGGGCGTGAGAGACGAGCAAGCAAGCAGCCAGAAGGAAATAGGTTGTGGGATGGCGCAGGCTACTGATCACGGGTGCCCCCGGGAATCATCCCAACCCAGGCTGGGACAGGCGAGCCAAGAGCGCAGGAGTGCGGCGGGCATCACTCCGTGTAGTACTCGGGCAGGCTCTCCTGGATGGATAGGTAGCTCGAGTAGCGAGACCAGGGGATACGTTCCGCTTCCACTGCCTCGATCACGGCGCATCCCGGCTCGATCGTATGCGTGCAGTCGCTGAACTGGCACTGCTCTGCCAGGGCAGCGATCTCGGGAAAGTGCAGGATCACCTCGTGTCGATGGATGGTGATCAGGCCCAGTTCGCGGATGCCCGGAGTATCCACCACATAGCCGCCCTCGTTCAGCTTGAGCAGTGAGACCTGAGTGGTGGCATGGCGCCCTTCACCGCTGTACTCGCTGACCTCAGATACTCTGAGCTCGAGATCGGGCTGGACAGCCATCAGCAGAGAGGATTTGCCCACGCCGGAAACGCCGGCTACAACGGTCTGATTCCCGATCAGGTGCTGACGCAGCTCGTCGATCCCTTCTCCTGAAAGTGCGCTGGTGAACAACACTGTGTGCCCCAACTCCTGGTACAGTGCCATCGTCTCGCGGCACTCATGTGGGTCTTCGGCCAGGTCGATCTTGTTCAGGCAGATCAGCGGAGAGAGGCGGCCTTCCGCGGCGGCGATCAGGTAGCGGTCGATCAGTTCCAACCACAGGGGAGGCTCCTCCCAGGCAGCGACGATCAGTAGTTGGCTGACGTTAGCAACGATGACTTGGCTGAGATCCGGGTTGAACACGTCGGGACGTGCCAGGACGGTCCGGCGGGGGAGGACGCGCTCGATGACTCCATGGCCAGCCTCACCGCGCGAGACCAGCACCTGGTCGCCGACGGCGACCAGATTCGTGTAGCCAGTGTCCGACGCACTCAGCGAACCGCGGACTCCGCAGTAGTAGGACGCACTTCCCAGATCGACATGGTACAGACTGGTGCCGATGCGTGTGACGACGCCTTCCTCCAGACCCCGTCGCAGCTCCGCCTCTGTCGTGTTGGCTGCTTGCTCCAGTCGCAGCTCCTGCTCGATCTTGGTCCACAGCTTGGTGCGGTCCTCTTTGCGTCCCGGGCGGACAATGCGTGCGACACGGGGCAAGTCGAGGCCGACGTCTTCATCTCCGCGCAGGACGCGCGTCTTCCAACTCCTATCGCGGACGATCTTGGGATTGCGATGGTCTTTGATTCTTCTGCGTTTGGGCCGCTGGTTCAAGCTCTCCTCCACAAGATGCATTGCCGGGGCAGTATATCATGTTTGCCTTGCGTCGGCAATCCGGCCTCGTACTGCGGGCATCGCACAGCAGGCTGGGTTTCCAGGGATGGTGTTTGGGGCTATACAGCAGCAGGGGTCCCCTTCTATGTCTGCCCTGGCACCTCGAGCTGGAACGCAGTAGCAGGGCGCACGGACAATGCCCTGGGCAACTTGCGCAGCGCGGCCGAGCAGGGCACGCGCCACGGGGCGATAGGGATTATGGGCCGCGCTGGCTTGCGAAGGCCAGCAAGGCCCTACGCTAGCCGATCCCATGACTCCACGGCAGCGTCCCCGAGCGCGGGCTCAGATGTGCAGATCGCTCAGCTTCTCGCTCCGCAGGACAAAGGTGCGGTCGTCTAGCTGTTCCACGCCCATCTGATGTCGATACCTGCCGACGTCGACATTCTCGAGCAAACGAATCTCTTGTTCGTAGGGAGGCTGCACGACAAATGGCGGGATGTCGGCGATATGCCGTGTGGCCTCGGCGGCGACCTGGCGGATCAGGTGGCGCGCCGCTGGTGGCGAGAGGTGTATGGCCATCTCGATGCCACGGCCCTCCTTGACCGTCGCGCCATAGATGCCGGGCACGAGGGCGCGGGCCTCCGCGACCGCCTTGTCGTCCCCCGAGATGAACACTGCAGGGATGCCAAGGCTTCCGGCCAGCGCTGCGCGACAGCCGAACTCACCCATCGGGATGCCGTTGAGCTTGTAATACTCGATCGACTGCGAGCTATACGTGTGGCTGAGTGGGGCGTCGCTCGTGCCTGCCATAGCGTGTTGAGCGACGAAAAAGAGGGCATCGAATCCCTCGTCGAGGAAGTATGGAGGCGCGATCGGGCCTCGAGGGATGAAATGGGCCCTAGCGTGCAGGTGTTCCACGTCTATGGCTCCGCTCCCGTGCCCATCCCAGACCACGACATCCGCGTCTGGCGCGGCGTCGAGAATGCCATCTACGGCAGCATTCACCTCGGCCGTCAGGAGGCGAATCGCCTGTTCGTACTGCGGCCCTCCTTCACGAGTCTGCATCCAACGCTGTACGCCAGCCACTCCCTCCAAGTCGGTCATGACAAAGACCCTCACTTTTCCTCCTCTGGCAATGCTCGTCCGAATGTCTCCGTCAGTTCACCCAACCAACGAGAGATGTCATCACCCAGCACGCCGGGCTGGCACCGCCACTGCCAGTTGCCGCTGGATGCGCCCGGGGTGTTCATGCGCGCTTCGCTGCCCAGCTTGAGTAGATCCTGGGCTGTGACGACAGCTATCCTCGCCACAGACACAAAGGCCAGGTGCATCATCGCCCACACGATGTCGTGCTCGTCTCGGCCCAGGTAGCGCAGGGTATATTCGCGCTCGCGCTGGCTCAGGCTCCTGAACCAGCCAAGGGTAGTGTCGTTATCGTGCGTGCCCAGGTAGACCACGCAATCTGCAGCATAGTTGTGCGGCAAGTATTGGTGATCCGGGCCTTCCGAAAAGGCGAACTGCAGCACCTTCATCCCGGGCAATCGGGCGCGTTCACGGAGAGACTGCACTTCCTCAGTGATCATCCCCAGATCCTCGGCGATGATCGGCAGGTCATCCCCGAGCGCGCCCCGCAGGGCGTCAAACAAGGTATCCCCCGGGCCTGGCACCCAGCGGCCTTTGACTGCAGTCGGCTCTTCGGCCGGGATCTCCCAGCAGTCCTGGAAGCCCCGAAAGTGGTCGATGCGCAGGATGTCCACCAGCTCGAGCCCGGACTGAATGCGGTCGATCCACCAGCGATAGCCATCGGCAGCGATCACATTCCATCGATAGAGCGGGTTACCCCATCGCTGACCGGTGGCACTGAAATAGTCGGGTGGGACGCCAGCGACCACTGTCAGATGGCCCCTAGCGTCTATATGGAACACCTCG
>Ga0315274_10002922_pt1 | contig 25430 bp, 24 predicted proteins | sample YL17G02_20_MG_FD_203700 | JGI IMG/M metagenome (GOLD analysis project Ga0315274, IMG submission 203700) | Sediment microbial communities from Yellowstone Lake, YNP, Wyoming, USA - YL17G02_20 | ecosystem: Environmental > Aquatic > Freshwater > Lake > Sediment | place: USA: Wyoming | collected...
GGACCCAAATTAATGTGTCTTAGGAAACATTTTTGACGAGATAAATTAAAAATGAATTTTGTTTTTAAGTTTTAAAAAATCAAAATTAAGTGTGGAGGCGTGCCCCAAACAAACCATTTTAGCTTTTCATCAATCCTTCAAACTCTTCTTTCTCGATTTTTTCTTTCTCAATCAAGCGGTTGGCAATCTTATCCAGCAGCGTTCTTTTTTCGGTCAGGATTTGCTGAGCAGTTTTGGACGCAGTGTCAATGAAGTCATGAACTTCTTTGTCGATTTCAGTGGCAACTTTTTCGGAATAGTTTTTCTCAGTCGTGATTTCTTTGCCCAAAAAAATTAAATCTTCGGTTTCGCCAAAGGTCCGCGGCCCCAATTTTTCTGACATGCCATAGCGCATAACTAAACGTCGCGCCAAATCAGTCGCTTTTTCCAAATCATTGGCCGCGCCGGTTGTCAGATCGCCAAAAACAATTTTTTCTGTCTGATAGCCGGCCAGCAACACAGCCAGTTCTTCAACAAATTCGGTTTTGGTGTGTAGGTGTTTGTCTTGCGTCGGAAGTTTCAGGGTATAGCCGGCTGCCTGACCGCGCGCAATGATAGATACTTTTCTGACCGGATCCATGTGGGGGAGCGAGGCGGCGACTAGCGCGTGACCGGCTTCGTGATAAGCGGCAATTTTTTTCTCTTCCGTAGAAAGGATGTGACTTTTTCTTTCTGGTCCCAGCAGAACTTTTTCAATCGAAGAAATTAAATCTATCATGGTAACCTCTTTTTGATTATTGCGGGCGGCTAAAATCGCCGCCTCATTAACCAGATTAGCCAAATCAGCGCCAGAGAAACCCGGCGTGCGCTCGGCGATCTGTCGCAGATTAACATCACTAGCCATCGGTTTGTTTTGAGCGTGGATTTTTAAAACTGCTTCTCGGTCTTCAATATCGGGCAGGTCTAAAATCACTCGGCGGTCGAAACGGCCAGGCCGTAGCAGTGCCGGGTCAAGAATGTCCGGTCGATTCGTAGCGGCCAGTAGCACTACTCCGCTATTGGGCTCAAAGCCGTCCATTTCTACTAGAATTTGATTGAGTGTTTGTTCTCTTTCATCGTGCCCGCCGCCCAAGCCCGCACCGCGGTGGCGGCCGATAGCGTCGAGTTCATCAATGAAAATAATCGCGGGGCTGCTTTTTTTAGCCGTTTGAAAAAGATCGCGCACTCGGGCACTGCCCACCCCGACGAACAATTCAACAAATTCGGAGCCGGAAATATGAAAGAAGGGAACATTGGCTTCGCCTGAAACAGCCCGGGCTAACAATGTTTTGCCGCAACCGGGTGGCCCAATTAAAAGCACGCCCTTGGGAATCCTCGCCCCGATATCAATAAATTTTTTAGGATTTTTCAAAAAATCCACTACTTCCAATAGTTCTTCTTTAGCCTCTTTTAAGCCGGCGACATCTCTGAAACTGGTGCGCTTGCCCTGTTTGTCTTCTGGCAAAATTATGCGGGCCAAAGAGCGGGTAAAGCCAAAAGCCTGGCCGGCGCCTTTTTGAGTCTGGCGCATTAAATACCATAAAAATAATCCCATCAAAACTAAGGGCAACACGAATGGCAAAATAATATTTGTTAGCCAAAATCTCAATCCGCCCTCAACTTTAACGTCGATTTGGACCTGCTGTAATTTATCGGGCTCCACACCGTAATTTTTTAGCGAATCGGTCAGCGCCGCCTCGGTTTCTTTGTTTGAGGTTTGCTTGCTGTTGTCTTTGAGCGCAATATCAAGGGTTTGGCCGTTGACGGTGATGGTTTGCACTTTTTGGTCGTTTATTTCCTGGGCCAATTCGGTTAGCGATATTAGCTTGATCGAGGAATTTTGATTAGTTAACAAAGCAAAAATAACCGAAACTATCACAAAGACAATTAAGATAATAGTAATATTTTTGAAAAGATTTTTCATTTTATTCTGTTTTTAATTCTTTAGCTCTAACTAGCGATAGCGCCATTTTATGAACTTGCGGCTCGATAGTCAGAATTTTGAATTGATATTTTTGTCCAATTTTTAATTCCTGGCTCATTTGCTCCAAAGACTTGAAATCGGAAATATGGACCAAGCCATGAATATCTTTGTCCAATTGAACGAAGGCACCGAAAGGATTAATTTTGGTAATTTCGCCTTCAATGATTTGGTCTTTTTTGTATTTACTGTCGATTTCGAGCCAAGGATCCTTTTTCAGCGCTTTGAGCGACAAAGACAGGCGGTCTTTTTCAATGCCGATGATTTTGGCCGAAACTTTATCGCCGACCTTCAAGATTTGGCGCGGGTCTTCGATCAGCTGCCAGTCAATCTCTGAAATATGGATTAAGCCTTCAATGATTTCCGGTTTTTCCTGGTTTTGATTTTGTATTATCGGGAAACGAACGAAAGCACCAAAGTCAACCACGCCCGAAATCACGCCCTCCACCAAATCGCCGACTTTGTATTGGGCCATCGCTTGTTTGATTTTTTCCTCATCAATGGCTTTTTCCGAAACGATTAATTTTTGCTGGCTCGGGTCAAGATCTATAATTCTGACCGTTAGGTCTTTGTTAACAAACTTGTTCAATTCTTGTAAAATCCTGTTTTTATCGCCATCTTCAACGCGGGGATAGTGTTCATAACTTAACTGAGAAACCGGCAAAAAGCCGGAAATATCCCTGATCGCCACCATCAGTCCACCGCGATTGGCAGAGATAATTTTGGCGTTAATGGTTTGATTGGAATCCATTATTTTTTTGAGCTCGTCCCAGGATTGTTCGCGATGCGCCGCCTGGAGCGAAAGCTCAACAAAACCATTTTCGTTTTCTTCTTCAAGCACCATGGCCGAGATTTCTTGGCCGATTTTAAGACTTTTAACTAATTCTCGGTTCTCTTTGATCTCGCGACCCAAAAGTACTCCTGTTCCTATGGGTCCCAAATCAACAAAAATACTGTTTTTGCCAATTTCCAAAACTTGTCCAGTAACAATATCACCGGGCCGGGGAAGCTTGGGAGCTTGGTTTAATAAGTTACTCATTAACGATTTTTTGGTATCAGTTTTAGCTGTCATGTTTTTCTAGAATAAGTAACGCTGTTTTTTAAAAATTAAACAAAGGTTTCAGCGCTAATTAAAAATTCATTCGGTATTTGTTAGCCGAATATCACTTTTTTAGTATATGTTAAAACTTGCGATTTGGCAAGCCCTTCTAAGACCATTGGTAGAGTTTTTTAACCAGTGGATAGTCTATCTGCTGGAAAAAGGTATAATGAAATAAATAAATAAATAATAGCTTAATAAATAAATTTATGTTTAAGAATAAAAAACTACTAATTCTAGCTCCAGTTTTATTGTTGTCGTTAATTTTAATAATTTATGCATATAGTTTTTACCCTCTTTTTTACCCGCTCTTAATCTCATTATTGCGACCCAGCGGCTTAACGGAATATTCTATAAAACCACCTTACTATGAGGGCCAAAAAGTTGGAGAAAAATTTGCCACCATAGGACAATATTATTATTTAGACGAGAATAGTGTTTACGGTGTGATTAGTTATGATAATGGCTATATGTTAAAAAAGATCATTGAAGCTGATAGAGGAACTTTCGAAGTTTTAAAAGATGGTTATTTTGCGAAGGATAAAAACAATGTTTATTATCAAGGGCAGACTTTAAAAGGGGCAGATCCGGACACTTTTAAAATAGTGAGCTTACTATATGCTAAAGATGTGAAAAAGGTTTATTGTCAGGGAAAGGAATTTATTGGCATTGATCCTTTAACCTTTCAAATTATAGGGACAAGAGATTGGCATGTCGCTAAAGATATAAATAATGTAGTTTTTAGGTGCGAAAAGATATCGAGCGCGGATTCAGCATCATTTGTGTTTGTAGAATCTTTTTATTTTAAAGATAAAAATAATATTTACTTCGTAGCGAGTGATAGGGCATCAATAATTGAAGGGGCTGACCCTTTTTCATTCTCTACTTATAAGTCAAACGCAGATTATTCAAGAGATAAAAACTTTGTTTATTTAGATAATAAAAAAATAAATGGAGCCGACCCAAACACTTTTACGATATTAGAACCTTCTGTGCATTTTTATTCAAAAGATAATAAGCGCGTATTTTATTATGAGAATACAGTTAATGGTGCTGATCCAGATACTTTTATTGTCGTTGATTTGCCGGGAGGATGCCAACCTAGGTCGTCCGTTTGCTGGGAAAATACTTATGGTAGAGATAAAAATTATGTTTATCGGAATGGTGAAAAAATCGAAGGGTTACAGCCAAATAATTTAGAGCAATATAATAATGAATTAAAAAAATCGGGTTCGTCTCTTTATTAATTGTGTAATATATTATTTTTTTATCCATTAAATAAACAATAATGGTTATTTTTCATTAAAATTTTTAGATATTTCTGTATTGGCAATGCTTTATTTTTGTGATAAGATAGATATATAATTGTAAATTTTAAGTTTATGCCAGGTAGTGAAAACTCGACTGTTTATCCTTCACTACTCGGCGTAAAATCATTTTAACAAACTCGGTGATTTATTGAACCTCAAACTTTTTTGAGCATGAATAATTTGTCGAGTTTCTACTGCCTGGTATGGTCATCACTTGGTACGGACAATCTTGTTTCAAGGTTCAAAGCGGCGAGACCGTCATATTTGCCGACCCTTTCAATAAAGAAATCGGTCTGACACCGCCGCGCGGACAGGCCCATATTGTGACGGTTTCACATCAGCATTTTGACCACAACAATATTGAATCTTTGAGTGGCGAACCCTTGATTATTAATGGGCCGGGCGAGTACGAAGCAAAAGGAGTTAATATTCAGGGCATTCTTTCGTATCATGACGACAAAGAAGGTAAAGACAGAGGGACTAACACTATTTATCTAATTGAAGTGGAAGGCATAAAAATCTGTCACTTGGGCGATTTGGGGCAAAAAAAATTAACCGACGAGCAAGTGGAAGAAATCGATGAAGTGGACATATTAATGATACCGGTGGGCGGCGTCTACACGATTGACGGGGAACAAGCGGTCGAAATTATCAATCAAATTGAGCCCAGGATTGTGATTCCCATGCATTATAAAATTTCGGGCCTCAATGTTAAGCTTGATAGCGTGGAAGTATTTTTAAAAGAAATGGGTGCAAGTAAAAAAGTACCGCAAGATAAATTAACGATTAAAAAGAAAGATTTACCGGAAGAGGAAACCGAGGTCGTGGTAATGAAAATTTAGCGCTGAATTATGTCTTTTTTAGATTTTATTGAAAAGCTTCAAAAAAAGCCCCGCTATGTCAGAGTCCAAATTATGTGGGCAGTGGTTATTGTCTGCATGCTTTTTATTTTAATTGGTTGGCTGTGGTCTTTGGGCAATACCATGAATTTAGCCACCACTCAGTCGCAGGAGCAAAAAAGTGTAATGGAAAATTTGAAAGATATTCCTTCGCTTTGGCAAAGCTTAAGCGCGGGCGTTGGCAATGTTTTTAATTCGTTAAATGAAACGATAAATAACTCACAAACCTCGCCATCATCTACACCTTCAGCCACACCCACAGCGCGGCCAAAAGAAGTTTTACCAACAGAATAGAATTTTTTATTCGTAATTAGTAGGATTATGCCAGGTAGTAGAAATTCGATTAGGTATTATCGACCAGCGAACCAGTTTGCTTTGATACCTAAAAGATTTGCTATTATGTGGCAAACTTAAAATTAAATTTTAAACTATCGAATTTTCACTACCTGGTATGGAAATTGGTAATGTAAAACCACAAGAGATAACAAAAGAAATGCAGGACTCGTATTTGGATTACGCCATGTCTGTTATAGTAGGGCGCGCCCTGCCCGATGTCCGCGACGGATTAAAACCGGTGCATCGCCGGATTCTTTACGCCATGTGGGATATGGGATTGCGTTCAAACGCCAAATTGAGAAAGTCCGCTTTGGTGGTAGGAGAGGTATTGGGTAAATACCACCCGCACGGCGATACCGCCGTGTACGATTCCATGGTTCGCTTGGCGCAGGATTTTTCCATGCGCTATCCCTTAGTTCAAGGCCAGGGCAATTTCGGCTCGCTTGACGGCGACGGAGCGGCGGCCATGCGTTACACCGAGTGTCGGCTGACGGCGCTGGCCGAAGAAATGCTGCAGGATATTGATAAAGAAACCGTGATTTGGGTTGATAATTACGATGGTACACGAAAAGAACCGACGGTTTTGCCAGCCAAATTGCCCCAGCTTTTACTTAATGGTTCGGTTGGCATTGCAGTCGGTATGGCGACCAATATTGCGCCCCATAACCTATCTGAATTAGTTGATGGAATAATTTTTCTGATAGAGAATCCAAAATCAACCACCGAAGATTTAATGAAATTTATTAAGGGGCCGGATTTTCCGACTGGCGGCGCAATTTATGACCGCCAAGCCATTGTGCAGGCCTATTCCACTGGTAAAGGAGCAATCATCAACCGTGGTACCTGCGAGATCATTGAAGACAAAAAAGGCGCCAGGCAAATTATCGTTTCGGAAATTCCTTATCAGGTTAATAAAGCCACGCTGCTTGAAACAATCGCCGAGCTGATCAAAGATAAAAAAATTGAAGGTATCAGGGATATTCGAGATGAATCCAACAAGGACGGCGTTAGAATCGTGATTGACCTAAAAACTGATTCCTACCCGCAAAAAGTTCTCAATCGGCTGTATAAATTAACCGATCTGCAAAAAACTTTTCATTTGAATATGCTGGCCCTGGTTGAAGGGCTGCAGCCGCAGGTGCTCTCGCTCAAAGGGGTGCTTGAGCAATATGTTGAGCATCGCTATCACGTTATTACGCGCCGCACCCAATTTGATTTGGCGCGAGCCAAAGAGCGGGCGCATATCCTGGAAGGTTTAAAAAAGGCGCTGGACCACATTGACGCGGTTATCTCCACCATAAAAAAATCCGTTGACCGGGATGCGGCGCACCGGGCTTTGTGCCAGAAATTTAAATTTTCGGAAGCACAAGCCAGCGCGATTTTGGAAATGAAATTGCAAACTCTGGCGGGTCTGGAGCGCCAAAAAATTGATGATGAACTAAAAGAAAAAATAAAATTAATCGCCGAATGGGAGATATTGCTTAAATCGCCAAAGAAAATTTTGGAAGTAATTAAAAAAGAGCTAAGCTATCTTAAAGAAAAATTTGGCGATGAGCGGCGCACCAAAGTTTTTACTTCGCCCGTGGGCGAATTCAAAGAAGAAGACTTAGTGCCAGAAGAAGATTGTATCATCGCGCTGACCCGGGGCGGCTATATTAAACGCATGAACCCTAAAAACTATCGTGCCCAAAACAGGGGCGGCAAGGGGGTTTCGGGTATCACCACTCGCGAAGAAGATGCGGTTAAATACTTGGAATGCGTCAACACTCATGATAATCTGCTTTTCTTTACCAGCATTGGCCGCGTTTTCCAAACCAAAGCGTACGAAATTCCCGAGGCCAGCCGCGTGGCGCGGGGGCAGGCGATAGTTAATTTTTTGCAGTTGGGAGGTAAAGAAGAAGTTAATGCGTTGGTGGCGTTAAAAGAAAATCTAAAGAACCGGAAGAAAAATGGCAAAGGTATCAGTGATACCAACGGTGGGGAAAACTTTTTAGTCATTATGACAAAAAATGGTATAATTAAAAAAAGTCCCATTGAGGATTTTGTTAATGTTCGGCGCTCCGGTTTGATTGCGATAAAGCTGGCCAAAGACGATGAGTTGCGTTGGGTTAAAACTACCTCGGGGGCGGATGAAATAATTTTAGTCACGCTTTTGGGGAAGAGTATCCATTTTAAAGAAAAAGATGCCAGACCCATGGGCCGCGCCGCCGCCGGCGTGCGGGGAATCAAAGTGAAGAAAAATGACGAAGTGATTGCCATGGAAATTATTAAAGCAAAAGATGACGTTAAAAAAGAATTACTGGTCGTGATGGAAAACGGCTATGGGAAAAAAACCAGCTTAAAGCAGTTTAAAGTACAGCGCCGCGGTGGTTCGGGTGTCAAAGCGGGTCAAGTAACTCAAAAAACCGGTCGCGTGGTGGGGGCAAAAATTATTGATCCCAGCGAAGAAGATTTAATTGTTATTTCCCAGCAAGGACAGGTTATCAGAACGGCGTTGGGTTCAATTTCGCTGCTGGGTCGGGCGACTCAGGGAGTAAGAATTATGAAATTGGATGCGGGAGATAAAGTGGCGTCGATAGCGTGTTTATAAGATTACCCGACTTAATTTATTGGTTATTGTTAAAAATATAATGTGGAAACAATACAAGTGTCGGCAAAAATTCCAAAATCTGGTTTTGCCATAACTAGTCTTATATTGGGTCTTTTGTCTTTTATTCCCTTGTTTGGAGTTTTGCTTGGAATTCTCGCCATAATTTTTTGTTTTATTTCTCTACATGAAATTAAAAAAACAATCAGAAGTGGAAAAAGATTAGCAATAGCCGGCTTGGTTTTAGGCGTTCTTGGCATATTATTTACAGTCGTTATTTATGGCTCATTGTTTTATTTTGGTTTTGTGAGCAAGACCGGCCCATTTATTGATTTAAAAAATCAAGTAAGTAAACAGATTTTAACCCAAGACGCAGGAGCTTTGGAGTTATATAAAAATAAATTCGGAAAATACCCAGCGAGTTTAGAAGAAGTTCAAAAGGCTGGTTTTCAAATTTATCCTACTGATCATTACTTAAAGCCCTTTTACTACAAAGTCTCCACTGATGGAAAAATATATGAATTAAGAAGTCTTGGGGCTGATGGTATTTATGGCACTCTGGATGATATTTTGCCAAATCAGTAAATCTTAGTCGCTGGCTTTTAATTATTTCAAAAATTATTTTATGGAAAGCGAACTACCAACAGGAACCGGCGGTTTCCTTCAACCGCAAAAAGTTTTGTCGCAGCTGGGAATTAAAGAGGGCATGAACGTGGCTGATTTTGGCTGCGGTCACGGTTATTTTACCATTCCCGTGGCAAAAATGATCGGTAAGGACGGCAAAGTTTATGCGCTGGATGTTTTAACAGAGGCGCTGGAAGCTGTGAGGTCTCGCTCGCAGCTGGAAAATATTTTGAATATTGAAACAATACGCGGGGACCTGGAAGTTAAGGGCGGCTCTAAACTGGCTGACAATTGTGTGGATCTGGTTTTAATCCACAATGTCTTATTTCAGTCTCAAAAAAAATCGGATATAATGAAAGAAGCAAAACGAGTTTTGAAACAGGGCGGGATGCTTGAGCTAACCGATTGGCTGCCTCAAAAAGGAACCATCGGTCCGCAGGAAGGTTGGCGAATTTCCGCCCAAGACGCCCAAAAAATAGCGGAAGAGCAAGGTTTTTCATTTCAGCGCACTTTTGATGCCGGAGAATATCACTACGGTTTGATTTTTCTCAAACCCTGAATTTTAAAAAGTGATAAAAAACTAGATGAAAAAGACAAACAAAAGAACAATCTTTTTGTCAGCTTTAGTCGTTCCTGTTTTCTTTTCCAGTATTTTTGCGCAAGGTTGTTCTCCTTCGCAGCAGCAGGCGGTTACCCTGGAATTTTGGGGAGTTTTCGATGACTCTAATTTAATTAAACCAATTGTCGAACAATTTCGTAAGCAATATTCTTATTTTACCGTCAACTATCACGAAAAAGACGTCGATACCTATGAGAAAGATCTAATTGACGCCTTGGCAGCTGGCCGGGGCCCGGACATATTTTTTATTCACAATACCTGGTTGCCAAAACATATAGATAAGCTGGCCGCCGCGCCCGAAACAATGATTCCAGTCAAAAAAGTTAATGATACGTTTGTGGATGTGGTGGCTCAAGATTTTGTAGACAGCAACAAAGTTTATGCTTTACCTCTGTCTGTCGACAGCCTGGCTTTATTTTATAACAAAGACTTATTGAATTCCGCCGGCATTGCCAGCCCTCCGGCTAACTGGGAACAATTTAACTCGGCTGTGGAAAAATTAACGCAGCGTGATTCTAAAAACAACATTTTGCGTGCGGGGGCGGCGCTCGGAACGTCCCAAAACATTAACCGTTCCACCGATATTTTGGCGATGCTGATGATACAAAGCGGAGCGCGCATGATATTAGAAGATAAAAGCGGCGCGGCCTTTGATCTATCAAGTACTTTGGCGAACAACCAATCTTTCAATCCTGGCGAGCAGGCACTGATTTTTTATACTAATTTTGCCAATCCTTTGAAAAAGGTTTATACCTGGAACCAGTATCAGCATTACTCAATTGACGCCTTCATTGAAGGCAACGCCGCGATGATGATTAACTATTCTTATCAAATACCGGTGGTCAAGGCGCGCTCACCCCATCTAAATTTTGGCGTGGCGGCCATTCCGCAAATCAGTAGCGATAACCCTTCGGTCAGCTTCGCCAATTATTGGGGTTTAGCCGTTTCAAAAACCGCTGGCACCAAAATTCCCTACGCCTGGAAGTTCATTGACTGGTTTAGCAGTGACCAGGAAAATCTGAAAAATTATTTGCAAACAACTCAAAGGCCGACGGGGCGGCGCGATTTGATTGATTGGCAAAAAAATGACGAATATCTGGGCGTTTTTGCCCAACAGTCGCTCATTGCCAAATCCTGGTGGGAAGTTGATAACTTGGCGATAGAAACAATTTTTGCCCAGATGATAGACGCGGTGACAATCAAACATCAGACACCCCTTAGCGCCCTGCAGACGGCCAGTCAGCAGATCACGGTTTTGATGCAAAAAAAGAAGCAGTTACAATAACTAATTCAAGCTGATGAAACGCGAATTTAAACACCATTTTCAAACGATTACCTTTTTATTCGCTCTGTTTTTAGTTCCGCTAAGCGCTGCGGCACAAGGTTTAGTTCCTTGCGCCGGCGGTTATAGCTGCACCACTTGCTCTTTGTTGCAGTTAATAAGCAATATCGCTTCATTTTTAGCTACTAATGTGATGCCGCCCCTGGCTGGACTGATGTTTCTGATTGGTGGTATAATGATGGTAGCGGCCGCTGGCTCGGAGGAGCGTTACAAAAAAGGCAGGAAAATTGTCATTGATACTGCGATTGGCGCCGTTATCGTTTTAGTTTCCTGGCTCATCGTCAATGCTTTAATCACCACAATCGGCAGCGCCGCCAGTGTTCAGGGATTTAGTGTGCAAAACTGGTGGCATCCGACGTGTAATTAGTAATTTACCCCGTTACCAGAATACATGGGCATAAGCCTGTAGATGAGAAGTGTTAATAAATAAAAGGTAAAAGCCCACAAGCGACGGGCACAAGTCCGTGGTAATGGGGTTTAAATACTTGAATCTATTCTCTGGCAAAAAAATACTATTTTTAAGCCTACTAGTCGCAGGAGGAATTTTGTTATTTGGATTGAGCGGGGCTAATGCTCAGCCTGCCTCTAATCCTGGTGGCGGAGTCGGCCCACCGATCGGCAACGCCACCCTGCCAAATTTTATTGGCTATACCTCGGTTAGCGCCCTCATCGTCGCCATTGCCAATTTCCTCGTTACCTATATCTTTATGCCCTTTGCCGTGCTAATGATAATTTATTCCGGCATTCTTTTTGTTACCGCCGGGGGCAATGAGGAAAAGATCAAGAGAGCCAAAAGAAATTTAAGCTGGACTCTTTTGGGCGTAGTAATAATTTTGTCGGCTAATGTTTTGATTACTTATATTCAGAGCCTGCTGAGCGGTCAGGGCGGGGGTCAGGTACAAACATTTCTTAACAACCTTAAGGCGCCGTTGAATCAGTTGATTCTTACAGTTTTTGCCCTGGCCACGGTTTATTTTTTCTGGGGTATGGTTATGTTCATGCGGGCAAGCGGCTCGGGCGATGAGCAGGGGATATCAACCGGCAAAAGGCATATGGTTTGGGGAGTTATCGGCATGGCCATAATGGGCGCGGCGGCCGGCATTGTCAATTTTATACAAAGCATCATTCCATAAATAATAAAAAATAATTTATTAAATGAAAGGAGGTGATTAGAATGCAGTCTTTTAAAAGAATTGGTGCAGTGGTCCTGGGCTTGTCTTTGCCTTTGTTAGCGGCGGCACAGGGCGGCTTGAGTAACGTGCTCAACATAGTGAATACGATTAAGACGATTTTAAATGCTGTCATCTTGGTAATGTTCGCTTTGCTAATAATTTATTTTATTTGGGGCGTCGTTCAGTATGTTTCAGCCGGCGGTGACGAAGAAAAATTAAAAGCTGGCAAAAAGCACATGCTTTGGGGAATTATCGGTATTGCTGTAGTTGGCGCTATCTTTGGAATCACGAACTGGCTTTATACTGTTTTTGGAGTAAGTACATCGGGTTCATATTCTGTGCCGTCATTCTAAAACATTAATAAATTTATACTCTTAAGAGTATTAATGGAAAAAGCCCCTTGCTTTTTGAGTTGGGGGCTTTTTGGTTTGGGGAATTCGCCTAAACTAAATACATTCGCATGAATCCAAGTTTAATTGTAAAAAAAGTCGGGTGATGCAATTTTTTGCATTACCCGATGTTAAAGGAACTGATTAAAAACTTTTGTCTAGACAAGTCAAAAAAAATGGACCTAGCCGGATGTAGCCAGACTTGAACAAGAGGTAATAAATGTTTCTGTTGCCACTAGTGTCAAGAAATCGACCAGGATAAAAATTGATCCCAGCCAAACCATTTGCCGATAAAGGTAGCCCTATCTAATAGAGCCTTAAGTAGTGCTACTATTTTTTGCCTCCTTTATGGGAGGCGGCTCGCCAACCTGCTGAACCAGGAGGCACGTCGACGACGTTCTGTACTTTGTTTGAGACGCTCGGCCAACCCCTCGGCCTTTTGATCCAATTCTTCGTATTTACGAGCGACTACGCCGGCGCCGTAAGCTAAGGCCTCGGCGAGGCTTTCGCCCTGCTTAAGCCAGTGGCGGACGTGTTGGGCAGTAGTATCATTATTCATCTCTGTCAAAATTTGGGAGAACCGAACCTTATCCATCTGAGCGATTTGGCTGAAAATTACCCTGGCTCTTTCCAAGTCTACTTTTCCGTCTTTGTCGCGGGGTAGAACCTGGCCGAGGATCCGCACAAAAGCATTTTCAGTTCCGGTCGCGATAGCACCTAAGTGCCGTTGCCACAAAGTATTGGCATCGGTCGGGTCCATGGCGAGCAAAACATAGAGTAGGTCGGCCCTTGGATTATTTTTGATCAGGTCGTTAATTTTTTTAACGACCATTTCATGATTTTTTTTTCCTAACCCGGCGATAATTTCCCTGATGGTAATGGCAGCTGTTGCTCCCATCGTTGCGCTAATTATTTCTTTCAACCATTTCGATTCCATTTTTTTCTCCTATTCTTGGCGCCCGCCTGTAAGCGGTCGGAAAGTTTTGCTTTTTGTTTTTCGGGTTCCTTCGGCACGCATTTCCGCGGTGGTTATAAACGGCCGAGATGGTTGCTTCAAAATTACCCTAATCAATGTGGATAATTTTGTCCGCGTCTACTGTTAATTTCTAGCCTGTCATCTTTTCTCCTCCTTTCTTAAAAATTATTGTTAATTTTTTATTAAATCTATCTGAAGCGCCATTACGAAGACGGTTTTTAAGTTTGAAAAAAAGGGGGGTGATAGTCTCTTTCTGTTTTTAAAGTACGGTGCTTTTTGTTTGCTTTAAGCACAAAAAGCAATATTATAGTAATATCAAATTAGACAGAAAAGTCAATAATACAATAATAATAGATAATGTACGCGCCATTAATTTTAGTAATCAAGCATAGAGAATTAAATTACTTATGAGATAGCACAATGGTTATATAGTATTTTTGGAATAACAAGCTTAAATCCAAGCGTCGGCAATTCTAAAACATTAATAAATTTATACTCTTAAGAGTATTAATGGAAAAAAGCCCCTTGCTTTTTGAGTTGGGGGCTTTTTGGTTTGATAAAAAAAGAACCGGATGATGCATTTTGCACCATCCGGTCAAATATACAAAGAACTAAATTAAGATCTTGTAACAGTGATGGCAACCGTCGTCGGCTGCTCACCACCTCGTAACCAAACCGTTGTGTTTTCATCAGTAGGGCCAAGACCTCTTCCTGAATAATTTTTCGTCAATATTTCTCTGTCTCCCCGCGAGCCAACAACATAGAAGCGGGAAGGTTCTCCAATTTGCCCGAACGTCAGGAGATCCCCGGCCTTATAATGAATGCCGGTGTCGGTTACTTGACCCGGCTCAACCGTGACCGGAGGGTAAGTCTGGCCTTGAGGTCTGAATGTTTTTGTTGTTTTTGACAGCTTTGGCACTGACGTCGCCGTTAGTTTTTTCTTTAAGGTATCTTTTGCTGCTCCCTTTACTCCGCATAATCCATTAGCCGCGGAGGAAGAAATTGTTCTTAATCCTTCTTTGACCGCTCCGTCAGTTACTGTTTTACCAGATAGCCACTCATAACCGGCGATAATAAATATAGACAGAAAAACAGCAAACAATATCCACCCATATGCGCTGTAAAAGCGATTCCAGTTGAACTTCCTTCCCGCCAGGTTTCCGGTCAGGAGAAGCACCGTAATAAAAACTAGAGCTGCTAAATATCCTGGCCAAAAGTACCACACGGGGATTACCAGCAGGGCGCTGACAATCGTGAATTGCAACCAGAAAAACAGCACCAGCGCATGCGTGAAGATTTTTCCTACTTCCTGACCGACAATTCGAGCGATAATTAGACCATCCACAACTACTCCGCCTCTGATCCAAATTGCGAGGACGGTAGTAACTATCCAACAAAGTCCGAAGCCGGCCACCCATGGATGGAGCAATGCTTGACCAAACGCCACAATGATCGTCTCGCACACCAGAAGAAAAATGGTGTCGAGAAATAACATCGTCAGCGCCAGTTTCCCTTGGCGCCTCAAGGCCTGAATCAAAGCTATCATGGTTTCTCCTCCTCTATTTGATTAGCCATTTGGCCAAACGGCCAAAGCTGGTTTTATTCATTTGTTGGGCCCGTTGTTCTGCCCGTTGGTTAATTTGCTCACCCCAGCGCGTTACAACACCTGCGCTATAAGCAACGCCTTCCACTAAGGCTTCGGCGAGGCTTTCGCCATGCTTAAGCCAGTGGCGTATGTGTTGGGCGATTGGGTCATGTTTTAGCTCTTCCATGACCTGACAGAATTTGTCATCGTCCATTTGAGCGATTTGCGAAAAAACCTGCTTCGCCCGCTCCATGTCAATCTTTCCTTGCGCATCCCTGGGCAAAGCCTGCCCAAGGACACTTACAAAGTCATTTTCTGCACCAGCGAGCCCGCTCCTATTGGCGCTAAGGTGTCTATGCCACAACTTTTCGGCATCTGCTGGGTCTAACGATAGCAGGACATAAAGCAAGTCTGCCCGAGGGTTATCCTTGATCAGGTCGTCAATCTTTTTATGCAACGTATCCCTTGCCTTATCGCCAAAGCCTTTTGCAAGTCCTTTGAGATAATCAAGGATGGTGAAACTAACCGTGTCTCCCAAGAAGAGCTTCAGGCCCTTCCCTAATATTCCCGTTTTTTCTTCAGCCATTTTATTCCTCCTATCCTTGGCGACCGCGCCTGTAAGCTTTTTTCAGGCGGTCGGAAAGTTTTGCTTTTTGTTTTTCGGGTTCCTCCGGCACGCATTTCTGCGGTGGAGCAGTAATTTTTTTCGCCGGAATTTCCTTGGTAATTTTCTCACCGGGTTTTTCCGGCAGATAGAAGGTTGCCGTCTGGCGTTTGTCGCCAAGGTCAATTTGGATAGTAGTAACTCCATTATTGTCACTATCCATTTCTTCGACACCACCAGTAGTTGGGTTAAAAAAAGCAACCTTGCCTTTTTTTCCTTTTCCGGTTTTATCGAGTCTAGCGAGAGAGATAAAGAGCGTATTCTCGTCTGACGTTTCTCCTAAAATCTCCAATTTGGCGACTTCGCCTTTCTTTTTTTTGGCTTCAGTCTCTTTTTCAGCGAGAGGCACAAGCCTTACGCCGAAATACGGATGTCGTAATTCTACTGAAATGGTAGACTTTCCAGACGCCAGTTTAATTTTTCCAGTAGCGCGTCCTTCAATCACCGTCTGTGGATTTCCGACTAAACCGCCATTTACCAGAAACTGGTAAGTGACGCCCTGCGCCGGTCGGTTGCCAGCGAACACAAGTAATGAAACACCTATTTGGTGATCTTTATCAGGCTCACCAAACACAATGTCTCGAACAGTCATCTCGGGTCTGTAATCACCCTTTTTCTCTTCAGCCATATTTCTCCTCCTTTCCAACATAATTTTTACTAAATTGTATTTGTCAATTTGTATCTAAACGCCCAATAGAGCGGTTAAGTGATTATGCCGGAAAGGGGAGTATGAGTCCCTTTTTCGGTTTTAAAGGTACGGTGCTTTTTGACTGTTTTAAGCCCAAAAAGCACGATAGTATATTATAGCAAATTAAATAGAAAAGTCAAGGGTAAGCGTTAATTTTTTGACATGAGCTTTTCTAATCAAAGAAAAAAGTCCGGTCGGATATTTAATCCGCCGGACCTTCGAAATTATTAGGACTTTTTGCGTATATTTATTGTTATACGCTTGGAGCCCCAGTCGAGGCATTTTTGAAGGCCTTCGTCTCCTTCTCCCATAAAAAGGTCAATGCGTCGACCTTTTATGTCACGTCCTTTGTCTTCGGCTATGCCTAAACCATAGCCGGGAATTTCCATTGGCGTCCCGAACGCGATGACTGTCGGGTCAACAGCGACTGAGCCAATCAACGGGGGATTGCCCACAAAGGTTGCAATCCCTTGGCCGTTCATTTCCACTTCGGCCTGATACGATCCCATTAAAAATCTTTTTTGATTCGGTAGGGGTTTATAATAGGCTGTTGCGACGACATCCATTGTTTGTTCGCCCAGACTAAAGGGCTGAACATCTCTATCTTCGATAACTTCTTCTTGGTTTTTTTCCAGGGTTATATTCTGGTCTTTTGGCATTGATGATTGTACTTCAGCTTTTTTTTCCTCTACTGGAATCTTTTTTGTGGTCTTTGTAGCCTCCGATGGCGAGGAAAAAAAGAGCACGATAACATACAGGAGCAATACACCCTTAATCATCAAAACATATTTCATCGCGCCTCCCTTTATGGATAGTTTATTTTTTGAATTAAAAGAGCATAAGATATTATATCAAGTTAAATAAAAAAGTCAAGGGTTCAGTGCCTTGATTTAATTAGTGGGCGAGAGAGGAGTCGAACCTCCAACCCTTGCGGGACATGGTCCTAAGCCATGCGCGTATGCCAATTCCGCCACTCGCCCTAATTATAAATTTTGTAATAATAACGAAAAAAGATATAAAAATCAATCACTGTATTTTAGCTGGGGTGCTGGTGGCAACCGGATAGAGGCTCGGCGATTTATAACTGGAATTGAAAATGTCTTGACGTTCCATTTGTCCGTCGCGCCAGATTTCCTGAGCTAATGTAGTTTTGAGCGAGCCGTCGGGATTTGATTGGGTGATGGTCGGCCCTTTGATTTTGACTTCGCGGCCGTCGCTTGTGCCATAAATTTCAAAAGTCAATTTAGTGCCCTGAATTTTGCTTTGCATTAAAAGATAAGCCGGCGTGTCATTGATAAATTTTAAATCGGGGCTGGGTGGATAGACCGTGGCGTCAAAGCCCACGGGATTATAATATCTGACCGGATAGGCGTGCGGGTGGCGCTCGGTGACCTTTAGCCCCGAATTGACGGCCGCGCGAAAAAGAGTCGTTGAAACCTGGCAGATTCCGCCGCCGTAATCGGGCATCGTTTTTTTGTTCATAATGACCAACTCCGGCAGCCAGCCATTTTTTTCGTCAATTGTTCCGATAGCTTGCCCGAAAGAAAATTCCTCGCCCGGTTTGATAAGCCAGCCGTTTAGCTTTGCAGAAGCCAGAGCAATATTGAATTTGCGATTGGCAGGCGAGCCGGCAAAATTTGATTCACCCAGAGCTAACAGCGAGGTCAAGCCAAGCTCTTTGATATTTTCGTTCGTAATTTCCGGCTCAACGGCGTCTAAAACCAAGTCAATATTTTTTTCGCCGTTTAAAATGTCTTGGGCAATTTTTTGTGCGCTGGCATCAAGATTTAATTTCGTTCCGTTTTTTGAAGGCATAAAAATCTTTATTTCATTGTTTTCCCAGGTTAACTTTACATCAATGGGTTCCTGATTGACGGCGGGCGCGATGGAAGATAAAAAATCTTTTATTTCGTTCTGGTCCAGCGTTAGCTCACCTGAGGAGGGGAGCGTGCTGACCCATTGTGATAATTGTTGTTCGTTAATCGTCCAGCTGAGCTCTCCTGATTTGATAAAATAAGGCGCACTGGTAACTAGCTCTTTGGCCTGAGATTTTACAGCTTCAAGACCCTGGCTGGTTACTTGAGGCGAGGAGGCCACCAAGATTAAGTTAATAGGCTGATGGGATAGTTGGCTGATGTTATTTTGTAAATTTTCCTTTAATTTTTCACGGTCAATTTTGAGACCGGCCGCTTCGGGCAAAATAGTAAAATCGTTTTTTCCTGGCTGAAAACTCAGTTTGGCGTTTTGAGGCGACTCCTCAATTATCGGGGCAAATTTTGACAAGGTTTGATTAAATTGGTTTGCGTCAAAATTTAAGACAGCCGAAAAATTCTTTCCTCGCAGCAAAGATTTTATTTGTTCTTGAATTCCTGAGAGAATATTTGCGCGATGACCCCAATTCGATGCTTGATAAAAAGTTTTTTCCGCATCAAAATTAAAGCCAAGCTCCTCGGGTGAAAACTGCCATTTTCTGTCGTTGAAAACAAGCGTAATTTTTTGTTGGTCAAACTGGCTAAATTGAGCCGTCAAAAAATTTTTTGTTTCAATTTCATTAAGCCCGGCAATTTTAAATCCCGCGACCGTCAGTCCGAGAGCCATTTTGTCAGAGTTAACCCATTGTAAGACGCCAAATAAAACTGCGACAATTAGAGCGAGTCCAGCGGTCGCAACTAGAATTATAATCGTAATTTTGTGATGTAGAAATTTCATCTTTTTTAGTATAGCATAATTTGCTTTCAAGGACACAAAAAGCAGCCCGACCGGGTGCTTTTTAAAATTACTCAACTTGGATTTAACTGGTTGCTACTTTTATTTTTCTAGTTTTGATTTTTTCAATCTTGGGCAGCCTGATGGTCAAAATTCCATTTTTCATTGATGCCTCTGCCTTTTCTGCTTCAACATCCACCGGCAATATCACCGATCGAGAAAAAGCGCCCCAATAGCATTCCTGATAATAATAATCATCGGTCCTGATTTCTTCGTCCTTTTCTCGCTTTCCCTTAATGGTCACCATGTCATTGGTAATAGTAATATCCAAGTCTTCGGGGTTAACTCCCGCAATGGTCGATTTAATCACGATATCCATGGGCGTCTGATAGACATCGATTGTCAGCTGACCTTCGGATTCGGGCAGCCATTCTTGGTTTTCCTTTTGAGGCGTGGGTTCCTGCGGCGGTAAAGTAATTTTTTTTGCTTTTTGGGGTTTAGCTCTTTCGTTGATCAACAGCGGTTTTTCTTCTTCCTCTGCATCATCTTCTGCGTCTATTTCTATATCAATTTCTTGATTCGCCGGATTCTGCGTTCCTGCTTCATCCTCATCTAAAACGCCGGTCAGTCTTTCTAAAAACGAAGGTTTTTTTTCCATAAAAATAGCGCCAATAGCAGGCAAATGCCCAAAATCTATGTTCGTAACATTTGCGTGGATTAGCTGATTTATTTTAACTTTATATTATATTAATTCGTTTCAATGAGCGTGTAAAGCTTTTTACTTTCAGGCTTTGTCTTACGATATTATATTGGATATAGTTTCTTAAAGCAACTGTCTAGGTAAGTTTACAAATAGACAGCTTTTTTTTCAAGGAATAAAATTGCCAAGAAATCAGAGCGCCGAGCGCCGCCAACAGTACCGCGAGCGCCAGGGCAAAAAATTTGTTGACATCGAGCAGCCAGGCCAGGTAATTGTATAAGCCGTGGAAAGCAATAGCTAAGCAAAGGCCGCTCCAAAAAAACAACCTTCTTTTTTTAATGTTAAGCAACGACAGGGCGACAAAATAACCAAAAAGTCCCGAACATAGCGTATGTAAAAAAGTGGCGCTGAGAAATCTGGTAATTGATTGGGAAACGGCTAATTCCAGCGTTAAATTGGGAGCCAGAAAAATGTTTAACAAATTTTCTACCGCAGCAAAACCCAACGCGCTGATTATTAAATATAGCATGGCATCGAGCGGCTCGTCAAAAACTGGGTTTTTCAATACTTGCCACTTAACCACTGCGTATTTTAAATACTCTTCAATTATAGGCGCAAATACAATGACATTTAAAAAAGAGCGATAATCGTTTTGGCCCAGCGTTGCGATAAAGCTAGACCATTCAAAAGTTGGCGCGCAGGACCAGCGGGATAAAATTTGTAACAATATGGCAACGGGTCCGGTAAGTGCCCCCCAGAGAAAAACTTTCAGAACCATTCTTTTGGGTTCCGGATGTCTATCCTTACGTAAATAAAACAGCAGCCAGATAAAACTGGGTGCCAGTCCCAAAATTGTATAGACTAGATAAATCATTTCAAGGCCCTGATTTTTTGGTCGCTGCCACAATTATATCAAAAATTTCTGTTTTTGAAAATTTACCCTGTTAAATTCCACAAAGTGGAAGCCGCGAAGCGGCTATTTAACAGGGTAAATTTTTTAAGCAATGGTTAAATTAGCGTCGGCTTTGATATTTTTCCAGTCAAATTTATATTTATTTATTTCTTTTTTTTGTAAGGCTGACTCTTTTAGATAGACCGTAAAAGCAATCATCGCAGCATTATCCGTACAAAAATTTCTTGGCGGAACCAAAAAAGCGGTTTTCAGTTTTTCAGACTCAAGTTTTAAGGTTTCGCGCAGCCGGTCGTTTGAAGCGACACCACCCGCTAACAAAATTGATTTGGCTTTAAATTCTTTTGCCGCGCGGATGGTTTTGGCAACTAAAACATCGACAATTGCTTGTTGGAATTCTACGGCGATGGCCGGAGTAAAATTTTTTAGCTGGGTCTTTGTCAATTTTTTAGTCAAATAAAGGGCGGCGGTTTTGAGGCCGGAAAAAGAAAAATCAAAATTCTTAGAATTAATCATCGGTCGGGGCAGACTGATTTCAATTTTTCGTCTTCGCAAGACCAGTGGTCTTGCGAAGACGGCAGATTGATTTTTGGATTTAAACTTCTCGGCTTGCCGAGAAATGGCGGGTCCACCCGGATAGCCGAGATTCAACATTTTGGCGACTTTATCAAACGCTTCACCGGCTGCGTCGTCGCGGGTCTCGCCAAGGATTCTATATTCGCCAAAGTCACGCATTAAAATAAGCTGCGTGTGGCCGCCCGAGACGACTAAGCAGATTGCGGGAAATAAATTTTTGGGAATGGCGCTGCCTTGGCTTTCGGTACCGAAAGCCAAGGCAGCGCCCAGATGCGCCTCCACATGATTTGTCGGCGCAATCGGCAAATTCCAGAAATAAGCCAGCGCCCGCGCGAAATTAACTCCCACCCAAAGCGCCGGTTCTAATCCCGGCCCAACAGTGACGGCAATTAAGTCTATTTTTGGTTTTTGATATTTTTTGAGGAAAGGAATTATTTTTTTCAAAAGCTCGGGCTCGCGTTCAAGAATTTTGTTTAGAATTTTGAATTTTGAATTTAGATTTTTATTTGTAATTTGTAATTTGTAATTTGTAATTTTAAGCAATTTGCTTTCTTTAAGTGCCTGTTTCAAAAGCGGGAGCAAATTGCGCTGATGCTCTCTTTTCGCCAGCATCGGCACCACTCCTCCCCAAGGCGCGTGAATTTTGACTTGCGAAGAAACTAAATCAGCCAGAATTTTGGGCTGGCTCTGGCTGTTAAATTCCAGAATGGCAATTCCCGTGTCATCACAGGATGTTTCAATGGCTAAAATGCGCATGAAGTGATTTTAGCCGATTTCTTGTCTTTTTTCAATTTTTGTTTTATCATTTTACAGGCACTGTATTGATAGTTCTTGTAAAATATAAAATTTCAGCAACGGGAGGTGGATCATGAAATACAATTTATTGGATGCTTTTTTTCGGAAAAGAACTGAAGCGTTGATTATCGAGGGCAAGCCATTAGAGATTAGGAGATCAAAAGGAGGGCAAGACATATATCTTGATTCTTTTGGCCGTTTCATTTTGGGTCGTTGGCAGCCCAAGAAAGAGCCCAAATCCACGCCCTTCCAGCGAGCGCGAGAACGTTGGTATCCGGATGAAAAAAGATACTCAATTTATGGGAAGGGCTTACTTTCGGCTTGGCGCGGACGGCAGCTGGCGATGTTTGAGGCCTGGAACAGGAGATTGCCGATGTATGAGGATATTTTGCGGATTATTACAGAAGAGGTCGGGGAAAAAATTCAAGAAAGGAAAATGGAGAAATTTTTGCCAGAGTTAAAAATAAAACTATGGCGGACCGGCTTTCTTCTAATGGAGTCGCCTAAACCGGAAGTTGGCGAGGCGCAAACCAAAATTTTGTTCCTATATCGCGACATTAAAGAGGGATTAAATATCGGAGCGCTTCTGGCCAGAACCACTGCTATTAGCGCCCGCCTACGGGAGCGACTGCAGGCAATCTATGGCTGGGTAGCCGTCTATTCCAGCCAAAGCCGGTTTTTGGATTTTTTACAGTCGCAGGCGGATCAGGTTTTTTTGAGAGTAGAAAAAAGCCTCAAAATAATGAGACGGCATCCGATTTTTGCCGAGGACGCAGTTTCAAATCAGCAAATATCATCGCTGGCGAATAAAATTAAAATAATTTGCGATGACCTAGAAAATTTGAGACCCTTTCTTCCCTATAGACCTTGGGTGCAAATGGTAGCATTAGATTTTGAACAAATGAGTGAGTTACTGAAGCAAAAAAATTATTTTTCTCTGCACTTGCCGCTTGAAAGAATTTTAGTTTCTTTTGAAATCAAGCGCCAGCAGCGCCAGATAGACACTTTTTTGCTTAAATTGGGAAAGGATCAAATTCTTGGCAAATGGCAAGAAAATCATTACCGGCGCTGGCTAGAATATTTTATAACCGCTTTTAGCGCCCTGGAAGGAGCAGAATCAAAAATCGTTTTTCTCGAACCAGTTTGCGCGGTTGTTAATGCTTTTTTAAGCCAGGCAAAAGACCTACTGCCAATGAAAAATTTTGCTAAGCTTAACAGGGCAGTTTCTCAAGCTTATGTTCTTTTGTAACGGGGTATTCGTTGGGGCTGGATTTGGTTTTAAGTCAAATCCAGCCCTTTTTATTGATTTTTGAGCGAAATTTTGGTATGATTTTGATGAATTTATAATTTTTTTGGCCCCTTCGTCTAACGGTTAGGACTTCACGCTTTCAATGTGAGAACAGGGGTTCGACTCCCCTAGGGGCTACAAAATAAGTGATGGGGCAAGACGTGGTAACTCGGGCTTGCCCCATTAGATAAGCGGTAAAGCCGCATCTAACGGGGTGAAAATCCCGATGGGGCTACTAGACACGAATTAAATTTGTATTAACGTAATCTATGGAATTCTTTGAATTAACCAGAGAACAAATGATGGCTGAAAGAAGAATGAATGCAAAGAGGTTTTTAAGCGAATACTGCAAGGACAAGGATATCGATCCGGCTGAAGCTGAAAATATTCCCTTAATAAATATCGAAAATTTGCCTCCTCAATATAAAGAACAGATAGATTTATTGCGCGACCCCAGGCTTTCATCAACGCTGGTTGCGGTGGTTCCCGAAAAAATCTGGGCCAAGAGCAAACAGCCGTCTGAATCTAATGCGGAAAATGATTTAGTTTTATTTCGCGCCGACTATTTAGGAAGCAAAGACGAGATTGCATGGATGTCTCACGAATTAGCTCATTGTCTTCGCTTTAAAGATACACCGGAGCAATATCAAGCCGATTCTCAAATTCCTGCATTTGACGATGTGAAATCGGAACATCTTTATCCTAATAATAAAGTAGAAGAATATGCCTTCAGAAGACAATTTAAGTTTTTGAAACAAAAAGGATTGTCTCGCGAGCAAATTATTGAAAAATTAAAAGCAGATTATTAGGAACCGGCCGATTTAAAGTTTTTCAATAAGCTATTGGATCAATTGTATTCAAAGTAAAATAGATTTGTTTTATTAAAGCTAAATAAGTTTCCCAGTCATCCCGACGAGCCCTACCAACATGAAAAAAATATTTTCAAAACACCGAAAATTTTGGTCACAGAAAAAATTTCGCTACAGCGCCTATTTTGGCTTTGGGCTTTTGCTGGTAAGCCTATTCGCTAATTATCTAGCTAACAGCTACGTCGCGGCCAAGGCTTCAAACTCCGTAGCCGATATAATTTTAGACAATATCCCGGTTTTTAATGTTGATTTTATTTTTGAACAGGGCTTTATGATTTTTTGTTTGTTTGTCGCCGTTATTTTGTTTTTCCACCCATCAAAAATCCCGTTTGCCGTAAAAAGCGTCGCCATTTTTATCGCGGTGCGGTCAATCTCTATTTCGCTGACTCACTTGGCAATACCGCCCGCCCATTCTTTCTTAGATCTTAATAACTTTTTTCTGCGAATGACTTCGGGCAACGATTTGTTTTTTTCAGCCCACACGGGCTTACCATATTTATTAGCTTTGATCTTTTGGGAAAATAAGAAAATGCGGTATATTTTTCTTGGCCTTTCTTTGTTTTTTGGCGTCGCGGTCTTACTGGGCCACCTGCATTATTCAATCGACGTTTTTGCCGCTTTTTTCATAACCTTCGGCGTCTTCCACATTACAAAAAGATTTTTTAGCACCGACAACCATTTTTTAATTGATGAAGTCTGAAAATTTTTATGGCAGCTGCTGTTTTGTCTCTGACAACCTTTTTTTCAACATTGTTGGGCGGGTTATTCGCGGTCAAGTTTAAAAATAAACTCCATTTGATAATGGGGTTTACCGCCGGGGTTCTTTTGGGGGTGGTTAGCTTTGAGATATTCCCAGAAATAATTTCCCGAGTCAGGGAAGGAAATTTTGAGCCCATTGAGCCGATGATCGCCCTGGTGGTCGGCTTTTTACTCTTTCATATTTTAGAAAAAAGTATCTTGATCCATCACGCTCACGAAGCGGACTATGCCAGGCACAGACACCCTCAGGTTGGCGTTCTTTCGGCCTTAGCTTTGGCCGGCCATAGTTTTTTAGATGGCGTGGGTATCGGACTTGGTTTCCAAGCCGGCCCTACTGTGGGGTTGCTGGTCGCTATCGCCGTAATTTCGCACGATTTTACCGACGGCATGAACACAATCACCCTCATGCTTGCTAACCACAACAGCCTAAAAAAATCCAAAATGTTTTTGTTTTTGGATGCGCTAGCTCCGGTACTGGGAGTTCTATCAACTCTATTTTTTTCAATGCCGCCCCATTTTTTGCTTTGGTACCTCGGGT
>Ga0315274_10002926_pt1 | contig 25415 bp, 27 predicted proteins | sample YL17G02_20_MG_FD_203700 | JGI IMG/M metagenome (GOLD analysis project Ga0315274, IMG submission 203700) | Sediment microbial communities from Yellowstone Lake, YNP, Wyoming, USA - YL17G02_20 | ecosystem: Environmental > Aquatic > Freshwater > Lake > Sediment | place: USA: Wyoming | collected...
CTACGCGGGTCAAGCTGTCAGACGAGAGCCTGCTGTTTGTCCCGCTGCTCGGCGGCGCCAAGTTGGGCGTCAAGGATCGGCTGCAATCGCGCTGGCTGGTAGCTTGGCCCTTTCATCCACTTGCCGTCGGGTCGGCGGTGACCGTCGATGAACTTGCTCATATTGCTGGCGTGAACTTCATCCCAGCCCGGTTGCAGATCGGTGCCCATTGCGACGCCCGTGCCGATGGTGACGACCATGATGTCTTCCACGGCGTCGTAGGCGTCGCGCAGGCTTGGCACCAGTCGGCTCTGTTTGGCTAAGCGCAAAGCCGGAGCGCCTTTGCCTTTGCTGTCATCTTCCATGTAGAGGTAGTAGCCAAATGCTTCGGCCAGTTCCATCAGTTCTTCCGCGATCAGCTTAATACGCAGTTCGCATACGTCGTTCGTTGGCAGGCCGGGGCGGTCAGGGGTTGCCTGTCCCGCTTTGACCATGAATTCGTGAATTTGATTTTGTTCAGTTTGCATACATTCAATAGAACTTGAAAGCATCGCAGAACCATTTGGGAAAGAATTTATGGTTTTCGTCGAACAGCCGGATGAAGTCACTATCGAGAATGTAGGTCGAGCCATGATCCGTGTCGCTGCGTACGATGCGCCCGCAGGCTTGCAGCACGGTCATCACCGTCTGGAGTGTATACCATTCACCATCCTGCTTCATTTTGGCGGCCACCTGCCGGTCACCGAGGTAGGGGTAAGGCACTTTGGCCACGATCTGGAAGCGGGCCAAGTCATCATCAAAGCTGAAGCCTTCCGCGATGCTGGGGCTGAGCATGACCGTGGGCGCCGGGCTGATCCGGTGCAGGTTGAAGTTGGCTAAGCGTTCCGAGGCTTTGGTGGCGAACAGGATGCGGCTGCCCTGCGGGGTCTGGCGGAAATAATCGTAGATGCGCTGGCCCAGCGCGTAGCTGTGGCAGTGGATGATGCCCTTTTCTTTCGGGTGGGCTTCCAAGATCGTCTGGCACATGCCCAGCATTTTCGGCGCGGTCTGCTCCAGCCATTGGCGGCCCATCGAGCCGACCGTGGTCATGTGGATCAGGCGATTGTCTACAGGGAAGGTGCTGTCCAATTCAAGCCACGCGGTATCGCCCATCCGCAGCCCCAGACTGCGGCAGAACACGTCTTTTGGCCCCGGATAGGCGCTCATGTAGATGCGCGTCGCGCCCATCTCGTGAATCAGGCTGGGAACGAAAGGGGCGGCGCTGATGGGCTTGGCGTTGCATTCCCATTCGCCGTCTACTTTTTCCTGCCAGAATACCCAGTCCAACGGGCTGGTCACCATTTGATCGACCGCGTAAGTCAGGCGCCCGATGTGGGTTTTGAGTTTGTTGAACTCGTCCTGCATCCGCCGGTTGGAGAAGTCAGAGGCCACGAGGTTTTCGTTCAGCATTTCCAGCCGCGTCTCACAGGTGCCGATGTAATCGGCTTTCAACCAGTCGGCAAAATCTTCGACGTAGCGCATTTCCGGTGGATGGCAGGCGGGCGCCCAATTATCCAGCGTCTCTTTGTTTACAATGACCTCGATGAAATTGGTGATTTGTTTTTCCAGCAGGTGACATTCATCGGCGATCAGGAGATTGCGCGGTTCAAGCTCACCCAGTGCCATGTGCTCGGTAAACAGGTAAGGGTAATTGGTGACCGCCACGTCCGCCATGTCGAAGCGGGAACGCACGATGGCGTAGGGACAGGTTTTGTCGAGGCGCTGCGAGCACTTTTTACCACTATTCTTGTCGCCCTTGGAGGCCATGCCCCCGGACTGGCAGTTGCCGTAGCGGCGGCAGGGATATTCGCTGGAGCTTTTGAGCGAGGCGGCGGCGTTGCGGAACTGGGCACGGAAGCGGGGGAAGTCATTCTCCAACTGGTCTTGGAGCATCTTCTGCCCGACCAGATAGTAGCCGCCTTTCTCGTAACCGGTGAGATCAAAGGAGCCGCCCCAGAGTGCGGCGGCGGCGCCAATGCCGCTTTTGCCGATGCCGGTGGGCGCGGAGATCACAATATCGGGGTAGCCCTTGAGCACCGCTTCCGTGATAAAGGTCAAGGCTTCTACCTGTGCGGGGCGCGGGGTTAGCATCGGAAAGTATTCCGTCGCGGAACCCAGTTGGGCGGTCGAATTCATACCGGATAGAACGTAGTTACAGCATGGCGAATTTCATGTACCCGAGCATAAAACAGCGAATGCTGACCAAGCAGTTCGGTTGGACGACGGATAACGTTGTGGCCGTCTTGGTGGCGACGGGTTTGTATGAACCTTCGGTGAATCATGCGACAATGCTTGATGTGCCTGCTTCCGCGAGAGTTGCCACGTCGGGAATTTTAACGGGGCGCACGGTTAATGTCAATGTGGTTGACGCCGATGATTATTTGTATGCGTCCGTCTCTGGCCCGCCGGTCAATGCGGTGCTGCTGGTCAGTTACGGTACTAACGATGCAACCTCGTACTTGATCTGCCATCTGGACGACGCCGTGACGGGTATTCCGTTCACGCCCGCTGCCAGCCCGATGCAGCTTACTTGGAGCAACGGGGCCGACAAAATCTTTGCCCTTTAGCTGTTCTTAGCAGCATGGCGAATCATTTTCGGGAAACCGCTGAACGGCTGCGCGAGATCGCCGCCACGGCGGCTCACATTTCCAGCGACCAGCAGGCCGACCTGCTCCAAGCGGCCAGCACGCTCTGCCGCTTGGAGCAGCTAAAACGCAACCTGTTGTCCAGCGCGATGGCGGATGATTCCGAGGAAGACCTGCTGGCGGCGGAACTGATGTCCCTCTTGGGTCTGCACGTCGGTAGTTAAATCAGCATGGCGAACGAAACACTGCGGTACATCAAGTACGACTATCAGAGTCAAAAGGATGCGCTCCTTCAGCGTGTCCGTGACCGATGGCCGGGCCGCTGGAATGATTTCCTTTCCAACAGTCTGGGCATCGTCTTTATCGACATTGTGGCATGGGGCTTGGCCACGTTGGCTTTCTTAGTCAACCGCGTGGCCGGTGAGCAGTACATCCCGACCATGACGCTGCGGGAGTCGGCGGTGCGCATTGGCGGATTGACCGGCTACCAACTGCGCAGCGCGCTGCCCGCCACGGTAAGCTGCGAGGCGGTTCTGGCGACCGCGCAAGCCGCCGATGTGACGATCTTCAAGGGAACGCTGATCCGCACCAGCACAAGCAATGCGCTGGCCTTTGAGGTTTCCAAGGACTACACGATCTACGCGGGTGAAACAACTCCGAACGAACTGGTGGTTACCTTCAGTCCGTCGCTGAGCGGCCAGAACGTTATCAATACGTTCCTGCAAGTCACCAACGGCTCCAGCTACGTGGATGAAGTCGACACGACGATTGATCTGGCGCAGTACGTCGAGGTCGGCCAGTCGCTCAATCAGTTGAACAGCACGCCCGCCTACACCATCGAGAGCATTGCAACGGCGCCGGGGGCGGTCAGCGCCAATTCCCGTCTGATTCTGGCCAGCGCGTGGACAGGCGCTACCGGCACGATTGAAGCGCAGGTTTACGACCAGCGTATCCAGTTGATCCAAGGCCAGACGGTAACAGATCGTTTTGTGGCGCCGGTGCAAACGGCCAGCTACGCCGTCAAACTCAGCCGGGTGCCGGTCATTACCAATTCCGTTACCGTGACCGTTAACGGTTCGCCGTGGACGCAGGTAAGCAGCGTGGGGATTCAGAGTCAGTTTGCGCAGGTCTTTCAGGTGAAGACCTTCGTTTCGGGCGATACTGCCGTTGTGTTTGGGGACGGGGTTTTTGGCGAGCTAGTTCCTTCGCAGGCGGCGGTCACCGTTACGTACCGCATCGGGGGTGGCCTCGCCGGTAACGTCGAACTCAACAGCATCAATACAACGGTCACCGGACTGATCGAAACGTTGTCTAATCCGGTTTCCATCCAGATCACCAACACAACCAGCACGGGTCAGGGCGGGCAGGAGCCGGAGACGCTGGAGCAGGCTCGCGTTAACATCCCCTACTACACCCAGACGAATAATCGGGCCGTGACGCTTTCGGATTACCAGACGATTGCCCAGCAGTACAACGATCCGATTTTTGGATCGGTGGCGTATGCCCGTGCCGGTATTCGGACGGAGAACGCGCTCTTGGAGGGCAACATCGTCAGCATCTATGCGTGGACAACGGGGCCGGGCGGCGGGCTGGTGCCGCTTAACGCGCAGTTGAAAACAGCGTTGCAGACGTACATCCAGACCAAATCGGTCGGCACTGATTTCGTTCAAATCTTGGATGGCACGGCTCGCCCGGTGCCCATGAGCCTGCGCTTCAAGGTGCTCAACGGGTTCAACATTAGCGACACGAAGAATCTGGTGATCGACACCATCGACGCTTACATGATCTCACTCCGCCCCGGCGATCCAGTGGTCTACAGTGATATGGTCAGCCAGTTGGATGCGGTCTTTGGCATGGACAATCTCATCATGGCCACGCCCAACACTGACTTGTATCCGTCCAACAGCACGGAGTTGTTTACCGTGCCGCAGGATACCTTCATTTACTCCTTGGACAAAACGGCCAGTGGCACTCCGGCGACGGATAGCAGCGGTGTTCAGGTCAGCCCGTACAACGTCCAGCTACCCATCTTCCCGATTCAAACGTGGTCGTTTACATTGTTCCTTGGCGTGAATGAACTCAGCAACCTGCCGTTCATCTACACGGATGCAAATAACCGTGTCCTCGTGCAGCAGGCGCGGTTGATAGGGGAAAATCTGAGCAGCGATGACAACTACGTCAGCACGCTGAACCTGCTGACCGGTCAAGCGACGCTCTGGATCAAAGGGGCGCCCGGTGATCTGACCATGCAGTTGGTAACCGCGCAGGGCTACAGCGCTGAGCGCGTGGTGAATCTTTACATCGGCTACAGCGGGGACACGAGCCAGACCAAGCGCCGGGAAATTCGGGCCGCGCTCCAAGCATGGGGTCAGGGCTTGTACATCGGCGGTGCAATCTACGCCAACCGGGTGACCGGTATCTCGGCCTCCGTGGTCAGCGTCACGGACATGGTGGAAGCGATTCCGAATGTGGACGGGGTGAATCGGGTGGCGCTGGACACTCCGGCGAACAGTCAGGATCGGGTGGTGGCGTCGGATTTTGAATTGCTGCGCCTTGGCCAGATCGTGTTGAACAATCAGGTTGATTAGGCACGATCACTGACCAGAATTCGTCGACGATCAAGTCACCACCCAGTTCGACCGCCAAGTCGACTGCCATCTGTTTCTCAACCTCCCGCCACGTGTCATCGACGATGATGGGCACGTTGGTTTTGAACAGGCCGAGATTCTTGATGAAGCCCGCACGCGGCCCGCTGCCCACCGGCCCGTCCACCAAGATGAGGTCGTAATCTTTGGGTAGCTGTGTTTCCAGAATGGCGGTGTCGAACCAGCCGTTGACCAGCGGCGCGTGGATGTAGTGGCTGGGGTGCCGGTTCAAAAACTCGGCCTTGTCCTCCACGGAAGTCATTCGGTAAAGCTCCGATAAGTATTTGGTGCTGACATCCCCGCTGCCGAGTTCGAGAATATGGCTGCCGCTGGGCAAGTGTTCCTTGATCCACTTGTACATGCTTTCTGAGATGCCTGATCCGCCGAAGTTCATAAGTGTTTGAGTTGAATCCAGTCGTGGTGGTGTTCGTTTTTTGTTCCAGCCATCATGCTGCGTTGGATGTCTGCGCGGTGCGTTAAAGCCAGCCCGGCCTGCTGGGCGCAGCTTTCTACCGTTGCGCTGCTGAAGAAGGACGGACTGCGGTATTCCCAAGCGCTGAAGTTGCTATCCGCGCCCAAGCGCAAGGACGCGAGCGCGGTGCCGTTTGGATTCAGTTGGTTTTTGACGACGAGAAAATACTGCGTCAGTTGGGCTTTGCAGGCATGGGAGAGCACGGAATGGGAGTGGATGAAGTCAAAGGTTCCGGGCGCGCTGAACTCGCTGTTGTGCAGGAGCGTGAATTTTTTGGCGATGCCGAAATGTGCCCGGCCTGCTTCGGCGACCCAGACGGTGGGTTCGACGGCGGTGTAGTTGTTCTCGTTCAGGTATTCGATCAGGAAGTGTCCGGCCAGCAGGCAGCCACAGCCAAACTCTAACAGCGTTGACTCTGGCTTCAGCCCTTCAGCTTTCAGGATTTCAAACTGGCAGGCGCCTGAAGCGGCATAGTCAGGAGCGAGTGCCCCGACGGCTTTACCGGTGACGTAAGAGATGGCTTGAGCAATCATATTTTTAGCGTGAATAAACTGTCCCAGTAACAGGGAACGGGGTGGCCGTGGCGCACGTAGCTTTCATGCTGCACCACATCATACCACTGGCTCAAGTGGGAAAGAATGGCGGGATACGCGGCCTGACACCATGACGGGTTTACGAAGTCGTGAAAGGCGCAGGAGATTTGGGTGGCCACCGGGCCGGGCCAGTGTTTGAGAATATCAAATTCGGCGCCTTCGCAGTCCAGTTTTACCACGTCGAAATGCGGGATGGCGTAGGCGCGCATCAGGTGTTCGATGGGGTAGCAGACGACGTTGTACTGGGGCACGCCCGCCGTGGGCGCTCGATGGCCAAAGACCAGATGGGCGGCGTCCTTGCTGTCGCAGAAGGCGGTGGCGACGACCGCGCTGTCGCCGACGAGGGCACAGCGCTCAAACAGGACGTGTTCCATGCTCGGATCAACAACGTCGGTGCTGGGGTCAATGGCCAGCACGTTACAGCCGAGCTTTACGAAGTCTTCGGTTAAATTGAAGAAGCGGCACCCGACATCGAGCACCCAGCCGCCTTTGGTAAGCCGGTCAAGATCGACGGTGTGCTCCGTGCTGACAGCCAAGAGGTTCATAGTAGGTTCAATTCTTTCAAGCGCTCGTCGGTTTGCTTTTCCAGCAGTTCAAACTTGCAGCCGGGCTGGATGGGTTCCTCCCAGCGGTTGTGCCAGTGCCAGATGAAGGAGCCGCCGTACATGTGGTTTGTATACGGATTTATTTTGAAGGGTTCGGCAAAGTCCGGCATGGTGGCCTTCTGTTCCGGCGTTAAGCGGGTCTGCCATTCAGGGTTGAAGAAAGCGCAGGGGAACAGCCGGAAGGGCTGGATGGCAAACGCCCGCATGTTGTTCTGGCAACCCCAGTTGGTGCCGCCCGCCGGGAGTTCCAGAATACCTTGCAGCAGTTTCAAGGAAAGCTCGCTGCGTTGATGCAGGTGCATGACCGCGCTGGAGATCATGTCCTTTTGGAAACTCCATTTGTACATGAACTCGGTGCCCAAGAGGGCGGAAAATGTCCGCAGAAAAACTGAGTCCATGTCAACGTATACACCGCCATGCTTGTGCAGGATCAAGGCCCGGAACAGGTCGCCGCCGATGAAGACCATCGCATCGTCCAAGCTAAGCTGCCGGGTGCCTTCCAGAATCGTATCGCGGCCCTGCTCGATGGGATTGTAGATTCTGAAATTGATGTACTTGAGCCACGGACGCAGCAGCGGGTCGGCGGTGAGATCGGTGGTGCTCCAGAGGTTCAGGCGGAAGGATTCCGGCTGGGTGGCCAAGAAGGATTTGATCGGAAGAATTTGTTTGCGCCCAAAGGGCCGGACGGTTTTCCAGTACAAGTGGAAATCCATTTCGGCTACGGTGGGCACGTCGGGAATCTGTTGCAAAAACAGCATGGCCGCGTCCAGATCGTAGTACAGCGGCTCGAAATCAACGTTGAGAAAGGGATCGGTCATGCGTTGGGATTTTTGAGTAGTACGTCGCCACCCACGTCCGCCACCACTGTCCAACCGGGGAAGCGGGCGAGAATGTCGGCGATGCTGCTGGAATCTTTGTAGAGGGTGCCGCTGTCGTACTCCGTCCAGATCAGCCGGGTCTTGGCCAGCATGTTGGGCGCCCCGTCAAACACGAGGCGTTCGGCCCCCTGCACATCCATCCAGATGAAGTCAATGTGGTCGATCTGGTTGGCGGGGCAGAAGTCGTCCAACCGCCAGCCTTGCACTTCGATGGTGCTCTGGTGTTTCAGCCACGGCCAGCTTGCGGTCAGGACGGGGGTGAACTCGCTGATGCTGCTCTGGCCGACGCAACCGTTGGGTTCCGTCGTGGACAGGAAGAAGGGCATCTTGCCCGTCACATGGCCCACGGCGTCGGGATGGAAGTTCATCCGTTTAGGCAGCCCGACGGCTTCGATCTTGGAGACGTTGCGGGGATCAGGCTCGAAGCCGTGAAAGCAGGGGGCGGAGGTACACCACGACAGCAGCATGTTCGTGTGATACCCGTCACACATGCCCAACTCGAAGATTACGGGGTGCTGAGTTGCGGCGATGTGCTGTTGGATACAGGCGTAGGCGTATTCCAGAGTGTGCGTTGACATAATTCTTTGGTGAACAAGTTGCGAATAAGTTTGCTGATCCGTTGATTGTACGAATGGAGCTTGGACAGGGCGTAGCCCTCGTCCGCGATCCGCGCCCACTCACCGTTTGCAATGTAAGTATGCGCTAACTCCGCCGCTTCGTGGGGGCTGTGGTAAAAAAGGCAGTTTACGTCATGCTTGAAACCAAGCAGTTCCATTTCAGGATCGTGTTCGGTGAGCAGGCAGGTGCCGAGGCCGATGGTTTCCCAGTTGCGATAATTGATGTCGCCATTGAGTCCCTTGTTGAACTGTATTTTCGCCTTGAGGATGGCTTCGATGTAATCCATACCGGTGATCCCGTAGCGGTACTCCATGCCGCATTCGCGCACCATGTAGTCGATGGCTTCGGCGCGGGGCGCCGCTTTGCCGCCGATGAAGATGAGGTCGGTGAGTTTGTTGTGCGCGGGACAAAGCGCCCGGTCAAAGAAGCGGTCGTCGACGCCATTTGGAAAGTATACATGCTTGGGCTTGGGGTGCCGGGCTTGGTAAGGCGCGATGAACCGGCGCGTGGAGTGGAGGATGATGTCGTTTTGTGCCATCCGCCGGTCGTACGTTCCGATGGGCTGCCAGTGGGCGTCTATGATCCAGTGAAGGCGCAGCGCCCGCCAGCATTGGCTGATGTCAGGCAGCCAGTCGAGGTCGTAGTTCTCGATGGTGAAGATGCCGTCAAAGCTGTAGAAGTCGGGTGGGGTGGCGTAGTTGTCGTGACCTTTGCCCCAGATGGTGGCTTTGTCGCCAAAGAGGGTGAGCGCGGCTTTAATGGTGTAGCACTCGCGCATCATCCAGTTGGGTGACCAGCCGTCTTGGCCCTTGTGCTCGCCGTCGGATTGAATAATGAGCCAGTTCATCGCACAAACATGTACCAACAGGTTCCCATCAAGCTGACATGATCGCCCAGCAGTTCGTCAACCGCCTGCTTGACGCCGCAGGGTTCGCCGTAGTCATGGCCGGAGAGCATTCCGCCCACCTTCATCTTCGGCTTCCACGCTTCGATGTCGGCCTTGACGTGCTCGTAGCTGTGGTTGGCGTCAATGAACACAAAGTCCAAGGACTGATCCGCGAAGTCAGCCGCCGCTTTGGCGCTCTCTTTCTGAATGACGCGCACGTGTTCGAGCAGGTGCTCCCGCTGGAGCCGGGTGGTAAACTCGATCCAGATGGGGGTTGAGATGATGCGCTCGTAATCTGTCTCGGTGTTTACCTTGTCCCAGAGATCGACGGCGTACATCTCGAACGGAATGTTCCGCCCCAAGAGTTGCTTCGTCATGAAGGCGCAGCTTGCTCCGCTGTAGACACCCACTTCCACGAACCGTGAAAAATGGGTGATGCCGCTCGCGTAGCGGTAAAACGGCATGTAGTTGAAGAATTCGTCAGACATGATTTAGATAGTCGATGAGGGGTTGTATACGATCTTTGTGCGCATTGAAAGGCCGAAGTAAGTGCGCTTCCACATAAATTCCGGCGGCCAGCTTGGCCGGATCAAACTGCCAGTTGGAGCGGTCGAGCGCTCGTGTGATGTAGGGCCAGTAACCGAAGGGCAGGCGCACGAGGGGCACCGGATTGAGTTGCAGCAGCGCCCGGAGCAGCGATTCGTCGCTGAAGGTGTCGGGGTCTTCGTGGTGAACGGTGCGGCTGATGTCCTCCTTGTGATCGCAGACCCGCAGCCCGATGAAGCTCTTGATGAAAATATCCCAGTCAAAGCGAGCCGGATTGGCCAGTTGGCGCCAGACGCGGCTTTCGGCGGTCAAGTATCCGGCAGTGAACTTGCCTGCTTCGGGGCCGACATAGTGTTCGCTGCCGATGGTGAGCAGATGCCCCGCCGGGCGCTGGCTGAGCAACTGAAGCGTATATTCCCGCTGGAGGGGCAGCAAATCCAGATCATGCGTCATTACCAGCGTATCGTCGCCCCACTCTGCCGCCAGATGATACCGGGCGACCTTGGCTTGATTGCCGGTCGGCACGCCGGGCACCGGGTCGTAGCGCCGAACGTGGCCATGCTCGCGCAAGGACTTCAAATCGAAACGCCCTTCGGGGGCGACCAGCGCGAGCCAGACTTCCATGCCGAACAGTTTCTTCCAAGCTCCCGCCACCAGCGGCCAGAACTCGATGTACTTCGGATTTTCGTTACTGCTTAGAATGATGTGTTTGGGAATCATAGCTCAAAGACGTGCCGTCGATCCAACTGGCTGTTATCTGTGAACTCCACAGGAATGCCTGCGGCGTCAAACCGGCTGACATCGAGATATTCTCTGCCGGTGGGGCCGGACACGTAGTGCGTGCAGCCGTGCTTCTGGCAGAGGGCCAGCAAACGTTCGGTCGACAGGGTGTTGCCCGGTTCGTCGAACACGATGGGGGTGGTGATCTTCAGTTTCTCCAGCAGGATGCGGATGATCGCCATGTTCGTTTCAAACATGCTGCGTCCGATGCAGCCATCCAGCGCATCGAAGAATTTTTTGTGCTGGGGCAGCCGCCGTTTGATTTTGGCCCAGTCCGCCTCCGGGTTGGCGTAGTTCGTTTCGGCAATGGTGCCGTGGAGGTTGCCGTGTTCGATCCCCATTGTATACCAGCGGTCATGGTGCTTGAACCGGTTTTGGTAGCCGATCCGGTTGGTCTGACAGTTGTAGACAATGATAAAGAGATCAACGGAGGCGATCTTCGTAAAGAAGGGCAGCCACGGCACGAAGTTGGGCTGGTGCATGGCAATTCTCATGCAAAGCGGGCGCAGAAATCCTGATAATGGAAGTCGTGCGTGTGAACGTACCAGTTTGGATTGCGACGGTCAAATTTGTGATAAACGAGATGCCGCCATGTGCGGTCGTATTTCAGCAGTTCAATGCCATGCTCGCGGCAGATGGCTTCCGTCTTGGCATTCCACTTGTGGAAGGGTGGAATGAATATCTTGCAGGGGATCAGCGAGCAGGACATGACGATGCTGAGTTCCTGCGCCCGGCGCGGCAGCAGGCGGTGATCGGCATGAATCATCCCGTGTCCGGCGAGGGTGATGTCGCGGTCGCACCGATATTTTTCAAGAATGGGCGGGACGCCGACGCGCTCGACCTTGTAGAAGGCCCGGTAGTCACTTTCCGTATGAAGGATGGCTGGAAAGTTTCGCTCCCGATCCAGCACCCGTTCGCAGTCGCACATCCGGTGAACGGCAGGTGAAACGGCCAGCATGATGCTCAGGGTGTCCGCTGAAAAAGTGGAGCGCAGGAACGCGATCATCTTCTCCAGCTTACCGATGTCGGTGTTCAGGGAAATGTCGTCAAATCTGAACGTATACTTCATGTCCATACGCGTGCTCCTACGTGGGCGCCGTCGGCTTCGGTCAGCGCGGGGTGGGGTGGAAATGGCTTGAGATTGCTGCCGCCAAAGAACTCAACCGGCTTGTAGGTGAAGGGGCCGTTGGGGGTGTCGACCGTGGTATCGACCACGTAACGGTCATGCTGCATACAGTTATCTTTAATCTGGGGCCAGACAACTTCTTTCAGAAAGTTTTGATCGTCGCCTAAGTGACTGCGCACCATCCAATGCTCCAGCAGCGTCTTAAATTCAGGCCAGTGACGGCAGCCCCACATGCCGCCGAGGATGGGCACGATGTGCTCGTAGTGGTCGCGCATGGTGTGCAGCTTTTTATCGGAGCGCAGCCATTCGTTGACCGCAGCCGCTTCGCGGGGATTGAGGCGGCTGTCGAGATCACGGCTGATGAAAGCTTCCACGCCCGGCTCAAAGGCTGGCTCGAAGCGCCAGAACAATCCCTCGTACGGTGATTTGAAGTCGCGTTTGAAGACCTCAAAGCCCGCCGCCCGCAATTCTCTGTGGTGCGAATAGGGCACGTCACTTCCGACATAAATGCGGCAGTCCCAGTCAGGGTAGTATAGCGCGGCCAGCTTGCTGTTGCTGATCGCGCCGACCATGTAGGCCGGATTTGACCCCCAGAGTGAGAAGGCGATGATCTTCACGCGAGTTGGCGGGTGAAGATCAGGTTTTCGCCGTTCATGTGCAGCGCATGAAATCCGTTCGCGGCAGCCAATTGAGACATTTGGTGTTGACAGCCGTCGTGCTCCACACAGATGACCTTGGTCTGTTTGAGCGCGGCCCACGGGAGCGCCCGGAACATTTCCGCGTTGGTGCTCTCCACGTCGATGTTGATGAAGTCAAAGTCGAAACCAAACTGGTCGAACAAGGCGCTCATCGGCATTCCGTAAACCCAGAAGGTTGAGTACTTGACCTTCCAGCCCTTTTCCCATTTGTCCTTGTGCGCGAGGTTCGTCGTTGAAATGGCGTCGCCGCCGCTGTCGTACCATTCCACGAGCTTGGGCACCGAGGGGGTGACGGCAGCGTTGACCAGAATGATTTTGTCGTTCCCCGCGTGGTTTTTGATGAGGCTGGGGAAGACCGTGGGCGACGGTTCAACGCAGACTCCGCGCCAGCCCAGTTCGGCCAAGCGGAAAGTGTTGCTGAAGCCCTTGCCGTCCCACGCGCCAATTTCCAGAAAGCGCCCGGCGGTAACACCCATGCGTTCAAATTCGGCGACAATGATTTCTTCTTCGTTGTTTTGAGAGTACATGTTTAGACCTTTTGAAAAATAGTGATGACACGGAAACGATGATTGGTGGATTTGACCATGCCGATATAGGCATCAACCTTGAAGTCGACTTTGCGGTACATGGGCAGCACTTGATCGAGCCAGACGACGTGGCAGCCCTTGGCCAAGCCTTTGCCCAAGGTATCCATGACGCGGTTGCGCTGGATCATGGGGGTGCCATAATGCTCGCAGTCTTCGACGGAATAAGCGGGATCAGCCATCACCAGATCGAACTGCTTCAGCGGCACGCTGGTCAGGGTGTGGGCGTCGTCCACATAATCAGGCTTCAGGTCAGGTCGAATGTCGACGGTCTTACCGGGAAAGGCAGCGGTGTCAACCTTGCCCGCGAACAGATGGAGCACGTTGGTCTTGTCAGGAAAGAGGGCTTTGATCCGGCGCAAATAGCCCGCCGGGTAGCCACCGTAAAACTTGGATTTAACGCGGTAGTCATTGCCCATGACCCAGAGGCCCACGACGCGCCCGTCGCCGCTGGGGAACAGGGCGTCCGGGAAACCGGTTACTTTTGCGTAATTGGTGATCCGGTCGGCCCAAGTTAGTGCTTTACTCATATTGCTAAGAACAGTTAAATTTTGATGTTGACTGGGCCTTTTTGTGGTATACGCTATCGGTATGAAAAAAGAAGTACTGAAAAATCTGCTGGCCGTGCCGACCGTCAGCTACGACGAGCAGCCGATGGTGGATTGGCTGGTTCATTACGTCACCCATAAACTCCCCGGTGCGACGGTCACGGTCGATGCTGCGCGGAATGTTTACGTCAACAAAGGCAGCGCTAAGTACGCGCCCTGCGTGGCCGCGCACCTTGACACCGTTCAACCGCACCGGAAGGTCAACATTGTGGAGGACGGCGGGCGTTTGATTGGTTTCGATGAACGCGACCAGCAGGTTGGCATCGGCGCCGACGACAAGGCAGGCATTTTCGTTTGCCTGAATCTGCTGCACCGCTTTGACCATATCCGGGCGGCTTTCTTTGCGACGGAGGAATGCGGCTGCGTGGGCGCCCGCAAGGCGGATGCGGCTTTCTTTGACGGCATCGCTTACCTGATGGAGTTTGACTGCCCGAGCCGCCACATGATGTCGTATACCAATTCGGGGGTGCGCCTGTTTGCCAACGACGGTGACTTTATCAAGACTGCGCTGCCTGCGCTTCAGCGCCACGGTACGACGCTCTGGCAGAATCACCCCTACACGGATGTCATGGCTATTCGCAATCGCTTTCCGATTTCGTGCCTGAACCTTTCCTGCGGCTATTACAACTGGCACGCGCCCAATGAATTTGTCAGCCTGCGCGATGTGGGTTTGGCCATTGAGCAAGGGGCTGATCTGGTATCGACGCTCGATCATGTTCGTTATGCGTGCCCGGTTGATCTAAAGGATGATCTCACGGAGTCGCTGATTCCGGTGACGCGCTTGAGGGTGCCTGAGCCTTAATCACGCTGGGTTTCCTCCGTGCCCTTGGCCATTTTGCGTTTGAGGTAACTTTTGCGCCGAGGCTTGGCGTCATCGTCTTCCTCGTCGGCGTTGTATTCAATTTCATCCCCCACGGTCATAATCATCCGGGCCGGATCGACCGTGCCGTCGTAGTGTTTCAGGGCTTCACCGTGGCGGTTGAGGAAGACGAAGTAGCGCACCCGGTCGTGTTTGTACTCATCGTCGGTGGCGCAAATTCCAATGGCGGCGTCTACAATACCCGCTTTTTCAAACGCCCCTTGGAACGACTTCATGCTGGGCACTCTCTTACCCACGGTTTCCTTATTACATCTATCGGGTAAAATTACCATGCAGCCAAGCTCGGCGCCCATTGCGCGGGCCTGCGTGTAGATGTCCGCCTGCTGCCGCCAGTCGGGTGCTTTCTTGTCCACGCTGTCCGGGCGCACGGTTTCCGCGTAGTCGATGACAATGGCCTTGGGCTTGAGGCCGAAGATGCCGATGACCTGTTTGGCGTGGGCCTTGATCTCGCTGATCGACGTGCTTTTGGACGGATAGCCTTTGAACCAGACGGTGCCCCAGAGCGTCTTCCTGATCGCTTCCTTGGCCACCACCTTGCCTTTTTCGAGATGATCGTAGAAGTCATCCTGCGTCCAGCCGGTGATGTTGGTAATGGCACGGGTGGCGGCCAACTCCTGCGAGATTTCGCAGGCGTAGTAGAGCACGTCGGCGTCTTGACCGCTGGCGATCTTCAGCGCGAGATTGATGGCAAAGCAGGTCTTGTAGCGCTTGGGTGGCGCCAACAGGACGATCAGCCAGCCCGGCGCCCAGCCGAACTTCCAGAGCTTGTCAAAAGACGCATAGCCCGGCATGACGCCGTAGGTGCGATCCATTACTTTGTCGAGAATTTCGTCGCTGTTATGGTAGACGGAGACACCCAGATCATCGTAGTTGGTGCCGACCGCCATCGCCTCCTGCATGATTTCGATGGGTCGCACGGTGTCCAGTTTGCCTTCGGTCTGCGCTGCGTGAATTTTGCGGATGCCGTCGTAGATGGCCCGTTCCTTGGCAAATTCAAGGCAGAGCGAAACGATGGCTTCCTTGTCGCTGGTGTCGATGGCTGCCAGCTTCTCCACGTAATCCAGCGTCTCCTTGGCGTGGTCGATGTTTACACGGGCGGCTTTGTGGAAGGCGAAATTTCCGAGGGTGCTGAAGTTTGGATATTTGCCGAATTTCTTCTTGTACTCCAGCAGGCGAAAGACCAGTTCGGATGCGGCAGGCCCGTTGAAGTAAGCGGGCTTGATGATCTCGCCGAAAGCGTAAAATTCTTCCGGGTACTTAATCAGGCACGATAGAATCGCGTCTTGGAAGTCATTAGTAAAGTTGAAAGTTTCCCACCGCATGTGCGTGATTAAGAACGCGGTACTCTCGCGATGAGCTTTTCATTTCGGCGCGGGGTGAAATAGGAGGACTGGCCGGTGATGTAGAGCCAGCAGTGGTAATGCCGCAGGGTCAGGGCAAAGGTCTGCCAGAACTCCATTGGATTCGTTACCGGATCACGCGGATACAGGAAATCATCCGGTCGGTGATGGAAGGCGCTGACGACCTGTTGCACCGCCTGCGGCAGAATGCGCTGGCGCGAAATCCAAGCAAGCCGCTGATTGCTCATGTGCCGCTTGTAGTGTCCGTGTGTCTGCACCACGTTGAAGCGATGGCGTTCAAGGGCGTCGGAGCCTTTGATCTCGCGGGCGACGTAGGGTTTGAGGATCAGGTCGATGTAGGTTTGTTCGATGGCCAGCCATTCCGGCGCAAGCTCCAGTTCGACCTGTTTATACGTTTCCTCGACACCGGGGCCGCCGTTAAAAATTTTGTAGCGCACCAGCCATTTGGCAGCGGTTACTTCGCTGCGCAGCATGGTGGACTCCATGTCATCTTTGTCGTCCGTGTCGGTCAGTACGGCCAGACTGGTCAAACTGAAGGTGCCGTATTGGTCGTGGCACATTTCCTGATAGGTTTTAGCCCGTTTGATCGACAGGTCACCTGTCAACAGCTTTGCCCTGAACAGGGCGGCTCGCTGCTTATTGGTATTGGTGATGACACCCTGTTCATGCACCCGATGGGCAACCATGTTGGACAGGATGAACATGCGCATCGAGCAGGCGGAATGACGGGCGTTGGTCGCCACTTCCGCTCTAAATTGGGTGATATTGTCGGTGGGATTCTTGTGAAACACCGAAAGGAAGCAATCGCAGTAAAGCCGCTGTAGATGCGGGAGTTCGGGATCATCCATCTCAAAGGCTTCTTGCCGGAAGTTTTCCGGCACGATGTCAAATTTAACACGATCTAGCGGCACTTTATCGGCCCGGCTGCCCATGTGTACAATGCAACCTTTGGCGTGCGGACATGCCTGACACTTCGGGTCAAGCCGGTCATGCTCCAAGCCGTAGCAGGGGAGTGGTGCTTTTTGTGGTACTCGTTCCATCATCATGCTGTTCTTTTTTATGATGTCCGAAACACAAGAACAGCAGAACCTCGAAGTTGCCGTCGTTAAGCCACGCACACCGAACAAGCGGCGGTTATTCAAGATGCCAGACGGCAAAATGGTGCCGCTTTCCGACTTCAAATCAATCAGCAAGTTCGATAAGGATGTCATTCTCTATCTGAACGGCGACGAGCAAGTGGTGACCCCCGGTGTCGGCAAAAAGAAGGACAAGACGGAGTGGGTGACCGAGTATGACCCAGACCGGCCCGTGCCGCAGGCGCCCATCACCCCCAGTATTCACTCTCCGATCTGTAAAAATTGCGGTCTGTACGAGCACAACTGCCGTAATCCTTTCATGCCGTATGGCGGCTCCAAGCAGCCGCTCATCACCATTATTTTCGACGGGGTGACGCGGGCAGAAGATATTCAGGGTGAACTGGGGCGCGACGGCAGCCCCGCTGTCATCCGCCGGATCATTCAAGAAAACAGCAAGGAGACAGGGGTCACGTTGAATGATGTGCGCTGGGTGCCGATGACGCGTTGCACCAACTGGCTCAACAAGCTCGTCAACCTTAAACCCCGTGGCAACTGGTGCCGGTACCATGTCATTGATGATCTTCAGCGCCATCCGCCTGCGTTGGTCATGCCCGTCGGCACCACGGCGCTGGGATTATTGTCGCACAAGTCAAACGCGCAGGAGTGGTCTGGGCGCCTGCTGACCTTTCGCGGCTGGCCCGACGACTGGTTGATGAATCCGAATTACGCGCTGCCGCGCATTGATCCCCGTGCTGAAGGGGCAACGAGCGTGGGGCATCCGGTGTTCGGATCGCTGCCGGATACCCGGCTGCCAATGGTGCCGGTACAGTCGCCGCGTTTGATTTTTGCCACGCAGAATCCGGTTGTCTACAGCCGGTGGGCCAAGAGCATCGTGGATGCGCTCAAGATGGCCAAGGACGGGGTGAAGGCGCTCACCTATACGCGCCCGTGGTACCGTTTCACGGATGACGTGGAAGTCATTGAGCACCTGCTCCATGAACTGCTGCGGCATCCGGGCATCCTGCTCTGCTACGATACGGAAACGACGGGCTTGCGCGGTTTGGCGCCCGGCGCCGCCATCGTCAGCATGATGTTTCGCTGGACTGATCCGGCCACGGGTGAACCGCGTTCTTTGGGCTTCCCGTGGGATTACGGCCCCACCAAGGAGAATCCTGACTGGGAAGAAAGCCCGATCCGTCAGTACATCCCACGCCTGAAACTGCTCGTCTGGAAGGTGCTCACCCAGTCCACACTGCTGGGGCACAATCTGACGTTCGACATGCTTTACACCTTCTTCACCTTCTGGGGGAAGAAACTGAAAGGCTGGGACGATCCCGAGTTCAACCGGCGGCGGGATAGCTGGCTCGTGGCGCTGGCGGATGCCTCGCAGTATGACACGTGGCACATGGCTTTCGCGTGGCAGCAGAAGCGCGGCAGCCTCGGCTTGGAAGTCATCGCCTATGATTGGGTGCCGGACTTGGCGGGTTACGAGGAAGACATGACCCTCATGATCGGACTGCACTATGAAAAGATGCACCCGAAGGCGAATAAGGGTGGCCACTATCTTAACTGCCCACGGGACAAATGGAAGTCCCACCTGATTCCCTACGTCATGGGGGATACGGAAGTCTGCTATCAGGCGCACGGTAAGATTCTGCACAAGCTGGAAACCAGCAGCGTCTACGAATTTCCGCTGGCGCACCACGAACAGCGCAAACGCTTTCGCTTTTTTACCCCACCAGATCGGAACTGGGTCTACCACAAGATCATGTCGCCCGCTGCCAGCGTGTTGATGAAGATGATGGCGCGGGGTTTGTACATCGACGACGACCGGCTGGCGGAGATGGAAGACAACATGCCCAAGAAGATCATGGAGCTTCGGGAGCAGTTGAAAACGGTTGATCCCCGGATCGAGGCATGGTGCAACGAGAAAGTGGACACGGAAGCAGGTTGGGAGCTTGATCTGGAAAACAAGGGGCAGATGAAGGAACTCCTGTTTGAGCGCCTGAGCCTGCCGGTGCTGCGCTTCACCAAGCAAGGGCGTAAACTGCTGGGGGATGACGTGCCCAAGGCGATGGAGAATCTGGCGGCAGCCATCGTGGCGGAAAAGCCGGAGTTGGAGAATGACGAGGAAGGCATCAAAGCGGCGGTGCAGAAACAAATGCGCGAGGTCGCGGCGGTCGACAAATTCACGCTCAATAAGATTTGCGGTGACTTTCCGTATTTGCGTCCGTTGCAGGAATATCGGAAGACGTTCAAACTTTACAGCACCTACGTTCGCCCGCTCAAGAATCTGTTTACAGCCAAGCTGGATAAGAAAGCGCGCACGGCTGATCCGCACCTGTGCTACGACCAGTGCATCCACGCCAGCTTCCTGCTGACGGGCACACGCGGAGGACGGCTAAGCTGTCGCGACCCAAACCTTCAGCAGTTGCCCCGTGACGGTATCGTGAAGTCCATGTTCGTGTCCCGCTTTGGAGCGCGGGGCTGCATGTATCAGGGCGACTTGTCCCAGATCGAGTTGCGGCTTTTGGCGGCGGCCTGCGGCGATCCAACCATGATTCAGGCGTACTTCAACGAGGAAGATTTGCACTCGCTGACAACTAGCCGGATTTTCAACGTGCCCAAGGATCACTTTTCCAAGGATCACATGAAATTTCTCCAGACCAACGGGCAGGACAAGCTGGCCAAGGAACTGGATGAAAAGCGCTCGATTGGTAAGACTGTAAACTTTTTGACGGGTTACGGTGGCGGCGCCTTCGGCCTCCAGAACGTGCTGGCCATGAAAAGCATTTACAAGAAAATCGAGGAATGTGAGCACATCATCGAGATGTTTTTCAGTTCGTATCCGTCGCTGCGCGATATGCTTCAGCAGTACAAGCGCTTCATTTTGGACACGCACGTTGCGGTGTCGATCTTCGGGCGGGTGCGCATCTTCGAGGAAGTGCGCGGGGATGACGAGGAAGCCAAGGCCAAGGCGCTCCGGGCGGGGTGTAATCACCTGATCCAATCGACAGCTTCGGATATGATGTTGACCGCCCTGTTCGTCATTGAGGCGATGATGCGGGCGGCCAATCTGGAGTCGATTCTGGTGTCCACCGTCCACGATTCACTGGTGATTGACTGCGTGCGCGAGGAATTGCCCGTGGTACACCAAATTGTCATCGACGTGCTTAATAACTTCCCTGCCGTGTTCAAAGCGGTATTTGGTGATGACTACGACACGTCGTGGATGATCGTGCCTTTTACCGGTGACTGCGAAGTCGGCGAAGACTACCTGACCACACGAAAAATCCCCAAGAAGGACATCGACTGGGATAAACTGCTTGCACACGAAGGGTGACCGCGTATTTATGGTAACGATGAAAGCGCGTGAACTCTTTGAACGATCTGCTGCTCCGGTAGAAGCTCCACCGAAACCGGGCGTAAAACCCGGCGCCCCGCCCGTGGAGCGCCCCGGCGCCCCGCCCGCTCCGGGCAAGCATCCGAATCCTTTTCGCCGTCGCTGGACAGGGCCAAAGCCAACACCGCGTCCCGCTAAGGCATGTGCGGAAGCGTTGTTCAATCGGGATCGTGCGATCAAGTTTGGGCGAGCGAAACCACTTTCGAGTGATGCTGCAAACGTGAAGAAAGCAGCGCAGAAAGAAAAAACACACGCTGAACGCTTTCCAAAGGCGATGAAGCCACAGCGTGTAGGCAACGCTGTTAATTCTTCAATTTACGGCGAATCGGCTAAAACACTCATTCGCACCTTGCGATGAAATCCTTGGCCAAATCCATTCTGACGGAGATGGCGCTCGATCTGGGTGATACGCCAGATTGGATCGACCCGCAGAAGCGGCGCAAGATCGAGCGGGGCGAACATCCGTACGCGAACAACCCGGCCTTTCCAACGGAAAAGCCCGCCCATCGTCCGGGTGCCCCGTTCAAAGATGCGCCCAATCGCCGCGATCCCACCCGCAATTACGGTGAACTGGTGGCGTCGCATGTGTACCCGGAGATTGTGCGCAAGGTGCAGCACTACACGGGACGCAATCCACAGCAGACGAACCCGCAGCAGTTGATGGGCATGATGATGCAGGCGATGCAGCAGGCGGTGCGGGCGGAGGGCGCCCATCGCCCAGAACTGGAGCGGGCCGCCGTTGAGGTCGTGCTGAGCTTACCTGAATTTCGGGATGCGCGGGAAGCGTATGAAGCTGGGGAATTACACATCGAGGCCCAGTTGCTTGACCCACAGGGGATGATGCAAAAAATGCAGCAGCGGATTCGGGGTGCGGCGCCGGATGACGAAGCGGCGGAAGATGCTGAGGACATGCCCCAGATGCAGGTTGAACCGGAGGAAGAAACCGAGGAAGACCGGGCGGAGTTGGGCTTGGACGTGCCGGAAGTGCGCGGGGAGTACGATGAAGAAGCCAAGAAGCGCCGGTTCATCAATCTGTTGATCCAAGGCGCCGCGATCAACAAGAATTACGCCTACCACCAGATGGCGGATCGGTTGCAGCAGATTGACCCGAACATTCTCACCACGTACGGCAAGCTCATGTCCATTGGTGAGTTGATGTATTGGGTCGCGCCCGAGGATGTTTTCAACGCCATGCAAGGTTCGGGTCAAGGGGGCGGCGGCATGGAGGAAGTGACCCCGGAAGATGATGGCACTTTTACGATTCACGCCAGCGCAATGGTGTTTCCGGTACTGATTCAGGAACTTACCAAAGGGCTGTACGAATTTCTGGCCCACGACGAAGATGAACCAGCGGAAGTGCGCAAGTACACGTCGGCCAAAAGCGACACGCTGGCGGGCGAGCAGTGGGACATCATGAAGGGGCCGGGCGTCTGGCGGCATCTGAATGAGTTGGTCAACCGCGTGGACGGTGGGGAATATATGAGCCGGGTGTTTCATCATCTGGTGAAGCTGCCGACCAACGAGTTCAACACCATGATGCAGGAAATTCTCAAGGAGACGCCGCGTGGTCAGCAGTATATCCAGCAGCTTGTGGCCGAGATTCGCGGTGAAGACAATCAGCAACAGCAGGAGAGCCGGGCTTTCCGCGTCATCAAGGGAATTGCTGAGTAGGCAGCAGCGTTTCCTTCTCACACCGGCTGCACAGGTAGACGAAATAGCTTCTGTCCGTTAGCGCCACCACCCGGATGGGATCGTTTGGAACGGTGCTGCCGCAGTGCCCGCAGTAGGTGCGGGTGCCGGTGACCGTTTTGGGCCGCGCCTGTCTTGTTTGTTTCCAGATCAGGAAAAATAGCGCCAGCGTTGTCAGCAAACTCGTGATTCCTATGCCCAAGCTCCAAATGTTTTGCAGATTCCATTCGATCATAAAATAAAACGTTGACTGATGAGTTTAGACCGTATACAGTTACTCCCAGCTATTAAATAAGAACAGCATTATGGAAGCAAGCGACCGGATAAAATATCTGCGCGGCGAGATCAACCGCTACAACGGCCTGTATTACGTCTCGGATTCCTCGACCGTCAGTGATGCGGAATACGACAAGCTCTACTACGAATTGGTCGATCTGGAAAAGAAACACCCGCAGCTTCGTGACTCCCACAGCCCCACCCAGCGCATCGGCGCTCCCACCACCACCGGTTTCAAGAAGGTCAAACACACCAAGCGCATGTTGTCGCTGGACAACACCCGGACGGCGGCGGAGGTCATAAAATTTCTCGGGGAGGAAGATGTAGTGGTCGAACCGAAGATCGACGGTGCCTCCCTCAAGCTGATCTATCGTGCCGGGCGTCTGGTACAGGCGATTACGCGAGGCGACGGCATGGCGGGCGATGATGTGACGGCCAACGCCCGCGCCATCATGAATCTGCCGCTGGTGCTGGATGAACCGGTTGACATTGAGGTTGTGGGTGAAGTCTACATGACCTACACCGTCTTCAATGCCTTGAACCGGCGGCTGGAAGCGGAGGGAGCGGAACTGATGGCCAACCCCCGCAATGCGGCGGCGGGGTCGCTCAAGCTCAAAGACCCAAAAGCAGTTTCGGCGCGTAACCTCTGTTTTGTTGCCTACGATTCCACGGACGAATTTCCCAAGTTGACCCAGTATTTACTGACCGAACAACTGGCCATCTTGGGCTTTGAAAATGTCGGCTTTCTGCCGACGATCCACTCCTGCCAGACGGTAGCGGATAACTTCACGATTGAGAGCGAGGAAATGCTGGTGCAACGGATTGCTGACGCCGACGCTTGCCGCAAGTTTCTTGACCTGCCGACGGACGGGTTGGTCTTCAAGTTGAATGATCGCCAAAAGCAGCGGGAACTAGGTGAGGGTACGAAGTATCCGCACTGGGCGTGTGCTTACAAATTTCCCGCCGAGCAGAAGGAGACGATTTTACAGGCCGTCACCGTACAAGTGGGGCGCACGGGCAAGATAACGCCTGTCGCCGAATTACAGCCGGTGCTCCTGAGCGGCACGACGGTTCGCCGCGCTTCCCTCTGCAATCAGGATGAAATCGACCGGCTCAACGTGGACATCGGAGATACGGTGGTCATCGAAAAGTCAGCGGAGATCATTCCCAAGGTGATGCGGGTGGCCAAGAAGGTTGGCGCCAAAGTCTACAAGCTGCCAGACAAATGTCCCTGCTGCCAGACGAAGCTGGAGCGCCCGAAGGGCTATGTGGATTGGTTCTGCCCGAACGCCAAGTGTTCCGAGCAAGTCTTCGGCACGCTGTTGCACGGGTGCGGTAAAGATGCGCTGGATATTGATGGCTGCGGTGAGACGCTGGTGCGGGAACTCATGGCCAACGGAGTGACGTGTTTGTCGGATGTGTTCACCGTTGATCCCGCCTTCTTGAAGTCCGCCGCTCGCAAGCGGTTTGAGGCGGGGCGGGCGGCAGTCGCGACCCAGCCGTTCTGGCGCAAGCTGCACGCGCTGGGGATCGAAGGTTTCGGTAAAACACTCAGTCAGGATGTGGCCAACAAGTGGCGCAGCTTTAACGAAGCGGCGGAAGTTCCCGAGGAATTTTGCGGGCTGGTTGGCAACGTTGTTTACAACAACATCGTGGATTATCTGACGCAGCACGCGGCAGAGTTTGACCGGCTGGACAGTTTGATCGGCATGACGGGCGAAGAAAAAGCGGTGGGGCCGCTCACCGGAAAATCTTTCTGCATCACCGGCGATCTCATGTCCGGTACCCGCAACGAAGTTTCCAAGATTATTGAGGGCGCCGGGGGCGTCGTCAAAAGCACGGTCAGTCGTCACTTGAGTTACCTGATTCAAGGGACAGAAACCGGCAAGACCAAAAGGGCTGCCGCTGAGAAAAACGGCATTCCCGTCATCACGGAGCAGCAATTGTTCGTGCTGATGGGTCAGGAGATGCCAACACCAAAAAACATGGAAGCCAAGGAGTATTAAATGAAGACAACCGTTACCTGTAGCCAGTGTCCGAAACAGTTCACGCACCCGACTAAGGCCAAAGCCGCGCAAGCGCTGCTGATGCACGTTGGCCGAATGCACAAACGAAATATCCTCAAACGCAGCCAGACCTCCGGCATCTTGCGTCAGCGGGCCAACGGCGACCTCGTGTCTGTCGGCACGCGGAGCAATCTAACGCAGGAGGAAGCAGGCAACCTCGTCGGTTTCATCCGCGAGAAGCGCAATCAGTTTGACACCAAGGCGGCATGTTTTGCCGCTGCGCTGACGGCGGCAGGCGCCACCGGTAAGATCACGAATAATTCCACGGCGGTTAATCGCTATTTTGCCAAGGCCGGGGCGATGGCCGCGTTGCCCAAGCGCGCGTACACCCGCAAGGAAAAGCAACCGGTCGTGCGCGAGGTTCATGTCAATTTCTGTCCAAACTGCGGCTGCAATATGCAGGCCGTGGCGACAGGCATCGCAATGGCAACCATCACGTAAATTATGAGCACACCCAAAACTCCCAGCCGGATTAAAAAGGAAGCGCGCAAGCTCTGCCGTCACACCATCATCTTCACGGATTCGACCGACATTTTGGTCGCGGTGCGTGGGATGCAGGGGCGCACGACCAAAGCGATTGCGCATGAACTGGGCATTACCGAATCGCAGGCGCAGTACCGAATCATCAAGGCGCAGAAAAGTATGAAGACGAAGTTCCGCGCTGACTATCGTGGCGGTAGTGGCGGCATTGCGCAGCAGATGCTCAAGGCCACCGAACGCATCGGCATGGGTGTTGTGCGCAATGAAATCGCGCCTCAATTCATTCCTTTGGCCAGTTCTGGCGTGCCCAGATCGTAGCCAAAAGATTTTTGAAGAAAGTTCTTGCGCTCCTGTTTGTATACAGTAGTGTCACTCCAGATCGGCGCATGAAGCTCCGATCACGGTGATGCGGGAGTGAGACAGCAAGCGATGAGACAGCAAGCGACAATTAAAAATCAGAACCAGATGCGAGGGTATACCTCGCATAATCTGGGCTGGTTTACTCCGTCGCCGTCATTGTGCCGTAGTACGGAACCAGATCA
>Ga0315274_10002927_pt1 | contig 25395 bp, 15 predicted proteins | sample YL17G02_20_MG_FD_203700 | JGI IMG/M metagenome (GOLD analysis project Ga0315274, IMG submission 203700) | Sediment microbial communities from Yellowstone Lake, YNP, Wyoming, USA - YL17G02_20 | ecosystem: Environmental > Aquatic > Freshwater > Lake > Sediment | place: USA: Wyoming | collected...
AAAATAACAAATAGTTCAATTAACTGTCAAGAATAAAGATTTGACCCCATTTCACCCCTGAATCTACACAGTCCCTATTATTATAAAAGCCTTCAATTATCATAACAAGCGTTATTTTCATTACTTGCATGTTCTGACTATCTTTCATAGAGAGAATACATCTATGGCCTTCTCGATTGATTTTCTTGCATCATCGAACTTGCTCAGCGCAATGAGTAGTTCCGAGTAATTTAAAATAGAAGGCGCATCTTTTGGAAAACGCTCTACGGCATCTTCAAATGTTTTTTTGGCTTTTTTCATCCTGTCAGTTTTCCAAAATATTTTTCCTTTTTTCCTTCCATGGTGTTGCATTTTTCGGATCAAGCTCGATAGCTTTATCGAATGCCTTGATGGCTTCTTTTGATTTATTTAACTCAAGAAGCGCAAGTCCTTTTCCGCCCCACAGTACTGCAGCCTTTGGATAAAATTTAATGCTCTCATTAAATACCTTGACAGATTCATTCTTTTTCCCTAAACAAAGAAGTGCAAGTCCTTTCCCATTCCATGTATATACATCATTCGGATCGATTTTAATAGCCTTGTCGAATGCCTTGATGGCTTCTTTTGTTTTATTTAACTCAAGAAGTGCAAGTCCTTTTCTGCTCCACGGATATGCATTTTTCGGATCAAGCTTGATGGCCTTATCAAATGCCTTAATGGCTTCTTTTGCTTTTTTTAACTTAAGAAGTGCATCACCTTTTCCCTTCCATGTATTTGTATCCACCGTATTGATTTTGATGGCCTCATCAAATGCCTTGACTGCTTCTTTTGTTTTATTTAACTCAAGGAGTGCATGTCCTTTTTCTTTCCAGAGTGTTGCATTCGCCGGAATGATTTTAATGGCTTCATCGAATACCTTGATTGCTTCTTTTGCTTTTTTTAACCCAAGGAGTGCAATTCCTTTTCCGCTCCATGTATATGCATTCGCCGGATTGATTTTGATGGCTTCGTCAAATGCCTTGAAGGCTTCTTTTGTTTTATTTAACTTAAGGAGTGCAAGTCCTTTTCCACTCCAAGAATATACATCTTTCGGATCAAGTTTGATGGCCTCATCGAATACCTTGATTGCTTCTTTTGCTTTATTAAACTTAAGGAGTGCAAATCCTTTTCCCTTCCATGTATCTGCATTCGCCGGATTGATTTTGATGGCTTCGTCAAATGCCTTGAAGGCTTCTTTTGTTTTATTTAACTTAAGGAGTGCATCACCTTTTCCCTTACAGAGTGTTGCATTTTTCGGATTGATTTTGATGGCTTCATCGAATACCTTGATTGCTTCTTTTGTTCTATTTAGTTCAAGGAGTGCATCACCTTTTCCGCTCCATGGATATGCATTTTTCGGATTAATCTTGATAGCTTCGTCAAATGCCTTGAAGGCTTCTTTTGTTTTATTTAACTTAAGGAGTGCATCACCTTTTCCCTTACATGACATTATATCCTTCGGATTAAGCTTGATAGCCTTGTCGAATGCCTTCAAGGCTTCTTTTGCTTTATTTAACTCAAGGAGTGCAATTCCTTTTCCGCTCCATGGATATGCATTTTTCGGATTAATCTTGATAGCCTTGTCGAATGCAACTAGAGCATAATCAAGTATATGTAATTCAGCAAAACGTATTCCCATATTGTTTAAAATGTTCTCATTAGAGACTGAGTTAATAATATTGGAGAAAGCTTTATTATCTGATTTGTTTTCATTTGATTGTGCGATCGCGATTCCAAAATTAATGACAACTTCCCCAAAAAGCCATTCACCGGACGTATTGGCTTTCTTTAGAGTAAGCTCTTTCCAATATTTTATCAAAGATGGTGTTTCCTGTGCCAAGTAACTTAGAATGAGAAAGTTATTAAATTCATTCCGACATCTTTCCACTAAGTTAATAAACTCTCTTAAAAGAACAGGATTAAAAAGTCTTCGTACACCGAAAAAGAAAGGAATGGACTGACTAGCTTTTTCAGAGCCTATTTCGAAAAAGTTTCTTAATAAGCTTGTGCATGTATTTTCTATAGCGTCGGCTGTCATTTGCTTCTTCATTATTTTTCTTGATTCATCATTGAGATGAATACCAGCAATTGCGTCAACATTTACATCCTTTTGTGAAAATCGATAAAAACCGCTTTCAATTTTTCCAGTTTTTATCATTTCATCTACGAAATTCATTTCCTTATGTTCAAAGACTGTTATTATATTGTTCGCAATTTCTTTGAAAATTCCATGAAACTTGTAGGCCAGACAAAAAACATTATATTCCAATGGTTGGAGAGACCGATAAATTTTATCATACCTGGAAGAAGTCCTCTTAAGATTGTTTTCAACAATGCTTATAACCTCGTCATCTACTGCTCTTATTTCTTTTCCTTGTAGTGCCATATATATCTGACTAAATGAATCTGTTTCGATTTCCCCTTCTTCAAGAATCAGTTTCCAAAACTTTGACATCTCCTTTTCATCTGAAAAAAATTCCTCAAATTTTGGCTTAAATTTTTCTATATCAGCACCACTAAGTAAACCTGGTAAGTTATGAATCTTAAAATTTTCTTCAATAAATTTTCTCCATGTTTCAGTGAATTGAAATTCTTCCCATGGCCTACCCGCTCCCCACACAACATGATGATTATTTCTAAGCGATTGTATGAGTTTCTTCAATGGCTCGGGGTCAGGTATGTTTGAAGGTATGTGTTCCATCGTATCAAATATGCAAATGAAATTCTCATCTTCCACGTAATGGTACTTTTTTAGATAATCGAGTAATTCTTCGTAGGTGGGAACTTTCTTGTCGATCAGAATTACATAAGATCGGATACCATTATTATTTTTAAATACATTCCATGACGCACTATTTAAAAGTGTTGATTTTCCTGTGTTTGCAGGAGATAACAAGTAATATGATTTTGTATATTCTTTAGAAACAAGACCTAAAAACTTTTCAGTTTGACTGGTATGTACAAAACATCTTTGAATTTCGAAATCACTTGTTAATGGCCCAACTTTTAATTTTCCCTTCTTCTGATCTGGACTTTCCCATCCAACATCTTCCCGTATCGACCAGCCCAAAGGCTCTTCCTTTTCTTTAAACCTGAAGATACGATCAGGATCATCTGCCGTCTTCTCTTCATTAATGAAAAGGAAACCCGTAAACGTTATTCTTTTAGCTTCGGGGAAGCCAGAAGATGAAGGATTGATTTCACCAGCCACAGAATCTATTTCGGATTCTACTTCTTTTTTGACTTGACGTAGAATTGAAACCATATCACTTCCATGAATCCTGCCTTCAGCTGATTCGGAACGGGAGAATTTTATTTCTATTTCCATTAAGCCTCTTTTGTCCTTGTCCATGTTGGGAATTATGCTGTTTATCGGAAAATGTTTTTCCCAGAAGATTTTATTCAAGTATGGCATGGATTCTTTATTTCTTTCATAAATAAAAAATGGAGCCCTTGAATTATCAAGTTCTATGCCATCCGCAACTCTGAAAATCGCACACAAAAAACGGAGGAAAACCCTATTTTCAATTCCATCTCGGTCGAAGGATTCTTCAACTTCTTTGATGTTTTCATCTCGCCTGTGATATTTAATAATGTCGCAAATCACTGATTTATCTTTTTTTGTAAATCTGAACTCACCAGGAAGTGTTTTATTTTCTAAATATTCTGGGGAAAAATAATCTTTAAAGTAATTTACACTGGTGATATGATGACGTTTTCGAGCTGTTAGAATATCGTAATTATTTGGATATTCAATCATGCCAATATCATGTAGCCAAACCGCTGAGAGGATGTAAAAAAGTTCATAAGGATTAAGGGTGGCATTTATAAGAAGATAGTTTAATTTTGTGAGGACATTCTTAGAATGCTGATACCCGTGCAGCGTATAGTAATCAACAATTGATTCCCACGGATTAAGATTTTCTTTCAATTCATAATTCTTAAGTATGATGATCATACCTTTTTTGATTATCTGATAAATTCCAAATATATCTAGATTTTCATCTCTTAATTGAGTCTCTAATGTTGTTAGTTCCATTTTCTTACCCCCCTTTTTTATTAACCGACGAATTATTAATTTAAGCCATAATTCTGACAGACAGGTAGTGGGTGAGCGAAGCTATCAGAAAAGAGCTTGTTCTTATTTGGTCATTTTGCATACTCTATATCCGTTGATATGCTAAGAAAACTTAAGCCTTCATAAGTTCAAAATATTACTATTTTTTTATTGCTAATATATATAAAGGGGTCAATAAGTCTCAACATCTGATATAACTACCTCTAATAATTAAACTCCCTTTCATTGCATCCTTCAAAACTTTTTTTTATTCAAACAAAGAAGACAGATTAAGATAATAATTATATTACTTTCTTACTCTGTCTTTTTACCTGAGGCTGTTGCGGGATGCTCCTGGCAGCCCATCTTTTAGTTATTACCGAAAACTTTACCATGATTCAAAACTTCAAACGTCTGGCTGCTTTTATTGGTATCGTACCCTACCAGCATCAAAGCGGTAGTTCTGTATTCAAAAGGGCGAAAATTCGCCACTTTGGACCTATACCAAGCCGTAAACTCCTGCGGCTGGCTGCTCAATCGGTGGCCACTCATAATGCAACCCTTAGAAGTTATTATTTACGTAAACTAGATCAGGGTAAGGCCAAGGCCTTAGTCTTAAATAATATTTCCAATAAACTGCTTAAGATAGCCTGTACTATAATCCGTAACAATACCCGGTATATCAAAGATTATCGATCAATACATCCTATGTATTTAAAAAGTGCTTGACAAAGTCATAGTGTTTCGGTATGGGTGGTTGGCTAGACCTCGCCCAGTAGGGACTTTCACCCTGTAAGAAATATAAAACTTCTTGGCGCTCTCCCGCTAAAAGTTAACGAATTATGACCTGGTACACCTTCCCTGTTTATTCCAATTATCTAAGAAAATGGTATGTATTCTTAATTTATTAAAACTGTACTAATATTATTTAGTTATTTAAAAATTGATCAAAAAGTTTATTCTTTATTGAATTAGTAAATCCATTAACAACATGTATTGAATTAAGATTTATTTGCAGAATTTTAGACAATTTTATCTTTTCTGCTTCAATATTTTCATTAATTCCTTTGCAATATAACACTATTTGTTCTTCCATATTTTTGTTTCTTCTGATCATGTTAGCAATCTGAAATATTCGATGTACATGAAAATCTGTTAAAGGGAAAGAATATCCAATAATAATAACTTTATCTGCTTCTACCAGCAAATTAAGTGCATTCCTCCATTGATTTAATAATAATCTAGTCAATGGTTCGTTTTTTAATTTTTCACTATTTATTTCCTCTTTAAAAATAGTGGGTGGCACTATCCCAGGTTCAGTAAATTCATTTACATCAAATGAATTACTAGCATATTTAGGTTTTATAGGTATTTTATCAAATTCAATATCAGTACAATTATAAGTATTTTTCCAACCCAAAGAACCATGTAATTTTAAAATTAATTGATCAGAACTAATTTTTTGTTCAAAATATTCAGTCCAAACACTATCATTAACAGCTAAAAAACGATAAGGGATATTATTTTTTTCTAAAGAATTTTCTAATGTCAGATCATAATTAAAAGTTATATGCCCCAATAACAATAAATTAGATTTTATAATTTTATTATATAAAATTGCATAATTACTTTTACTGTTATTCGATAGCAAAATTTTAGAAAAGCATTTATATATCAGCATTTTTAAATCGCGGGTGCAATCATATAAAAATTTATCCGGGTTATACATTAGACCTTTTGAGGACGCTAAACTACCTGATTCAATGGAAATATAATCTGTTGAAATTAGATCATTAAATGGATAATTAGAGTTTTTTTTCAATATACAATTCAAATAATATTGCTTAAATTCTTTCTCCCATAAATATGTATTTAGTTTATATTGTTCTGTATTAACAGCGACAGATGTCCAGAGTTCCTCTAAGCTTTGCGGTTGAGATATAGGGAAAAGTAATCTTATAAATTCTTTTAAAGCATAAAAATTCTCTTGTTGTAATAACAATTGGACAGGTTCTAAGCTAAAAAAATTATTATCCATGGGTGGCTGAAATTTGATTTCTTCATTATTATTAGAAATAATGATTTTATACTTTGAATCATACGATGCTCCACTACCGTAGATTACAACTAATTTTTGCATTTTTGTTTCCTTATATTTTAAATTTATTTATTTAATTGATCTAAAAACAACTTTATATATTTAAAATAAATGATGTTAATTCTCAACATTTAGAATATTTTAATTTCTTAAAATATATAAAAGTGTGATAAAAAGATAACAAAAGGCTATTCTTTATATTATTATTTTATTTAAATTGATAAATATTATTCAAGCCAAGGTAAATTTTCATTCGGTCCAAAAATAAAACCATTATCAATCCAAAATTTTCCAGATTTTTCAGGACCAAAGATAAAATCCTCATCAATCCAATACTTACCAGAATTTTTTGGTCCAAATATAAATTTATCTTGAATCCAATACTTTCCAGATTCTTTGGGACCAAAGATAAAATTATCTTGAATCCAATAACCAGTTTGCATAACAATCCTCTATTTATTTTAAGTTTACTCTCCAGTTAATTTTTTATAAGCCATCTCAAATAACGGCAAGAAATCTTTAGTTTTGGTTTCTCCGGGTTTAATGTAATAAGCCGCTTCCTTCCAATGATTTTCATATTTCGTCATTTTAATTGGTATACTATTTACTTGTTCTTCATCAAGTTTAAAGAAAAAGGCAAAAGTTTTTGAACCAATCCACTTTATTCCAAATGCATTGAAAAACCCAGCCTTAAAAGCACAATAATGTTTATTATATTTAGTTTCTAAAGACCATTCTTTTTCTTTAATAATAGATTCGGTTTCCTTTATGTATTTCATAAATTCCTTTGCACTATTTTTGTTAAATTCCTTTTTATAAAACTCTTCATCATATACTTGTAATCCGCTTAAAGTTTTCGGTTTAATTCTCTTCTCTTCTTCTAATTTATTTACCAATATTAATTGATTATCCTCTTCTACCCATCTTTTTATCTCAATCAAATCAACAGGATAATTTATTTTTTCAACAATATCTAAAGTTGATTTTAATATACTCGGGGCAATGATGATGATCCGCACTTGAAAATCATCCCAACTTATCGACAATTCATCAGGTTTATTTTCATACTCCAGCCAAAGAGATTTTATTGAATCAGGATTTGTTTCTGCCCAAAAAGCATATTGGAGAACTTGGGGAATGATGGAAGCATCAACAGTTACATTTTTCATCTCGATAATGCAAATATTTCCGTCATTGTCTATTCCTACTATATCCGGGATTCCAGATTTATTCCCACCCCTTACTTGTCTTTTAATTAAAAATATATCTTCTAATATCTCCGGTGTATTATAAATAATTTTTTCAAATTCTTCTTCAGTTTTAAATGGTGTTGATAAAAGACTTTTAGTTTCTTGTTTGGTTTTCCAAAATAAATTTGCCATAATTACATTACCTCTTTTTAAAATATTGCATAATGATACTTCTGGGGGATAAGCTCTACAACTTCACATACAAAAAATGAGAAAAGTTACCGAATTATTGAGTTAGCATAACCGTCTCCTGTCGTACTTCTTGTAAGAATTAAATTAACTTTGTGTTACCATTTATGTCGTCTGAGCTCACGACGAATGGAAGCGGAAATTACCATTAATAACCTGTATCTTTTTGCCCAAGCGCTGGAGATATTTTCATGTTTAGGTATCCAGCAATTTTTTGTTTATCATAATAAGGAACATAATTGTTATATATGTAAGATTTGACTCTTGCTCGTAATATCTGGAGAGCAACAACATTGCCTTCAAATTCTTTAGAGAGTCGGTCTAATTCCGTCATATCTATCTTCCCATAATATGAATTTATACTGAAGGAAACAATTTTTGCTGCTGGAGTATCCATTATTTTTGCAATATCCGGGTACATTTCTCTGTGTTCCTTTACGCCAATAGAGTGAACGAGCTTTGAAAAAACTCCAAGGCATGCTAGTAAAGAAATTAACTGTAAAAATTTGTATATTTTCCTCTCAATATCTTGGTTTGTATCGTTTTTAGAAATTTTTTCTTCAATTTTTAAAGATAGTTCATCTTTTGATTCTTTAATCATTCTACCCAAGTAGCCAATCATTCTAAACCCTGTATTATAGAGTTCGATAAGCATTTTTTTAAGTACTACCTTCTCTAAAGAACCTTTACGGTTCTTAATGATTTGCCCAATGATTTCAATTGATCGGAAAGCTTGAATGAATGGTATAATCTTCTCATTAACATCAAAAACATTTTCTTCGCCATTGTTTTGGTTCATTTTACGATCAAGCTTATCTTGATTAAGAAGTTGTCTCTTTCTTTCTTCTGAAGGATCTCTATTCATTTCAATGACATCTTGTTTTATTTCTTTTATAACATCTTCAAGCAGTTTATAATAACTACAGTGTTTTTCAAGGGTAATAGGTTGAATGTTTTTAAAAGGCAGCATTAAAGTGTGTATTGATTCTTCCATGAAAAAATAGTTTTTCGTATGATGCGTAATTAAAACCAGTATATTTGCGTTCTTTTCTTTATGTAAATTATCATATAATTCTTTTACTATCACCTTCCCTTCGGGGCTTTCAATTATTTCGGCAATTTTTTTTGCAGCAAGAAAGTAAAGGATGTATTTGTACCCAAAACAAAAAGAACCAGAATCTTGTTTAAGCACCATTGAATTAAGTAGAATGTTTCTTGCAGTTTCAAACCTTGGTGCAATAAATTTCTTCCGGTATTCCTCATAGTAAGTTTCGAAGTCAATTTCACTGATTGAATCAGTTTTCATAGTAAACATATGAAAAGCTAATTCTGTGATGATATTTATGTAAGAATCGATCTTATCCTTCGAAACTCCTGCGTTGTGAAGTGCATGATGTATTAACGTTTGATAACAGTACCCGTATGAAGTTTCATTCAGGTTAAATGGTTGGAATTCGAGCGCTTGAATAATTGATAGAACAAAAACTGGATATGACGGTATAAGCTTATCACCAAGTATTTGCGTTAGTTGATCAAAAGTGTCCTTTATCCTATCTAAGTTAATTTGATCGGGCTGTAAAGACTGAGAGTCTTTCAAAGTAAAATACTTTTCAATCAAATCATTTTTCTTTTTATACCCTAATGACTTTATTGAGAATGAGTATATATCCTTAAATTCTGCTTGAACTTGAGGGATAATGCTGTATGCTGTGTCAATAGTTATAAGTGTTCGTGAGAAAAAATCAAAAAATAATTTAATCGCACTATTTCTTGTGTGATTTTTCAGTTTACTGGTATGTAAATCATCTATTAGAAGCACTCTAAGATCATTATTCATCTGCTTAAATTTTTCGTAAGATATGGGATCTTCGGTATACTCAGATTTAAATGCCTTTTGTACTATTTTATCAATATTATCAGAAATAACGTCTTTACCATCGAGAAGAATAGGATAAAAACCATTATCATAAAACTTTAAGAACAGCATATATAGTAAACTCGATTTACCGATTTGACTATCACCTTCAAAAATGCAGTTTTTAAATTGGCTATTATTAAGCAGTGCTTCGGAATCAATAAAATCATCAATTACATTCTCTGATTTTGAAGATAGGGTCTCTAAATCAGGAAATACATAAATGTCAGAAAGCTTCATCTGTTTATCGCTAAAGATCAAAGGAATGCTGATTCTGTTCAGCTTTTCTATAAAATTATCATTCAACTCAACCACCCTTTTTGTCTTTTTGCTAAGGATGATTTCTTTTTCTGAGTATTTCTGGTAAATGTCCTGTTCCAAGTGATAACGTCTTAATCTTACTTTATTATTATTTAAATTAATGAAAAAGGTTTGGAATCCAGATTTAGTTGTACTCTCTTGATTTTGAAAGACATCACCAGAAACACATACGGTTTGAGAGGTTACACGATCGATGTTTTCAGTTTTACGCAATTCATTTTCATGCTCATGTCCAATTATCTGAAGTGATGAGATATCTTCGAGTAGATTCTGAAACTCCTTTTTATTGTTATCCGGAGCATTCGGGTTAAACCAATTAAGTGGGTGGTGAAGTACTGCAATGTTCAAGTCAAATTCATTCTTATTTTTTAGCTCGTCAAAGTGCTTTACTGGGAAAAAAAGAGTACCCGGATTTTCATTTTTTTGAGACATCCATGCAGTATTGAAGCAATGGAAACACAATTTTTTATCTGAAATGGTATCAAATATTTTAAAGTAAATCTTGTTGTCAGGCACTTTATTAAAAACATTATAAAAATTCCAAAAATCTGACTGAGTTTTCAAACACACCCGAAAAACACTTTCATCATTACCAATGGTCTCATAGTTGATGTTCTTAACGATGTTTGTTCTAGCTTGGGTATCTAAATCAAAATTACAATCGTGATTTCCTGGAATAAAAACAAAATTGAATTGCGTTGAGTTATACCTTTTTTCGAGTTGTTCTAAAAGCTTTTTGAAGTATGTTGTAGCAATATTATACTCTGATTCCTTGCCAGTATTAGCAATATCACCACTTACTACAATATATACAAATAAGCAATCCGAGAAATCATCTTTTAATGCACGAAAGAATAATTCCCATCTTGTTTCAAAGATATTTTCTTTATCTGAAAAGTGGATGTCGGATAGATGTATAATACCCACATTAGATGTAGCAATGCTTGATAGTTCGGTCATTTTTCTCTCTCCTTTTTTATTTAGAAGAATAGTAGTTTTCGATTGCCCTCAAATATTCTCTTTTCCCGATATATAAGATAATAGGAACAGACACCTATTTATCAGCTTTCTTCTTAAGTCTTTCTGTAGGACGTCTATCTATAATAATACCTAAAGCCTCAACTATCTGAATAAGAAACTCCCCGGCTTCTTTGGGTTTTCCGTTAAAAAATACCGAATTAAAGAACTAGTTTAATCTTTTCCTGTCATCTTGCAGAAGTGATGTTAATAAAAATAGGTGTCTGCCCCTACTAACATATACTACTGAATATACAATAAGTCAATAATAAAAACAACATCCAGAAAGTCTCTTTATCATCATTTTTACTACAAACTATAAATGTTTATATCTTATTATATTTAAAGATTGCATCCGGGGTCTTCACAACTTTACATTTTCTTATTTTTGTTGTACATTTTGTGAAGATGTGAAGCCTGACCCCATTAATCTTCCAATGTCAAAAAGTATGAGTCTTCCCTTTAGATTGTCATGTTTAATTCTAATATCTAATTTATTATTAACTGGTATTCCTAAATTTAAATAGAAATTAGATAAATAAATCAAAATATCCGATATTCTCATAATACTCTGAAACTCACTTACATGTCTTTCATTAGATTCTCCAGCATCTTTAAAGAAGCTGTTATGTAAATAAAAAGTACCATCATTTTTAATTGCTAAATATATATAAAACTTATACCATTTTTCATCATTATAATTTAATTCAATACCTATTCCTTCATCTATAGGCATTGGATAAGTTTCTGGATTTGAAAAAATTAGACTATAGATATTTGATTCTTTATACTTTAATGTAAATGCTTTTATAGCGGAACTTCTTAGTTCTTCTAGCTCGAATTTTTTATTAATATCCTCTAAAGTGACAATATATTCAATGAAACCTAAATTTTTATTTCTATGAGAATATGCTTCATTTTGTCGATTATTTATCCACTCATCCCTGATTAAATTCTCATTTTTATTCGGAACATGACTTACATTCCATATCTTTCTTTCTTTTCCCGGAAAATCAATTAATTTTCTTTTGTAACTACCTACTCTAATATAAGCAATATTTTTAAATTTAATTGGGGTGTTATAGGTTGGATCAATTTGAAATATCACCACTTGTTTTCCGTTGTAATTAGTTTCGATAACTCTAAAATCTATCGATGGTTCAAGAAGTTTATGTAACCAATTCTCAAGTTCTTCATTTCCAATTTTAAATTCTTTTGGCTTAAATGAAGTTCCTACAACATTATTAGCACTATTTTCTATTCCAAATACAAGGTATCCATAATCTTTTTTATGCAAACATGCAGAATTAGAAAGAGCAGAGATGTATTCCCCTATTTTATCAGGGTTAAAATTGTTTTGTTTAAATTCTACCCATTCGGTTTCATAGGGTAAATTTATTAAATCTTGAATGTTTATTTCCATATCTACTCGTTTCAATTATTTATAATTTTATTAATATACCCATACCAGAATAGTTAATTTCCTATACATTATTTGAAATCCTTTGTCTTTTGTGGTCAGGAAAAAATTGACAGACACCTATTTATCAACTTTCTTATTAGGTATTCCTTTCAGCTTTAACTTAAAAAGCCTCTTTTAGAATTAAAAAATATCTTCTTCGGTCGCTATCATCAGCAAATATCTTTTGCCGATAATTTCCTCTTTGAGTGATATGGTGCGAGTACCTCACTGCAACGACTCGGGCAATTTTTGACATATATAGATTATATGTTTTTTGTGGAAAGGATGTCAAAGAAAATGGGTGTCTGTACCTATTATCGAAATATAAAGTCAAGATTAGTAAAAATGGTAAGGGAATATACTGTAAGATATTATATTTGCCTACCCTTTGTGCCACGGTTCATAATCAAAAGATAAGGATATTTTATCAAAGATTATTAGCTAATCACAAGACCAAGAAATTAGCCATAATTGCTTCTATTAGAAAGATACTTTTAATAGCTCATGCAATGTATAGAGATAAGACAGAATATGTTGCTGCTTAGATTCTTTAAAATATTTACCATAAAATACAGTGTCTAAAGTGAGAGTTTGCGGGTTGACTTTTAACACAGTATCTATTTATTTAAGATATTCACCACCATTTTATAGTTTAAAACAAACTGGATGAGCATACAGTTTGCCTTCTTTCCATAGTTTAGTAGGATTTTTTATTATCCCTATTTTAGTATTCTCTGAACCTGCATTACTTACGACATAAATATTATATTTATCCCCTTCATTTTCATTATAAAGTTTTCGTGCAAATTCCCATTGGGTTCCTGTTATTTCAAATAATTGCGGTTCCTCATCAATTTTTGATTTCACTTCGATATACTCGATTTCTCTGCCTTCTGATACAATGGAAAAATCATAACCTTTACCAACATCACCATTTTCATTTAGCCAAATAATTTTTATATCAGGTTCCTCAACAAATTTTCTATACAAGTACTCAAAAACATGTCGCTCACCCCACTCACCGATAGCTTTTATTTTTTTCGTTGATCGCTCTTTTTTGGATTTTTCTTGATCAACTAGCCCTGTTTCTTCATTAGGTACTTTGGAAGTGGAGTTATCTGGATGTTGACCACGATGGTCAGGTGTTTCTATTATTTGAGGTACTATTTCTTTAACAACTGGTTTAACACTTTCAGCTTTTACTTTTGGATTCCATATATCATCTTCTTTAGATTGTTCTTTTCTCCACTTCAAATATTCTTCATATTCTTCTTTTGGAATAAATTTACCACCAGTTCTTTCTTCGATTCTTTTAATTTCATCAACTTGAAAACCAAGGATATTAATAAGCATTTCTATATTGTCATTGTCTTTCACATAGCAATCATTTATTCCAGATAAGGTAATTTGATTTGGTGAAACAATATTTTCATTAACGTCAAAAATCCAATTAGAGTTTTTTAATGTCTTCAAAAATTTTGAATCATATTTTTTAGAATACCGATAATAGCGAAACCACTCATATTCACCTTTAAAAAAATCATCTCTAGCCCATTTATCGCAGGATTCTATACTTTTGAGTAGAAACTTCCATAATATACTTGATCTTTTTTTTGTTAAATCTGTAAGAAAGTTTTCTAATCCCTCGTAGTCATAGTCGATTGTATGTATTTCCCGTGTATACCCCCTATTATCTCGCAACTTTTCCTTTTCTTCATGGGACAGATTTGGTTCTATTTGCTTTCTTCTTGGTTTATTTTCACAACCGATATCCGTTAAAAAAACTAAAAAATAATCTTCGTTACCAGAAAATCTTTGATGTAGTTCATCGGAAACAAAAAATACAAAATTATATTTTTTAAAATATTCTATTAATTCTTCGAGTTTGAGATATACCTCTTGAGGTTGTCTAAAATCATTTATCCCTGTTATAGAATTAGTAGAACGAATAATATACAAATCTTTTAGATCGATTATGAGTTCCTTCTTTTTGTCTGGATCATCTTTTTGAAAGGCTATTAAAAGTTTTTCAAAATCTTCAAGATATTCTTCAATATCAACATTAGGTTCAGGATTTACGTATTTTTGTATAACTAATTCCCTTATTTCCGCAAATATGTCTGGCTTCGTTACGCCAAGGTCTGTTAGAAATTTTAGAGAGTTCTCATTCTTGGTTAGTGTTATTTTTACAGTTCTATATTTTGATTTTATATCTGCTGGTAAATAGACTTGAATTTTATTGTTTTGGTCACAAGGATTTATATGGCTATTATCTGCAAGCCTAATGATTGGCTTCTGTCTTAAATTTACAGCATTTCGACTAGCATTATCTTTTTTAGCCCACAAAGACCTTTGATCTAATAATCTACTATAAAATTCAATCAACCAATCATCAGACTTTCTTTCGATAAATTCTTTGGTGATGGTTACAGCAAAATCTTCAAAATCAACTTCCTTTATATCCAATTCGTTTTTGAGATAATTTCGTAATTCTCTGGTTCTGTCATCAGTGATATTAGTATCTATCCAATATTCTTTACCAAATAAAATTTTTATGTCTTCATTGTTCAAAAATTCGATCAATTCTTTTCCACGCGCTAATAATGCGCTATGAGAATCTGTAAAATTACTTTTTGATGTTGGAAGAAATGCTTCTTCTGTTAATAATTTTTTCTTAACCTCTTTATAGATAGAGGAATATATTAATTCATCAGAGTGATTTTGCTCAATTGGTAATACTTCTAAAAATGAAACATTTAACAGATCCAATTTTTTAATTATGGGAATGCTTTCAGCCACAAGATTTGCGGTCTCTTCGAGGATGTATTGATTTTGCTCATCTTCCAATGGGATGTCCCCTCTATTTGGCGTGGTCTTATAAGGCCCCTGAATTAAAAAATTTAGATATGTCACTTTTTCAGTCGGGAAAAAGACGATTAGTTTCGATTCGTTTTCTTTTACAATATTATCTTTTTCTGAATCGTCTTTTTCAACTCGGTAAGCAACTTCAACTTTTAATGTTGAAGAATCTATTTTTATTGGTTTCTGTATTACGAGAAATTCTTCAAAATATTCTTCTTGTTCAATTTTGGAAATAATCGAAATTCTATGTACATTCTCAAAATTATTAACGCCCTTGGACTCTTTATAATAATGACCACTTTTTTCTGGTGTGTGCCACTTTATCTCTTCAATATTTTTTAAAAAGAGTAGGGTTTTTAATCCAATACTTTCAACTTTTCGACTAACAATTTTGAATACTTCTTCTTTTGTTCTGGATGGATGATTAAAGGGTAATATTATTTGCGTTTTTTTAATTCCATTGCTTGCAATTGATGAAGGAATAACAAAATCTTCTATCTTGAAATGATATGAGCCTGAATGAATAATGGGAGTTTTGGTGACTGCAAATACTGATTTAAATCCTATACCAAATTTGCCAATTGCGTTTATTTTATCTTTTTTAGTAGAAATTCCAATACCTGTGATTCCATTTAAATCTTTGAAATTGAAGTCTTTCCCATCATGCACTATTTCTAATCGATCATCAAAGAGACTAAAAGAAATTTCTTTAGCACCTGCATCTTCTGCATTTTGTAATATTTCATAAATAAAATGAGATGGATCATTATAAATACCAGGAAGGATACTATCGAAATCAAAGTTATTCTCTTTTGAACTTTGAACCCACTTTTGCCTTATACCGATTAAATTTTTAAAGTTGTTTGAATCCATATTTTTCTTACCTCAAAAAATATATTGAGTTAGTACAACTGGTCTTATTCTTTTTTCTTCTGCTTCTCCCGATTCAAATATTTCTACTGTAAAAACTTCCCCGCAATTTTGGCATATATATCTTTGCTTTTTCATTTTTTACCTCCTAAAAGTTAAACGGTTTGTAAAACGAACCCATAAATATTTAGCAGCCTCTTCCGAAGATAGCAATTTTACTTCTTTATCATTATTAATATTAATAGAAAAACCCGATGCTGTTAATCCCAATTTAAATCCATCATCATTTATCGTAAGCCAATCATTAAATGAACTATCATTTTCATAACCAGAACTTCCCTCACTATACGCTATTGAATTTTCAGAAAGAGGACCACCAATCCAAATTTTACATTTATTAAGTAAATCTCCATTTTGATAGATCGAACAAACAAATTTAAAATTGCTAATTTCAACTAACTCAGAATCTAAGTTGGAATATTGTTCCTTTAATTTATCCAAAGCTGTTTTAAAATATTTTCTTATGATGTCAAAGCTGTTTCTTATAAAACGATCTTTATCTAATTGTGGAAATTCTTTGGGTATTTTAGGAATTGGAATGTCATAATCTGACTTTTCTATTACTAAATTGTCATCTTTAGAAATTTTATTCGTTTTTCCCAAAATATTTTTTAAGGCATCAACAATTTTTTTTGCATCATTCTCCCAAACTAAATAGGATTTATCATTGAGAATCGGGTACTTTTGAAATATCTCCTTTCTTGCTTCATCTGTTCCGACAACTAAAGGTAATACTCTTACTTTTCCTGTCGATGCTTCAACATTTAGTGCTGAGTTCAATTCTTTTTTTGGCCAATTCTTTGACAAAAAAGATTCACTAATTACAACAATTACATAACGTGATATTCTAAGACCTTCATTAATTTTATCAGGTATGCTATCTCCCCAATTAATCTCTGCTTCATCATACCAATATGAAATACCTTCTCTTTTAAAAGCAACTACCAAGGGTTTAATGATATCAGATTTATCCTCACTTGCATGACAAATAAAAACATCTTTTAGTTCATTCATTTTTAACCGCCTTTGTATTCTATTTTAATTTTAACAAAATAAAAATAAGTTATTAAATATAGGTCTATAATATCCAATATTCAATTCTATTTTTATGACCATCTTCGCAATATTTTTTAAACAACTACATTTTAATCTGACATTAGCTAAGTTTTATCGGCACGAAACTAAAATACGGGTCAGTATGCATGCAGTATAGGATCAGATCAGGTTGCCAAGATTTGACATAACTACTGCTAATCTAATCCCAGTTAATTAATTACTCTAATACTTTTTTGTAGCTTTATTTGTAGATTATTTCTTAGTTTAATGATCTAGAATGGATCTTATTTTAATTTTCAGCAATAAATTAATATGAGACAATTGCTTTCCAATTGTTAAATACGACAAAGTTTTTCTAAGTCCCTCTTTTTAAAAAGAAAGTTTTATTTCAATTATTTTGTTTTTCAGAAAAATAAAAATATCAATAGTTTTTAAACATTTCAAATGTGACATTGTGAAGCCTGAACCCTAAGTATTTTTTTCCAGAGCTAAATGCTCATTTCTTAAGATCTTTAATGAACTTATAAATTCCTTTTAACCAAAACTTTGTATCCACAACGAAGGCTTTTACCAAAAAGCATGTTGAAATAGTAAATAATCCATCTATGATAATTTTATCAAATGGCAAATATAATAATGGCTCTTCTGAACCAGGGGGTATCTTAGTAATATTGTGAAGAAAAGTCGCTATGGTTGCAAGCAAAATGAACAATATAAAATCAATGATAGATCTTACTTTTCCTGAATATAAAAACTTCCATTTATATCCAAAAATCTTTCCTTCTTGAAGTTTCGATATTAGTTTATTAATGCCATCATTAGGTATAACAGCATTTATAACTTGCCCATTATAAACATCCCACGAACACATAACTGTATTAGCAGGGCAATTATTGACTAATGGTATTTTTTCGATTGTATTTCTATTTGCTATAACAGTTTTAAAAAGGCTCTTTAAGTGAATTTCAATAGGCCACCATTTTTTTGCATGAATATTTTTACCTTTAAATCTTCTGATATGAAATGATTTTAATGCAGCATGACTATCTCTGCAAGCTGTAAGAACATCGTCTTCCAAAACTGAATTGTCTATAGACACTGTGTTTTGATTGGTTTTCAAATCATTTAGCAGTTCATTCATATGTCTGTTAATCTTAAATTCAATATCTGGTAGACGAATAAAAAATGTAGCATATAAAGATTTAAAATATTTATCATTAAACACGCCATTATTATGGATAACAATAATATTGCTATCTTTTATCGAGATATCAAAAAGAATAAATAAAAATAATGTTGAAATCTGTTTTAAATTACAATTTACGGAATAATTAAACAAATCTTGACCATTATTTTTCAACCGAATTAAATTATTTATAATCTTAATATCTTCATCACTAAGTTCGAATGAATATTTATCAATCTTTACAGTTAATTTTCTATCGGACGGTAATTCTTTTATTATTTTATCTGAAGATTTAATTCCTGATCTTAATAAACATATTATTTCTATACAAAAAATTGCATAATAATTAAGCAGATTGACTAAATTAGTATATACACAATCTATATTTCCACTCTTAAAAATACCCTCCACATTTAATAAAATGTTTAAAAGCTGGATTGATAAATAATGAAAATTACCAGCATATTTTCGTTCCATGATAATTTTATTTTTATAATCTACATTATTAAAGTCAATACAGTTAAAGCTGATCCCAACTTCTTTGTATAACAATTCCAGAGATTTGCAAATTGATAACCAGTTTATATTTTCTTGGTTTTTTGTAAAGAGAATTGCTTTAAATCTCTCATAGTAATACATTGCACTTAATTTAAATTTATAATTAGATTCTGTATCTATCTGCTTAATTTGACTTATTAAATAGTGGAAACGAGGGTATGTATAGGGTTTATTGGATGATAAACTTTTAATAAAATGATATAAGAAAAGTCTAATCCCAATTTTTGATGATTCCTTAAAGTCATTATATTCTTTCTCATTTGCAAATATAGCTTTCTTTACCATATAAGAAATAAGTTTTGGAATATTATCAGAATTGGTATTATTAATAATGATAGAGGAATCAATTACGTAACTAGAGCACAATATGCTTCCAATATTTTTAAAAATAACTTCATTTTTTAATGGATTGATAAATAATTGGTTATCTCTAATTAAGGGAATAATCCTAAATTTTTGATAAAAGTACTGTGCTTTTTTAAATAAATTATCACTTACTAAAAATAGTTTTAAAATATCCTGCTCATTATCAGTAAATAAATCACGATTAAAATCTACAAAGTCGTTAGGTTTTGAATATCGAATAGTAATTTCCTCTTTCGAACTATCAAATTCAACATTAATATCTGGTAAAATTTTGTTTGCTGATAAATCTTGCATGTAACTCTTTAAACGTTCTAAATTATTTAATTGATATTCTTTTAATTTACTATATGAGATTATTTCTTCATATTTTAATATATTATTCTCTTCATCTAAATATTGTCGTAAAATGCATTCATTATAAGTAGTTGATCTAACGTTATTTTCTTCGGGAATATTCAATTCCTCATCTATTTTATTTATAACTTTTATCAACTCTCGTTTTAATTCAGTATCTTGAACTTCATTATAAAGCGTAACTCTGTTTTTTAATATAACCTTGCTTGAATCTTTATATAGGTCAAAAAGTAATGATTTTAGATATTCGATAGACAATTTCTTATATTTTGTTGTTTCAACAAGGAATCTTCTAAGCTCAGAGAACAATTCATTTATTTCTTCAATCTTTACAAATAGTTTGCAACATTCCGGTAAAAGTAAATACCCCTCCGATGCAATTAAATTTGATAAAAACAAATAATCACTATGCCCTACGTTTTTATAACATGAATTTGATAAAAAATATTTTCTTATGATATAATTATCTGAAGTTTTTAGGTAATTTTGAACTAATGATCGCAATTCTTCGCTTAATTCAAAATAATTTATACAACTGAAAAATTTTAATTTTGGAAAATAAGATTTACTGCTTAAAATATCTTTAATATATTCTTCATTTAAAAAAGTACTATCCATGTTCATCTTATGGGCAAATGCTATAGCATACCCTCTAAGAAAAGAGTTTTCTGATTTTAAATTAATTAGTATAATTTCCTTCAGCTCTTCTTCATATTTTTTTTGACTTACATATATATAATAAAGGCATAAAAAGAAATATATTTTATGGCAGTTGTCAAGATTTTGGTAAAAAGTCACTAAATTAATATTTAATGTGGGGAACCAGTCGATTAGATCATAAAAAATAAATTTATGTATTCTAGATTTTAATCTCTTCGGAAAGAAAATTTTATTTTTTACTAAATAATCTACTATTGCTGGTATTTTTTTCTTTAATGGTATAGAGAATGTAAAATTTTTTGAAATTAAATAAATAATCGATGGGATATCATTATTTATTTCGATTATTTTTTGAAGATTTTGAGGATCATGAGGAATTGCCTTTCCTTCAACAATTTCATAAAAATTTTGTATTTCTTCCTCTGTATTTAGAACATCAATGAATTTAAATTCTTCAAAAATACCGTATCTAATACTATCTAAATAATTTACTAAATCACCTTCCTCTGATGCTTTAACAATTTTTGGGCTTTTATTAGCGTCTTGTGATAAGACTAGGTCAAGTTTGTTTAACAAAGCAACGATTTTTTCTAAGCCATTTTCAGCATCCTTTTCATCTTTAAAAAACAAAAATATATCGTCAACATATCTATAATAACCTGTTGCATATTGAGAAATCTCTTCATCGAATTTATTTAAGTATAAATTTGCTAAAATACGTGCATACGCCGGTCCTTGAGGTAAGCCCTTTTGAACTTCCTCATCATATTTATATAACTCGACAATTCTTTTAACAGTTGCAAAAATATAATCATCTTTTATATATTGCTGTATTTGTTGTATAAGAATATCATGCCTTATGTTGTCATAAAACTTACTAATATCACAACTTATTCTGTATTTTGTTTCGCTTTTTCTATTTTCATTCAAGACATTGTTTCTAAATTGAGGATAATATTCTCTCCAATCCCTAAATATATCATTAGCATTCATAACGTCTCTGTTAAATCGATAACCGTAGGATGAATCTTGAAAATTTTCTTCGAAAATAATTGAAATAACATTAAATATTGACTGAATGATAACTTGATCAAAGATTGTAGAATAAGCCATTTTTCTGTATTCTACCTCCCCATCCTCGTTATTTTTTTTAGGAAAATTAACTTCTAAATATCCAAGAAAAGGGATTTCTTCTTTTTGTTGGAAATAAAAGCTAATATATTGAGCGTAAATACCAAGATTATCTTCAAATTGTTTAAAATCAAATTCATCAAAGAAAAGTGCATCCTCATACTCATGATATTTTTTTAATTTCCAATATGCGCTTTTAATATTCTCAATACTAGATATAGCATCTATCAACTCTTCATTCTTGATAGAACTTTTTCTTTCTATTGGTCTAAGCCAAAATGATAGCGGAGTAGTATTTGAAAGCAGTGGATCAAAATTTTCTTCTTCAATAGTTTTGTTACAATATCCGTCACAAATGACTTCTTGAATTAATTTGTTACAAGAAGTAGGGTAAAATTTCTTGATAATTTCTATTTCTCGCTTGGTATAAGGATCACTGAAGTTTACACCATATGATTTTCTTATAATATTAATAAGGAATTCTTCTGAATTTGGTATTGATAATATAACATTTGCAAAGTGAAACATTTCCGCATGTGTAAGTTGGATATTATTTTCTGCTTTATTCTTCAATTGATTTAAAGCAGGACAATGCTCAAATAGGAAATTTAGATCACCTTTATAATAAATTCTTCCGCCTTGAGGTATCTTTTCATTCTTAATTTCCAAAATGACTTCTTTTTTCAATAAAGCCTCGTTATTTTTGATTATTTGCTCTACCTTACTCTTTTTAATCTTCTTAATACTTTGTAGGTGAGTAAAATTCTTTTCACAGGGTAATATGGCTAATTTTTTTGAATCACTAATTGTAAAGAATGTACTTCTACGATTATATTTTTGGTGTATACCTAAAGGCAATTTTATTAGATTTCCATAATTACGGTTTTCAGTCAAGTTAGGTTGTTTTGGGAAAAATTCAAAATCTAAATCTATATCTTTCTTAAGTATATGATATAGTTTACGGGCATCTTTTCCTGTAATAGCTTCTTCAAAAAATACCCAAATATGATAGCCTCTCCCGCCAGTATCTTCAAAAAGTATTGAGTCTTTTTCAATATTTAATTTTTCTGTAATATTTTTTTGAATAATGATTAACTTGTCCTTTAGATGTATATACTTTTCTTTTTGATTTTTAAATTCAATATTATCCAATTTGCTTTTAGGAATATCAATATCTATACAGATAAAATTACATTGACTTAACTTAGTAAGAACATAAATACCAAAGGTAACAAAGCCATTAAAATGTTTTTCTAAATAGTCTTCAGATAATGGTTGATTTATAGGTCGGTAATTGTCATCACCCTGTAATGCAAAATAATCTTCGCGACCTTTAAAAAAATTTAAAAAATTTAGTTTATCTTTTTTACCTATATTGTTCATATTGTCCTCATTAAAATAAAGTATGATTGTATTGAAAATACGTAAATGGATTACATGTCAATATTTGACATTTATTTCTCTTTTAAGACACTTATTACCTTTTACCAGCTTTCTTTTATTTCACGATTCTCTTTACTTTTCTGTTCAAATCTTTTGGTAGATTGAGTGACTACTAAATAATTCCTCTTAAAAGCTTACTTATCAAATAGAGAAAAAGTAAAATAAGATGTTTCTCTTTCTTTGATTCCCTCGAGAAGTAATATGATAAAAGTTAGAAAAAGTTTCCGAATTATTGAGTTATTAAAACCGTCCCATTAACATTGGAATAGTATTAAGGACAACCTTCTGTTAGGTTTCCTTTCTAGGTGTTTGAGGGTTATCTTTGGTATATCGCCAACTGTTAGTTCTATATAGAACTAACTTGGTTATTTCTGTAAAAGCCATAACTGCTTCAACTTTAAATTTTTCTGGAATATGGTCATCTTTATCTGAAATTTTAGAAGTGGTAGTTCTCTGTTTAGAATCTAATTCGGTTATATTTATAAACATGTGCTTATCTGAAAGATGGATGTACCCAGAGGTATTCTTATAAACACTTTTAATCCACTTATATTCTTTGCTAAATTCATCAACAAGAAAACAATCTGTCATTCTCTTTCCTTCTTTTGTTTTTATGTTCCTTATGTGTTCTCCAGACAAGATTTTTACAGCAAATCCATGGGGATCGGAAACTAGCCAACCTGCTGCATACCTCAGAAAATTATCGAGCTGTATTCTAATAAGCGGGGTCGCTGCTACAAAGTTATCCTTTCTCATCAGTGTGATGAACCCAGAAGTCAACAACATGGAACGGTTAAGCACTGCAAAGGAGAGTAGATCAAATGCATATACAGCCCCTCCAAATGCTTTCATAATGGCCTCGCCTTGTTCTAAATGTGCATCATTTAATTTCTCTAAATCTTCTAAAAGTTGAATTATCATTTAACCATCAAGCCTACCCTATGTTTATCTATATTAATTAAATTACAATTAAGTTTTTTCAATCATAAAAAATTCTGTTACAACTTTAAATTTTATATAATTATTTATATATTGAAGACTGGGGGTATCTACTCCTTATGAAAAGTTAGAAAAAGTTATCGAATTATTGAACTGACACAACCCGCTCCTATTTATTCAATTTAAAATCAAAAAATATTAATTGTCCAAGAAAATGAGATGTGCCGTGTCCTTATTTTATTTTTTAATTTCATTATAGGTGTAAAATTGTAATTTTCCCCATATATTAAAATAATAAAGAATATTTACTTTTGTATTGTCCTCAGCTTTTATTCTCTCAATAATAATACTATTTCCTAGATTATTATGTTTATTACTAAATTTCTGAAATAATTCTTCTACAAAATTGATATTTTTCTTTTCAATTATTATTACTTTTATTTCATCTGTTTTTCTGACAAGTAAATTGTAAAAGATATATGTGAATCCTTTAGTAAGTTTTCCCCCAAATTTTTCTAAATCAATTGGACTTATCCGAATTGTAGTATATCCAGGTAAAACTATTTTTGTTGTAGGGCCAAAATTTGGTAGAATTCCATATGGTGGTATTTCTTTAAAAAATGAAATATCTGCAAGTAATTTTTTTCTTTTTTTAGTTCTACTAATTATATCTTTAGTATTTCTACCATATTTCGGATTAATCGATCGTAATATATTTCTCTGTATATCTTTTTCATCATTATTATCTGTATTCAAACATAGACCTAATTGTGTAAGTAATTTTTCTTCTAATTTACTATAGATATTATTGCATTGGGAGCATGAAGGTACTTTCCATTTTTCAATATTTTTTGGAACACTTTTCAAATACCAAGATTTTGGAAAAACATGATCCATAGTGATAGAATCAAAATATTCCAAACAATAAATACATCTTTTCCTCATATAATATTAAATAATCTCACTTTTATTATTTTATAGAAAATGATAGAAAATGGGACCTGCCCATATTTATTGTAATTCTTTGGGTCTTCATTATTAATTACTAAATTATATTGTTTAAGATTCATCCCGTGGAAAATATTGTAATAAGAGACGTCCAAAAAATATATGCTGTTTTATGAAATATAATATTTATGTCTTTTTATGAAAATTCTCTACAATTTTTATTTCATCATCGGTCAAGCCATATAATTTATAAACCATCTGGTCAATTTGTTTTTCGTATTCTTTGACTTTATTTTTTTTCTCCGGATTTGTTAAATAATCCTCAGATTTTATAATGGCGAAAATTTCGTTGACGAGATCCATGAATAGTTTTTGTTCTTGAACTGCTGCTTTCTTAATTGGAATATTTATCAACGGTTCTTTATCTATCTGATAAATATTTCCTTGCCTTTTACCCTTATAAAATAGCCAGAATTCAATTAACTTTGAATTTAGTAAGGCAATAAGATATTTTAAATCAACTACATTAGTCTTAATGACATAATATTCGGCAAGAACATAACAATCATAATCTGTATAGGTGAATACAGGCCTTTCGCACTTCCTTAAAGACAATATCTTCTCGCCTGTAAAAA